>Ga0265297_10002604_pt1 | contig 35891 bp, 55 predicted proteins | sample Munlanlwell13791_FD_192502 | JGI IMG/M metagenome (GOLD analysis project Ga0265297, IMG submission 192502) | Leachate microbial communities from a municipal landfill in Southern Ontario, Canada - Leachate well 137-91 | ecosystem: Engineered > Solid waste > Landfill > Unclassified | place... | reverse complement strand
CGGTCCTATTCCGTTGACGAACCCTAGCGGTGAGAAGAGGTGAGAGATGCGCAGTTGTGAAGAGATCCGAAAAGACCCTAACGCCACTCCTGAAGAACTGGAGTACGAGATGCAACTATGGCTCGCTACTCCGGAGGGGCAGGAGTATTTGATGGAGAAACCTCTTCTGGAGAAACTAGAACGCTTTCGACTTCGACGAGAACATAGGGCGTTTCGTATTCGACGGCGATATGAGAAAGCTGTATGGCGATTTGAAAGGACATGGGGCCAGTTAGCAACCATGCTCGGTCAAGTAATTGTCTGGGCTTTGGCTTCAGTCCTTGTATTGCCTTGGCGATGCTACTGGCGGTTCGTTCATAAAGTGAAGAACGATGGTTGGGTATGATGAACATTAGGTCTTTCATGCCCGATCCTTTCTTCTCAGTCCGAGAGGAGGTGAGATATGTACAAGAAGAATCTAGTGATCCGTTCGCCGGAGATTGCTGATCTACTTGGGGAGATGTTCAGGCTGATCCCGGAAGAGAAACGAACCGAAGACATGCTCAAACGGGTTTGTTACTGGAGAGACCACGTGTTTGGCCCTCCTTATCCGATGTTAGCTCGTGAAGGTGACATTGTACTCACCCTGAGCGGTGGTGCGGCACTTGAGGCGACCCGACCCCTTGGCGCGATTGTTCCTCCATTGGAGGGGTCTGAGGTTACTGAGACTATCGGGGCCATGGTGGTCGGTGGAGGTGATATGGTCGATCTCCCATCCGAAATCTGAAGAGGTATCCCCATAGTCGGAATACTTCATCCAAGCCCCGCAGTCGTCCTTCCGATACAAAGAAGGGTCATATTCACGAACGATATGACCCTTCTCCCATACTGCAAGTATTTCTTCCTCGGAGTAAGACTCAAGCAACCTACGCAGGCTTCCCATTTCTTCCTCCTAACATCTGTCTTCAGAAAGCTTTACGTAAACAATAGGTAGAAGGTTGTTTATCCGCAAGCTCCTGTTTGCCCCTTGACAAACCCCTTTCGGCATTGTATTATCCTCTCATCGAAAGGGAAGAAATGACTGAGTACAAAGTAGCGAAGATGACAGAGGATGAAGCGAGGACTTATCTCGAAGGTATACGCTGGCCCGAAGGACCGGTATGCCCGCATTGCGGTGCTACAACGAAGGACGTCAAGATATACAGGCTTGAGGGCAAGGCTCATCGCCCCGGTTTGTTGAAGTGCAGTAAGTGCCGGAGGCAGTTTACGGTGACAGTCGGAACCATCATGGAGGATTCACATATCCCGCTGAGCAAGTGGGTGCTCGCCTTCCACAAGATCTGCTCTTCCAAGAAGGGGATATCCGCTCTCCAGCTTCAGCGCGAACTCGGACTCGGTTCCTACAAGTCGGCTTGGTTCATGGCGCATCGAATCCGCCTTGCTCTTGAGAAGAGCCCGTTGGCCGAAAAGCTCTCAGGGATAGTTGAAGCTGACGAGACTTATGTCGGCGGCAAGCCTGCGAAAGACTCCGGGAAGCGGGGACGCGGTACGAAGAAGACTCCGGTTGTTGTGGCTGTGGAGCGCAACGGGAAAGCGTTCTCGAAGCCGGTAGACAATATCAGCAGTGCCGAGATCGAGAAGAAGGTATTGAGCCGAGTCGATCACAACAGCGTCTTGATGACCGATGAGTACACGACCTACATACCGATAGGCAGGACGTTCGGGGAGCATCACCGCGTTCTTCATTCCAGCGGGGAGTATTCACGAGGCTTCATTTACACGAATACGGCGGAGAGCTACTTCAGCTTGCTCAAGAGAGGCGTTATCGGCATCTTCCATTTCATCAGCCGGAAGCACATGGAGCGGTACTGTGCAGAGTTCGACTTCAGGTGGGATCACAGACAGGCCCTCGGGTATAACGACAGCCAGCGCCGCGATGCTGCGGTATCAAGGATCGAGGGCAAGAGGCTGATGTTCGCACAGCTTCTGCGGGGGTAGGAGTGGCGAAGCCGAAGGAAAAGACACCAACGAAGAAGCCTCGCAAGAAACCTGATTGCCGCAGGCTTAGTCTCTACCCTATGCAGCCAGAGGAAGTCATCAAGGCTGTTCTTGATGTCAAGATTCACGAAGACACACACGATCCTGAAACATTGGATAAGGCTGATAAGGAACCCCTTCTGTGAGACATCGGGAAGAGACGCTGAACACAAAGCTTGCTGATGTGCTCTCGGACATGGGTGTTCAAGCAGAGGCAGAAGGTATTCTCTCGCACGGGCGCAACCGTCCCGATGTTCTTTTCGACCTGTCTGGTTTACGTGTTTCTATCGAGGGCAAGCTTGATGACAGTCCTAACGCCTATTCGGTTGTTCTTCAACAAGCTAGGGATAGAGTTAAGGTCGGGATCTCACATATCTCCGTTGCTGTAGTCTATCCAGATTATCTACGGTCAGTATCTACCCAGAAGCTTGCAACGGAGATTCGTTCTGCGACACTGAGTTTCGCTGTTGTTTCTGAAGCAGGGGAGTCTGCTTGGGGGGAAGCTTCTCCAGCAGACCTGCTAGATACCCTTCGTCGTGCCCAGCAGCAGCTAATATCCAGTGATGCACTTCTTGAGGCGGCCCGATTAATTCAGCAAGGAATAGAAAGGGTTGCATCGCTCTGGGGAGAGAACCCCGCCATCTGCCAAAGACTGGCTAATGAACTGGGGATGGTTCCGGCGGATTCGAAGACCGAGTACATGTCCCGGTTCTTCGAGACAGCTAGCACTGTCTCGGCACTGGTCTTGGCGAACGCACTTATCTTTCAGGAACAGATCTCCAGAATCAATAGCCAGATTCCCCCGATCTCCGGGCTGTATCAGAGTCCCTCTCCTTCTCATGAGATCCAGAAGCTATGGCGGATGATCTGGCAGACCATCGACTACGATCCAATCTTTCGACTCGCGGAAAGAGTAGCCTTGGAGATCCCGACTACTCCGGATGCCCGCACAGCATTCTTGTTTCTTGTTGATAAGGTTCGAGAAGTTTGCGAAAGACAGGCAGCCCTTCACCATGATCTCATGGGCAGAGTGTATCACTACCTGCTGAATGACGCAAAGTACCTCGCCACCTATTACACATCTCCAGCTTCTGCAACCCTCCTCCTGAAACTTGCCTTGATACCGGGTAGGTGGCAACGCGATTTTTCCGATCTTTCGGCAATCCGACAGATGCGAGTCGCCGATCTAGCCTGTGGGACGGGAACTCTTCTAATGGCGGCTTCTCAAGCCATCGTGGACCTTTACATCCGTTCTGAAGTGGGACAAGGACAACCGGTCACAACCGAAGGTATATCTGCACTCCATCAAGCACTCGTTGAGGATACTCTCCTAGGATTTGATGTACTTCCGACAGCAGTCCATCTGACTGCGTCAACTCTTGGACTTCTAGCTCCGGAAGTCCGGTTTGCCAGAATGAACCTCTACTCCTTACCTCTGTGTGTTTCTCATGGGAAACCCTTCCTCGGGAGCCTTGATCTCCTTGGAGCATCTGAGATCGCGCCGCAGCTATCGCTAGATGGTTCTGCTTTAGAGCCTGTCAGGATTCAGACAAACGAGGTCCAGAAAGCTGCTGTGAGACTCCCTGCCTTAGACCTCTGTGTCATGAATCCTCCATTCGCACGTAGCGCTGGTGAAAACCTTCTATTCGGTTCTCTTCCAGCATCTGATAGAGGTATCCTTCAAGCTGAACTCAGCAGGAGAATCAAAGGGAAAGCAGCCAATAGCACAGCGGGATTAGGCTCTCCGTTCTGTCTGCTCGCTGACGAACACCTAGTTCCCGGAGGGCGATTGGCTTTGATACTCCCTCATGGAGTGACATCAGGTGAGTCATGGAGCAAGACACGAGATCTTATAGCTGCTAAGTATGAGCTAGAGTTTGTCACATGCAACTGGTCAGGAAAGAGTTACTCTTTCTCAGAGAATACTGACCTTTCTGAAGTGATGGTTGTATGTAGAAAGCTCTGCGATGGCGAAATTGCTTCTGACACAACCGTGTTCATAAGTCTATGGGACCCACCCAAGACCACTCATTCTGCAATCGCCATTGCCCGCATGATTAGCGAAACCCTGAAGAACCTTTCAGGTCCAGAAGCATCGGCCTATCTCCGAAACTATGACGGAACACAACTAGGTGTGGTCTTCAGGACTCCAAGGCCTTGTGTGGGAGAGAACTGGAGTGCAGCACTGTTCGCGCAGGAAAGCCTGTATCGAGTCTTTGATAAACTCCATGACGGACAGGTGTGCATTCCCGGCACTCAAAACCTCTTTAATCTCTCGTTGTGCAAACTAAGTGATCTCGGCAGTCTAGGGCCTGATAGACGTGATGTTCACGATGGCTTTCAGATGGAACAGAAAAGGGGTATCGGGACGTGGACCCCCTATTCTGCGTTTCTGGGACATGATGCTAAATCTGTCCTGTCGCTATCTCAGAATCCAAACGCGTACTTAGTTCCACTTCAGAAGCCCAACAAGGGCAGATCGAAGAGAGATGCAGATTTGCTCTTCAGTAGAGCTGGGGATCTTCTGCTATCTGAAAGAATCAGGTTTAATAGCCAGAAAGTCATTGCAGCATTGCTCAGTTCTCCAGTTTTATCGAACACTTGGTGGCCTCTCAGATCAAACTGGTCTATTTCTCAGAAAGAGTCCCTAGCTCTGTGGTGTAACAGCTCTTTAGGTCTCCTTCTCTTCTATGGAACCCGTGAAGTTACTGAGGGTCCTTTTGCACAGATGAAGAAACCAGCATGGCTGTCAATGCCGGTTCTGGATGTAAGGGCTCTTTCCAAAGAACAAGTCGAAACACTTGCTTGTGTTTACGAAGAAGTGTCGAAGGAACCTCTCAAACCCCTATCTCAACTCAACCACGATATCATACGGATCAAGATTGACGAGGCTTTTGAAAGAGTACTCGGGTTGCCTAGTCTCGATCCCGTCCGACAACTCCTTGCACGTGAACCCGGGTTCTCAGGTAACAGTCTTTTTAGTACTAGTGAGGGCCTTGAAGAGGAAGTGTTTTCTCTTGACGGAGAACCTTTTGGGGAGGCAGCGGAACCCACATTGTGCAACGAGTAGAGGCCATGGCTTTCTTGCACTTTCCCTTCGAGGCAGATGGGTTCGCTACACAGAATAGAACCGTTGATCGTCATGACTGGACCCTTTCAACTTATCCCCGAACACACAATCGTGATGCGGGGTGGAGGTAAGAATGCTCGACATTACAGGAAAGGCGCTGGATCTTCAACGACGCACTATCGAGACCCTTAGGCAGGCTTTCATCGAGATCGACCCTAAACCCGAAGAGATGACACGACTATTGAAGCAGCTCGATGTTCTCCATCAAATGCAAGCAAAGATGCTTGAGATCACCCGAACGGTGCTGGAAGCTCAACACTGCATCATGAAGGCCCTGCACAAGACTCTCGATGAAAACACCTCGCAGCCAGATGAAATGGCTTTGGTGATGAAGCAAATAGATGATCTCTATCAAGCTGCGATCGCCGAGATAGAATGTCTGGCATCATCAGACTAGGATGCCATCTGGTGGCTTCCGTGTCTGACATGGGGATCGGGAGCTCATCGGCGGGTTAGACAGGAAAGCGCGAGAAGATCACAGAAAAGGTGCTCGGCAAACACGGATACGATCTGGCTGTGTCATTTCGGAGAAGCCATCACACCGGCCTCGGGATATACTGGTTCGGGAACGTTCCGAACCCTCGGGGCTATTACTCTTCGGGAGCCTGTTGGAGGGCGTTTGTGCAGATTACGCGAACCTTCGAGGGAACCCGGGCGGAAGCAGGGGCGTTCCCATTGAGACGGGTGTTGCGACGGGTGTTGCGACGGTGATATTACTGTTATGTTCGCGCTGCCCAGCGGGGGGTGAAAATGAATCCGAAATTGTCAACCGTGATGTTCCTGATTGCTGTCGAGAAGGACAACGATGTGTTTGTTGCGTACTGCCCCGGAATCGGCGGAGTATTCGAGGAGGCTGATACTCCGGACAAAGCGGTGCGTCTAGCTGCGGAATCAGCAGTTCAAACCATAGAAGCTCGACGAGCCAGCGGAACCCTTCCGGAGAACAGCGAATTTTTCCGGACCATTACCACTGATGTCATCATTCCTGAAGCTCTGCCAAAGCAAAAGAAGCCGACGTATCATCAGGCTTACTACCCGTTACGCTCTGCTGCCTACTGCTAATGCCAGCTCTCGGGGTCACCCTCACAAAAAAGTGGTCTCACCGAGCCCTTGGACAACTGAAGAACAAGACTAAAGCAGAGTGGATCAGTCATCTTGATCGTGATGAACGCTGGGAGCGTGCCGCTCAACAAACAGGGGGCAGCCCTATCGTTTTTCAGCGGGTGGATGACAAATCCAAGACCGTGTCGATTCACAACCACCCTAAAGAGACGTACCGCTCCCTCGATTTGGTGAAAGCTCTTCTGGAGAAGATCTGTTGGACTGAAGACGTTCTGCTAGGCGATAAATTCCTCAAATAGGCGGCCTCTTCGGAACATCTGTCCTTCAACTCCGCACTTACCCTACACTTTCGCCCTCTCCCCGCTCCTCCTCGAACACGGGTTCGTCAACGGAATAGGACCGAGTGTAAATAACTGATGTCTTTTTGTTTCATAAACTCTTTCAACTGGTCTCTCGCGTTACGGTTGCGAGGATTTATCCCCAATCGAGTAAGTAGAACTCTGAAAGTAAAACTCTCGGCACAGGCTTTTCGGACTTGTTCAACATCGAAAACCATAAGAACCTCCTTGTATACCTTAGTATATCAGGAGAGAGGTAAAACTTGCACTAAATCGTTTTCAATAATAGATAGGACTTGACACGCCTACAAGCATCAATTATAATCGGGGAAGAAACAGGGAGGCTCTTGTTCAAAAATGAATGTAAGACCGTGTGGAGCAATAGGTTAACTCACTTGGCTTTCACCCAAGAGAATGCGGGTTCAAGCCCCGCCACGGTCGCCAAATGTTCAATACAAACAAGGTGTTCACCGAGTGTGAACACGCAGCAGAGGATGAACAGTGAAGTATATTTTCCTCGATGTTGATGGGGTTCTGAACGACGAGGAGTTCATGGTCGATAGCCGGATCGAGTACCGAGCGTACAAGGAGGGCTGCGGTGAACCCTCTCATGTGGACTTCTACTGTTCTATGCTCAACCCGGAGAAGATCGCGCTCTTGAAACAGATTGTAGATGCCTCGGGAGCGGAGATCATCCTGTCTTCCAGTTGGAGATGCACCAATCCAGAAGCTGCACCAATGGTTGCACTCAGGGAAATGCTTGGCGAACAAGGAATGTCCATCAAGGATATCACCCCGCACGGTTGTGGGCTGTGTGTTCGAGGAAATGAGATTCGTAGTTGGCTACAGAAGAATGTTCCCTATGACACTCCCTACGGATATGTGATTCTCGATGACGATTCTGATATGCTGTACTGGCAGCGCAACAACTTCGTTCACACAGACGGCAGGATTGGGTTGACCGAGAGGGATGTAGCGAAGGCTATCAAGATTCTGAACAAACGGGAACGAGCATAGAAGGGCGTATGGCGCAATTGGTAGCGCAAGACTCTTACAAAGTAGAGGTTGTTGGTTCAAGTCCAACTACGCCCACCAGAACATGAGGGGATCGTCTAACGGATAAGGATATTGCCGCACGTCGAATCAGCTATGCGTTGAAGCTGACGGTAATGACACGAGGGTTCAACTCCCTCCCCCTCACCAAGCAAGGAGGTTCCTATGTGTAAATGCCCGTGTAATGGAAGATGCCCACTACAGCCTATAGGCCCGATAGAGAAAGAACCTATGCCAGCTCTCACTGAAGAACAGATCGAACAGATACAGAAAGTATTGGCAGAGATGTATGAGAAGCACTGCGATCAGGAGAAGAACACTGGTACTCCCAGCGAGGGGCAACTTCTTCCCCCTCACCGATCAGGAGGATGTCATGACTTGTAGTTGGATCTCTTTCGAGGGTATAGAACAGGCCGAGTCGGCTGCGGACACAAACGGTGTAGGGGTAAATCCCGACGACTACAAACCGGAAGAGCTGTGTGAAAAGTGTGGTGGCTCAGGACTGGCTTGTCTCGAAAACATAGAAGACTACGATGGGTTGGAAACGGACATGGGGCGCAAAGAGGTATGTGATAACTGCGGGGGCTCAGGACTACGTGAAGCCACTGCTTAGACGCTGGAGAGCGTATCGCCGTAGGGAGTACAAGCGGTCCCTTCCTGTGTGGTTGATGCGGTATGACCGTATGCAGCAACGTCTCGTCAAAATGTTGGAAGCCGGACCAGTGTGTGAGGAAACCCTTGTGAGGTATGAACGATACTCGAAGCTCCTCTGTCAGTGTACTCCTCGGCCCTATCACTGGTGGGAATTCAACATGTTCGGTCGGGTATGTCGATAAATGGGCGACATCGCCTGCATAGTTCAGTTGGTAGAATGCGTCCTTGGTAAGGACGAGGTCACTGGTTCAAGCCCAGTTGCAGGCTCCTACGGCGTGTGGTGAAGTGGTATCACGTCTGGGTCACATCCAGCAATTCGGGGTTCAAGTCCCTGAACGCCGACTAAGCCGGTGTCGCTCAGTGGTTGAGCAGCGGATTTGTAATCCGCAGACGGGGGTTCGATTCCCTCCATCGGCTCCTCTTGACACTCGGGCATCAATGTGTTAGACTACCTTCTGTTCAAGGAGGTAGTATGTCCGCTTTGCTTCGGAAGTACGCTGAGTCTCGTGATCTCCCCGAAGGGCATGTGGGGAGACGACAGGCAGAAGAGGCGCTGAATCGTGAATACCAGAGATGTTCTGAGATCGAGCGTTTTTGGCGCAAGCGAATGCAGCCACCCTGTGACTATTTCAAGGATTCAGAAGTGGCCTTGCAGTTCGTGAACTCGATATGTGTAGGACTCGGGGAACGCCCTGTAAAGGCTGTGAACTTCAAGAATCCGCTGCTTCCCGACGCATCTGCGTGGTACAACAGAACCGACAAAACTATCAACACAAGCCACACATGGATACACTGGACGACCTTGGTTCACGAACTTACACACCACTTCAAAGAGTGCTTTGCTCATGGTCACGGAGAAGTCTACTGCACGACCTTGAACACTGTCTACAGCCTCGTGTACGAGATGTGGACAGGTAAACAGTCGAATCCAGACTGGGAAACAAAAGCAATGCAAACGCCCCTCAAGCATTTACGGTGATGCACGGGTTTCGTACTCCCGGGAATGCGGTTCAAGTCCGTAGTGGGGCTCCAGCGAGAGGTATGACGTACATACCCTAGTATAACCGAATCTGGGTAATAACCGTCTCTGTCGGTGGCGCAGACGGAAGTTGACCGTACCTCTCGCTCCTTACGAAACTGAGATCGAGGAGAGTTAGTCTAATGGTAAGACGCTGCCTTGGAAAGACAGTGCCCTCGGGCTTCCGAGTTCGAGTCTCGGACTCTCCGCCCCTTGACATGAGCTTGGAAATGCGTATATTGCGGACATGAAACAGATCGACTCCCTGACAAAGGAGTAAGCGATGAGAAAGTTCAGATCCTTCCTGATCGAGGATACCCCGGTAGACCCCAAGACACTCAAGCGTGGGGATGATGTGCTGATTCCTGCAGGGACAGAACTCAGCAAGGCTTAGTATCCTTACGGATGCCCTAAGAAGGTGGTCTTCAAGTGTGATGTAGTTCGTATGTTCTGGCTGTACACCGCAGACGGTACCATACAGGTGCTGGACAATGCATGAGTTCATGTCCAGAACGTCCTCTCCCAGACAGTCTACCGTGCAAGGTACCCGTGGGAAGTTCCCAACCCGAATGTATAGAAGGAGAAGATCATGGCGAAGCCGGGGGTTGAAATCACTGTTATTGATGATCACACCATACTCTTGGATGGTGTGCGGCATGTACTCGTTCCTTCTTCGGTTATCTGTGATGGGTGTGTACTGAGGAGGGACAGGGGTTACATCTGCCGCAAGCATGGCAACGAACTTCCGACGTGCATATCGCAGGCGACTGGATCCCAGATATGGGTGCCGGAAACTCCCGTGCAGAAGGAGATCGTACCTGCACAGTGTTAGGGGTTGACATCAGCTTTCTCTTCTGCTATATACACGGCATGGAAAGCACTTACTCGTACTGGAATTGAAATCGGGTACAAGATACATTGTCGGGTCGCAGCTCACTGCCACGAATCCGAAGGCACAGCCTATGTGTACTTCGAGGACGTGGTGCGGGGAGAGACCAAACTCGGGTGTGGGATGTGTGACACCCAACGGTCGTGTGGTACGCAAGTGCCTATACTGGAAGTTCTGGATACGGAATTGTTCAACGCGTGTCAGTGCTTGATCGCACAACAGGGATAAGGGGAAGAGATGAGCAAGGATAACTACATGTACGCACAGGTGCTGGAGATCGCAGGGTTGAAGCCTGCACTTACGGGAATGCTACTCTCATACAGCACGGAGAACATAATCGGCATCCTTGAGCAGAACGCTGCCATGGATGTAGGGAACACGGACGCTCGCCAGCACGCAGATACCATTGCCAATCATCTTGCATCACACAACAACGGAGAGAACAAGTTCTTGCGCTTCGTGTCTCTATGGATACTTGTGCGTGCTCCCCGGTACTGGTGGCAGGAGTTCGATACCTACAAAGTGGGGGCCGAGCGTCTTTCTCAGTCTACCATGCACACGATCACCAAGCGGCATCTCATTCAAGATGACTTCTGCGAGTTCATCCCCGAACACTTCATGCAGAACATCAATCACGCTATCGACCAGAAGGATTGGCTGAAGGTCAAGCGCCTGTTGCCGGAGAGCTTCCTTCAGACGCGGATGGTGTGGTTGAATGCCGCTGCTCTCCAGAACATCTATCGTCAGAGACGCAATCACCGACTTCCTGAATGGAGTCGATTCTTCGAGGATGTCTTTCTCGGTCTGCCGGAACAGGTGCGGCTGTGGATCACAGGGGTTGACAAGAGCGAGTAAGTGAGTTATACTTGAACCCAACGAAAGGGGAATTACATGGCTCATGGCGCTACCTTCAAGGCTTACCTGACAAAGTACGCACTGACTTCCGGGATCAGGTTTGTTGAGGCCAAGGAGTGTTTCGATCTGAATGGGATGCCCTATTCCCCGAGAATGATAACCTACAAGCGTCCGGGAAGCATGTATTCTGAGTATTCTATTGGTGAGGAGTGGCACCTGACTCCCGAAGCGGCTCTTGCGAAGTCTGAGGTCATGCGCACGAAGACACACACGAAGACACACACGGACGACGCTCTTCATTTTTGGCCTTTTACTTAAGGAGGATAATGAAACCCGAAGACCTTTCTCAGGCTGCGAAAATGACAGCCGATCTCGCACTCAAGGCACAGAAGATTCATGACAAGAACGCTCCTGACCTTGAGATGATTCCTGTATCCTATCTGCGGATAATTCCTTCACAGCAGATACAAACAGGAAAAGACATCGAGAGATATGGTCATATGCTGGAATCTCTTCTCATAGCAGAAGCCATTTTGGCAAAGAAAGACGGAAAAGCGATGGAGCATTTCATTGCCGTCGAGAAGGAGCTGGAGAGGCTGTTTGATTTCAGTTTCGAGTACAGGACTCAGGAAGAACTTGATGAGGAACAAATGATAGCAAGAAAGATGAGGCAGACAATGACGAGGAAAACCCAATGAGAGGACGATACTCTCCTGAAAATCCTATAGTCTTGTCTACTATTGAATCCTGCCCAAGATCAGACTCTAGCTCTTCTCCAGTTCTCTCAGCTCTCGCAGGAAATAATGCAGACCTGATGTTTGAGGTTTCTCGTCTTTGGATACTCCCCGAAGATCGGGTACTTGATGTCACTTATGGGCGAGGTGCTTTCTGGTCTCGTCTTCCTCATCTCTCAGTTCAGAAACATGATCTGGCTCTTGATGGTGTGGACTGCCGAAAACTTCCGGAAGAAAACTTTTCTGTGGATGTTCTTGTTCTCGACCCTCCATATAGGCCGACTCACGGGTCTCAGAATTTTGAATCCAACGGTCTGGCATCTGCATACCAGCTTGGAACTCAGAGTCTGGACACTATCAACGATGTTCTTGATCTCTATACTGAGGCTCTGCGTGAAGCTGCTCGTGTGGTGAAACCCGGTGGTCGAGTTCTTGTCAAGTGTCAGGATATGTCCTACGGTCATCGGCTGCATCTTGTTTCTCTCGATGTTCTAAGAAGTATGGTCGCTGCGGGGTTTGATTTTGCAGACCAGTTTATACTTCTCAATCAGTCTCGTCTAACGTCCAGTAAATGGCAAAAGCAAGAACGGGCACGAAGATCACATTCCGTTCTTTGGGTTGGAGTGAAAGAGTGATAATTCACAAGGGTAGTAACTACGCTGTACTCAATAGCGATGTTCTTCAGGGATTGGCATCTGACTCCCGAAGCTGCCATTGCGAAGGCAGAGGCTATGCGCGTGAAGAAGATTGCTGCGCTGCAGAAGCAGATCAAGAAGCTGGAGTCCATGGCATTCGAGATCAAGGGTTAGCCACCACAGGCAACAGGCCGAATCACAAATCAGAAAGGAAATCAAAATGACGGATCTCATGAAGGCCACACCCGAGACTACCCCATTCCGTGGGCAGCCGGGCGCGAAGTACCAAGCCCTCCCCCCGAAAGACTTCGACACCACACCCCGTGACCACTTCCCTGCGACGGAGATGCGTTGTTCCGTCTGTGGGACGCCTCTGGTCCCTGCGGGGATGTTCAGGTGTGAGGATGCCTGTTCTGGGGTGTACACGGATTTCAAGTACACCTGCCCCAACCACCCGCTGATCTTCTTCGGGTTCGATGGTGAGATATTCTTCACGCCCCGATCACCGGAAACCTTCGAGGCTGACTATAACGAGTACAGCCAGTACCAGTACATCAACGGACTGCGTAGTGCGTTCGGGTCTTTTGCACGGAAAATCGAAGTCGAGATTTACAAACAGGATGAGAAAAAGTTCTATCCCCTGACCAATCGGTGGACACTCGTGGTTTACTATGAGTATAAGAGCAACGAGAATGGTGACATCCTACAGAGGAAGCGGCATTTCCGATTCCTCAAGGACCATTTCTACCACACATTCGCCATCACCATCCTCTACCAGTCGTTCAGGGATGTTCACAAGGGTGTCTGGCAGCACTTCTTTCACAACATAGTATCGAGACCAGCAGAGAAGTCTTTCATGCTTAACTGGTTTGGAATACGGATACTCAACCGGAGATGGCCCTACAGGTTCCACCAGTGGTACGGCAGAGTGTGGATGAGGGTACTGGGTTATGGACCCGGATGGGAGGAGCTGAAGTAAAACGCAGGTTGTTGCAGACTGCAACAAGAGAAGACCTAGTGCGGATGGATGACCTTACTCTTGAGTATTTCACGTACTACCCTGCGTCAAAGGAAGTCCGCACATTGGCATCTTCGATTCTTGAAGAGCGTAAGGCCAAACAAAGAGCAATGGATGCAACAGTTGGTCCTACGTTAGGCGATTGGCGGAAACAACAGGATGAAGTCAATCGACTGTCAGCAGAGAATGACCGTCTTCGGGGATGGCTGGAACTCATCGAAGGCGGGGATCATCCCTGCACAGATGCACAGCAGCTCAGACAGTGGGCCTACGAGGCAATAACCTTGGGGCATGAAGTCCCTAAGTAAGGAGTTGAGGTGGGGAGGAGTCGAATCCCATACTTGACGGATACGTGGTCACCAATCACGGGTTGCACGCCTGTGGGCGAGGGATGCCGGAACTGTTGGGCGCAGGAGGTACTGACCCGTTTCTCCTCCATCCACGAACATACGGATCCCCACAAGATTCAAATTCACGACGAGCGGTTAACTGAACCGGGGCGGTGGAAGCGTCCACGGGTTGTAGGGGTCTGTTTCTTCAGTGATCTCTTCCATGAACACGTTCCTGAGTATATAGTGCAAAGCCTCTTCTACACGATGAGGATGGCGGATAGTAGACACACCTTCGTCATCCTGACCAAGCGACCGAAGCGCATGCACAAGGTGTTGTCTCACGAGAAAGACATCCCTGCGAATATCGTCCTCGGTGTTTCAGTCTGGGATCAGGCGTCAACGGCTGTATCCCTGACTTGGCTGCGCCAGACCGGGGGTCAGAATACAACTCGTATCCTGAGCATCGAACCCATGCTCGGCCCGATTGATCTGCGTTCCGTGGATACGACAGGGCTGAGTGGCATAATTCTCGGGGGCGAGTCAGGCAGGGTGCAGGCAGTTACCGAACTCGATCCACAGTGGGTGCGTGATGTACAGAAGGTCTGTGCCGAACGCGGGATTCGGTTCTATTTCAAGCAGTGGTCTGGAGCGCGGGCAAAGGAACACCCCTGTCTCCTCGATGGTGTGGAGTACAAGGAGCTGCCGGAGATTATGAAGAAGGAACGGAAATCAGACTAATGGGTTCGACGAACAAACGCAAGTTCACCCACCGGGAACTCGCAGAATATGCGGGGAAATGGCTGCGCTCGAAGCGGCATCGTACTGTGTTCATCGAGCGTCAATCGCGGCACGAGACTCCTGATGCTATCGGTTGGACGCATCTGGGTGTGAGTACCCTGATCGAGTGCAAGACATCGAGAGCAGATTTCCTTGCTGACCAGCGGAAAGCCCCACGTTCGTGCTCACGCATTGGCATCGGTGCCTTCCGGTACTATCTAGCCCCTCGCGGGGTACTCACGGTCAAGGACATCCCTCCCGATTGGGGGTTGCTTGAAGTCTACGGACAGACGCGGGTATGTATCCGAGTCGTGCGTGTTGCTGTCAAGATCAAGCTCGGAGTACACCAGCTCAGGAACGAGATGAAGATGTTGATCTCCGAACTCGCTCTCTATCAGGGTATCCCCGCCGGGGCGATCACGCCGATGGAGTCCCGCCGAGTGAAGGAAATACAGGAACACTTACACCGGTTGAGTACACTTGACAACAGACAAACGACGTAGTATCTTCGAGGACAAAGAAAGAACCGTGTTGGTAGAGTGCGCGAACAGAAAGGTGGAATGAAATGGCTATCGGAGTCGTTGTGCATGACCTTCCTTCCGACACTCCGGGTAAGACATGGAAGGAAAAGAATCTGGAGAGGAAGCATGCTATCCCTCTCGGGTCACTCGTGGAGATCCACGCAGAGGAGATGCCCGAGAATGGGGTACGCCTATTCGTGTGTCAGCATACCCGCGACTGTGACGGGGAACCCCTCTACACCCTGACATGGAATCTCCCCGAGTTCGAGGATGAAAAGCTCCACGGCTTCTCCCTCCAAATCGTCGGTATTCACGGCTGGGGTGAGGATGCACTGGAGGTTATACGACTCGGGAACGGGTCATAGACTGACAGATTTGTCAACATAGAAAGGCGGACTGGCAATGAGTTTCAAGGCACGCGTCAGGAAGATGTGGGGGGATGTCCGTGAGTGGTACAGTGAGGCGCTAGAGAATGTTTTCTACTGGCTGGACGATGCCGGGATCATTTTAGTTGTTGGTGTGATCCTTGGGCTGCTTGCTGCTCTGGCAATATCGGACGCATTTAAGCGGAGGGAAGCCAACATCGCAGTAGTCACTGCAATCCGTGCTGATTCGACCTATGATCTGGGGAGTGTGGTAGCGACGGATCAGAACGGGCAGACCGTGATTGTCCTCGACATTCCCGTGATGTACATACCGTACCTGCAAGTAGGGGATTCCCTGCACTACAATTCTTCCTACCCCAACCCGCAGTTCGTGGAGTTCCGTGGTTGTATAACCGAATTCTCAATCTCCCCTGACGGGGAGAGGGTTCCGTAAGGAGTAAGTAGAATGAACACGCAAGACTGGACTCCTGAGATGCTGCAGACTCTCGATCAGTACAGGGATCGAGTAAAGGGTGTCCACACCCTGATAGTCCATCCGGGTGGGGCGCACATGGACGATCTCCTGACAGTTGCCCTACTCACCCCACTCATTCCCGGACTGAGGATATTGCGTCTAGACCCCACCGAAGCGGAGATAAACGATCCTCAAGTCATTGTCGCGGACATCGGGCGAGTATACGATCCCGAGCGACGTTGCTTTGACCATCATCAAGACGCAGAGCTTCCCGCTTCCTTCGTTCTCGTTCTCCAGTATCTTGGGCTGTGGGAGGGGTTCAGAGACTGTTTCCCGTGGGCGGAGTACATGTCAAAGATGGATACTCGTGGACCGAATGCTACACTCATGGAGTACGATATCCGCACGGATGCCGTAGACATCATTCAGAACCCTATCGTGGGTTTCGTGCTCTCCAGCTTTGCGGACGAATATGATTTAGCCTCACCGAGATCTTCCGTACCTACCTTCCCGCATTTCTCTCCCTGCCCTGCGTGGTTGCCACATTTCATCTTCTTCTACTGCCTCGGGATGCACATCTACTACGGGATGTTCGCGTGGAAGGATGCTATCGACAAGGCCGCAGACACACGAGCGTTGATCGTCTCCACCAAAACAGGGTACATCTGGTTCCTGTGTGCGGAGTGGGCTACAACTCCGATTCAGGATAAGGCACTCGTCAGACGGGGGACTGCCGAAGGGTTTGCAGGCATTGTCTCGCCAGCGACTCGTCATGCCGGATGGAGACTCTATCGCCTGAACGACCACCCGATGCTCAACTTCTCGAAGATCGAGAATGACCCGACTGTGGCTTTCGCTCATAAGAACGGGTTTCTCGCAGAAACACACGAACGGATATCTATACCCGAAGTCAAGGAACTCATTCAGAAAGCTCTAGTGGAGGATTAACTTGCAGATACATAAGGGACAGTCTTATGTGATTCTCGAAGGGGATGTGCGAGAATGTCTCGCACGTCTCGCGGATAACAGCGTACAGTGCGTTGTCACCAGCCCACCCTACTACGGACTTCGTGCCTACGGGACGAATCCCCAGATATGGGATGGAGACGCTGCCTGCGAACACGAGTGGGGTTCCGAAGGCCCGTGTCACCATCCGGGACAAGTGGAGCAGACGAAGTGGAAGACAGCGGAAGCTGCTGGAAAGGGGCAGACGGCTGGATCAGGCTCCTTCTGTTCCAAGTGCGGAGCATGGAGAGGAGAACTCGGACTGGAGCCTACTCCCGAGCTTTATGTCCAGCACATGACAGAGATTTTCCGCGAGGTGCGTCGAGTGCTACGCGAAGACGGGACGCTCTGGTTGAACATCGGGGACTCATACTGGGGCGGAAAGGGGTCGAATGGAAGCTCCAAAGCACGGAGGACCGCAAAAGAAAGAGGGTATGTACAACCCTCGGGAACAGTGATGATGGATACTCGCCCTACTGATGGGAATCACCCGGAAATCAAGCCCAAGGATTTGATTGGAATCCCGTGGATGCTTGCGTTCGCTCTCCGTGCTGATGGCTGGTATCTCAGGCAAGACATCATCTGGTCGAAGCCTAATCCGATGCCAGAAAGCGTGGAGGATCGTTGTACGAAATCCCATGAGTATGTCTTTCTTCTCACGAAATCCCCCAAGTATTTCTACGATCACGAAGCGGTGAAGGAGCCTTGTCAGAGTGGGCCGAGTGATATCCGCAAGATGCTGGAAAAGAAAGATCGGATCGGTGGTAAGACTTTGGAAGCCAGCGATCCTCTCTATGCGGTCAATCAATCGACTCATATCGGGAAGAAGCGGGGAGTAGGGGATCCGTCAGGTCGTAACCGTCGCTCGGTCTGGACTATAGCCACAAAGCCCTTCAAAGGCGCACATTTCGCAGTCATGCCTGAGACGCTGGTTGAACCTTGCATTCAAGCAGGAACGAGCGAGAAGGGCTGTTGTTCAAAGTGTGGGAAGCCGTGGAAGCGAATTGTGTCCAAAACCTACAAACATCATGAGCATTGGTTTGGGGATAAACAAAACGCTCGACATTCCCGAGGAACATCCGGTGTAAGTTACGATGAACCAATCGGTAGTGAAACCGTAGGCTGGGAACCAAACTGCACCTGTGGCCGAATTGAACGCAAGGGTATTCTTCTCACCCCGGAAGATTCAGCATTGGTGGAGTGGCTTGAGGCGGGTAACGGGGAGTACCGCATCTCTGTCGAAGGGGATAAGCACCATAACAATTGGGCTGAACAGACTGCCCATAACGGCAGGGAAGCGCATTTCAGAGACAAAGGGTACTCCATCATTACATGGGGAATCAAAACAGAATCCTCGATGTCACCAGACTGCTCCTGCAACGCAGACACCAAACCCTGTATTGTTCTCGATCCGTTCTCAGGCTCGGGAACGGTTGGGGTCGTGGCGTTGAAGCACGGATGCCGATATGTAGGAATCGAGCTGAACCCCGAGTATGTAGGGATATCGCTCAAACGGATTGAAGCCAGTCTCGATGCTAGAGGCCATCTCTTTGACGTAGAGGAGGAATTATGTACCCCGGAGTAGCAGGAGTAGCCCCTGAAGGATTGCCGAATCCACCGGTCAAGTGTCCGTGGCTGGAGTGCATCAACGGTTGTGGCCTTGCCGGGATGGGAACATGTCTCTTCGGGGATTGGCGGCGGGCAGACTGTCCGGAGTTCGAGCGGTACTCGTACCCGAAGAGGTCTGCCCAAACTCCGGAGCAGATACTCCAGAATCAAGAACTAGAAGAAAGTTCGTTTCGATTTGAAAGGAAGAAGAGATGTTAGAAGGGATTCTGTGGGTTGGGGGATTGTGTCTTAGTTGTGCGGCGGGGATGGGTGTCGGCTTTGGATGCAGAAATATCATCAGTCACGTTAAAACCCATGAGTGGTTAGACATCATGATGTGGGGCTTTTTCATTCTTTACTTCTTGATTAGCTTTGGAGTTCTGCTGATGACATTTGGGATGGTCTAACTTGACGGGGATGGGTAGTCATCAGTCCGCGAAGATGATGAATGACGAGTGGCTTACTCCACCGGCTCTGCTTCGCACACTCGGCATCTTTGATCTTGACCCGTGTGCACCTGTGGTACGCCCGTGGCCGACAGCACATCATCACATGACAAGGGATGATGACGGATTATCTCAACCGTGGTTTGGCAGAGTCTGGTGCAATCCTCCGTATGGTCGAAAAGCAGAAGTATGGCTCCAGAAACTTGCGAAACACGGAAACGGCATAGCCTTGATCTTCGCTCGGACGGAAACCGATATGTTCTTCTCTCAAGTGTGGGAGAAGGCTGATGCTGTGTTCTTTCTGCGAGGCCGTTTGTTCTTCTATTCCGTGGAGGGGAAACGCGCCCCTCATAATTCTGGGGCACCTTCCTGTCTTGTGGCTTATGGACAGAACAATGTCCAAGCACTGGAAAACAGTGGTCTGGACGGCATTCTCGTGTATTTACCCCACCCCTTGACATCGGGTGGGGAATGTGTTATACTACCCTCTGTCAGGGACGAGTAGGATTGGGACTTGACATTTGGTTTCCAATGTGTTATACTAGCCCCTGTGAGAAGTGAGAAAGAGCTTGGTCGTTGATTTAGGTTACCGTTTTGGGTGCACACCTAATTCGCTCTTTACCAAGCTCGTATGAAATAGACCTTGAGCCAGCCGTTCGATTTCGGTTACCTTTCCTTTGGGTGGTGAATATCCGAAGTCACTCTTTTGCTGGTTCTCGACCTTGAAGGTTCTGGCCGTTGGATGTGGGTTACCACTGATAATGGAGTGGTCGCAGGTTCGAGTCCTGCCCTCCCCGCCGAGAAGATAATACGGGGAGGTAGCTCAGTTGGCAGAGCACTTAATCCCACGCCACTTTTGCTAGGATCTTCGAGACTGGAAAGTGCTTCTTACTGATGGATGCAACATGGTGTTGTAATCGTCAGTCGTTTTCAAACAAGGAGGTTCGTCATGGGTGTACGTCAGTATGCGTCCTTCAACACGAAGGTCACCCCGCAGTCGGAACCGATTCCCGGTTCAGCACAGATCCAGAACCATGCAGGTGGCTATGCTTTCCAGATCGATGACTGGAAGCGGCTGGAGCGTTTCCTTATCCTCGGTTCTGATGGTGGTACCTACTATGTAGGTGAGCGTCAGCTAACGAAGGAAAACGCCGCTTGTGTGATTCGACTGCTCAAGGTGGATCCTCGGCGTGTCGTGGATATTCTCGTAGGTATCTCCGAAGCGGGACGTGCTTACAAGAACGATCCCGCATTGTTTGCACTTGCACTGGCATCGTCTCCTACCTTCGTAAGGAATGCAGAGGATCGAGCCTATGCTCTTTCAGCACTGCCGAAGGTAGCCCGTATCGGCACGCATCTCCTTCACTTCGTCCAGTATGTGGATGGGTTGCGCGGAATGGGCTATGCTCTGCGCAAGTCACTCTCTTCATGGATGAACGACAAGGACGGGGATGCACTCGCTTACCAGACGCTCAAGTATCAGTCCCGTGATGGATGGTCTATGCGTGACGTACTGAGGGTAGCACATCCGAAGCCGATGGATGAAGCACACAAGGCTATCTACGCATACATCGCCAATGCTCAGATGATCGACGGAGCACCTGCACTTCTCGGGGTCTACGAAGCAATGAAGGCTGCGCAGTCTGTCGAGGAGGTGTGTGGGCTGATCACGGCCAACAACCTTACTTGGGAGTTTGTACCTTCGCAGTGGCTGGGTGAGAAGACGGTGTGGGATGCTCTGCTTCCGCGCCTGCCGTTCACGGCTCTACTCCGGAACCTTGGACGCCTGACTTCTCTGGGGTTGGTCGGTACGTTCGGCAAGGGTGAGGGTATCGTAGTCGAGAAGCTGAACGACCGTGAGCAGATGCAGAAGTCCCGTATTCACCCGTTCGGAGTACTGCTTGCACTCAAGACCTACGGTCAGGGCCACGGGTTCAGGGGTAGCCTGAGCTGGAGTCCAAACACTGCGGTCTGCGAGGCACTGGATGATCTGTTCTACGCAAGCTTCCAGAACGCGGAGCCGTGCCGGAAGAGAATGCTCCTCGGTCTTGATATCTCAGGTTCAATGGATAGCCCGATCATGGACTCTCCAGTGACCTGCATGGAAGCGGCTCTCGCGATGAGCATGGTCCACATGCACAACGAGCTGTTCACGAAGATCATGGGCTTCGATACTGGGATGAAGGATCTGGGGATCTCTCGGAAGGATACGCTGGACTCAGCCCTGAACAGGCTGCACAGAAACGGCGGGGGTACGGATTGCTCACTCCCAATGCTCTATGCAATGGGGAACCGGATTCCAGACTCCTTCAAGGCCAATTCAAGACCACGAGGATATTGGAACACTTCTTCATATTCGTTTGGCCACGACATGATCCCCGTGGATGCATTCGTGGTATTGACCGACAACGAGACTTGGGCTGGGAATGTCCATCCAGTACAGGCGTTGAAGGAGTACCGGAGGATTTCCGGGCTGGATGCGAAGCTCGTGGTAGTAGGGATGCAGTCTTCCAATATCTCTATCGCGGATCCTTCCGATGGGGGATCACTCGATGTGGTAGGGATGGATACCTCAGTCCCTGCGGTAGTTGCAGATTTCCTGCGAGACTAGGTTCGAGGGGAGTATCGAGGGGAGTGGGGGTAGTCTCCACTCCCCTTTTGTTTCGGAAGGGGGAGATGAACGCAGAGTTGAAGACGCAGAATATCACTGTGCAACGTGTTCGCGCCGTCCCAGTAAAGAAGGATGCGTTCTTTGCAGTTTGCAAGGATCTGGAACGGAAGTATGGACCGGCCATGCGCAAGCTCCGTGGGGATGATGCAAATATTTGGCTACCGGGACTCACTCCCGAAGTGCAGTTCGATCACGCACAGAAGAGAGGGTTGCACGTTACAGATATCTTCTATCTTCAGCCTTGACAATGCCCTCATACGAGAGTATGATACATCTGGAAGTGAACAGAAAGGAGATTCCATGTCACCAGTAGACCTCGGTCCTCTACTGCAGGCACAGCGCCCCGAGAAGATGGTAGTGTATGTCACCCCCGAGGAGTTGAGCACGATGGGCAGTCACTCCCTGATCGGGAAGGTAATGCGGTCGTTGTGGGAAGCACCTCCTGTTGGGGGAATCCATCTGCCGATTCCACCGCTCTGCGAAGTACGGGTACACATCACCGAGGCTGCGTCACCGCAGTCGTTGCTGACCCGCCCGTATACTTTCGCCTGCCTGATGGCGGATGTCGTGTTCCTGATCAAGGCAGGCGTGGTCTTCAGTTATGACTGACCCGGAAGTTCCCCCGTTTATTGGGCGCACGCTCACGGTCAACATCGATCTGGACAAGAAGTGCAAGCGATGTGGTGAACCCGGAGCTACGGACTCCGGATTCTGTCTCCAATGTGCGGCAGATGCTCTACAAGCCGGTTACACTCATCCGCAGATCGCGTATGAGAAGTCGCTGACCTTCCGTTCGCGTGAACTGTGTCTGGCTCGTCGGAGAGCACGGAGAAGAAAGAAGGGGTACTAGATGTGTCGAACAGATAACTTCCTCCCTCATGACTACGCTCGATGCACGGGAGAGGGGTGTACTATACGAACGCCCTGTCGGCGCTGGTTGTGCAGGAACGACAAAGGGCCGTGGCTTTCGAGAATTACACCTCCCTATGATCCGCAAGCAACTGTCCCCTGTCGGTTGTACATCGCTGCCCAGCCAGAAAGTGTGGTGGCCGAAGATGAAGAAGTCTAAGCTCACGAGGGAACAGGTCACCACACTCTCGGCATTACTGGTTGCAGATGCTGTGTTGCTGGCAGCACCTAGTGGCTCGACAGTTTCCCAACAGTCGCACGAAGTGAAAAGATCCATAATGGAGCGATTCGACGAAACACGGCATTTATTGATCGACAGTCTTGAAAGAGGGTAGATCGTGAGACGCTATCAAGTCCTTGCCTGTGAGTTTGAAATCCTCCCGAAGCAGGAGTGTGATGTGCTGAGTCTTCCCTGTCCAGTACAGACCATCACACTCGATGGGGAGACGTTGCCTGTGCGGGTGACTACCAATACCGGCTTGCTAGGCCGACCGGGGTTTACCGCACCTGACCTACGAGTTGCCCGTCAGGTGGTGAAGCGTATGGTAGAGCGTACAGGTCATCTGGCCTTCCTCTGGAAGATCAAAGTGCGTGTGTACTGGGGGCCGTTCTGGAAGACATACTTTCTACAACGTATTCCTATTGCTATCATTGATCCACGCTACGTTCATTCCGGGTACTCAAAGTCCGGTCGGAACCCGTGGGGAATCGGTAAGGATCCGATGCAGTGGGAAGGTAGCCGCGCATCTCTGCGGGCTGCTTTCTCTGCGATTCTCGGGCGGAGATAACATGTTCTACTCGATCTCCAATCTCTGCCATCGCAGTCCCTCGTCTATTCGTATGACAGGGGTGTGGGATGTGTTTTACCGGGATCTGATGATGGCGACCGCAGCCGGGGTGATGACACGCTCAGGAGTGAACGTCGTTCGTAGTCTTGTCCGCCGGAATGAGATTGCCCTCATAGTCCAGCACCCGAAGGAAGATCGTATCGAACCCGACATGCGAAGCCTCAATTCACTCCTCGTCGGGGAAGCGAGTGCTACTGCTACAGTGTTGGCAGAGATGCGTGTACCGTTCGTGTGTGGCTCGTCCTTCGTCCTCGACAACGCTGGGGACACTATTAACTATTGCCGCTTCCTCCAGCGTCAGAATCAGAAGGTAGTTACTCAGATGCTTCTGTCTTCCCTGCTACAACATATTGGAGGGAAGACGAAGAAACAGGCTGCACGGATCCTGCGGGGTATGGATAGAACTGCGCAGATACATCTCCTGCTCTCCGATTTCGGGGTGGATGTACATCTCCTCCCCGACTGGCAGCAATGGGGTGACATCCTGTACTGGGTGGAGATCGAGGGGAAACGACATCTCTATACTGGAGAGGGCTTGACAGCGGCCAAGCCTTTCGTTATCTTCCAGCACATGGGAGAAGAGTACAGGGATGCCGAGTACGAATGAAAGGGGAATGAAGTGTTGAAGCAGAACGATGTCGTGAGGATCATCGACCCGAAGTCTTCATGGTACGGTGCATTCGTCATCGTCACGCACGTAACCGAATGGGGCTTCAGCGGGCAGTTGGTCTGTCCCATTCCTCCTGTGCTGAACGAGCATGGTGGAATGGTGTATTTTCCTTTGTACCTGCCGGACACATCCAACGATAAGCCGACCTACGAGTATGTAGGCCATACGCGAGAGCTTCCCCCAAGGGGGAAGTGCTGCTCTACAGCGTCTTGAAAGGTGAGTGAGATGAAAAGGCTACTGGACTTCCTGTGGACACACTTCGAGGATCACGCCATGCTCTCTACACTGGCGAGTGCTTCCTACACGGCATCCCCGCGATGGCTCCGAGTAGGCTCACGCCTGCTGATCTTCGCTCTCATGATCGAGATATGTCTGTGGTGTGTATCGTTCGGCCCCGTGCCGGGAGCAGTGTACCCGGTGATCGTCCTGATAGGGATATACCTATCGGAGCATCTGCTGATCTCCATGCGTCATGCCCCCAGTTGGTCGCAGACCGCGTATAAGTCCCTCGTGAGTTCAGATTTCGACAAGCAGTGGGACATACTGATGTCTTTCGGGGGTTTGACCTTGGGCCTCACTTGGTGGGGAATCCTGATGCTGCTGCTTGTCATGGGGTGTTCTTCATGGGTTGCGATGTTGATAACAGTGGAGGTCATGATTCCCCTCGCGGAAATCTTCTTCCACCAGAGTCCGAGCTTGCTGTGCTGGCTGTACTGCCTGCGGCACCACCAGTCTTGGAAGGACGAGTGATGCCCACTTACGACTACGTGTGCGAGTCCTGCGGGCATACCTTCGAGGAGCGACAGGGAATGAATGAACCTGTGCTGACTACCTGCCCGAAGTGTCAGCAACCCACTCTCCGCCGGAAGATCGGGAAGGGCAGTCCACCTGTCTTCCACGGGTCAGGGTTCTACGCTACCGATTATGGAAAGGGGAAGTCAGTCCTCGAAGACTGACAGGGAGGAACAGAGTCATGGCACAGTCGCCGGAGATTGCTCGAATCACAGAGACCCTGAACACAGCCATCAAGTGTCAGGATGAAGCTCGAACCTACCTCGAAAGCTACATTGACATATCCCCGACATCCGAGCTGCTGGATCAACTGCTCCACCTCTCCGTACTCCAGACTGAGGCATTGAACTACATGCTCGCGGAACTCGTGAAGGTGAAGCAGTGACTAATCAGCCACGCCTCTCGAAGACGAACAAGGATGGGAGTATTTCTTACGAGTACATCACTTTCATCCGTATCCCGAAGGCCGAACGGAAGACGCAGGTTTGGGGGTGTGTCAATTCCCGTAACCGCAGTACACTTGGGGGAGTGTTTTACTACCCTCAGTGGAGACAGTATTGCTTCAACCCCGCAGGAGCCAATGTCATCCTCAGCGATGGGTGTCTTGCGGACATTCGGGACTTCATCTCCCGGTGTCCTATCGAAACCGAAGTAGTGCCAGATCAGAAAGGGAAGGAGGCAGATCGTGCGACAAATAACTGATGAGCAGTATCAGATTATCGTCAGGGCATGGGAAGCCGGGATCGATGCCGCAAGGCGTCTACAGACCATCAGTCAGATGATAACAGATAACGACGAGTGTGACAAGGAAGCCATCTTCACCGAAGCCTACTACTGGCCGACTGCCGAAGCGATGGACAGGCTCAAGGTCATGATGGACAGCCTTCTCGTCGTAGAGACGCCGGAATCCTGATGCCTTCACAGCTTCGAGAGTACGCCGTTGTTCTCCCGAACGGGAGACGCCACTTCGCCCGCTCGTTGATGAACTACGAGTACGCCGTGGTGGTCGAGGATGGGGATCAGTGGGTTCTCCGAGCGTTTGTCACTTCCCGCCGGGATGCGGAGATCCAGCAGGCTAACGCGCTTGCCGAATACGCACGGATGAGTGTGCCTCGTACCGTGAAGGTTCACATTCTGCCGACACAGGCACTCACCCTTGACGCAGCAGCAGAGCGGCGGTATAATCTCGAAGCTCAGGAACGTCAGGAAATGCGGAAGGAGAAAAAGAATGGGTAAGTCAGGATCAGCATTAGCGATGATGGCAATGATGGGGCTTGCTGTCGGCTCATGTGGACACTCGATATTCCCTCCTAGGTGTCGTAGTTCTCAGATGTGGAAGAAGGCTCGTAAGTGTGCCCTGCCCGGTTGTGAGAATGAAACGACACGGGGTTACTGTTGTGCTGAACACTGCAAGGAGCATAAGATAATGCTTCGAGCAGAAAGAAAAGGAGAAGTAGAATGAATTCGGTTCTTCGTGTGCTGGCAATGGCTGTCATCCTGTTCACCTGTTCCTGTGGATCGTGTGATCAAATGGCAAAGGATCTGGCGTCTGAAGGGTACATAGACCGAAGGATAGTTCTGTACTCTGCCAACGGTGATACCCTACGGGTCTGGGAAGGTGACATCTACGTCGAGAACGTAGAGTCTACCGAAGGGTTGTCCTTCCTTATCGCGGGTGAGCGTTTCATCATCTCCGGGACGTACCTGATCGAGGAGATCTGAGTACAATGAATACACCACAGTTGGACGAGGCCCGTGCCACCATCGCCAAAGCCGAAGGGGAAACCAATGCCTAAGAAAACAAAACCCGTCTACACTTGTAATGTCACCGAAGAGCAAGTCAAAGCATTAGGTGATGAGTGTTGCATGTGCCCAAGTGGGCACTTACGTATCGAACGCAAGATACCGGGATCGCGTAACGATAAGTTTATCCTCCATCTCGGACAGAATCCTCTCCTGATACACGGTGATTCTACCATCTTGGGCGCATCATATCTACTGGCCCTACGTAACCTGCTGAACGACTACCCAATCACCACCGAAGGGGAGACATCTGCTAAAGACGGGCAAATGAAACACACTCCCGGCCCGTGGTCAGCTTGCCAGAATGGCCAGTGTTCATGCGGCATCATCTGGGGCGGAGGGGAATACCCTATTGCCGAAGTTCAGTCTGGTGAATGGGGGGACTCGTACCCTGCACTACGTGTCAAGATGGGGGACTCCCTGAGCGGGAAGGCTGATATCGAAGCCTACATGGAACTCATCCCTTACGGCATGGGTGCCACGAAGGATGAGGCAGCGGCCAATGCTCGACTGATCGCGGCGGCTCCTGAGATGCTGGAAGCCTTACTCAGTCTGGTGACATTCTTCGATGATCTTCATGCTGGCCCACCTCTCATCCCGGAGAAACAGGCTATCTATATGGCAGCTCTCCCGCGTCTCAATCAAGCACAAGAGGCAATCAGCAAAGCACTGGAAGGGGTACCAGAACCAGACAAACCGGAGTATTTCGAGTGAAACCGTGGCAGACATGGCTACCGAAGGAGAAGCCCTCTCGACAACGGGTCAAGACTACACAGTTTGATGTGTTTGCATGGGAGGTGTCTGTCGAAGGTACTGATTGGCGACGGGTCATCAATGCTCGAACCCGAGGGCAGGCAAAGGCGATCTACTACCACGATGTTCGAGAGGCATATCCCGACATACTGTACACAGATATCCGATGCCGGAAGCTAGGGGATCCGCAGACCGATACAACCTTCGCCAGAGTCGCAATCGCACGCGGCTTGCCGGATATCAAGTGTGGACAGCGGGTCAGAGTCGGTGAGTCTCGTGGAGTGATTGTCGGGTCCAACTCCTCCATGAACTTCGATGTCTTGTTTGACAACAACGCACCGAAGTATGCCGGGCTGAGACTCAACTGTCATCCCGACAACATACGGTTTGAAGAGGAGTAAGTCGGAGGTTGACATCTATCCTCGGGAATCGTATACTCTAGAAAGGCCAAACAAAGGAGACACGATGGCTAACCCTTCCGACTACTCTGAGGCGCTGTACGCTGCTCTCTCCAAACTCCCCAAGACCGATCTTCTTCGAGTGTGTGTCTATCTAGGCGCCGCTTGCACGGACACATGCGATGACTTGGAGCGCGGCACTCTGCGGGCTGCGCAGGAAGCTGCGGTACTCGGTCGAGCCGGGATACTGGACAAGCTGGTCCCCATTATCATCGATGAGACCCTGCAGGAGAAGGACGAAGCATGATGGACGATCTGGTTCGACTCCAGACAGAAGCACGCTGGTTCATGACTGAGTGGGCAGGTGAGGATGGGTTCCACGAACTCACCGACCACAATGGAGTACAGTTGATCGAGAACATGGATCACCCCCCACGACGCATCAAGGGCGAACCAGTGCGCTTTGCCGTGGTGTTTCCCGCATCACTCCCCGCACCATTCGTTGAGGATCTGATTCCACCGCAGGCTATCGATCAACCTGCTATCCTCTGTGTGGCAAGCTCTGCCACCCTACACGAGATGATTTGCAGATTACGCGACTTGACACTGATCCCTGCTGATATGTGCGATTGGGTAGATACAGAAACTCAGAAGCCCGATGAGCCATTGCCGGAGGTGTAGATGCCGATTCCCCCATACACGATCACAGCAAAGCTCGATGTAGAACAGATAGAAGCTCTTGCCATCCTCCCCGATAAACGGCGTTTCTTTCTCGGGGATTCGACGGGGAACGGCAAGACGCTCTCGATTCTTGCTTCTGCACAGAAGCTACTGGCTGAGGATCCCGAACGTCATATCCTTGTCATCGGTCCGAAGTCTGCATACGCCACATGGAAGGAGCAGATCGCTGAACACACGACTGCCAAAGCCGCGATTCTGACGACTGGAGAGTATCCGGAGGAGGAGTCTACACAACGGCATATCACCTTCATGACCTACCCGATGCTGGAGGACATGAAGGAAGTGATTGCCGAGATGTATGTGACACACAGGCGCAAGATCATCCTCATCTTGGAGGAAGCACAATACTGCAAGAACCACCAGAAGACTCGAAGTGTACTGGTGACCAACGATGACGGGAGCCAGAAAGTAACCCGTGCCTTTACCCACATTCGAGAGATAGTAGCACCGATGGTGAAGTTCTCTGAATACTGCTGGGCGATGTCTGCCACGCCGTTGATGAACAACATCACCGATCTCTACGGCTTGTTCGATCTCCTGATGCCGGGGTATCTCGGAACGGAACAAGCCTTCCTCCGGTACTACACGATCCGTGAGAAGCGGAAGGGCAAGGCGGGACACTCGTACTGGACGATAGTCAAGTACCAGAACCTGTCTGTGTTGAAGGAGAAGATCAGCCCGTACATCCTGAAACGGGTTCGAGAGTACAACGTGCAGTTCTTCTACCATAAGTTAAAACTGTCCCCTGTAGAAGAGGGCTTGTATCTGGATGCTGCGAAAGGGATTCTCGGGGAAGAGGAGCGCGACTTTGCAGGGCGTCTCCCCGACCTGCAACGAGTGGTGGACAACGCCGTTCTCGGGGATCGAGAAGTGAATCGCACAGCGGGACACTCTACAAAAGAACGGGTCTTGCTCGATAAGCTGCGCGAGCAACTTCAAGCTGGTGAGGGTGTTATTGTCTTCGCAGAGTTCAGGGACACTATTAACAGATTGGAGTTCGTGCTCACGCACGCCCAGCTCCCGTACAAGAGGCTCATTCGATTGGATGCATCCTCCTCGGTACAGGATCGGATAGCAGCACAACAAGCCTTCGGCCCCGGTATACTGCTTCTGATGTCGAATGTCGGGCGTGAGAGCCTGAACCTGCAAGCCGGGCACATCATCTGGATGTACGACATCCCGTTCTCTATGGGGTCCGCTGTGCAGCTCGTAGGACGGATTGCAAGAAAGAACTCGAAGTTCGATGTCTTTGAGGTACACATCCCTCTCACGCTCGGGACAATAGACGAGTACAAAGCAGCGATGCTCCACCACAAGGCCGATCTGTTCCGAGCGGTGTTGCAGGGAGAGCGCACGATGCCGAAGTCGGATACGCTAATCACCCGAGAGATCCTGACGAAGATGCGTAAGCACCTGCTCTGGAGATGCGGTATGAGCAAGAGGAAGTCGAAGGCTGTGGCACAGCCCACGTTCCAGTGGGAGGATATCTAAATGGCGGAGCCTACCCCGGAAGTCACCCCGGAAGTCACCCCGGAAGTGAAACCCATGCGGGTTATAATGGCAGGGGGGCGGGATTACATCCCCAACCAGATGGTCGTGCATATCAACGACCTGCACCCAATCTCTCTCGCGGGGGAATCAGGAGAAGCATGAGCTGGGGCATAGCACACGGAGATTGTCTTGAAGTATTGGCATCGCTGCCGGAGAACAGTGTAGATGCGATTATCACTGATCCCCCCTACGGCCTGAGTGACCACAAGCCTGAAGATGTTCAGGACTGTCTTCGAGCATGGATTGCAGGGGAAGAGTATAAGCCGAAGAAAAAGGGCTTTATGGGAAAAAGCTGGGATGCTTGGGTTCCCGGTCCCGAAGTCTGGAAAGAGTGCTATCGGGTTCTGAAACCCGGTGGACACATGGCTGTCTTTGCCGGAACCAGAAGCCAAGACCTAATGGGGATGGCTATCCGATTGGCGGGGTTTGAGATCAGAGAAAATATTTGCTGGACGTACGGAAGTGGATTTCCTAAGTCTATGAATGTCAGCAAAATGCTTGATAAGATGGCTGGTGCAGAGCGAGAGGTTGTGGGGAAAAGTAACAGACACAAAGGATCAACAAAGGACACTGGAGCAGTTGGAGATTTTGCTCGATATTCTGATTCTGGAGATGTAGTAACTGCTCCTGCCACAGACGAGGCAAAGAAATGGGATGGCTGGGGTACTGCTTTGAAACCCGCGCACGAGCCAATCATCGTTGCTAGGAAACCTTTGATTGGAACCGTGGCCGAGAACGTGTTGAAGTACGGCACCGGAGCTATCAACATTGATGGGTGCAGAGTTGGTTATGAATCTTTAGATGATAAAGCTAATGCTACTCCACAGGGTAAATGTACCAGTAAAGAATCAGAATCTATAGCAGCAAAACCCGATGCTGGCAGAGATTTAGAAAGAGTAGAATTTGAACGTCCTGAACAGAGAGGTCGTTTCCCCGCCAACCTCATTCTCTCCCATCATCCAGATTGTAAGTGTATGGGAACACAGAGAGTAAAAGTCAATACCTGTGGGGTAGATCAAATCGGAATGGGGCGTGATGGGAATCATACCAAAGGCATCTACGGAGCGAAGGGTAGTAAAATCACGACAGCTTATGCAGACGAGAACGGTCTCGAAGAAGTAGAAGTCTGGGAGTGTGTCGAGGGCTGTCCGATGAAGGGGTTTCCATTGACAAAAAGCGGGTGTCTTAATCAAGCCAATGTTAAAGCGGAAAACAATATTTATGGTCAGTACGGACAATATCCAGACCCTAAACAATACGAGGCTGACTCAGGATCAGCCTCCCGCTTCTTCAAGCACTGTGATTGGGAACCCTTTGAGTACGAGGAAGCTGCCAGTTTCTTTTACACCGCGAAAGCCAGTCGGAGTGAACGCAACGCTGGGCTTGGAGAGGATTTTGAGGAAAAGTCAGCCTACGATATGGACAATTCTCAAACCGGACCCAGACTTCAATGTTTCTCTAAGGATAAACGACCGGGGCACGAGGAAGGTAGATCACCACAAAAGAACACGCATCCTTGTCTGCTTCCAAACGAACTAGTCTTAACAACAACGGGGTTTGAGCCGATTTCACAAGTTAAGCCGGGTAGTCTAGTGCTATCTCACGATGGGTTGTGGCACACTGTGATAGATGCGTTTGCTTCTCCGTGTTCTGGTACCGTAGTGACCTTGAAAGTTGACGGACTTTCGGGGCAAACACAAGCCACAACAAACCATCCCTTTTTAATTGCAAGGCCCGTAAAGAAAGGAAAAGGTATTAAGTCCTTAGACGTGCAGTGGACTGTGGCTGGGGAATTACTTGAAGGAGACTATCTAATGACTCCCCGTGTCCAAGAAAAAGAAACAGAGAGTCCAGATGTTGAGTGGGCTTGGATAGCAGGTTTGTGGGTAGCAGAAGGTACGGTTTTATCTAACTCACACGGAACCAAGTATCCTTCCTTTTCGCTGAATGCAAAAGAAACGCATTTTGTCGAAAGGATTCGTAAGAGATTTCCAGAAGTAAGTGTAAAAGTTTATCCAAAGCCGGACTGTGAAGGAATTCTTGTGGTTCTCTTCAAGCATAAGCTGGTTGATGCGTACCTTAACCTGTTTGGCTCTGGGTCACATGACAAACATCTCTCTCCGTCAATATGGTCATGGGGGAAAGAAGCTAGACTATCGTTACTTCAAGGCTATCTAGACGGTGATGGGTGGCGTAGAAAGCGTGAAATTCGAGCTAAAACAGTATCTCCTTACTTGGTGAGTCTGTTAGAAGTGTTGGCGCAATCTGTTGGCTGGTTTTTTGCGTCTCAATATCGTGACAGGTCTAATACAAAAACAATCCAAGGGAGACAGATCAATGGAGGACCGTACTGGGAGATGGAGTTTCGTCCCCCCTTGGGTAGGTTATCTCGTCCTCGTGAGATTACATGGCAGGGAACTGATTATGTTTTGAGAAGGTTGAAAAAGATGTCTATCAGAGAATATGAAGGACCGGTTTGGAATCTTACTGTCGAAGATACACACACGTTTCAAACTCTTGTAGGCATGAGTCATAATACAGTGAAGCCGTTGTCCCTCATGCGCTATCTCTGCCGGATGTTCTGCCCGCCCGAGGGTTTGATCCTCGATCCGTTTACAGGGTCAGGGTCCACCGGATGTGCGGCGGTACAGGAAGGAATGAGCTTCGCGGGTATCGAGCAGGAAGAGCAGTACATCGAGATCGCAAAGGCGAGGATCAGACATTGGAAATCAGTATCTGATCTACCTGTCCAAGGAACATTGGGTCTCTAACCCTTGACAACCGGAATAGGATCGTTTATACTCGGGTTTGTGGAAAGGGAAATAAGGAAGGAGAAGGATGGAGCCGAAGTATCCCATAGAGTTCATCAGCGATGATGAGTGTGTCGTGAACGGGGTTCACTACATCAGTTCCGGGCATGCACGCTCTCTTACAGTATGTGATGGGTGTGCGTTGTTCGGGAACCGTGTTCTCACCTGCTTCGATGTGGACAGCATACGTAACATGCGTTGCTGCGCTTCATTCCGTAATGATGGGATGAGTATCGTCTGGATCCCGAAACCAACTGAAACCGTTGTTCAACCCGAAGGAGAGAAAACCATGTCAGAGAATCCCGGTGTTACTGTAGCAATCACCCCACTCCCACTACCTTCCGGTAGTCGAGTAGCCCATCTGTGCCTGACCCGTCGCACCCAGTCTCGTAAGGGTGGGGTGCTGTCCGACATCACTCGTACTGGCTATGCTACCCTCATAGCCGTACCTGATCGGCTCAGACTCGGCTACTGGGTGGGAGCTTCGTTCTGCGAGCCGAAGGATACGTTCTCGAAGCCCAAGGGGATCCAGAGAACGTTAGAGCGTATCGAGGCCATTCGTAGTGGCATTCCTACCGCGTACACCTTCTTCCTCTCGCGTCACGCTCTGACCGGTCAGAGGGAGTGGCACGACATCGCTCTGTCGATCCTCGTCCTCGATCTGCTCAAGGCTCCCGAGTGGTGCGTCCGTGCGCTGAAGGATCATACTGTAGAAGTGCTCAGCAGCACCCACAGGAGACTACTTCACGCCAAGATAAACAATATGTGCGAAAGGGGGGAAAAGTGGTGATATTCCTGTACGGGATCGCAGTATTCATCCTCCTCGGAGGGTGGACGTGGCTGGTTGCGCTCTGGAGATACACGTTGCTGAATCTCAACATCCTGATCGATAGCTGGAGTGGACCCCTGCACTAAGGAGTGAAGATGAAGAAGCAGTTGACCGAGGAGAAGGATTTGCTGGTTGCCCCACTGCGGGATGTGCTGGTCACATACCGGGACAACCACACCGACGCACTGGTGAAGAAGGTGCTGTTCTCCCGCCTCCGTCAGAAGGCGAAGGACACATTCCTCAAGGTCGGGGAGATGCTGTCCGCACACACCATCCCGGAGTCCGACATCGAGGTGAATGTCGAAGCCCACGACCTGTACTTCTCCCGTGTTGCTCAGGATTTCCCCAACGGGGTTTCGATCCAGTGGCCCACGCTCGGCACCATCGTCATCAAACTCTCCGTCTCTGCCACCTCCAAGCTGGGGCAGACAGCGGTGATAGAGTGGATGCATGCGATGGAGATAGCGTTGGGGAGTGAAGTACCATCTCTCCAGATCGTGTTCATACTCCTCAAGCGTGGTGAAGTGACAGAACCTGTGGAGGAAGCATGAGTGTTATCAGCATCACCCCCGATCCCGACGCCCAGCCTGTTGTGCAGGAACTGGAGGAAGTAACGCCGGAAGCACCGGTACCAACTGAGCCTGATTTCACCCAACGCCCCCATGCCTTCTCCGAAAACTATCAGGGTGGGGAGTTTGTGTACTTCCAAGCTCGATTGGCACAGGTGTTGGAAGTGGGCGCGTATGGAATTCCGATCAAGGTCCGTCAACTCGCCATCATCCCCCGAGAGGACATCTTCCTCCACCACGATCTGTTGGCGAGCCTAGATCGAATCGAATGGATGGAGTGGGATGTCCCACTGGCAACCAACTGTCTTGGGCGAATCAGCGCACCGTCAACATACTGCTTCCCCCCGACCGTCCCCGTCATCCTCTACTCACAACTCGTGCAGGAGATCATGCACACCCTACGAAGTGTGGCAGTTGAACTCGCTATTCGCCAGCCGCAGCGCCCGTTGCTGCTGCCAGTAATCGAGGAGCGCCTGATCCATCTCTGGGGTAGAGTGTGCGATACCGACGATCAGGTGACCGAGGAGGGGATCGCAACACTCACATCGTTCTACGAGGAGATTATGACGGGTGTGCAGCGGCTGGTGAAGAACTCACTGCCGGTCATTGCACAGGGAGTGGAGGTATGTGATTACAGGCTAGTCAAATAACATCATTGTTGCACGATAACACACGGTGTGTTATCCTCGTTTCTGTTGTTAGGAGGTTTGAGATGGATGCATGTATGGATACGTGTATGAAAAGACCTATGACCGGACGTGAGCAGGTAATGGGGCAGCTTGAAAACCTACGCGCTAGAGTAGGTCAGCTAGCGAAGGATCTGACGCAGAAACTCGACCCTGTTTTAATCGAGGAATCATCCGCTAAGGATACTCCGGTTCGGGATAAGGAAGTGAGGACAGTCTACTCCTCTGCATTCCAGTCCCAACTGGATGTCATTGCAGATATCAACATCCTCTGTTGTCATATTGAGGATCTGCTGCCTCGGATCGATGTCTAGCCCTTGACATCGGATAGGGAATCCGCTATAATCGGCCCTACACACACGAAAGGAAAGAGAATGGCAAACCCTGAACTCACATTCCCTGTTTCGGCGCAGCTTGATACGCTGGCACAGGCTCAGAAGGAACTGGACAGTCTCCGTCAGGTGCAGGATGAGAAGCGACAGTCGATCCTTGCCCCCGTACAAGAACAGCTTACGGCATTGGAAGCTCAGTTCGCCCCACAAATTCAGACTCTCACAGAAGGAATCACCCGTCTTGAAGCCAAGATCAAGGCTGATGTGATTGCCCTGTCGGAGAGTGTGGAGGGCATGCATCTACACGCTGTCTATGCCAAGGGCCGTGTCTCGTGGGATGATGGCAAGCTCTTGGGGTACGCCGCAGCCGGGCACCCGGAGATCAAGGCTTTCCGCTCCGAAGGCCAGCCCTCGGTCTCGATGCGGAAGATCGCTCTGAAGGAGGCAAAGTAGCATCTCGGACTGGGGAGTGATCTCCCCAGTCCACCACTTTTTCAGGAGCGTGATATGGAAACAGACCTTACAGGCCGGACTACTCCTACACCTGTACAGCCCGAACCCGTATGCCCCCGGTGTCAGAACACACGCTGGGAGATCA
>Ga0265297_10002603_pt1 | contig 35919 bp, 33 predicted proteins | sample Munlanlwell13791_FD_192502 | JGI IMG/M metagenome (GOLD analysis project Ga0265297, IMG submission 192502) | Leachate microbial communities from a municipal landfill in Southern Ontario, Canada - Leachate well 137-91 | ecosystem: Engineered > Solid waste > Landfill > Unclassified | place... | reverse complement strand
CAGCCAATGATATCTTGGACGGAACAATCACCGCCGCCAAAATGGCCGCCGGGGTCATCACCGGAAGTGGAAGCAGCGCCTGGGGATCGATCACCGGAACTCTTTCCAGTCAAACTGACCTTCAAAGCATCCTTGAAGACAAGGCTGATAAGCAAGAAATCACAGTGGGCGATGACGGCTATGGATCCACCTTCGCTGAAGCCGTCACCGCCATCGGTTCAACGTCAGCCACTCTTATAATTCCATCCGGTACCCATGAAGGTGGAGGAGTCACCATTCCGGCTAATGTCACCCTCAAAGTCTTGCGAGGAGCTCTTCTTCATGAGGCTGACGGAACAACCCTCACCATCAACGGCAGTCTCGATGCAGGACTTTATCAGGTTTTTTCGTGGAGTGGGAGTGGAAAGGTTGTGTTCGGTTCCCAAAAAACCGTTTATCCGGAGTGGTTTGGGGCTGTCATCAACGATCAAGGAACTGATTGCGGGCTTATCTTGAACAAAGTCATCGCCGCGCTGCCAAACGGCGGGAAAATTGAATTTCAATCAGGCACCTACCACATTGCCACAACGATCAACTTGATCAGCGATTTGGAATTTACTGGTTTTGGCGGAATGTCGGCGGGCGGCACAATTCTTCAGCGGTCTGCAGATGTAACTATGATAGACGGCACCGGAATTTCAATGTTTGTCGGCAATATGGAGCAGATTTATCGGAATACTTTCAGGGGTATTCAATTCAACGGAACGCCGGAGGGTACGGACTATACTTCAGATTTGATCTCCTTGAAAGCCTGTATGAACTTTAAATTTGAAAATTGCCGTTTTCTGACTTACGGACGGGCTATTTTTGCCTGGGAACTATACGATACCCGTTTCACGGACTCCTATTTCGAATGGTGCGGAAATCAGAATACATCAGCACCCGTTATCGAACTCAAGTCAGCTGATACTACATATGAATATACCAATAATATTTATTTTTCCGGAGTAGTTTTTGAAGCCAACAGATATACCGCCATTCAGACCACCGGAGACAATACAAATATTATTTATTTAACTAACGTCAAATTTGACAATACCAATCTTGCGGGTCCCACCTTGGATTTTCTTAAGGCCAAAGTAGTCAGGTTCCGAAACGTCTTTGTGAATGTCGCGCGCAATGTTGCCATAACTGAAATGGTTAAATTTGATCAATGCGATGACGTTTCTGGCGATCTATGGTTACTAGCAAGCGATTCTGGCACGGAAGATATTACCCGGATTATGACCATAAACACCAACAGCGGGGCAAGCCCGTCTCATATGGACCTATTATTGAGCGGATGGAATTGGGATCTGATAACGGAAGATGCGGCGGTGAAAATTGACGCCGTAAACTATACTCCCTGGATCAACATCAAAACTTTCGGGCCGTTGCCTGGGGGCGCCGGATATCAAAGCTCTTCGAAAGCGCTGACAAACTATCCATTTTCCAGTCAAGCTCTCTATGGCTCATCCGTCCAAGCTTTTGCGCCATCGGGGACATCGGGAGACTGGATGGGCGTCTATGAACATGGTCTTGCCGCTGGTGGATCTGACAAATGGGTGCAGGCTGTTGCTGAAGACGGAGCAGGTTCGACATACCAACAGTGGCAGAAAAATTCAACCGGTATACTTCGAATGCTGGCGAATGGCATAGTGCAGATATTATCCTCCGATTTGCAGGTTGTTGAAGCGGGCAAGGGGGTCATAATGACCAATGACGCCGGGACTGTAACCAAGCGAGTGCGCCTCAATGACGCCGGCGACGGATTGCTTTTCGAAGATCCATAAAAGTTTTCTCCGAAGTCTATCCTCGCGTCCTAAATTCAAGCAGAAGTCAGAAGCGTGGCTAATTTGGATGTATAGAAAAAATTCAAAATAATAATGCAAAATTAAAAAATATGGAAGAACAAGTTATTAACTTCAATTCAGACGGATCCAGCGAAAATATTGTCGAAAAAAAGTGTTTTTACAAAAAATCTTTTGGGATCATTGGATATACGTTAGGCATAATTCTCGGATGGACATTTGAAGCTCTGTTTGTTTCTGGTTCAATGCCGATTTCTAAAAACTTGCCTTCATCAACTCCCTCCTATGCAACAGCAGGAAATATGGACTCTCTAGTGTTATTTGGACATTTCATAGCTCTGATAATCACCATTATTTTTGCTGTAGTCGGATGGAAAATAGGCAGTCATTTTTGCGCAAAACATCAAGAAGATAAAACATCGTTTTCCCCAGTTCGAGTAATCTTAACAATTATTTCAATTATATCTTTATTTGTCGCGGTTCCGCTGACTTTCATGATTTTGCTCTTTTTTATATTTGGCCCGATGCATTGATTAGTGAGAAAATCTATAGCCATAAATGAATGGCACGAGCCTGAATTTGACACATTTTTAAGTATGGTATAGAATACACATATCGAAAAGCCCGCCGAAGGCTTTTTAAAAAAGCTCAAAAAATGAACAAAATCATATCATTCATCAAGGAGGCTCGTGTGGAGCTCCGGAAAGTCAACTGGCCGACTCGCGAGCAAACGATCAAATATACTGCGCTTGTGGTGGGTCTCAGTTTGGTAGTGGCGATATTCCTCGGAGCGCTCGACTATTTGTTCGAATATATAATCAAAGTATTTGTTATTAAATAAGATGGCGAAACAAACCCAACATCATGGTCGCGCGTGGTATGCGATCCACACCTATTCCGGATATGAGGACAATGTGGCCAAAAACTTGAAGCAAAGAATTGAATCTCTCGATATGCAAGACAGGATCTTCGACGTGATGGTGCCGAAAGAAAATCAGATCAAAATCAAAAACGGAAAGAGAACGACAATCGAAGAAAGGATTTTCCCGGGGTATGTTCTTGTGGAAATGGTCGTGACGGATGATTCATGGTATGTCGTCCGAAACACGCCGAACGTGACAGGATTCATCGGTCTTGGAACGACTCCAACACCGATCGCCCAAACGGAAATCGATTCAATGAAGAAGCGAATGGGTGTGAACGAGCCGAAATACAGGATTGATGTGATCAAGGGAGATGCGGTGAAGATCATCGACGGCCCATTCAAGGAATTTGACGGAAAAGTGGATTCGGTCGACGAAGCCCGTGGAAAGATCAAAGTGCTTGTTTCGATCTTCGGACGCGAAACACCGGTGGAACTCGACTTTTTACAGATAAAGAAATTATAATTTTATGGCAAAAGCAATCAAAACAGTCATCAAACTTCAGATCAAAGCCGGCCAGGCCAATCCTGCTCCGCCGGTTGGTCCTGCCTTGGGACAGCATGGCCTCAACATTCAGGAATTTTGCACGAAGTTCAATGAAGCGACGAAGGACAAAATAGGACAAGTGATTCCGGCCGAGATCACGGTATATGAAGATCGCTCATTTGATTTTGTTTTGAAAACTCCTCCCGCAGCTGATCTTCTCAAAAAAATGGCGAAAGTCGAAAAGGGAGCGGCTGATCCTCTGAAGCAAAAAGTGGGGACAGTGACCAAGGCTCAAGTTCGGGAGATCGCCGAGCTCAAAATGCCGGATCTCAACGCAAATGACGTCGAGCAGGCGATGAAGATCATCGAAGGAACAGCGCGAAGTATGGGAATAAAAGTAGAATAATAATCATCAATTCCAATGAACATATCAGAAGCAATTGCCCAAATCAAGAAAAACTCCAAAGCCAAGTTTGATGAATCTGTTGAGGCGCATATCAAGCTTGACATTGACCCGAAAAAATCAGACCAGCAAGTGCGGGGCGTGGCTCAACTTCCCCATGGAACCGGAAAAACAGTGAAGATTGTCGTGTTCACGACGACGCAGAAAAAAGAAGCCGAAGAAGCAGGAGCGGAAAATGTTGGCGGCGAAGAATTGATCGACAAGATCAGAACCACCGGAAAGATCGACGCGGATGTTGCGATCGCAACTCCCGAAATGATGCCCAAACTGGCGACTATTGCCAAAATTCTCGGACCCAAGGGCTTGATGCCGAACCCCAAAAGCCAGACAGTGACGCCGAAAGTGAAAGAGGTGATCGAGTCCTTGAAAAAAGGACGGGCTGATTTCAAGAACGACAATTCCGGAAACCTTCATCAGATGATCGGAAAAGTCTCCTTTGAAGACGCTAAATTGGAAGAAAATTTCAAGGTTTTGCTTGAAGCAGTGCGAAAAGCCAAGCCGGAAGGAGCGAAAGGAAAATTCATCAAGAGCGTTTCCATTTGCTCGACAATGGGAAAAGGAATGAAAATCGATTTGTAGATTTTTTGGAAAATCAAGAGTGGTGAGCTCTTGATTTTTATTGGCTTATGAATTCAAACAAGAAAATCATTATTGGCCTGGTTGGGGAATCCGGATCCGGAAAAGACACGGTGGCCGACTATCTTGAAGAAAAATACGGCGCGATTCTGATGCGTTTCGCCGATCCTCTTCGCGAAACTTTGAGCCTTTATGTCCAGAATTTTTCCCGTGAGGATTTGCAGTGGCTTTCCTTTGCTTTGCGCAACAGATTCGGAAACAAAGTTCTTTCCGAGGCCTTGCGGCAAAAAATTGATTCCATTGATGAAGGAATTGTTTTCATAAACGGAATGCGGGTGCCAGAAGACTATGATTTTGTCAAAAGCTTTTCAAATTCTTTTGTCGTATATGTGACGCTTGACCAAAAATCGCGCTGGAAAAGAATATACAATCGCCAGGAAAAATCAGACGACAAAGTGAGTTTTGAAAAATTTCAGGAAATGGAAAAAGCCGAGATTGAGGTCAGCATTCCAAAAATAGGGGGAAAAGCCGATTTTCGCATCGATAACACAGGAACGAAAGAAGAGCTTTTCGCAAAGGTCGATGAACTTGTCTACAGCCTTCAAAATCCTGTTGACAAAACTCCCAGTTGAAGTAAAATTCAACTCAGAAACGAATTAAACCGAAAAATTTCAGCTTATGTCAGTACCAAAACAGCATCACACAAAAGGAAGAAGAGACCGGAGAAGAGTACGCTTCAAGATCGAATCAAAAACTTTGGTCGTTTGTTCGCATTGCAAAAAAATGATCAAGTCTCACGAGATTTGTTCCTATTGCGGATATTATAAAGGAAAAGAAGAAGTGAAAATGGCCAAGAAAACAAAAAAGAAGCCCAAGAAATAGGCGTAATAATAAGTAAAATCTAATAAACCTAAGTCTGTCAGATTGCGTTCAAAGCGCAACTTCGATGAAACTTCGGAGGATCTGGCAGAAGCAAAGAATGAAAAAAGAGACTATGGGGAAGGAAACCTGTACTTTCGGAGTGCATTTCACTCTTGACGGATATGGTGGCAATCCCGAGAAGCTCAACGATCCGGAGCTGATGCAAAAAATTCTCTTTGAGCTTCCTGAGAAGATGGGAATGGAGAGAATGACAGATCCGATTGTGAAATATGCCGAGCCGCGAAACATCAAAGATGGCGGTGGGTACTCAGGCTTTGTGATGATCGTTGAATCTCACATCAGCATCCATACTTTCCCCAAGAAAAAATTCGTGAGCATCGATGCCTATACATGCAAGGATGAGATGAATAGGGGCAAGATCGAAAAATATTTTCGCGATGCATACGAACTCCAAGAAACGGAAGTCCAATTTTTCAAACGCGGATTGAAGTTTCCGAAAGAGGACTTGGCATAGCTGGATGATTTTTGGCAGCCACTTTTGGAAAACCGGAATATCAAACGGAATTGTTTTGGCATATTTTCAAAATCATTTCCACTCGGGCCCAGAGGATTTTTCCTGGGCTTTTGACTTTACTCGGGGCAAGAAAAGGGGTATCATTGATTCAATGGCAAAAAAACATGAAAATTATTGGGAGCTGGTCTGGGCGCTCGCTCGGACGGATTTCAAGTTGCGTTATCACGGTTCGGTTTTGGGGTATGTTTGGGCGCTTCTCAAGCCTCTCCTCACTTTTCTCATTTTGAACTTTGTTTTTTCATCCATATTCAACCCGAAAGGATCTGGAATTCAGCACTTTTCACTCCAACTTCTCACCTCCATCATGCTTTTCAATTTTTTTGCCGAAGGCACGATGTCGGGACTGAATTCACTTCTTGGAAAAGCTTCCCTTGTCACGAAAATATATGTTCCACGCTGGACGATCGTCATCGCTTCGACGATCAATGCAACTCTCATTTTTGCGATGAATCTCATCATCATCGCACTTTTTTTTCTTTGGTACGGTTTTTGGCCCGGAATTCCCGCGATTGGTATGTTCATATTTTTCATTTTTCTCACTTTCATCTTGATTCTCTCCTTTTCTTTCATTGCTGCACCGCTCTATGTGAAGTTTCGTGATCTTTCCCAAATTTGGGAAGTGGTGATTCAGGCTCTTTTCTATGGATCGCCGATCGTATACCCTCTGCAGATCATTCCGGCGAAATATCACACCATTCTTCTGGCCAACCCGATCGGGTTCATCATCCATTTCAACAAATTGGTTCTGACGGAAAATCACTATCCCACTTTGACGCAAATCGGCGTCTTCTCTGTGATCGTTGTGGTTTTGTTTTTCGTGAGCCTGTTCGTCTTCCGGAAGATGGAACCAAAAATCGCGGAAAACATCTAAAAATAAAAAAAATGCTAAAAAACAAATACAAAATATCTGCTGTCCTGATTTGCGCTATATTCTTTGCGTTGGCTTTGTTTTCGAGCGCCGGTTTTTCGTGGGGGAATCTGAAATACAGCGGCAATGGGATCATTGCCGATGAAATTCCACATATCGCCAGCGGATACTATTATCTCAAAACGCACCGCTATTTCATCAATCCCGAGCATCCGCCGATCGTGAAAGACGTCGCGGGACTGGGAGAAATGATAGCGCATCCGGCTTTTCCCGATATCACGGACGTGGAGATCCAGCCGGAAAATTTTCAGCGCTACAACTATCCTTTCGCGGGAAATGATTTTCCGTCTTTCCTGGAGAAGTCAAATACGCAGGCCTATTTTGGCCAGATGTTTCTTTTCAACTCCCAAAACAATCCCGATGAGATCGCTTTTTGGGGGCGATTGGCCGTCATATTCGTGAACACACTCCTTTTGTTCGCGCTGTTCACCATCGTATCGAAAATCTGGAATCCGAGGGCGGCTCTCATCGGACTTTTTTTCATTGCGGTTTCCCAATTTTCCATTGCTCACGGGTCGTTCGTGGTGATCGATTTCATGTCGGGACTTTTGTCCATGATCGCCGTGGGCGCTTTTGGGCTATATCTTAAAAAATATGCCCAGGGAAAATCCAACATTTGGTTTTTTCTCTTCGCCGCCTTGACGCTCGCGCTCGCTGAACTCTCCAAATTTTCTTCGGTCATTCTTTTCCCGGCTCTTTTTTTGGGCGGGCTGGTATTCATCATCGCGGCGAAAAGATCCTGGAAAGATTTTTTCAAGTTCATCGGCCTATATGCCCTTTTGGTGGCGATTGCAACTTTCCTTATCGCGGCTTTCTATACTCTCCATGTGTACAAAATGGACAATGGCGCCATGGTTCAGCAGCTCTGGGACAATTTTCCCTATGGAGCCCTTCCACAGTCCCTGATGGGTCTTCTCGCGCCTCTGGTGACGTTCAGCCTCATCACCAAGGGGTTGGTTGAATATATCAATGGGGTGCTGATGGTCATGGGGCGGATGGAGGGATCATATCAGATCACATATTTCATGGGACATCTCTACCACAGCGAAGGAGCCGGACCGTGGTATTTTCCAATTCTCTATTTCACAAAACTTTCGCTTGGATTTTTGCTTTTCAATATCCTGGCTCTTGCTTTGATCGTCAAGAAGATTTTCACGGATAAGCAAAAAATATCTGCCAGATTCAAGGAATTTGCTTCCAATCCGTTCGCCCTCTTGCTTTTCACGTTTGCGTATTTATATATGGCCGAGACACTTTCTTCGACTTTCCAGATTGGCCTCAGGCACATCATGCCCGTCATCATGGCGGCGGCCGTGCTGACGGGGAGAGGTGTGGATATTTTCTGGAACCAAAGAATTTTGAAAAAAATCAGCCTCAAATACGTATTTATGGCAGTTGCGACATTGATGATCGCATCAGTTTTTTGTTCTTTTCCTTTTTATCTGAGCTATTTCAATGCTCTCGGCGGGGGAACGGAGAACGGATACAAGATCGCCACGGATTCCAACTATGACTGGGGCGGGTCGGACGTGAGGCGCCTGGGAAAATGGATGAAAGACAACAATGTTCGAGACATTTATACTGATTTTTTCGCCGATGTGGCGCTGCCATACTATCTTGGGGACGGCCAAAGGAGTTTCAATATCGAAGACGGCGTTTTGCCCCCGCCGGGTTCATATATCGCCGTTTCGAATTACAAATATATGAACAATGTTTTCAATGACAAATTCTCGGCGAATCAAAAATACAGCATTTTGGAAAAAGATTTGGTCGCTCGCCCCGGGCCGTCGATTTTCGTCTTTAAGGTTCCATAATCCAATGGAAAAGATCAAAAACTTTTTTGCGAGATTCGAAAAATATCTTATCTGGCCGATTCTGGTTTTGTCGGCCGGATTGAGGCTAGACCAGATCAGCGACCGCGATTTTTGGTATGACGAGGCCTTCACTGGGATCGCAGTAGGGGAAAAGCTGCACGATATGATGGCAATGATCGTCAATGATGTCCATCCGCCGCTCTACTATCTCGCCGCCAAAGTATTTTCGTCTCCGTTCAACTATAGCGTTTTCAGCATTCGGCTTTTTTCGGCCATTTTCGGAGTTCTTGGCGTTTGGGCAATCTATCTTTTCACCAAGGAGCTTTTCGACCGGCGAACTGCTCTTTGGGCGTCGCTCATCATCGCCATCTCGCCGTTTGCCGTTCAATATTCCCAGGAAGCGCGGATGTATGTGATGCTCGTTTTCCTCATCACTATTGCCGCCTATTTCTTTGTGCGCGCGCTCAAAACGGACCGAACGAGGTATTTCATCTTCTGGGGGATATTCACGGGACTGGCATGCCTCACCCACTATATGGGTCTCATTTTTTCAGCCATATATCTGCCGGTTTTTATTACCTGGAAGATCATCGACGGAAGAATATATGAAAAAAAGATCAGCTGGAAGATGATCAAAGATTTCCTGCCGAGCAAAAAATTTTTGGCGGGATATGGCGCGGCATTCCTCGTTTTTTCGCCGTGGCTGACCACGTTCATATACCATCTGACCCACATGGGGAACAATTTGGAATGGATTGTGCCAGCCAACCTTGGGGACATTTTTTGGAATCTCCAAATGTTCATTTTCGGGACTCCCAAAGGCGAGATGTCAGCCGGAATGGCCAACCCGAATGAATTTTATGGCGTCGCCAACAATACCGCCGTCACGCTGATCGTCATTTTCTTTGTTGCCATCACGGTTTTTCTTTTCAAAAAGAGAAAGGACAAGCAAAAAATTTCGGCTGTGCTCATTCTTTCGGTTGGCTTCATGTTCATTGTCTATCTCTTGTCGCTTTTCGGCGAAAGATTTTTTGTGGCGAGATATCTCATGCCGGCGGCCTATTTCACTTTCGTCTATCTCGGACTGTGGCTCGCGAGTGTGCGTCTTCGCACCGCTATATATGCGCTTGTCATATACATCACTCTCATGTTCACGTTTCAGCCGTACTACTATTCCCAAGGGTGGAACGAGCTCAAAAAAAACCTGCCGAAATATCAAAACGACAATTTCTATATTTTGAATTCCTTCGACTATGTCATCGGGAAATACTATCTCGGAGCGGACCGCTTGACGCTTTTCAACATCGACTGGCCGCAGTATAATCCCGGCTATTGGGCGGCGATCGGGCCAACTCTCAAACGCACAGAAAACTTGAGCGACCTTCGAAACGACCCGAGCGGCCTCATCATCTTCAATGGTCAGCCGGACAAGAAATATCGGGACGACAAAACTTTCGACCCGAGAAAATTTGTCCTCGTGGCCCAATACAAAAACATCCAGCTCTACCGCTTCGCAAAGTGAAGTTGAGATGGTCAAAAAAGCTTTGAATAAAGCTTTTTTTGCTATTGACATAGTTGGTTAAAAATGCTAGTATAAAAAGTCCAAATGGACTGGTTATCATTTTTTATATAAACAATTTAGTCAAAAATTGAGGAAGGAGAGATTATGCTCGTTACAGATCCTAAGAGTTTGAAACCCGGAGAATATCTCAGGTATCAGGGCGGCCAGGGCGACCGCAGAGTCGACGGGGTTGTTCAGGTGGAGGAAACTCCTACCTCGGCCAACGGATTCTTTGTCAAGGTCGTGGAAGTCACCTTCAAAGGCCCCGCGGCTGAATCTCCCAATTTCGAGGCTGGGAAAATGATTGCCTCGGGCGTAGGCGAGCTGTATCGTCAGTAACTTCTTCCCGCCACTTTTCTCAAGCCTCTTTTGGTTTAGCACCAGCCAAAAGAGGTTTTTTTATTTTCAAAATTTCAGTCATTATGATATAATTTCAATATCATCCATCCTTGAGGAGGGAACTGGAAAATAATCTTTTTTGGGAATTTAAATGACCACCAACCTGAAGTACGGGCTGGTGGTCATGTTGTTGCGGGTGGAGTTCCGGGGCCTAGGCCTGGGCCGCTTCGGGTGGAGAGGAACCAAAAAGCCGAAAAATGTGCGACTGGACAATGTCTTGGTCTGTATCTGTCCAGGGGCTCTCCGTGAATGCGGAGAAAAGGAGGATTCCCAGGGCGGGAATCGTTTCGACGTCAATGCTGAGGTTCGTGGAGGTGAACCTTCCAAGAAAGAACGGATGTCCCCAGTGTCTGGGAGAGCTCGAGTCAACTGGGAATACCACAATAGTTTCCTTTCCGGCGTACCCCAGTCCATTCGACGCTGCTGATTTGAGAAGCTCCTCAATCAGCTCAGTGTTCTCCAACTTTTGGGGAGTGAGATTGGGGCAAGGAAGGTTCAGATGATGTCTTGGGATCATTTTTTCCTCTCTTTGGTTCAAAATTTAAACTACAATCATAACATGGCATTATATCAGAATGGCGAATAAATGTCAAGTTCCATCGGATTTGCCAATGTTTTGATTGATTTGGTATAATAAAAATATCATTCATCCTTGAGGAGGGAACAATGAGAAGGGTATTTTTGTTGTCAATATTTATTGCTGTCGGAATATTTGCTTTTTCCGCACATTTTTCTTTGGCCGCCGGGCCGACATATCCTGGAACGACAATCTCCGAACCGACGACTTGGACGAAGGAAAACAGCCCGTATATTCTCAAATACAAACTGACGGTGAACGCGAAACTGACGATCGATCCGGGCGTGGTCGTCAAATTTTCGCAGGGAACGGGAGTTGAAACCCGCGCGGAAATTTTCGCCGTGGGAGAGAAAAATGACAAAGTAGTCTTCACTTCCATTCACGATGATTCAGTCGGAGGAAATTCGGACGTGGCGAGTGAAAGGGATCCCAAGCGTGGTGACTGGGACACCCTCAATGCGAGTCCAAATTATCCGGCGACATTTGAAAATGTTGTCGTTTCATATGCGACGACCGGAATATATTCGCAGTCATCGGGAGCGAAATATGAAAATCTCAAAGTCAAAAATTCCGAAATCAAAAACAACATCACGGGAATCGACATTTTGAATCTTTCGCCAATCATCGAGAGTAATGTCATCTCCGGGAACTATACCGGAATTTCCACAAAACTGCAGGCGGCCTATCCAGAGAGAAAAACGACGGTCAGATTCAATTCTTTCAGCGGAAACTCCACGGGCATATTCACGAGCAACACTTTCGCCCTCACGCCTCCGACCGTCGATGCCAAAGAAAACTGGTGGGGGAACGACACTGGACCGTGGAACAATTTGAAAAACAAGAGTGGAACGGGGGACAAAGTGAGCGATTTTTGGATCGCATTCGACCCGTGGCTCAAAACCGATCCGTTCGACGGTCTCGATCCGGTGATCATCATTCCCGGGATCATGGGATCATGGGAAGTGAACGGGGAGTGGAAGATTGACCCTATTTTCCACACATATGACAATCTCCGCGACGAATTTTTGGCGAATGGATATGAAGACGAAAAAACTTTTTTCACTTTTCCCTATCAGTGGCGGGATAGCAATGTCGACAATGCGAAACTTCTCGCGAAGAAAATTGAGGATATCAAAGTCGAAGCCGGTCGGCCGAAAGTGGATATCGTCGCTCACTCGATGGGTGGCTTGATTGCCCGGGAATATATCGAATCGGACTATTTCGCGGGCGATATTGATCAGCTCATCACCGTTGGAACGCCCCAACTCGGCGCGCCGAAGGATTATATCAAATGGGAGGCGGGTGCGTTCTTCTCTGATATTTTTGAAGCAGTGGGAAAGCATTTTTTCAAACAAGAGGCCGAAGAAAACAAGTATGACAGCATATTTCACTATATCCGCGGCCGTCCAATGGCCTCTGTCCGGGAACTTTTGCCGTCTTATGACTATCTTTTTGATGACAATGGGAGTGACTATGATTTGCGTACTGGCTATCCCGCAAATTATCCAAGGAATGAATTTTTGGAAAATTTGAACGACGCCGAAGAAATAAAAGCGTTGAAAAATGTTGAATTTACGAAAATAGTAGGTAATCCGACTGGTCAAAGAACTACGATTTCTGGATATAATGTTGTAAACGCGGATATGGGCGAACTATGGAAACATGGTTATCCGCACGGGTTTGAAATTTCAATTATCGGTGATCAAGGCCTTAGGAAAAGTGAAGGGGACAGGACAGTACCTCTGTTTTCTTCTGAGGCAAAAGAGATTCCAGATGATAGAACTATTTATCTTGAATCTAATCATAATGATCTTCCTACCAGCGCTCAACAAGATATCCTTGAAATTCTTACCGGGAAAAGACCGGATGAAAAAAAAGACGAGTGGAAGATTGATGACATTCTCATCGGCTTGGTGTTTTCGCCTGTCGATTTTCAAATTATCTCGCCAAGTGGAAAACGTTTGGGCAAAAATTTCGAAACAGGCGGGGCATATAACGAAATTGAAGGCGCCTACTATACCGGTTTTGACACAAACATGGAATTTCTCACCATTCCCAATCCGGAAGATGGGGAATATAAAATCCTGACCGAAGGAACAGGAACAGGGGAATATACAATCGAAACGACAAAGATCGTGGAAGATGAAGGCACTGGCGAGTCCGTTGAATCGACCGCGACGATCACCGGAACTGCCCAGCCGGAAGTTCGAGAAGAAAACAAAATCGAGATTGACGGAAATGACGTCAAAAAAGTGGAACCCCAGGTTGCTCCTCCGAAAGATGATGACAATGGAGACGAAGAGACCGAAACCGTTCCGGCGCCGGAAGAAGGCATCGGTCAATTTCAAGACAGAATATTGCGACTCGACGCTCTCAAAGGCGAAGTTTGCCAATATTTCAGAGAAAAACGGATCAAAAGCCGGAAAGAGACAAAAAAGATCACGCAAGAGCTGAATCACATCCGCATCAATCTGAAGAGATATGAAACCGGGAAAAAACCGAAAAAGATGAAAGCGGCCAAGTCAAAAGCCAACAAACGTATCAGCAAGCTTGCCAAGCGCGTCGATAAAAAAACTCCGGAAACGATCGAGGAAGAAGCGGGGGATTCTTTGACCGAAGGCCTTGACGATTTGAAAATAGAGTGAAAAAAGTTTATAATATATAAAAATTAATCAAAAAACAATTTCCGTGAAATAAAAATTACGTGGGAGTTGTGAGAAAAAATATGCTATTTTTTGGCGATCCAAGTATAGACATCAAAATCTCCCTCTTTCTTGTTGCAGTTTCACTTGTTGTTTCTTTGATAGTGCTTATTTTTGCCAAAAGAAAACTTTTGTCAGTCGTTGTTTTTTCGATATTGGGAAACTTGGCTTTTCTTCTTAATATTGGATCAGAAATGTTCGATTCATATAATATTATGTGGCTGAAATATTTTGCTGTTCTCATCTGGCCAATCCTCAACATTGCTTTGATCGTATATTACATTCGCACGAGTCCCAAGAAAAAATAATTACGTAATTTCTTCATAGGTATGCTACGCAGCAAATGAAAAAGCCCCCGGTGGTTCACCTGTGGGGACTTTTTGTTGAGGGCGGATGGGCTGATTTCAAACTAGCGCTGGGATTACGGTTCGCAGCTGGCCTTTGGGGATCATATCGAGCGACATCTCCCGGGCCTGCTCGATAGCCTTTTCTGGCCTCTCTGCCGGGACAAATATATTGCAGAGTTCCCCACAATATCGCACGACAGCATATGCTGCGCCAAAGCCGCGATGCTCAATCCCGATGGTCAAATTGTCAGCCGAAGGAACTGTTTCCAGTGGTGGCATGCCGTTCTCCTTTTTCCCGCTCTGAGCGGATCATTTTCCTGTTTGAATGCGGACTCGGGATCTGATGAGTCTTTCTCTGGCTTTGCGGGCGGCCTCGTTTCGGCAGGCTTGATTTCCACAGCATTCAGCTTCTCCATACATGCCTTTGTAGGCTGCAATGGCCACCTCGATGACATGGCATTGGAGGCAAATTTCGCAATTTGTCATCGATCCGCGAGACTGATATTCAACTTCGACTTCCTGCAGATGAGTCATTGTGCTCATTTGAATCACTTTGCCCATCGTGGCCCCCTTTTCTTTTTTTCTCTCCTAAACATAGTATATTTGCAAATATATCCCGCTTTGTCAAGAGTCGACAAAGCGGCATTTTTTTGGTACAATTCATTTGTTATAAACACGGAAAAAATTATGAATCCTGTTAGACATCTCATTCTTTGATGATGTGTTGCACGGATCATCCTAAAAATTGAAACAACAAATATGTCTAACAGGGTGAAAATACTCATCACCGGAGGAGCCGGATTCATTGGGTCCAACATCGCCAAAAAATTGATGGATCGGGGCGACAAGGTCGTCCTGCTCGACAATTTCAATGACTATTATGACCCGCGTCTCAAAGAAGACCGGATCAAGATTTTTCTCAAGGGATACAAACCAAAACTCTACCGAGGCGATATCCGCGACGCGAAGCTCGTTGAAAAAATATTTAAAAAAGAAAAGATAGATAAAATTATTCATCTCGCCGCTATGGCCGGAGTGCGCAATTCTCTTCGCGACCCGAAACTATATTTCGACGTCAACGTGATGGGGAGCCTCAATCTTCTCGAAGCGGCGGTCAAATATAAAATCAAAAATTTTGTTTTTGCTTCTTCGTCATCTGTCTATGGCAACAACAAAAAAGTGCCGTTTTCCGAGTTCGATGCTGTCGACACTCCCATTTCGCCCTATGCGGCCAGCAAAAAGACCGACGAGCTCATTGCGCATGTCTATCATCACATTCATGGTCTGAACATCACGGCTCTTCGGTTTTTCACCGTGTATGGCCCGTGGGGACGACCCGATATGGCATATTTCTTGTTCGCGGATGCAATTCTCAAAGGTCAGTCGATCAAGGTATATAACCGCGGAAAAATGAGCCGCAACTTCACCTATGTGGACGACATTGCGACCGGCACAATCACCGTGCTCGACAAGGCGAAAGGATACGGCGTCATGAATATCGGGGGAGACAAGGAAGAAGCTCTTTTGCGGTTCATCGAAGTCATTGAACAGAATTTGGGAAAGAAAGCCAAGAAAAAACTCCTGCCAATCCAGCCGGGTGACGTGCCGTCAACCGTGGCCGATATTCGAAAGCTGCGGAAGCTTGGTTGGAAGCCGACGACGAGAATTGAAAAGGGAATCAAAAATTTTGTGGAGTGGTACAAGGGATATTATGAAGTTAAATAGCTAAATTTCTACTACCGAATGAAAATAGCAATTTTTGGAACAGGATATGTCGGTTTGGTGTCGGGAGCGTGCCTGGCGCAATCCGGAAACACGGTCACTTGCGTCGACATCGACAAAAAAAAGATCGAATTTATCAAAAAAGGAAATTGTCCGATATATGAACCGGGACTTGAGGAATTGATCGAAAAAAATACCGAGGAAAAGCGGCTTTTTTTCACGTCCAATTCTGCGAAAGCTGTCAAAGAAAACGATATTTTGATCATCGCCGTCGGGACGCCACCAAAAGAAAATGGAGACGCAGATCTCGGCGCTGTTTTCAGCGTTGCGGAAACAATCGGGAAAACAATGGAAAAACCGAAGATCGTTGTCCAAAAATCGACGGTTCCGGTCGGAACCGGAAAAAAAGTGGAGCAGATCATTGCCGAGGAGTTGAAGAAGAGAAAAAAGAAGCTGAAATTCAGCGTGGCATCAAACCCGGAATTTTTGAAAGAGGGGAGCGCGGTGGACGACTTCATGAAGCCGGACAGGGTGATCATCGGCGCCGATGATGCGCGCGCTGTCTTGGAACTCCAAAAAGTATACGCGCCTTTCATGCGAAAAGGTTTTCGTGTGATTTGCATGAACCGGGCGAGCGCCGAGCTGACGAAATATGCCGCCAACTCAATGCTGGCGACCCGGATTTCTTTCATCAACTGCATGGCGAGACTGGCCGAAGAGGTGGGAGCGGACATTCAGATGATCCGGGACGGGATCGGAAGCGACAGCCGGATTGGAAAAGCCTTTCTTCATTCCAGCATCGGATATGGCGGATCTTGCTTTCCCAAAGATGTGAAAGCTTTGATTTCGACCATCAAAGAAAATGGAATCGACGCGGGAATCTTTGAAAGCGTTGAAAAAGTGAACAAGGATCAGAAACAGTGGTTTTTGGACAAGATCCTGAAATTTTGCGAGAATGACCTTGAGGGCAAAAAAATCGCCGTTTGGGGACTCTCTTTCAAAGCGGAAACGGACGATGTGCGCGACGCCGCGTCTTTGTTTTTTTGCGATGAACTGGCTAAAAGAGGAGCGAAATTGAGCGTTTTCGACCCGGAGGCGATGAAAACTTTTGAAAAAATGTTCGGGAAAAACAAAGCGGTGAAATATGCCGAAAATGAATATGAAGCCGCCAAGGGCGCCGATTTCCTTTTGATTTTGACCGAGTGGATGCAATTTCGCGAGCCTGATTTTGACCGCCTCAAAAAAGAAATGAAGCATCCGGTCATCTTCGACGGACGGAATTTGTACGAACCGGCAGATATGAAAAAATCCGGATTCAAATATTTCGCGGTGGGAAGGTGAAAACCGGTAGTGAAAATTTGAAGAAATAAAAAAAATGGAAAAAAATATTGCGATACAAGTGAATAATGTCGGTAAAACATTCCGCATTCCGCACGAGAAGATCACGACGATCCGCGGGGCTTTTGTGAGTGCGCTCAAATCCCATGGCTATGAGGAATTCAAAGCGCTTGAAGACGTCAGCTTCGAAGTCAAAAAAGGGGAGTTTTTCGGCATCATCGGACGCAACGGCAGCGGAAAATCGACCCTTCTCAAAATTTTGGCTGGGATATATCAGACTGACAAAGGCAAAGTGAAAGTGAACGGACTCATCTCTCCCTTTCTCGAGCTCGGCATCGGTTTCAACCCGGAACTTTCGGGACGGGACAATGTCTATCTCAACGCAACAGTCCTTGGAATGACTCACAAACAAATTGAAGAAAAATTCGATGATATCGTGGAATTTTCCGAGCTGCGCCGCTTCATTGATCAAAAGATTAAAAATTATTCTTCTGGGATGCAAGTGCGGCTGGCTTTTTCCGTGGCAATCTATGCCAATCGCGATATCTTGTTGATGGATGAGGTTTTGGCGGTAGGAGATACAAACTTCCAGCGAAAATGCCTTGAGCAATTCATCGAATACAAGAAATCAAACAAGACGATTCTTTTTGTCAGCCATGATCTTGCAACCGTCCAGCGATTTTGTGATCGGGTGATGCTCCTCCGAAACGGTGAAATCCAATTTGTCGGAAATCCGGAAGAGGCGGTGAATCGGTATGTTTCTCAAAGCGCGGCAGACGAAGAAAAAACAAAATCGGCGGAGAGCGCCGGATCAAGCTTGGCTCGGATAACAAAAGTCGAATTTCTCGACGGAGAAAAAAGAAAAAAGCATTCGTTTTCGACAGGTGAGGCGATAGTGATCAGAATTCGTTACAAAACAAAAGAAAAAATCGAAGAGCCGATGATCGGCCTGGCAATCTTCAACCAAGACGGAATCCAAATCAGCGGTCCCAATTCGATCTCTTCCGGATTGAAATTGGACCACATCGACGGAGAAGGACATGTGGATTATGTGATTCTCCAAAATCCGTTTTTTTCAGGAGTATACTATTTGACTGTGGCGATTCATGACAAATATGGCGCCGTTTCCTATGATTTCAAGGAAAAAGCTTACGCCTTCAACGTAATTTCGAAAGAGAAAAACCAGTACGGAATTTTGAAGCTGGATCATCGTTGGGAGAAATCGCAGTAAAAGCTTTATCATTCCAAAATATTTTCCCGCTTCTTGCCGTCTAATTATGATTTTCGATTTTTTTATTCAGTTAATCTTCGCCCTCGTCCTGTTTTTCGGTCTTGCCGGAATTGGTTTTTTGATCCTTGATATTTTTCGAATACGGGAAAATATTTTTTTGAGAAGCGGGCTTTCTTTTTTCATTTCTCTCGCCATCTTTGTCCTTTTAGCCGTCCTGTCTCTTTTTATATTTCCGCAAAAGCTGGAAGCCCTTTTTGTTTTTTCTGCTCTATATTTTTTGGCTTCTTTTGCCATTTTGTTTTTTTCAGCCCGCAGGGTTGAAAATATAAAAGCCAAAATATATTCCGGTTTCAAAAAATATATTCCGGTTTGGATCGGAATCTTCCTCACGGTTGTCATTTTTTTTCTGGGACTATACAAAACAGCTCTTTTGGATGAACAACTTCACCGCCCGGTGGTGGAATCTTTCACGCAAAATGGAATTTTTCCTTTGGCCGATCCTCAAAATCCCAATGTCAATTTCACCTTATCCTATCATTATGGGATGGAAGTGGTGGGATCGGCCACGAAAATGATTACCCATTTGAATGCACCCGAAGCCTTGGATGTGGCCAAAGTAGGTTATCTTTTAGCGACTTTTCTTCTTTTTTGCGGACTTTTGTTGAAATGGACAAAAAAAACATCCATTTCCGTTCTTGGAACAATTTTCATCCTTTTTTGTGGCAGTTCATTTTTCATGTTTGATGGATTTTCTCTTTCGCATATAGCTGTTTGGGGAGAATGGACATATTCTTTTGTCTACCCATTGCTCTATTCACTTGATGGTATAACTTGGGTGAATATCCCGCTTTCAATTGCCTTTTTGTTTATAATTGAGAGTATGTATCTTAAGAATGTCAATTACAGTCTTCGATCTTTTTTTGTGATGATTGCGGCGATTGCGGGATTTTTCTTGATCAGCGAACTTTTTGGCATCCTGATGGCCGGTTGGATTTTGGCGCTTGCAATTTACAACTTGTGGAGAAAAAAAATTTCTTCGAAAGTTTTTATTTTTTCTTCAATTTTGTTCGTCGCATTCGTTGCATTGGCCGTTTTCTATACCGGTGGGGTACTCACCAATATCTTCATTGCGAAAACAAGTTTGCAGCAGATTGTTTTCCTGAAACCAATTTCTCAATGGGGGTATTTTTCCGAAAGAGGTCTGATGCAACCATGGAATTTTTTTGAAACATACCTCAAAAATTTTTTGCTAGTGGCGGTGTTAGTGCTTCTTTTGGGGATTGCGCTTCTCAAGAAAAAAATCTATTTCAAGGATCATCCGGTTCTTTTCGCGACTGCCACAGGTGCGTTCATCATCCCCTTTGTGTTTTCCATCTCAATGGGCGATCTGAATCTCTATAAGCTAGTCCATCTGGCTATTGTTTCCACGTATCTGCTCTTTTTTTATTACTTTTCCTTTTTTTGGAAATGGAACAAGTGGCTGTCCGCTTTTGTCATTATGCTCTTTGTTCTTGGTTCTGTTCCGATTGTTATAGTGAACTATGGCGTGCAGTGGGGAAATTGGGCGCGCGCCAAAGATATGCATTGCGCCTACAATGATCAGTGCTATGATAAAAATGTAGCGAAGATGTTTGAAGAATTTGATCAAAAATCGCCCGGACTCAAGAAGTTTTTTACCGATTCCGCAAGTGCACCAATGGTCGTGGATTTGTCAAACTCCTATACGTACACGGGCTACAGTTTATCCGACAGTTTGGATATTCTCAAGGAAAATAAAATCCAATATATTTTTTATTCTCCCGCGTTGGAAAATGGTTTAAGTCCGGAAATCAGGAAAATAATCAAAAAATTGCCAGCCGAAGGAAAAAGTGGCAATTATTCGATTTTGAAAGTATACTAAGAAAGCATTATGTCTCAAGAATTTGAACAGGGAATCGTGATCTATGAGCCCAATCAAAGGCAAAAAACAGGCTTTTTTAAAAGTCTTTGGGTCATGTTCGAAAACATTAAAACCTCGAAAGAGCTGATCAGACAGCTTTTTCTTCGGGATTTTTTGGCGGTCTACAAAAAATCATTCCTTGGAATGGGCTGGCTTTTCATTTCTCCAGTGATTGGAATCATTTCTTGGGTGCTGATGAATTATACGGGCGTTTTGCATCCGGGCGACGTAGGAATTCCTTACCCGGCCTATGTTCTTTTGAGTACATCAATTTGGGGACTTTTCATGGGATTTTATGGCTCGGCGGCCGGTACGCTTGGCGCGGGCGGCGGATTCATTATGCAGGTCAAATTTCCTCACGAATCTCTTCTTGTCAAGCAAATTGCCCAACACTTGGCCACTTTTTTCATCGGATTTTTGATGAACATTGTCGTGCTGCTCATTTTCGGAGTGGTTCCGAGCTGGAAAATCATCTTTTTCCCGGCCGTGATCATGCCTTTGTTTTTCTTGGGATCGGGAATCGGTCTTGTTATCGGCGTGATAAACGTTGTTGCAGTGGAAATTCAAAGGATCGTTGACGCTTTTTTTGGATTTTTGATATTTTTGACGCCGGTTATATATGCTTCCAATATTTCCAATCCATTGCTCCAGAGCGTAACCAAATGGAATCCGCTGACCTATTTGATTGGAGGAGCAAGGGACATTATTGTCTATGGAAGAATCGACAATTTGGACAAATTTCTTTATGCTTCACTGCTGTCGCTAGTGATATTCATATTCTCTTGGCGACTGTTTTATATCTCCGAAGAAAAAGTAATCGAAAAAATGATTTAGAACTCAATGGACAAAGATACTGTCATCAAAGTCGAAAATTTGTCGAAAAAATTTTGCCGGAGCATCAAACGGAGTATGTTTTATGGCTCTTTGGACGTCGCGAAAAATATGCTTGGAATCAAGGTGAACACGGAGAAGCTTCGCAAAGACGAGTTCTGGGCGCTCGAAAACGTCAATTTTGACGTCAAAAAAGGGGAAACTTTTGGCATTATTGGCGCGAACGGTTCCGGAAAAACAACTCTGCTGCGAATGATCACGGGAATATTTCCGCCTGACAAAGGGAAGATCGCGGTGAAAGGCCGGATCGGCGCGCTCATCGCAGTCGGAGCCGGCTTTCATCCGCATATGACCGGACGGGAAAATATATTTCTCAACGGGGCGATTTTGGGGATGAGCCGAGAAGATATCGACCGACATATGGATGATATCATCAATTTTGCCGAAATCGGCGACTTTCTTGATGCGCCGGTGTCGACCTATTCTTCCGGGATGTATGTTCGACTTGGATTTGCCATTGCCATCCACAGTTTGCCCGACATTGTTCTGGTGGATGAAATTCTTGCCGTTGGCGATCCAAAATTCCAGCGCAAATGTCTTGATAAGATTCGAGATATGAAAAAGAAGGGCGTAACCTTTATCATTATAAGCCACAATCTCTTAACTATAGAATCAACCTGTGAAAGAGTTTTATTTTTGAATAAAGGAAAGCAGGTAATGCTAGGCTTGGCCGAAGATGTCGTTCCGTCGTTTGAGCTGTTCCTTCAAGAGAATATTGAATCAAATGAAGAAGAGATAAAAAGTAATGAAATAGGGGATGGGTTGGGATTAGATTTTGTAAAAAAATATAAGGAATATGGAACGGAAGAAATTTTGGTGACAGAATTAAAATTGAAAAATTGCAAAGGAGAGATAAAGAAGGAATTTAATTCTGATGAATCCTTGACGTTGGAGTTAAAGATTAAATCGGGTGTTTCAGTCGATAAAATGATTTTATGGATGTCTTTTATATACATAAATGATTATAAGGTAGATGATAATAATTTGAAAACACTTGGAATAAGAGAGAATATATCAATTAACGAAGGAGAAGAAACTTTAAGGATAATTATTGAAAAGATACAACTAACAACTGGAAAATATAAAATATCCGTAGCTTTTTTTGATGAAAGCTTCATAAATCCATATTTTCAATGTCAGTTCGGGTATCTCGGTATCAAAAAAAATGTAGCTACTCTGCTCAGGGTGGGACAGCAAACTCCAATTTTTTGGACTAAGCCTAAAATTGAAAGATTAAATTAGTTTAATATGTTTAAAAGGATGGCAAAAATACTTAAGACTGAGGAGGCTGTTATTCAGAACCTAAAAATAGATGAATGGATTTCTGATTTTTGCAAAATAAAAAATTCAAAAGGTGAAAGAAATATCGAAAATATAATAGTTTTTGATTGCGGGACCAATAGGGGTCAAATTTTGGATAAAATTATTCAATGTTTTTCAAAAGCTAAATATTATTGTTTCGAGCCAATTTTAGAACTAGTTTTTTTCTTGAAAGATAAATACAAGGGGAATAATAATATTATTGTAGAAAATTTTGCAGTAGGAGCATCTGATTCTGAAGAAGTTAAGTTCAATGTTAATAAGTATGATGAAACATCATCAATACTAAAACCATCAGAGTTCATGAAAGAAAGAAAAATTATGCATGCGGAAAAGGAGATTGAGGTAATGATGAGAAGAATTGATAAATATTGTGAAGAAAGAAATATAGCAAAGATTGATTTAATAAAAATGGATCTTCAGGGCTATGAGTTGGAGGCGCTGAAGGGATGTGGAGATTTTTTGTCTAAAATAGAAGTTATTTATGCAGAAGTTAATTTTATAAAAATTTACGAAAACCAGCCAGTTTTTTCGGAAATAGATGTATTTTTATCTTCGAAAGGATTTAGACTTTATAATATATATAATATGGGAAGAAATTCAAAATCAGGCCAATTGGGAGCTGGAGATGCGATGTGGGTAAATGATAAATTCTATCCATATATTTTTATACCAGAGAAATGGGAAGAAGATATGCTTAATAATCTTGGATTATAATTATGCGAAAAAGCGGTAAAAGATTGAAAACTCTATTAATTTATCTTGTCCATCGCGAAGGTATAAAAGAATTTTACGAATCGCATATCAAACGGTTAAACAGAGCAGGTTTTGACGTCGAGGGTTTTTGTATAACCCTGAATCCGCCGGGTCCTCGTCTGACTTTTGATGAACTGGATTCGCTTTGGAAGGAGAAAAGCAAAGATTTGATGAAAGTTTACGCTGATCTGAAGGGAAAAGCAGAGGAGAAGGATGTGGTGGTTTTATATAACGGCGCCAATCTTCATCCCGAATTCGTCGAAAAATTGAAAACTTTCAATGCCTATATGTGTTTTGACGATCCGGAGAGTTCGGATAGTCTTTCGAAACCAGTAGCAAAATATTTTGATGCTTGTTTTGTTGGAAATATTGCTTCGCTGAATCAATACTATTCATGGGGATGCAAAAATGTCTTTTTTCGGCCGCTTGGATACTTTGAAAGCCATCTTCACTTGGCTAAATTGAACGGAGAGATCATAAAAAACAGAGCGAACGATATCAAAGTATGCCTGTTTTGCGAGAGAGAAAGCGCTTGGCGAAAAGACAGAATAAATTATTTAGAAAAAGAAATTTCTGATTTGTATGGTCGCGGAAAGGGATGGCCGAAGGGCTGGGTAAGTGATCGAGAGATGTTGGTTATCTACGGCCGTTCAAAAATTGGTCTGAATCTACACAATTCAACAGGTCCCATTAATTTACGCACCTATACATTGCCGGCTAACGGGGTTATGCAAATCTGCGACAATAAATATTTTCTTGGACATATTTTCGAATTGGGGAAAGAGGTAATTGGCTATTGCGATGTCAGGGAAGTTCCGGAACTTGTCGAATATTATCTCACTCACGACGAGGAAAGAAAGAAAATAGCTGTGGCGGGTTGGAAAAGAGCCTTGAAGGATTACAACGAAATTGCTGTTTGGCAAAAGCAGATGGAACAAATAGCTGCTCTCATCTAATTTTTTACGCCGGTCCCATGATAAATTTCTGGAAAAAAAAGAAAAATATCCCAAAAGAAAAAAAGGAAAAGATGGTTGAAAATAGCAGAATATACACGAAGAATATTCCAGAGGCAGGGATAATCTATGAGGAGCGCCTGCCGGTTGGCTACAAAAATTTTTCCGAGAAGATGGAGAGAATGAAAAGAGGGGAATTCTTTGAGTGGCCAAATATGGTCGCTCTCAATCAGGTCATTTCTTGTTTTATAAAAAAAGCGAAAAAGATAGCAGTTGTCGGTTCAGGAACAGGAACTTTTGAGTGGTTTGCTTCCGTTGACAGCTCGCTGAATTTTATCTCTAGCGAATTCGACAATGATTGCGTCGAATGGTGCAAAAAAAACAGGCAGAGGGAAAACATCGTTTATACATCAAAATCCATAAAAGAGCTCATGAGAGAAAATGGGAAATTTGATTTAGCTGTCTGCGTTGACGTGATTGAGCATGTGGGTGATTTTGGAAATTTTCTAGTGGAATTGTCCCAACTTTCTAACCGGGCGATAATCACTACCCCGAACAAAGACCGGAATCATGAAGCTGCCCTTTCTCCGGTTCCGGAATATTATCAGCATGTCAGGGAATGGGATGCAGGCGAATTATACTGGGTTCTTAGGGTTTTTTATAGGAAAGTGGACCTCTACGCGATGCCGGATTTGTATGTCCCTCAAGCTGAAAAGATCGGTCTAATGTCGACAATGACACCGTTGATAGCCATTTGCGAAAAATAAATGAAAAAATATCTCAAAATGGAAAATTATAAAAAGTTTTTTCTGGATAAATTAAGTGGTTCGAGCATAAATTTGCCCGCCCGGAAAACTCGGAGTGCTGTTTCTGTTAATGATTTGCGGCGTTGGCAATGGGACAGCTTTAAAAAGAATCGTCAGAGGCAGGCGGCTAAGCTTTTTGAAACGCTTGATTATTCGATTAAAAATATTCCGTATTATAAAAAAATTTCCGAAAAAACAGGATTTTTCTGTTCGGAAAAAACCATTTTCGAAGACATTAAAAAATGGCCGGTTCTCACAAAGGACGATATTAGGGAAAATTTCCAGGATTTATGCAACCAAAAATATGTCGCTGAAAGCGCTTTGAACTGCTCAGGCGGAACAACGGGGGAGCCGGTGAAAATTTATCAGCAGGGAGCCAATGTTGATCTTCTGGACAATTTGACTTGGCTTCAATTTGAATGGGCTGGCCTTGTGAAAGGAAATATGCTGATTCAGCTCTGGGGAAATGAAGAGGAGCTTTTTGAATACGGCGATAATGCTAGCGGAATAATCAAAATATCTGACAGTCATTATATTCTCAATTCTTTCCGGATGTCGGATGTGTCCATGGAGAGATATCGGTTGTTTATAAATGAAAAAAAACCAAAAATGATCTTGGCCTATATTCAATCGGTTTATGAGTTGGCGAAATTCATCAAAAAAAACGGCCTGCAGATCTATTCTCCGGCTGCTATCATGACTTCAGCAGGAACATTACACGAATCTCATAAAAAATATATTGAAGATGTTTTCGGCTGCCCGGCATACAACAAATATGGATCGCGCGAGGTTCACAGTCTGGCGTGCAGTTGTGAAAAGGACGAAGGTCTCCACGCCGACATTTTTTTTCATTTCATTGAAATCCTTGACGAGAACCAGCAACCGATTGAAGAAGAAGGAAGAATGGGAGAAATTTTTGTTACGCTTTTTGACAATCCGGTGATGCCGCTTATCCGTTATAGAATTGGCGATATTGCGACTTTCACTAAGAAAATTTGCAGTTGCGGAAGGGGAATCCCTCTTATAAAAAAAATAAACGGCCGAACTGTCGATGTTTTTGTCAATGAAAAAGGAGAAAAAATAGATGGAGAATATTTCACTCACCTTTTTTATTTGAAGGATTTTATCCGACAATTTCAAATTGTTCAGAAAAAAATTGATGAGATAAAAATTATTGTCGTTCCAAACGAAAAAAACATATTGGATGTCCATAAGGAAGATTTTTTGGAAATAAAGGGAAAAATGAAACTGGTTATGGGGGAGAAATGTCGCATCGAAGTTGAGGAAATATCGCAGATTGAATTGCCAAAATCCGGTAAGCTTCGATACACTATTTCAGAAATTGAAAAAATATGAATAATCACATGAAAAAGTCATTCAGTAAAAATAATTTTTTTTTGAAGTTATTGCGAAATAAGCTTACCGAAAGAGACCAATATAAAAAAGCGCTTTCATTTTATGAGAGCAGAAAGAGCGACTATGTTGAAACTGCAAAAAAGCTTGCGAAATATATAGATAAAAACAAATCTATAATAGATGTGGGCGCCAATATCGGCTTTTTCAGTCTTACGCTCATCAAAGAGCTCGATTACAAAGGCACCGCGTATCTTTTTGAGCCCGTTTCGCACTTAGCAAGGTTGTGTCAAAAAACGTTCAAGTGGAAAAAAAATAAAGTAAAAATTTTCAATTGGGGGCTTGGAGAGGATAATGGATCCGAAATTATTTACATAAGCCGCGACGACAACATTGGCTGGAATACAATTGTCAAAGAAAAAGTCAAAACTCAAATGGAGACTGCCGAGATTATCATTAGAAAATTTGATGATCTGGGCATAGAGAATCCCGGTTTTATGAAAATTGATGTTGAAGGATACGAGTACAAAGTGATTCGGGGCATGATGGATTCGATAAAAAAACATTATCCGGTCATATTGGTTGAGGTTGGATGGGGAAAAAATTCACATCCGCGTTGGGACGAAGAAGTTGATGTTTTTAGGCTTTTATTCCAATTGGGATATAAAGCTTATTCAATAGATGGGGAAGAAATAAATTTTTTTGAAATAAGCGAAACAAAAGATGTTCTGTTGCTAAAATCTGAACATCTGAATTAGCTTATGATGAATATCCTCAAAAACAAGCGTATTCTCATTTTTCTCCGCTCGTTTGAAATCGGCGGAGCGGAGCGGCAAGCAGTGATGCTGGCGAATTATCTGAAACGCGAAGAAAAAGTCAAAGTGGCGGTTTGGGCATATTCTCCGCCGGGGCCGATTTTGAAACTACTCGACAAAGGCATTTCTTACAAATCTATTCCGTTTGATCTCGAATCGCAAAAGCCGGGAAATGAAAAAATGAGAAAAAGGGGTCTCTGGAAATTGGCGATCAGAATTTTTCTTTTCCGTCCGGATATTATCATGCCTTTAACGATCACGCCCAATGTCGATTGCGGATACGTTTGGCGTTGGACGGGAGCGAAAGGCTGCATCTGGAATCAAAGGGACGAGTTTTTCAATTTTCTTGACAAAGAGATCGAAAATTTCGGATTTCACAATGCTCTGGTTTATATTTCCAACTCAAAAAAGGGGAAGCAATTGATCGAGGAAAATTTAAAAGACAAGAAAAAGCCGGTATATCACATTTCGAATGCGGTTAAGATAAGTCCCGCCAAAAAAGAAGGTAGGCAATGGAGAGCTGATCTAGGAATTGATGCTGATAGTTTTGTGGCTGTTATGATTGCAAACTTGCATGAAAATAAGGATCATGAAAACCTAATAAAGGCCTGGAAAATCGTTATAAATGAGATTGGCGGAGCAAATAAGCCAACTCTCATTCTGGCCGGAAGATTCGACGGCACTCAGGACAAATTGAAAGAATTAGCAAATAATCTTGGAATTTCTGAGCAGGTAATTTTTCCTGGATTCACTGATGATATAGCGGGGATAATAAGAGCTTCTGATTTAGGAGTTTTTAGCTCAAAAAAAGAGGGTTGCCCTAATGGTGTGCTTGAATGCATGGCGGCCGGTTTGCCAGTAGTTGCTACGGATATTATGGGAACGAGAGAAGCGCTTGGAAATGATTATTCTTTTTGCGTGCCAATCAGCAATCCCAGAGAGTTTGCCGATAAAATTTTGGAATTAATGGATAACGAGGCTTTGCGCAAAGAAATAGGGTTGAAAAATTTTAGGAGAATCAAAGAATTTTTCAGTCCCAATACCTGCTTCAGGAAATATGGAGATGTTTTGAAAGGAATTATATCGCATAACAAATGAGAGAAATTATTAAAAAATTAATTCCTAAAAATATTCTAAAGGTATATATAAAAATATACAGTTTTTTTTACGAAACAATTCGTAGTTTGATACACAATATAAAAAAAATACCATCATCCCAGAAAAATAAATTGAAAGCTAGAATTGAAAATTTTAGGATCTGGAAAAAACAAATGAGAATAAAATATCCCAGAACGATGAAAAAAAATTTTAAAATAGGATTTGCTGTTCTGGCTCATAATCGCCCTGATTATCTAGAGGCATGCTTGGATTCACTATTTCGGACAAGTTTGCACGATTACGATATTACTTTCCTCATAAGCGATGATGGATCCAAGGACCCCAAAGTGAAAGAAATTATTAATAAAGAACGCGATTCGAAATACAAAATTATTCGGAACTTTACCCCTAAGGGGCATAATTCTTGGGCGGGCGCTTTCAATAAGGCGATGAAAAAATTGCTGGAAATCAACGATTTTGACATTGTCGGTTCTTGCGATTCAGATTGTTTGTTTCATCCTGAATGGCTCAACGAAACGCTAAAAATATGTCTTTGGGCAAAAAATAATCACGAGAAAGATATTCTTGGTCCCTTTTCTTCATTCAACTCCAGTGATGTGGATTTTCACAAAATATTAGGCAAATATGAATCACCTTACGGAAACTATGTCATCAAAGAAAGAATGGGGGCGTTGAATTACTTGTATTTTAAAAAGGATTTTCTATCTTTAGGGTTTTTTGAAGAAAATAGGAATGATGAAACATTAATGACGGAAAAATTCAAAAGATTCAAAATAAGAAATTTCTGCACAGAAAAAAGCTATGTGGAGCACTTGGGAAAGATATCGGTCCTTGATCAATGGCGGCCCAAGGCAGTGGAAACCAATGCCTCTTTCGCCCTAAATCCAATTTTGGAAGGGTGGAATTTGCCTGGATATATTGCAGAGAAATTTCCTTATCTTCGCCACAAATGCCTGATTCTGGAAATAAAATATGGAGGCTTAGGCGATCATCTTTTCTATAGCCATATACCTAGAATCGCTAGGGGGAATGGTTACAAAAAAGTTTATATTTCCAATGCTTCCGATTTTAGAAGTGCTGCATATAAAAAACTTGTATGGGAAATGAACCCCTATGTGGATGGATTTTGCGATGAGCGGGGATATTATCCTATTTTCGACAAACTCGACGGAGAGACGAATCTGCTCGACAGAATTATGTTTGAACAAGGGCTGGACGATGGCGAGAGAAATCACGAACCGGAGGTTTATTATAAGCCGAAGATAAGGGAAGAATTAACTGATAAAAATATTTTTGATCCAAATTATCTTTCAAATGCAGGGAAGATAGATTCGGAGAAGATCGAAAAATATTTAGAAAATAACAATATACAGATAGATTATCAGATGAAGCTCCGCGACAACAGTATTCCTCTGAAAAGATTCACTAAAACACTGGAAACAAACAGTATTGAGGAATTTTGTGATGTAATTGCGTCTTGTGGAAGAATGTTCTGTTTGACAACAGGAACAGCTACTCTGGCCGCAGGACTTGGCAAAAAAAGCACTGTTTTTTATGGAGACGGAGTAGGGAAGATGTTTCATCACTCGAAACTTCACCGATATATTCATTTATAAAATAACAAATGCGACCAGAAATGGAAAAGCCAAAAGTAACTGTGATAATGCCTGTCTTTAACAGGGAGAAATATCTCAAAGAATCCATCGAGAGCATACTTAATCAAACCTTCAGCGATTTTGAGTTTTTGATTATTGATGATGGCTCAACTGATAATGGGGAGAAGATTATAAAGGAATACGAGAAAAAGGATCCCAGGATAAGACTGTTGAATAACACAAAGAAGAAGGGAATTGTGGGGGCGTTGAACACTGGAATTGAACAAGCGAAAGGGGATTACATTGCAAGGATGGATTCAGATGACATCAGTCTTCCCGAGAGGATAGAGAAGCAGATTTCTTTTTTGGAGAAAAATCCAGAGGTAGGAGCGTGCGGCACATGGGTAAAAGTTTTCGGGAAACACGAAAATATGATCTGGAATATGCCGGTGGATTTTGAAAATATCAAAAGCACTATGCTTTTCAGTACTGGAGTTGCGAATCCAACGGGTGTGATTAGACGAAGACTATTTTCCGAACTGAAATTCTGGTACGACGATAACTTGATAGTCGCTGAGGATTATGATTTTTGGACAAGGATAGCAGAAGCTACAAAAATTGCCAATTTATCGGAAGTTCTGTTCCTTTATCGAACTCACGATTCAAATATAGGGGTAACCTCAAACAACAAGGAGAAAGTGCAGTGCTCCAAGAAAGTCATGCTAAAACAAATCGAAAAAATGAAAATTTCACCAACAGATGAAGAATTAGACATTCATGAAAAAATAGGCAATTCAAGAATTATTGGCGGGAAAGAATTTATCAGAAGAGCTAACGCTTGGCTTGACAAATTATCAGAGGCTAATAAAAAAACAAGAAGATATGAAGAAAAATCCTTTCAAAAAGTTATTAATCAAAAAAGACTTCAGTTGCAAGAATATAACCTTAGCCTTTCCGTTAAAGAGAGTGGCGGGCTGATCAAATATGCGGTAAATATCGCTAAGAGATCCTTAAAAACAATTCTTCCTCAAAAAATTGCTGATCTTTTGGCTCAACTTGTATTTCGTGCCCAGTATCGATTTGATCTTCTATATAGCAAGACTGAACGAGTAAGGGTTTGGCTGGGATTTGGCATCAAGCTGTCTAGAGAAACTGAGAAGAATTTCAAAATTGGTTTTGCGGTGTTGGCGCATGAAAGACCGGAATATCTCGAGATTTGCCTGGATACACTTTTCAAAACAGAGCTGCACAATCACGACATAACTTTCCTTATCAATGATGATGGTTCAAAAAATCCAAGAGTCGAAGAAATAATCAATTGCGAACGGGATCAAAAATATAAAATAATAAGAAATTTTACTCCCAAGGGTCCAAATTGCGCAGGAGCAGCAATAAACAAAGCGGTAAAAAAACTTCTGGAAATAGATGATTTTGATATTATTGGTTGGTGTGACCCGGACGCGGTTTTTCATCCGGAATGGCTCGAAGAAACAATGAAGATTTGTTTTTGGGCAAAGAAAAATCACAAATATCACATCCTTGGACCATTTTCATCTTTTAACTCCAGTGATTATAAATTTCATCGAATACTCGGGACTTATAAATCTCCCTTTGGTAATTATATCGTAAAACGCCAGATGGGAATGTTAAACTATTTTTATTTTAAGGAAGATTTTTTGAAATTGGGATTTTTTCCTGAAAATAGGGATGACGAAACCTTGATGACGGAAAAATTTGAGAAGCTTGGTGTAAGAAATTTTTGCACAGAAACGAGTTTTATTGAGCATATTGGGCAAAAATCTGTTCTCAATCAGTGGAGATCAACTCCAATCGCTCGGGCAGTTCATGGTGTGAATCTTGCCAAGGGAAGCTGGGGTGTGGATATGGAGAAGATAAGTCCATATGGGTATTATAAATACCTCAAAGACAACGTTGGATTTGGAAAAGAGAAGTCAGTTAAAAGCGACCTAGAAGTCGATATTATTATCCCTGCCATAAAAAAAGATTTGGACATTCTTCCTTTAACAGTCGAATCAGTTCGGAAAAATCTGATGCATCCAATAGGAGATATTTATATTGTTGGGCCAAAGCTGAAGGAGATCGAGGTCTTTTGTCGCGATCATGAGTGTGTTTTCAAAGATGAGGATTCAGTGGTTCCCGTTCGACTGAAAGACATAGACTATAAAGTTAGAGGAGTTGACCGATCAGGCTGGATTTTTCAGCAACTTCTTAAGTTAGGCGCTAATAAAATTTCAAACAAAGATCATTTTTATATTATCGATGCTGACACGATTCTCGTTCAGCCGCAAAAATTTGAGGATAAAGGAAAAATCATATTTCTCGCTTCAGATGAATATAATATTCCGTATTTCGAATCATTTAAAAGAATATTTAAATCTGAAATTTCACCTGCATTTTCTTTTGTGGCACACCAGATGCTGTTTTCGAGGGATAAGCTGGAAGAGTTTCGAGAGGAAATCGAAAAAAAGAATGAGGATAAGCCATGGTATCAGGCTATTATCGACAATCTCGATCCCAACGAAACATCGTCTTTCTCTGAATATGAAACATACGGGAATTGGATGAAAAAAGCCTATCCGGAAAATATTTTGATCGAATATTGGTTTAACAAGTCCTTGGCCAAGGGAGCGAAGAAATATCTTAATTATTACTTAGAGAGATACGGGTGTAATTATCGATCAGTTTCTCTCCATTCATACAATAGAGGCGGTTGGAAAATGATTAGGACATTTCTGAAATAATATGCATAAAGTTAAATTAACAAAATAGCATCCTAATTATGATCATTACTCATCTCAACGGCGGGCTTGGCAATCAAATGTTTCAGTATGCGGCTGGAAGGAGACTTGCCGTCAAAAACAACACTGATCTGAAAATTGACACAAGCGCGCTCGGAAGAGAATTACTGGAAGGAACTCCGCGGGAATATAACCTGCATGTTTTTGATATTGCCGACAATTTCGCAACGGAAAAGGAAATTGATTCCATGAAAAAAAGAGGAGACAGTTTTTTCGCGTTGGCAAAGAAGAAGTTGGGAATGAAGATCGGTTCATATGAAGGAAAATCTTTTGTTGCCGAAAAGCATTTCCATTTTGATCCGGAAGTTTTGAAGCTTGGCGATAGTAAGTATCTTCAAGGATATTGGCAATCGGAAAAATATTTTTTGGATATCGAGAACATTATCCGGAAAGACTTTACGGTCAAGATTCCTCCGACGGAGACCAATCAAAAGATGATGGATGAAATAAATAGCCAAAATTCAGCCTCGCTCCATATTCGAAGAGGGGATTATGTCAACGACGAAAAAACCAAGAAATTTCACGGCATATGCTCGCTCGACTATTATATCCGGGGAGCAAAGCTTATTGCCGAAAAAAATCCGGATGTTCGCTTTTTCGTATTTTCCGACGATATTGCCTGGGCGAAAGAAAATCTGAAACTTGATTTCCCGATGATGTTCGTGGATATCAATGATGACGATCACAATTATGAGGATATGCGCCTGATGAGCAAGTGTCGGCATCATATCATCGCCAACAGCTCCTTTAGTTGGTGGGGCACCTGGCTCAATCCAAATCAGGAAAAAATTGTTATTGCCCCCAAAAAATGGTTCAATGACGCCAACATCGATACAAGTGACTTAATCCCCGAAAAATGGATAAGGATATAAAATGAAAATCGCGATCCTCACAACTTATTTTTGGCCGGATGAAAACGGGCTAACCCGCTACATCGACGGGTTGTATTCGAGTTTGCTCAAAAAACATCCCGATATCGAAGTGGATGTAATCGCCTTTGATACGTTGAAAACCGGAAAATATGAAGAGAAATACAAAAACTTCAATGTTCGTCGCGTGAAATGCATTCCGATTTTAGGAAGGACATATGCTTTTCCGACGATTTCCGGCTGCCGACAGCTTAAAAAAATATTCCGAAAAAATAAATACGATATTATCAATACCCACACTCGATTTTTTTTCACTTCATTTTTGGGGATCCGATTGGGAAAAAAATATGATATTCCTGTGATTCACACGGAACATGGAGGTGGTTTTGTTCAGCATGGAAACAAATTTATTTCTATGTTGGCAAAAGCATACGATTTGGTTTTGGGAAAATATACAATCAAAAATTCCAAAATGGTTTGTCCCATTTCGAAAGTTTCTGAAAGGTTTGTAAAAAAATTGGGTGCCAGGAATACGACTATTATATATAACGGCATTTCAATCGATTTTTGGAAAGAGCGAAATGATCTTTCCAAAATGAAAGCGGCGTTGAATATTGAAGGGGAAGATGTTGTTTTTTCCTTTGTCGGAAGACTTGTTCCTTCCAAAGGATGCCAGGACATATTTGAAGTATTAAGATATATAAATATTAAAAATTGGAAATTGCTGATTGCCGGGGAGGGATTTTATAAAAAGAAACTTGAATTGCTTGTTGAAAAATATAATCTAAAGAATAATATTATTTTTTTGGGATATCAAAATGAAAGTCAATTGAGAAACTTGTATCAACTATCGGATTTGTATATAAATTCGAGCTTTGCTGCCGAAGGCGGCCCAAGAACTATTTTAGAGGCTTCGGCTGCCGGATGTCGTTGCCTGAGTACGGGAACCGGTTTTGCGGATGAAGTTCTCGACAAAGAAAATATCTATGAATCAGGGAATATTTCAGAATTGAAAGAAAAAATTTCGAACTACAAAAAACTGCCCGTGGCGGATGTCCGGCAGTTTGATTGGGAAAATATCAGCAGTAAGTTCTTTAAGGTTTTGAAGTCGCTCTAGTTCCCTGATTTTTTTGTCCCTGATAAACGCGAGTAAGCATTTCTCACGAAACTGCTTTTGGTAATCAGAAAATCGAGAGTTGATCTTGAAAGAGGAAGGGTAAAAATTTTGATGAGGATTGTCCTGAAGCTGTTTGGATAATATCTTGAGTATTTGATGGAAAGTTTCAGCCCGGACAGCCTTTGCCGGAATTGATTTTTCAAGCTTATGCCTTTTGGATTGATTCGGTATTTCAGTGAATAGTCTGACAAATTAGCCAGCTTATATTTTTTCCCCAAGCGAAGCCAAAGCTCATAATCTTCCACGTTTTTATATTTTTTATCTTCAGAATAAAAACCAACCTCTTCCAAATATTTTTTTCTGATCAAAACACTTGGATGAGCAAATTGGTTTGAAAGGAGCATGTAATATCTGATTTCTTGATCGGAAGTTTTGTATTGGAGCGAATTTATTTCTTTTCCGTCGGAATCAATGCATAGCGCCGCTGTTCCCACCAAAGCATAACTGGAATTTTGTTGCAAAAAGTTGACTTGTTTTTGCAGTTTATCCCTATCGTACCAAATGTCGTCGTGATCGATTCTGGCTATATATTTTCCATCAGCTTTTCTCATCCCCCGGTTGAGACTTTTTTGAAGACCCAGATTATTTTCATTTTTAACTATCTTTATTCTTGGGTTTTTCTTGGCGAAAGAGTCGACAATTTCAAGACTGTCGTCAGATGATCCATCATCAATTACAATAAATTCAAAATCAGAAAAATTTTGATCCAAGACACTTTCAATCGCCTGTTTCAAATATCGAGCTCCATTGTGGACGGGCATTACAACACTAACTTTTGGCATAATTTTCCAAAAACCACTGATAAGTTTCCCTGATTCCCTCGTCGAGAGGGATTTTGTGTTTCCATCCCAAGTTGTGAAGTTTTGAAACATCCAGTAACTTCCTTGGTGTCCCGTCCGGTTTTTCGAGGTCGTTTTTGATCTCGCCTTTGAAACCAACAACTTCTTTGATCATTTTGGCGAGTTCGATGATCTCAATGTCTTCGCCGGTTCCGATGTTCACGATTTCCGGATTTTCATAATTATTCATCAAATATACGCAAGCGCCTGCGAGGTCGTCGACGTGCAGAAATTCACGTTTGGGTTTTCCAGTGCCCCACATGATCGCTTCTTTGTCGTTGTTCAACTTGGCATCATGGAATTTCCGAAGCAAAGC
>Ga0265297_10002602_pt1 | contig 35924 bp, 32 predicted proteins | sample Munlanlwell13791_FD_192502 | JGI IMG/M metagenome (GOLD analysis project Ga0265297, IMG submission 192502) | Leachate microbial communities from a municipal landfill in Southern Ontario, Canada - Leachate well 137-91 | ecosystem: Engineered > Solid waste > Landfill > Unclassified | place... | reverse complement strand
TTACGGCTGGCAGGGGTTTTACTACATTCGCGAATACGTCACCGGCAAGAGCCTGCGCGAGCGTTTAGCGGCTGGTAAAATCGAGGTTGACCAAGCGGTCCTGATCATCGAACAGATCCTCTCGGCCTTGGAGACCACTCACGCTAAAGGGGTTTTGCATGGCTCTCTGACCCCGGAGAATATATTTATCGACGAGCGGGGCGGGGTCAAGGTCACCGATTTTGTGATCAAAGGGGAGATCAAAGAAGCATTGCCGCAAAAGATCCAGGAGCTGATGACCGGATTGGCTTACGCTTCGCCCGAATGTCTGGAGGGGGCGCCACTGACCCCGTCTTCCGATCTTTACTCCGTTGGCTTACTGATGTACGAGCTCCTGGCCGGGCAACCGCTTTTACGGAATGGGGGGATCGCCGCCCATTTACGAAAAATGCAATGTCCCTGCCTGGTGTCCAGACAGAACCTCTCGTTCCTCCCGGGATATTTGGGGGACATCCTCTTTAAGCTTTTACAGCGGGACCCGATCCTCCGCTTCCAAACAGCGGGTGAGGTCCGGGAAAGCCTGGCCAATAAAGCCCTGCCGCTCCCGCCAAAGATCAATGATGAGTTCGTGAAGCTTTTTGAGGGGGTCGTGACCCAGTATGGCGGTGTGGTTGACGCTCCGCCGGCGCCTCAACCGATCGCTCAGATCCAGGAGAACGGCGAAACGGTCCTGGTCATGCCGAAAAAAGGGGCCAAGAGCTGGCTCCTGGCGGTCTTTCTTTTTGTCAGCATTGCGTTTGGCGTCGTTTACGCCTTTTATTTGGGGAAATAAATGAGTGGTTATTTGGCGCTCTATCTTGTCTTTGCCGCGGTCGTCAGCCTGGTTATTGGCCTGCTGGTGGTGAAGCTGAATTTGCCGGCGCCGCGGATCGTGATCCCGGCGATAATTATTTTTATTCTTTCTCCGGTCTTGGCCGGCTATGTCTATTTAGTTTATTTTGACGCACTGCCGGAGACCGTTGTCCCTGATGTGGTCGGCCTAACTAAGGCGGGAGCGGCGGCCAGGCTGGAAGAGGCGGAACTCAAGGTCCGGGACGGCGGCGAAGTCTACCAGTTGAACTTCCGCCCCGGAACGGTCGTGACCCAGCGGCCGGAAGCGGGGCGAAGGGTAAAAGTCGGCCGGGCGGTGACCCTGATGGTCAGCTCCGGCAGGCAAAAAGTAACGGCGCCCGACTTGATCGGCAAGCCGTTCAGCCAGGCGGCTAAAATGATCGACGCGGCGGAATTAAAACTTGGCGAGATCCGCCGGGAAAACAATCCCGACCTGACGGAAGGGACGGTCCTGGCGCAGGAGCCGCTCCCCGGAGAGATGGTCGACTTGGGCAGAGGGATCGACCTGCTGATCTCGACCACGGGAATAGTTACGGAGGAAACGGAATGACGGTAAAAATCGCCCCATCAATTCTCTCGGCCGATTTTCGTGAGCTGGGGAACGAGATCAGGAAAGTTGAAGCGGCCGGTGCCGACCTGATCCATATCGACGTAATGGACGGCCATTTTGTTCCCAATATAACCATTGGCCCGCTGGTCGTTAAGGCCTGCCGGAAAATAACCAAGCTTCCGCTCGATGTCCACCTGATGATCGAGAACCCCGACCGCTACATCCCGGACTTTGCCAAGGCGGGGGCGGATATAATCACTGTTCATGTCGAAACCTCAAAGAACCTTGACTCCGATCTTGAGTTGATCAGCCGGAATGGGGTCAAGGCGGGGGTGGTCGTTAATCCGGCGACCCCGGTCGAAGCGGTCTTTCACGTGCTGGACAAAGTCGCCATGGTCCTTCTGATGTCGGTCAACCCCGGCTTTGAGGGCCAGAAGTTTATGCCGGAGGTCTTGCCTAAGATCAAAAAACTTAGGGAAGAAGCAACTCGCCGGGGCTTAGCTCTTGATATCGAAGTCGATGGCGGTATTAATCTCGACACCTACAAAGAAGTTGTTAAGGCCGGGGCCAATGTTTTGGTCGCCGGTTCGGCGGTCTTTTACGCCCCCGATTATCAGGCGGTCATTAAACAACTAAAAAGTTAGTCTTCCCCTGAAATTTAATGGCTTATCGTCCGAAAACGATAAGTCATGGTTATTCAAGGCATTCCTTCGTTTGCGATCGTCAAAGCCGGCCGCTCTTATGTGGTCCCGGCTGAAAGAAGCTATTATCTTGCTTGTTTAAAAAAATCCCCGCTCGCCCCCAGAGTCGCGGCTTTAGTCGGTAAAGCGCGGGAGCTTAACCCCAAATTAGATGAGGCCAGGTTTTTAGAGGCGGCTGGCGTTTGCCTTTACGCTCACCGTGACCAGACCAGAAAGATCAGCGGCGAACCGTTTGCCGTCCACCCCATCGGCCTGGTCGAAAAAGAGGTCGAGCTTTTCAAGGTCGGCGAGGCGGACGAGCTGATCGCCGGGTTCCTGCACGACACGGTTGAGGACACGGAGATTGACCTCTCTTTTATCCGCGAAAAGTTCGGACCGGCGGTTGCCCGCCTGGTCGATGGCATGACCAAGATCGAACAACTGGAAAAAGACCACTATATTAATGAGCACAACATCGATAAGTTCATTTTTGCCCTGGCCGCCGACATCCGGACTCTGCGGTTGAAGACGGTCGACCGGATCGCCAATCTCGAAGACGCCGACCAGCTAAAACCGGAAAGCCGGGAGCGGAATTGCCGCGAAGCGCTCGATTTTTACGTCCCGCTCCTCTGGTTGTGCGGCCAGATGAAGCCGGCCCGTCACCTGTCCGATCTCGCCTTAAGGAAGCTTGATCCCGCCCATTATGCCGCGGTAAAAAAGCGGATCGAAACGGTCCTGTGGCAAAACCGGGACGAGATCAAACAATTGAAAAGTGAAGTTACCGGTCGTTTTAAGGAAAAAATTGCCAACGGGCTGCCGGCCGAATTATTGGCGACCCCGCAAGGGAGACGTTACCTGGAAGCGAAGATCGGCGGGTTGAAAATTCACGCTAAACCGAACACCGTTTACAAAGCCGACCAGATCGCCGCGATGCGGGGGGCCGAAGTTCGCAACCTCTCCGATATCATGATGCTGCAGATCGAGGTTAATAGCGAGGAAGATTGTTACCAGATGGCGAACGTCGTCCACTCGCTCGGGATCCCGATGGACCGGTACTGGCACGATTATATTAAAGACCCCAAGATCAACGGGTATCAGTCGATCCACACCGCGATCTTGCGGGGAGAGACCCTTTTCCGTTTTCAGATCAGGACCCGGGAGATGCAGCGCCAGTCGCAGGAGGGGGTGCTTTACGCCGCTTATACGCCTGACGGGGAATTCCGGCAGCCTAACATTCCCTGGCTTCGGACCGATTGGTTGAAACTGCTTTTCGCGGTCCATGACCGGCGGGATAAGGTGGTGATGGTCAAAGCGCTGGCGCAGGCTAAGCTGACCTCGCTGATGGTCCGGGTGAACGGCGAAGTCAAGCATTATGAGGCTTTATTGCCGCACGGCGTAACGCCGCTGGAAGCGGCCTTTATTGCCGATCCGGAGCTCGGCGTGACCGTAGTTGGGGCGACCCATCAGGATTCTCCCTGGGACATCAACAAGCCGTTGGAGGGGTCGGTTGGGATCTTACGCCTGCAAGCGGGAGAACCCCAATCCCGCGATTATATGCGCCTTTTAAAGATGCCGTTGGCTCGGCTCCGGTTCGCCGATTTTATGACGGGCAAGGACGATGAGGCCCGGGTGAAATTAGCAGGGAATAGTTTGAACGAAGCGCTGGCGAAATATTATTTTCAGTTGGACGACCTGCTGCGGGAATGCCCCAAGCTGGTCAACCAGACGATCTCCAGGATCGTCGGTGGAGAGTTGACCGCGGCGGAGGGAGCGCGTGAACTTAGCGCCGCCGTCCAAAAGGCCGATGACGGTTCTCTCCTTGTCGCCCGGCTCTCTTTTGAGATCCGGCGAGGGACTGCCGGCAGTTTATTGACCAGACTAAGCGAGACCTTCCCGGTTGAAGGCGGAGGCTTTTTCGGTGACCGGGTGAAAGTTTCGATCCCCCTAAAACATGGGCTCAAGGTCGGCCAGCTAAAAAGAGCGGTGCAGGAACTTGAGCAGAACGATGAGGCGGTAGCTGTTTCCAGCGATATTATCCGGCCGCCGTTGATCAACGATCCTAATGTGTTAAACCCGGCTTCTTTCAATTATTCGCGAGATTTAGCCTTGCGAGCTTCCCGGGCTCTGCGGCGGCAAGGTGGGGTTGTTTTTGACATGTTTTTGAACCCGCTGGCCATGTCGATGATTCCCGGTAACTTTGCGGGTCAGGTTGCGGATGTCCTTGCGGAACATATCAGTTCCGCCAATCTCCTTTTGATCGGTGGGCGGAAAGAAGAGGTTGCCGCTTTTTACGCGGCGATCGCTGAATATTTGTCGATCAAATCTTCCCCGGAGCCGTTAGTTGTTATATATGAACGGGACCAGATGTTCCAGCCGGAAGGAATTATCCAGCCATTGACCCAAATCGAAGAGCCATCTTTTGGCTATATGCTCACGGAGCTTGGACACGTCGACGAATTTATTTTTGAGCAGTTACTCCGCCGTTTTAACCGGGAGACCCACGGTCGAAGTTTTTAAGATTCAATGTTATGATAACCACATATGTGGAGTGAAGACGACGTAAGGTTCATGCGCGAGGCGTTAAGCTTGGCGAAATCGGCCGAAGGCCGGACGACCCCCGACCCGATGGTCGGCGCTGTTCTGGTAAAAGAAGGCCGGATCATCTCCATGGGTTACCACGGTGAAGTCGCGACCCCGCACGCCGAAGCCTGGGCGATCGATAAAGCGGGCTTAGAGGCGAAAGGGGCGACCCTTTACGTCAACCTGGAACCCTGTTCCCACTTCGGCAACAATCCACCGTGTGCCGACCGGATCATTACTGCTGGGATCAAAGAAGTCTTTATCGCGATGAAAGATCCCAATCCCCTGGTCAACGGCAAAGGGATTAAACGCTTGCGGAGCCACAAGATCAAGGTCAACGTCGGTTTGCTGGAAGACGAAGCCAAAAGATTGAACGAAGTGTTTATCAAATACATCACCACCAAAAGCCCGTTCATGGTGATGAAGACGGCGATGACAATTGACGGGAAGATCGCCACCCGGACGGGGGCTAGCCGCTGGGTCGCGGGCCCGGCCTCGCTCCGATACGCCCATCACCTGCGCAACCTCTACGACGCTATTTTAGTCGGCGTCGGCACCGTCCTGATCGATAACCCCAAGCTTAATGTCCGCCGGGTTAAAAAAGTGAAAGACCCGGTCCGCATAGTTCTCGATACCATGGCCAGGACCCCGCTCAAGGCGGACGTCCTTTCGAAGGGACAACGGACGATTATCGCGGTTGGGCCGAAGGCTCCCGCCGCCCGGGTTGAAGCCCTGCGGAAGAAGGGGGCGGAAATCCTCCGCCTGCCGGTCAGCGGCGAACATGTCAGCGTCAAAGCGTTAGTGAAAAAACTGGGTGAAATGAAGCTCACCAGTCTCCTGATCGAAGGCGGGGGCGAGGTTTACGCCTCGTTCCTGGAAGCCGGCCTGGTTGATAAAGCCTTCTTTTTTATCGTTCCCAAGATCTTTGGCGGACGGACCGCGAAATCCCCGGTCGAAGGGACCGGCGTTTCTCTCCCCGCGCAAGCCAAATGGCTGAAGAATATCCATGTCGAGAGAGTGGAAGAAGATATTTTGGTTAGCGGATATTTTTAGGTAACAACGACCCTCGTAAATTCCTCAATTACTTCGCGGCCGTGGATTGGGAGTCCCTGATTCAGCTCGCTGATATGCACCCCTAAGATCCGGGCGTTTCGTAAGAGTTGGGCAATTGCCAACAAACGTTCCGATGCCATTGGAACGTCGGTGTCAAAAGAGACGAAGACCGCGCGGCCAGCCAAATCATGATCGGTTAGCGATTGGCTCATGGCCACCCCGGCATTTTTCAATAAAGCGTATTCGGCAAAATCCCTAAGACGAGGTTCCTTTTTAATCTTCGCGAATTCAAGGGCTGGGTTCGCCGCCGTGACTTTGGCCGCGGCTTGTTCAATAAATTCCGAGTAGAGCTCGATCGCTTGATATTTAAAGCCGGGGAGGGTGGCCGAGCATTGGTAGTCCCGGCAAAACGTTTCCGCTCTTAATTGCTGGCCGGAGCCGATGATCCGTAAATTGGCCGGTTTGACCTGGTGGTGATAGATCCCAAATCCCCAGAAGGCCCAATTAGTATAAGTAATATCCACTCCGTCCAAATGATTGTCCAAAGAGACGATTGAAATCTCTTCCCTTGGGTTGGCCTTGACCAGCGCTTTATAAAAAGGGAGCGAAAACACGTGCTGTTCCGTTACCAGGAGGGGGAGAGTGTCTGGCGCGGCGTTTAAACAAGCGCTAAAAAAATCGACGTGTCGATTATAGTCGACCAGATCACTGCTTAGCCGGGTCGGCGGCGATAATGGAGCAAAGTCGGGTAAATTAGGGTGAACAGAACCCGATAAATCCAGCCGATGCTCTTGCGTCAGCGGCCGGTTGAAAGAGCGTTGCTCGATCAAACTGACCGGCCTGGGTTTAATTGCTGAAAGTGCCGTCATAGCCATGAATATTTATCGTTAAAAATCGTTAAATATTTCAAGATATCCCTGCTATTTTAATGCCTAAAGAGCGGTTTGTCCGAGTGTTAAGTGAGGCAGTCACTAAAATAATGGTACTGGATTAGAATACAAGTTCAGAATGGGTGCAAAGAAAATGGTCGCCCAACAAAAGCAAAGTGGCTAATTAAACGAAGCGAATAGCGGGAAAGCCAAAAATAGGAGAGAAATAATCACCCCCGCCTAGCTCTCGACGGCAAATCGATGGTATAATAGACTAAATGTGTTACGCAATCCCCGGTATTGTCACCGAGCTCAAAGGTAAGACCGTCACCGTTGAGTACTTCGGCGAGAGAAAAACAGCCATCAATGAGCTTTCCAAGGTAAAACTAGGCGACTACGTGTACGCCCAGGGGGGCTTTGTCATCTCCACCGTTGCGAAAGAAGATGCCCTGGCGGTCCTCGAAACCTGGAAAGAGCTCTTCTTCGCCCTCAAGGAGACCGATATCCGAATGTCGCGGCTGGTCAAGGGAGCGGAAGGGATCGACAAGAAATTCAGCGCCATTCTCGATAAAGCGGCCGAAGGCCAGCCGTTAAAACGGGACGAACTCCTCAAGCTGCTGAAGACCGAAGATCCCAAGGAACTCGAACTCCTTTACAAGACCGCCAACTTCCTCCGCCAAAAGCACCTTACCAACTCCTGTTGCGTCCACGGGATAATCGAGTTTTCCAACTATTGCCAGAACGATTGCGCTTACTGCGGGATCAGGAAGAGCAATAAAATGGAACGCTACCGGATGAGCGATGATGAGATTTTGGCCGCCGCCGCCGAAGCAATCGACAAGCACGGCTTTAAAGCCCTTGTCCTGCAAGCGGGGGAAGACCCGGCCTATTCGATCGACCGCCTTGCCGCCTTGATCAAAGAGATCAAAGCCCGTCACGCGGTCCTGATCTTTATCTCGGTCGGTGAGATCGGTAAAGAGGGGTTGGCCAAGTTGTACCAGGCGGGGGCGCGGGGCCTTTTGGCCCGCTTTGAGACGAGCAACCCGGAGCTTTACGCCAATATCCACCCGGGAGATAAGCTCCAGGAGCGGATCGACGAACTAAAGCACGCTTATGAGATCGGCTATCTGATCCTGACCGGCGGGTTGATCGGTCTCCCGGCCCAGACCGAAGAAGACCTGCTTAACGATATTTTATTGGCCAAGGAACTCCACGCCGAAATGTTCTCTTTTGGCCCAGTCTTGCCCGATGGGCCGAAAACAAGCCTGGTCCTAAAAACCCTGGCGGTCGCCCGGATCGTCGACCCGGTTAACGCCAAGATCCTGGTGACGACCGGTTTTGAGACCATGGACCCGGCGGCGCGGCGGCTTGGGTTATTGGCGGGGGCGAACTCGGTCATGCTGAACGTCACACCGATGAAATACCGCAAACTTTACAGCATTTACCCCGATCGGGCGCATATTGAAGAAGAGATCGGAGCGCAGATCAAAGAGACCCTGGGCCTCCTGCAATCGCTTGGCCGGGCGCCGACCGACCTCGGTATTTAATTTTATTTGATCTTCTTATAGGTCGTGAGCGGGGTCCCCTTCGATAAGTTGAGCCTCACGCTTTTGCCGTCTGGAGAGAGCTTGTATTCCCCTCTGGCCTTGTTGAATGGTTTGGCCGGGAGCCAGTAGGCCCAGCTCCCTTTAGCGGCGGAGTACTTATAGAGCTTGCCTTTCATGGCCAGCAGTCCGTTCGGGCGGAATTCGAAGGTGGAATTCTTGCCAATTCCCCAAAACCCGACCAATTTCTGGTCGACAATGAACGTGACCTTGGCCGGCTTGGTTTTTTTGACTTTTTTTGTCGCGGCCAGAGTTCCGCTGGCCAGGGTTAGGGCTAAGCAAATGATCACGAGCAGAGAAAAATACTTGTTCATGACAGTCTCCTTTTAGGGATCGCAAGGTCATGATAATAAAAGGGGGGCTGGTTGTCAATCGGCGGAGAAGGGCTGGTGCTTTCCTAGGCAGGAAACCAGTTCTTTAAAATATCGACGGCTTCTACTAAGTTAGCACACCAGTTGTATAGAGAGCGATGTTCAGCTTGCAGCCTTCCCTTCTGGGCAAGATATTCAAGCCAGGCCCGTAAGTTGGGGTTGTTGAAGGGGGCTAAGCCCTCGAGGGCTTGGGCCCGAGAAATATCTTTAGTAGCAAAGTCGGAATTTATCAGGCGGATATTGCCGATGATCGACGTGAGTTGTTCGTCTGTCCGGCAATTATCGGGCCGCGCCGGTTTGTTGGTTTGGACCGGGACCGCGCGCAGCTTGTCCCTGGCCATCGCCCGGACCAGCTGGACAACCGTCCATTCTTGGTTAAACCCCTCCACCGTCAGGCTGAAGGTGGCGTCAGCGGAGCCGGCCAGCCGGAGATAATCTTCAGCTGGCAAATTTGCCTGCAAAGGATAATTGTCGAAAGCTTCACGGGCGACGATTCTATAGGTGTCCCCAAACTTGGAATATTCGCCGAGATGAAATAACTCTTTGTTGGTGATCGCTTTATGCAGCCGCGGCGCGATCTTGGTCAGGAACTCCTGTTCGCAATAGACCCGATAAGTAAAGCCCCTGGTTATTGAATTGATGCCGGTATCGACAACCATTGGAGAGTCAGCGTAAGGATCGGTCGTAAGTTGGTTAGGAAGAAAACCAACCACTTTATCCTCTATGAAGCCAACTTTACTGCCGTGTAATTTGCTTTCCCATATTTCAAGGTAATTAAGCCGCTCGCCCTGAATGGCCTGCGGGAATATCGGGCGCTCTTTTTCGACGGGGATCGCCTGCGGCGGCTGTTTGGCCAAAGCTTCGACCAATTGGCTGACGGTCCAATCCTTACTGAAATATTTGACCGTTAGCTGGAAGGTGCCAGTGGAATCGCGCAGAGCTGGTATTTCATCGGACGAGATTGTCCCCTGGGGAATATACTGGCCGATCCGCTCCGTTGCCGAGACCATTTCAACCCCGACCTTTAATAGGTGGGAATAATTGTAATGAAAGCTTTCCCCGGTGGCGATAGCGTTAAATAAGCTCTGCGCATAGTCGGTCATAAATTGATAGGAACAAAAAACGCGGAAAGAACGAGTTTCGTCTTCCAACCTGGCGCCAGTGTCGAAAACCTCGACAATGTCGTCGTTGGGAAGAGCCAAGTGGCTCGGCAGGATACCGATTATTTTACCTTCAAAAGAGGCTAATTCCCCGCGGACGCCGGCTATATAACAGTGGTTGCCAAACAGTTGCGCGACCACTCTTGCCGGGGATTCCCCTGGTTTTTCTGTTGGTACCACTGATGCCGCCGGTCGCGGTCGAGTTGGGGCCCGACGCGGCTCGAACTTTGGCTGTTTATACCAGGCTTGCGCTCCCGTTGGTTTGGAGGGAGCGACGTATCTTGGCAGGCTGATGGCGGATGGAGAAAAGCCGATCTTCTTTTCCAGTTTATTCATGGTCTCAACCAAATTGGCAAAAGTGGTCAGTTGGTCGATCGATCGTTCAGTCCAATTGTGCTTCGGTCCCGGGCCAAGCTCCGTTTGATAAGCCGCGATCCGCTCTTTAGCGGACGCGATCCAGGCTTTAATCTCGGCCGTCGGCGGGTTGCCGGGGTTTTGGCTGGCTTGCTTCTTTAATCTGTTTCCGGCCGTAAGCAGGTCGGTTGGCGTTGTTAATTTAGGGGTCGCGGCGGGAGCTTCCTGTTTCGGCGGGACCGGTGGCTTGGTCGGTTCAGTTGGTTTTTGGTTGATAAAGTATTCTCTGCCTATATTGGCATCCCCTCTGATTATAACGTTGACCTTATCGCCGACCTTCAGATCGACGGGGAGAGGACGGGATAGAGGGATTCGGTCTTTTTCGAAATAGCCTGGGACTGGTTCGGTGAATTTAGCAAAGACCGCCCCGGTTAATTCAATAATGGTCGTTATCTCTGCTTGGTAAGTTGGCAGAGCGGCGTTGCTCCGCGCAATTTCTCTGGTCCGCGCGGCTTGGCCGGCTTTAGCGTTTCGGCTAGTATTGGCGTTAGCGGCTCTTTTGGCGGCGGCCGCGTCTTGCTCCATCAAACGCTTTATTCTCATTCCTAAACTCATAGACATCTCCCTGATATTCTCATGACAGATAGTTATCTGTTGGTAAAAGACTGAATTTCATCGTATTTGTGTTGTTTTTGGACTGTTGCTTTTTGTTGTCCCGGTCTCAATCTCTATTTCAGGGGCATTATTTGGGCTGGCTAAATCGGATTCTAAAGGAACCCGAAATCGTTGAACGGTTGCCAAATCGTCATCCGACAATTGGTTGAAATGATCGGCTAGAAAACTGTTGGCCTGGTCTTGTGCCGCGCGCAGTTGCCGGATCGAAAAGATTGCCCATGCTACGAATAGAGGGAAGGTGCCCACTATGGGAAGGCAAATTATATAGGCGAAGAGATGGGGGGCCACTATAAGTGAAGTCATAAGCGCCATCATTGATAGAAACGCATGCGTACAATAGCCTTCAGGGTTTTTTAGGTCTTCGATGTTTTTCTCGCAAGCTTCATATATTAATTTATATTTTATTAAAGCGGATTGCGCTGATGTCGTTACGCGAAGTTCGCACAAAGCTGGTTCGACATATTTCATTGGTGAGTCATCAGCTATATATGGGAACTTCACTTTTATTCCATCAAGGGCCTGGTTAATCGAGATCTGTCTGATCGTAAGCGGAAAATCGTTCGCCCGTGTCTCCGCGACGCGAAAAGGGCTGACCGCTTGAGTTGATGAGGAAAAGGAAGGGAGCCCCAACGGATGGAAAGCCAAGCGCGTCGACTCTTTCCTCACGTTTTCCTCAAGTCCTGCCAGGTCCTGACGGGCCGCTAGTTTTAGAAAGCCGTCGATCATGACCGGTTCGAGCGAAATTTGCGCTCCGCTGTCCAGGTTGTGGGCCAGCGTAACGATTGCTTTAATTTTCCGGTTGGCGAGCCCGGGGGTAAGTTTTTGGTCCGAAGCGTCGAAAGGATCAGGCACGACTTTGGCCAGCAAATTGTCCAGCTTAATTAAATTCATTAGCCCGGTTGAGCTGGTTCGGGAAACGGCGGAGAAAGCGTGTGGGAGCAAAAGGGGACGATATTTATCAATGAACCTGTCAACGACTTGCTGGCGCGAACCGGCCGTTGATTGGGTTGGAGGCGGAGCTTTGCGTTCAATTCTCATGGGTATCTATCGGTCGGTACCGGCGGAAATTTCAGAAAGGGTTTTAATATTTATTAAACCGGATGTTTGGCTGGCTAAATCTTTGCCAATCAAGAGAAGGTGTTTCCAGCAGTTTAAATAAAGCTGTTATTTCTTCCGACTTTACATTGGGGTCGAGGCTGATGCGTTTGACCCCTTTTTTAGAAAGGTGGTTAATAATTGTTGGGTCTGCTTGCATAATTATTAGAGTTGCTCGCTCTTTGAAAAGGGTTGAAAAGCCTAAAAAAGGTAGGGCGTTGCAAGGAGGGGGACAAGGCTCAATAGTTATTTCAAATGAGGAGTCGCTATTGTTTAATATGGCTTCCATAACAACGCCCTTAAATCTTGCTAAGGGTGAATTTGACGGATGTGCCCCACCAGTTGGGTTGAGGCCGATAGGCTTTCCCGCTTTCTCTGGTTGAGCCGGTTTGGCGATTAAGGGAGTGACGGGACGAGTTCTTCCTGTTTTCATAACAATTGTTTATCGCTTCCGCCCCGCGAAAATTTCAGGCAAAATTGGGGGTTTAAGCGGTTTTAACTTCGGGGGAAAAGATCTCGGCCAGGTTGTTGTCGACCTTCAGAAAGCCGTCGCTGACCTTGAAGTTGAGGCAGGTTTTGTTCGGCAGATGGAGCTCGACTTTGCCGGCCCGAAGCGGTGAGATCAGCGCCGCGTGATGGGCCAGGATCCCGGTCGGGCCCATCAGCGTCTCGGCGTTAAGATAGCTGACCTCTCCTTCAAAGACGATTTTTTCCGGGGTTGCTATCCGGCAAAGGAAATCGCTCATTTTTTTCGTCCCTTTTCGATCGCTTCTTCGATCGTGCCGACCATGTAGAACGCGGTCTCCGGCAGGTCGTCGTGTTTGCCGTCAATAATTTCCTGGAAACCGCGGATCGTCTCGGTCAGCGGCACGAACTTGCCGGGCATGCCGGTGAAGTCCTGCGCCACGGAGAACGGCTGGGAGAGGAAGTTCTGGATCTTGCGCGCCCGGTTGACGATCAGCTTGTCCTCTTCCGGGAGTTCGGAAACGCCGAGAATGGCGATAATGTCCTGCAGTTCTTTGTAGCGCTGGAGGATCTCCTGGACGCGGCGGGCGACCCGGTAGTGGTCTTCGCCGACGATCGACGGGTCAAGGATCCGGGAGGTGGAAGCGAGCGGATCGACCGCCGGGTAGATACCGATCGCCGAGATTTGCCGGGAAAGAACGGTCGTCGAATCAAGGTGGGAGAAAGTGACCGCCGCGGCCGGATCGGTAATGTCGTCGGCCGGGACGTAGACCGCCTGGATCGAAGTGATAAAACCTTTGGAGGTCGAAGCGATCCGTTCCTGGAAGCGGCCCATCTCCGCCTGCAGGGTTGGCTGGTAGCCGACGGCCGAAGGCATGCGGCCAAGGAGAGTGGAAACTTCCGCTCCCGCCTGGACGAAACGGAAAATGTTGTCGATGAAGAACAGGACGTCCTGGCCTTCTTCGTCGCGGAAATATTCAGCGTGGGTCAGCCCGGTCATCGCCGTGATCTGGCGAGCGCCGGGAAGTTCCGACATCTGTCCGAAGATCAAAACGGTCTTGTCGAGCACTCCCGATTCTTTCATTTCCAGCCAGAGATCGTTCCCTTCGCGGGTCCGCTCGCCGACCCCGGAGAAAACGGAGATCCCGCCGTGTTTGGTCGCCATGTTGTGGATCAATTCTTCGATGACGACGGTCTTGCCGACCCCCGCGCCGCCGAAGAGGCCGGTCTTGCCCCCCTTGACGTAAGGGCAGATCAGGTCGATAACTTTAATGCCGGTCTCGAAGATCTCGTTCCGGGCGATGACCTCTTCAAAATTCGGCGGATCGCGCCGGACCGGGTAAGTCTTGCCGGTGTTTAAGGGACCAAGGTTGTCGATCGTTTCGCCGAGGACGTTGAACATCCGGCCCAGGGCTTCTCTCCCGACCGGGATGGAGATCGGCTTACCGGTGTCGACGACATCGATGCCGCGGCGCAGGCCGTCGGTCGGCTCCAACGAGACCGCCCGGACGACCCCTCCCTCGAGATGCATGGCGACTTCAGCGGTGATGTCTAAATTAAGATCTTTCTCTTGGTAAGTTATCTGAAGCGCGTTCCGGATGGCCGGGATCTTGTCCGGCGGGAACTGGACGTCGATGATCGGACCGATGATCTGGATTATTTTACCTTTCATTATTCTGCTCCTCCTCGCATTGCTTCGATCGTGCCGGCGATCTCCGATAACTCGGCCGTTATCGAGGCCTGGCGCGCTTTATTAAGCTTGATGTTCAGTTCGTCCATTAATTCCCGGGAATTGTCGGTCGAGGCCCGCATGGCGATCATTCTGGCCCCCATCTCGCCCAGCAGGTTTTCCACCATGATCCGAAACAGCCGGGCCGCCCGAAAGCCGCGTTCGGCCGCGGCGAGCAGGTCGGGCGAGACCGGTTCAAAAATGAACCGGCTGGCCTCCGGTTTCGCTTTTTTCCGCTCGAACGGCAGATAGCGGTAAAAGGTCGGCTCCTGGCTGATCACCGACTTGAAACTGTTGTAGGCGATGACCACTTCGGAGTACTGGTCGGCAAAGAGCGTCTCCATTTCCCGATAGAGTTCCGAGACCTTGGCCCAGGTCGGCTGGTCGGTCACTTTGACGAATTCTTTCACGATCTTATAATCGCGGTTGCGGAAGAATTCGATCGCTTTCCGCCCCAGGATGATCAGGTCGGCCTCTTCCGGCTTGTAGCGCTTGGTCAGCCGGTCGAAGAGCAGGGTGTTGAAATTGCCGCAAAACCCTTTTTCCGAAGAAATGACGACGACCAGGCTCCCCTTAGTTTTTTTAACGGGCGAGACTGCCAGGTCGCGCTCCGCCATTTTTTCGGCGACCTGTTCGTGGATCTCTTCCAGCGCCGCTTCATAGTCAGCCGCCATCTTCTCCATTTTCCTGATCTTGCCGATCCGGGCAATGGCGACGATCTGCATGGCGTTGGCGATCTTATTGACCTTGGAGATCGCCTCGTGCCTGTTCTTTAATTGGACGACTGCTCTCATTTTATTTTATTGTTTTAAGGAAACTCTGGACCAGTTCTTTTAAGGCCGCTTCGGTCTCCGGCGTGATGTCTTTGGTCGTCCGGATGCTTTCCAGGGCTTGCGCTCCGCGGGCCCGGATAAAGTCGAAAAAGCGGACCTTGTTCTCTTTGACCTTGTCTTTTGGCCAATTGTTGAAATGATTATTGGAAAGCCCGTAAAGGAAGGCGATCTGTTCTTCGACCGGGAGCGGGTCGTGCTTGTTCTGCTTGAGCGCCTCGACCAGCAAGGCCCCTTTGGCCAGCAGGTCCTGGGTCTCTTTTTCCAGTTCGGACGAGAACATTTCGAACGATTGTTTCTCCCGGTAGCGGGCCAGCTCCAGTTTGAGGCTCCCGGAAACTTTGCGCATCGCTTTGATCTGCGCTTTGCCGCCGACGCGGGAAACGGAGATGCCGACGTCGATCGCCGGGCGGATCCCCTGGTTGAAGTATTCGTTGGAAAGAAAGATCTGCCCGTCGGTAATGGAGATGACGTTGGTCGGAATGTAAGCCGAAACGTCACCGAGTTGGGTTTCGATCATCGGGAGAGCGGTCAGCGAACCACCGCCTTTGGCCTGGCTCAGCTTAGCAGAGCGTTCCAAGAGGCGGGAGTGGAGATAAAAAACATCCCCCGGATACGCTTCGCGGCCCGGCGGGCGGCGGAGGAGGAGGGAGATCATCCGGTAAGCGGTGGCGTGTTTGGAAAGATCGTCGTAAATGATCAAAACGTCTTTTCCCTGGTGCATGAACTCTTCTCCCATGGCGGTCCCGGAGAAGGGGGCGAGGTATTGCAAGGCGGCCGGATCGGAGGCGGGGGCGTCGACGATGATCGTGTAGGCCATGGCGTCGTGCTTATTCAGGGTGCCGACCGTTTCCACGACGGTCGAAGTTTTTTGGCCGATTGCCACGTAAATACAAATGACGTTCTGCCCTTTCTGGTTGATGATGGTGTCGATGGCGATAGTGCTTTTGCCGGTCGAGCGGTCGCCGATGATCAGCTCGCGCTGGCCGCGGCCGATTGGGATCAGGGCGTCAATGATCTTATAGCCGGTCTGGAGCGGCTCGTTGACCGGTTGGCGGTCGACGACCGATGGGGCGGGTGATTCCACCGGTCGGGTCCGGTTGGTGTTGATCGGTCCTTTGCCGTCGATCGGCTGGCCGAGGCCGTTGACGACCCGGCCAAGTAAAGCGTCGCCGACCGGCACTTCCATCAGGCGGTAGAGGTTCTTGGCCCAGTCCCCTTCGCGGACGCTGACGTGGCCGGCCAGGATCATGGCGGTGATCTCGTCCCGTTCCAGGTTGCTGACCAGACCGTAAATGTTATTGGGGAATTCGATCATTCCGCCGACCTGCGCCGAAGATAGGCCGCGGATCCGGGCGATGCCGTCTCCGGATTCCAGGACGATCCCGACCTCGTCGACCTTAGCCTGGGCCTCGAACTCCTCGATCCGTTTTTTGATCGCTTCCGAAATGTTATGGTAATTTTTCGTGTCAGTCATATTTAACTCCTTTGAATTGTTCTAGACCGGGATACTGGCCAGCGACCGTTTTAGCTCGACCAGCGTTTTTTTTAGGCTCATATCGATCATCGAACCGCCAATGATCTTGATGATCACCCCACCCAGGATCGACGGGTTAACGTCGTTCTTCAGCCGGATCGGCCGGCCAAAGATCTTTTGCAGGATGGTTTCGGCGCTCTCGATCGTTTTAACGTCGAGCGGGACCGCTGAAACTATCTGGCCCAGGGAGATCTTCTCCATTTCCGTGAAAAGCTTGGTATAACGCTCGGAAACCTTGCCGAGTTGGTTGCTGTGCCCTTCGCCGACCAGGAGCTCGGCCAATTTGCTGAACAGTTGCGACGCGTTCGGCATCAGCTCGCGCAAGACCGTCTTCTTGTGCTCGGCCGAGACCGACGAGTCCTCGAAGAAGAGCCGCAGTTCGTAATTCGAGTAGATCAGCTTGTTAAGAAAATAGAGTTCTTTCTCAAGCTGCCACTGGAGATTGTCCTCCTTAGCCCACTCGTACAGTTTTTTATAGTCTATTTCAAGTTCCAGGGGAGAGCTCCTTTTCCAGTTCGCGCAGGCTTTCTTGGACCAGCCGCTGTTGGTCCTCGCCGGTCAGCGCTTTATTGATGACCTTGGCGGTCGCGTCAGCGACCAGCGCGGCCGACTGATTGCGGATCTCTTCCAGCGCTTTGCGGTGTTCCTTGGAGATCTCCTGCAGGGCGCCGTCGCGCAACGACTTGGCTTCCAGGCGGGCTTCGGTCACCAGCTTGTTGCGCAGGATCTGGGCTTCGGTCCGGGCCTGTTCCTTCAGTTCGGAAACTTCCCGGCTCGCTTCTTTCATCCGCTCTTCATAGAGGCGGAGCATCTCTTCCGTGTTCTGTTTGATCTTTTCCGAGTCGGCCAGACGCTTGGTAAAGAACGCTTCCCGTTCCTCCAGGAACTTCAGGAGAGGCGGGAAGACAAAGCGCCACATCAGGAACAGTAATGTTCCAAAGCTGATCAGCGTCCAAAAGATCAGGCCGGTTTCCAGTTCAAACATGTTACTTTAACAGGACCAGGAGCAGGGAAATGACCAGGGCGTAAAGGGCGATCGCTTCGACGAACGCGATGAACAAAATGGCGGTCGTTCTGATCTGACCGGCCATTTCCGGCTGGCGGCTCATCGATTCGATCGCTTTCTCGCCGATCAAACCGACGCCGATCCCGGCTCCGATACCCGCTAATCCGATCGAGAGTCCCGCACCTAAAGTCGCGAAATCAATTGGTCCCATGTTTTTTCCTCCTTCAAAATTATTTAGTGGCCTTCGCTCGTCGCTTCAGCCACGTAAACTGCCGACAGGAACATGAAAATATAAGCCTGAATGAAAGCGAACAAGACCTCCAGGATCGAGACCAGGATATGGCCGATCAAGGGCAAGGGAGCGATGTAAATGTTCTTGAAGACCAAAATTATCGAGATGAAAGCGAGCAGGACCGTGTGGCCGGCAAAGACGTTGGCGAACAAACGGACTGCCAGGGAAAAGGGGCGGGCCAGCTGGCTTAAGATCTCGATCGGGATCAAGAGGGGCAAGACCGCCGGAGGGATCCCGCCGGGGATGAAAGATTTAAAGTAATTGAAGAAGCCGTGCTTCAGGATGCCGGCCGTGGTGGCGATGGTAATGACCATCAAGGCGAGCGCGCCGGTTACATTAATGTTGGACGTGGCCGAGAACCATTCCGGGACCAGGCCGGAAAAATTACAGGCCAGGATAAAGAGAAAAAGGGTGAAAAGAAATGGGAACCATTTCTTGGTGTCGTGTCCCATGACGTCGACCAACTGTTCCTGCATGACCTCCACGCTGACTTCGGCCAGGCTTTGCATTTTGCCGGGGATCATCGTCAGGCGGCTGATGGCGACCCGGAAAAAGACGAAAACCAGCAGGACGGCGACCCACATGCTGACGACCGCCTTAGTTATGGAAACGTCAAATCCAAAAAGCTGAAGGTGGTAATAAACGGGCGCCCGAAAGTGTTCGAGAATATCGATCATATTAAAAGTTTACTGCAGCGGGCGGGCGGCGATTTTATAAGCGTTCCAAAAACCAGCAAGCGCTCCGAGGGCAATTCCAAGGATCATCAGCCAGGGGAGAGTATGCCACATTTCGTCAAGCTTATATCCGACTAAGGCTCCAAGGAGAACCCCAACCGCGAGCTCAACACCCACGTTAAGTGCCAAGCCGACATCTTTGCTAAAAAGCGGTCTTTTCACTTAAAAATACTATACTCTTGTCGTGGAGAAAAGTCAAATACGCGCTATTCGACGGTGACGCTTTTGGCGAGGTTGCGAGGCTGGTCGACGTGGCAGCCCCGTTTCAGGGCAATGTAGTAGGCGAAGATCTGGAGCGGGACGACTGCCAGGAGGGGCGAGAGGGCTTCGGTCGTGTTGGGGATATAAAGGACTTCGTCCGCCTGTTGGGCGATCGCGTCGTCCCCTTCGGTGGCGATGGCGATGACCTGGCCGCCGCGGGCCTTCACTTCTTCAATATTGCCCAAAACTTTTTCATAGCGCCGTCCGGCAAAGGCGAGAATAACGACCGGCATGTTCTTGTCGATCAGGGCGATCGGACCGTGTTTCATTTCCGCCGCCGGGTACCCCTCGGCGTGGATGTAAGAGACCTCTTTAAGTTTTAGCGCTCCTTCCAGGGCGATCGGAAACCCTTTGCCGCGGCCAAGATAAAGCGAGTTGGTCGCCTTAAAATATTTCCCGGCGATTTTTTCGATCGTTTTTTCGCTAAGGAGTAATTTTTCCAGCTGGTCGGGGATCTCGATCAGGTCCTGGATCAGCTTGGTCGATTCGGCTTCGGTGACGGTCCCCCTGATCTTGCCGAACAAAACGGCCAGGAGGTAAATGACGGTTAGCTGGGTGGTGAAGGCTTTGGTCGAAGCGACCCCGATCTCCGGGCCGGCGTTGGTGTAGATCACGCCGTCGGCTTCGCGGGCGATGGTCGAGCCGACCACGTTGCAGATCGCGATCGTTTTAGCTCCTTGGGCGCGCGCTTCCCAGACGGCCCCGAGCGTGTCGGCGGTCTCGCCGGATTGGGTGATGGCGATTACCAGGGTGTTCTTGTCGATGATCGGATGGCGGTAACGGAACTCGGCGGCGTACTCGACTTCCGTCGCCAACCGGGCGTACTGTTCAAAAAGATATTCGCCGATCAGTCCGGCGTGCCAGCTGGTGCCGCAGGCGGTGAAAACGACCCGGTTGATGTTCTTCATCTCTTCCCTGGTCATGGTCAGTTCGTCAAAGTGGATCTTGTGGCTGTCCGGCTGGATCCGCCCGGCGATCGTTTTACGGATGGCGTTGGGTTGCTCGTGGATTTCCTTGAGCATAAAGTGGGCATAGCCCCCTTTTTCGGCCGATTCCGGGTCCCAGGAGATCAGGTTGATTTCTTTCTTGATCTCTTTACCGTTCAAGTCGGAAACGGTCACTCCATCTGGGGTCATCTCGGCGAGTTCGCCGTTCTCCAAGTAGATCACCCGGCTGGTGTATTTGAGCATAGCCGGAATATCGGAGGAGAGAAAAAGTTCTTTTTCCCCCAGGCCGATGATAAGCGGGCTGCCGGAGCGGGCGACCACGATCTTCTTGGGTTCCGCTTTGGCGACGACCGCCATGGCGTAGGTGCCGCGGACCCGGCCCAGGACCTTGCGGACGGCGGCGATCAGGTCGCCGGAGTAATTTTCCTCGATCAGGTGGGCCAGGACTTCGGTGTCGGTCGAGGAGAGGAATTTGTGGCCCCGTTCGACCAGCTCGTGCTTGAGTTCAATATAGTTTTCAATGATCCCGTTGTGGACGACCGCCAGTTCTTTTTTGCAGTCTTGGTGGGGGTGGGAATTCTCGTCGGACGGTTGGCCGTGGGTCGCCCAGCGGGTATGGCCGATCCCGATCTTGCCGACCAGCGGTTTTTGCGCCAGCTGGTCTTCCAGAAAGGAGATCTTGCCGACGCATTTGCTCAGCTCGATCTTTCCCCGGTTAATGGTGGCGACGCCGGCCGAATCATAGCCGCGGTATTCCAGCTTTTTTAACCCTTCGATCAGAAAGGGAAGGGCTTCCTTACGCCCGATGTAACCAAAAATTCCGCACATAATTCCTCTTTGCCTTCTTTCGCAAGAAGGACCGCCAATTATTGCTGCTGGTTTAAGATCGCCTCAACTTCGCTCTTCGCTAGTTTTAGCTGTTCCCGGATCAACTTGGGATCGTAATTGTTATCGGCGGTTGCCCGGTCCCACATAATGCCGAAACGGCGGGTCAGGATCGGCTCCAGCAGTCCCCAGGCCGGGATAGCCGGATAGGTCTTGCCGTAGAAAACCGCTTCTTTGAAAACTTTGCGTTTCGGGTCGTTGGCGAAATACGGGTCTTTGAACGCTTCGACGCGGGCCGGGAGGAAGCCGGCAACCTTGGTATACTCGACCTGCGGTTTCAGGGAGGTCAGGTATTGAATGACCTTGAGGGCGTCAGCCTTGTTTTTCGCCTGCTTGAAGATCGCCAGCGAGGAGCCGCCGACGAAAGTATAGCGTCCTTTGGGACCCTTCGGATAACCGACGACCGCGAAGTTCTTGGCCGCCGGAGAGCCGCCGGCGCCGCCTTCGGAAACCGGTCGGGTCAGGGTCTTGACCTCGTACGGTCCGTCGAAATACATGGCGCAAAAACCGCTGTTGAAATTGGCGCTGACCTGGGCGGTATTGAGCTCAAGATAAGAGATGGGAACGTAGCCGTTCTTGACGACCTGTAAATAGTACATGATCCCGGCGAGGGCCGCGTCGCTGTCGAGGACGCAGGTTTTCCGGTCGGCGGAAAGGAAGTCGCCGCCGGCCATCCAGATCCAGGGGGCGAGGGTGTGGATGACGTTCCAGTCGTTCTTCCCGGAGATGCCGAGCGGGGCCATCGGCTGGTCGTCGAAAGAGAGGTCGGCCTCATAAAGTTTTTTCAGCCCTTTATCGAAGCCGTCCCAGGTTTGGATGTCTTCCGGTTTCAGACCGGCTTTTTTGAAGGCGTCGGTCCGGATGAACAAGGCCCGGGCGTCAACGAACCAGGGAATGGCGCTGACCTGGCCGGTCTTTTCGATCCCGACAGTTTGCCAGGCGACCGGGACGAAGGTTTTCGGTCCGCCGAGGGAGGCGACCTCTTCTTTGGAGAAGTTTTCCAGTGCCCCCATTTTGGCGATCGCGGAAGTCCAGGTTGAACCAAGCTGGACCATATCCGGGACGTCGCCGGAAGTGGCGGCGGTCGTGATCTTGCTCCAGGCGGCTCCCCAGTCGACCGAGGTGACTTTCACTTTGATGCCGGTCTTTTCTTCGAACGGCTTCAGCAGATTTTCAATGTCAGCAACCGGGCTCAGGGAGTTCGGCATGACCCAGAATTCAACGACGCGGTCGGTGGAGACGGTTTTTTTCGGGGCGCAGCTGGCGACGAACGAGGCGAGGATGACAAGGCTCAATAAAAGAATAGCGATACGAGACTTCATTGGTTTTCCCCTTTCTAAAATAGGTGACTTGGTAGGATGCATTCTACCTGATTGCGTTGATTTATTCAACGCTGGGAGCCACAGGTATCTTTCGCCAGGTAAGCTTGGAAATTTCAGCTGAAAGAGTGAAATTTTCGAAAGAACCTGCCGATATATATATGGAAGAGACATACCGTTCACTTCTGTCGAGATAAAAGAGGGCCAGCCTGTTGGCCCTTTTTTATTGCCCGCGTGCTACAATGAATAAAATGGAAGACATAAGAAGCAAAAACTTTGAAGAGATAATCGCCATCGGCCAAACAGTGGGGCTAGCCCCGTTCAAGGCCAGGGAGCTTTATCGGGCGATCCATGGCAAGGTTAAAGAGAAGATCGGGGAAATCACCACCTTGCAGCTGGCGGAACGGGCCAGGCTGGAGAAAAAATATGAGGTCGGGCTCCCCAAGCCGATCACGGTCCTGAAGGGGAACCGGACGGTCAAGGTTGCCTTTGAACTGGCCGATGGGAAAGTGATCGAATCGGTCATGATGGAGTATGAAGAAGGACGCAAAACGGTTTGTGTTTCTTCGCAATCAGGGTGTCCGATCGGTTGCCTTTTTTGCGCTACCGGCCGGAGCGGTTTTCGTCGCAACCTGACCCCGGGAGAGATCGTTTCCCAAGTCTATTTTTTCGCTAAAAAGCACCAAATAACCAACTTAGTCTTTATGGGAATGGGAGAACCGTTCCTGAACTACAACAATGTCATGACGGCGGCCAAAAACCTCAATAACGATCTAGGGTTGAATATCGCCGCCCGCAAGATCGTTCTTTCCACTATTGGTATCCCGGCTGGGATTAACAAGTTAGCCAAGGAGCCGGGCCAATTTCGCCTGGCCTGGTCGCTGGTCTCTCCTTTTGATCATGACCGCCGCCAATTAGTCCCATACCGGAATCTTCCTTCGATCACTAATGTCGTGGAAGCGATCGGCGACTACCAATCCAGGACCAACCGCCGGGTGACCATTGAATATGTGGTCTTAAGAGGGGTTAACGACCGGATGAAAGACATCAAAGAGATCATCGCCATCAGCCAGAACCTGGATTGCCACGTTAACCTTATTCCATATAATGAAACCGCGCCGACCGGCCGTTTTGAGACCGGTAATATTGAAAAGTTGTTCTCTGAGCTCCGTAACGCTCATTTGAAAGTAACCGTGAGGCAAAGTTTGGGGAGCGATGTTCAGGGTGCCTGCGGGCAGTTGTCGGCTAAGCTTTGCGGAACAGAGTCCCGACCTTCTCTCCATAAGCCGCTTGTTTAAGCGCGTTCGCTTTTCGACCGCTGATGATCGCCATCTCGATCCCCGACTTTAAACAGATGGCCGCCGCTTGCAGTTTGGTGATCATCCCGCCCGTTCCAACTTTTGTTGCCGGGTTGCCGGCCGCTTTTTTGATCGCGGCAGTCAACTTGTTGATCTCCGGAATGACCACTGGAACCCCTTGTTTATCCTTCATGTAAAAGCCGGCCACATCAGTCAACAAGCAGAGCAGGTCGGCCCCGATCATCCGGGCGGTTAGGGCGGCCAAATTGTCGTTGTCGCCGAATTTGATCTCGTCGATCGAGACGGTGTCGTTCTCGTTGACGATCGGGACGACTTTATCGGCCAGCAAAGTGTGGAGACACTGGCGGGAGTTTTGATATCTTTTCCGGTCAACAATCGCGTCCCTGGTCAGCAGGATCTGGGCGACGGTGATGCCGTGTTTTTCAAAGGCTTTTTCGTACTGGCGCATCAGGCGGGATTGGCCGACGGCCGCGGCCGCTTGTTTTTCCGGGATCGACTTTGGTTTTCCCCACTTTAACTTCTCCAGGCCGGTGACGATCGCGCCGGAAGTGACGATCACTACTTTTTTGCCTTGTTTCTGGAGCGCGGAAATTTCAGCGACGATCCGGTTGAGGTTAGATAAGTCTAATTTTCCTTCGGAAGTGGTTAAGGTGCTGGAGCCGATCTTAAAAACTAAGAGGTTGTAAGCCATTAGGCTTGAGGAACGACGCTGACCTTCTTGCCGGCTTCGAAAACGACCTTACCGGCGACCTTGGCGAACAGGGTGAAGTCAGAGCCGATGCCGACGTTAGTGCCGGGATAGAACTTGCTGCCGCGCTGGCGGACAATGATGCTGCCGGCCGGAATGATCTGGCTGCCGAAGGCCTTGATCCCAAGCCTCTGGCCTTTTGAATCTCTTCCGTTCCTGGATGCGCTGCCTGCCTTCTTATGCGCCATGTTTGATCTCCTCGACTTGAATTCTGGTATAGTTCTGCCGGTGCCCGATAGTCCGGTGGTAGTTGGTCTTTCTCTTGTATTTAAAAGTGGTGACCTTGTTATCCTTGAAGTTGCCGACGACCTTGGCCAGGACGGAAGCCCCTTTAACGTGCGGGGTGCCGACCGTGACCTTGTCGCCGTCTACGACGAGCAGGACTTCTTTGAAGGTGACCTGGCTCTGGTTATCGATCAGCTCGATCTCCATGATGTCGCCTTTGGTTACCTTGTATTGTTTGCCACCAGTTTGAATAATCGCGTACATAACCTATATATTATAGCAGACTCGCCCCTATCACTGCAAGTCCCTTTGGTAGCTGGCGATTCAGGCGGGTCATCACCTCGCTGGGGGAGAGGGGCTGGGCCAGCAAAAGCTCGGCGGTTTCGCCGGCGGAAGTCGCGCCGACTTTAAGGGCCTGCCCCCAGGAGACTTTCATCCGGGGATTAAAGCCCTGGGAATAAGCGATTGGGAGCTCCGCCCGGCGGATCGCCCGGCCGAAGGCCCTGATCAGATCGCGGTGCGAAATGAACTTAACCTCTTCAGCTTTAATGTATTTAATTTGTACTCGTGGCAACTAATTGCTCCTTTGTGACCCCGGACTCGATATAATCCCAGGGGAGAGGCTCTTCTTTGCTTCTCTCTCTTAAATAATCGTTAGGGTCGACGTCGCAAGCGGCAAAGGCGGCTTGCCAACGGATAAAATCAAATTTTTCCGACCAGGCATCGAGCCTGGCTCCCAGTTCCCAGGCTTTTTCAATGACCGGCAGAAGTCGCTGGTCCCCTCTAGAGAAGACCCCTTCCAAAAACGAGGCTTCCGCCTGATGCCAGCGGACTTCGATAAACTTGTGCCGGATATTCTCTTTAATTAAGCGTTGTTTGTCGAGCGTTTCGGCGATCGTGATCTGCCGTTCCCATTGGAATGGCGTGTGCGGTTTGGGGACAAAGGTTGAGAGGTTGACCGTAACCCGAGCCCGGCGGGTTGAGGCCCGGGCGAGCTCAAAGATCTGGCGGGCAAGGTGGCAAATCCCGATCAGATCTTCCTCGGTCTCGGTCGGCAGGCCGATCATAAAGTAGAGTTTCACTGCTTCGATTCCGCTCGCAAAGACCGCTTTGACGCTTTCGATAATATTTTCTTCGGTCATCTTCTTCCCGACATAGTCGCGCAAGCGTTGGGTCCCGGCTTCCGGGGCGATGGTGATACTGCTGGAGCGGACCCGGGCGACTTCGTGGGCGAGTTTAACGGAAAAGGAATTGGTCCGCATCGAAGGGAGAGCGATATTGACCCGCCGTTTTTCATTCCGGTTGGCCAACTCTTTGGCCAGTTTCTCGATCTGGCTGTAATCGCTGCTGGAGAGGGAGATCAGGGAGAGCTCCTCGTAGCCGGTGTTCTTGATGATCTCCTCCGCCTGGTCGATCAGCGTTTCCAGTTTCTTTTCCCTAACTGGGCGCGTTGTCCAGCCGGCCTGGCAGAATTTGCAGCCCCATTTGCAGCCCCGCATGATCTCGATCACTCCCCGGTCGTGGACCGGTTCCAGAAAGGGGATGATCGGTTGGGTTGGGTAAGGGACCGAGGAGAAGTCTTTGATAATCCGTTTGGCGACTTTTACGCTCAAGCCGGGGACGTAAACCCCTTCGATCTTAGCCAGCGCCGCTAGCTTTTCTTTTCGCGTAGCATGCTTTTTGGCCGCTTCAATTATTTCGACGATCGCTTCTTCCGCTTCACCGACTACGATGAAGTCGAAAAGCTCGATGACCGGTTCGGGATTGAAAAGACTTGGGCCTCCAGCAAAGACCAGCGGATCAGCCTCTCCCCGTTCGGTTCGGTGAAGCGGGATCCGGCCAAGTGTTAACATATTTATGACGTTGGTGTAATTCAATTCGTAGCCAAGGCTGAACCCGACCAGATTGAATTCATTGAGCGGTTTCCACGATTCAAGGGTGAAGAGGGGGAGGTTGTTAGCCTTTAAAACCTCTTCCATGTCGCTCCAGGGGGCGAAGACCCGTTCGGCGAGAACATCGGTCCTGGCGTTTAAAATATGGTAAAGGATTTGGACCGCCAGGTTAGACATCCCTATTTCATATAGATCGGGGTAGGCGATGGCGACCTTCAGCTGGTCACGCCACTCTTTGTGAACGGCGTTGATCTCGTTGCCGATATAACGGGATGGCTTCAGGACTGTTGGGAGGAGCGATTGGATTAGTTCTCGCATCGCTTACTTTACCACAAGGTTCAGCATTTTGCCGGGGACGTAGATGACTTTGACGATCTGTTTGCCGTTGGTAAAAGAAGCGACTTTCTCGCTCTTGTCGGCGGCCGCTTTAACCATCGCTTCGGTCGCGTCGGCCGGGACGACGATCGCGTCACGGAGCTTGCCGTTGACCTGGATCGGGATCGTTTTTTCGCTCTCTTTGACCAGTTCCGGGTTATATTTTGGCCAGGATTCCCGGTGGATTGAATCCTTATTCCCTATTTGCTGCCAGAGTTCTTCGGTCAGATGCGGCGCGAATGGGGAGAGGAGGAGGAGCAAGGCTTTTATCCCTTCCTGGGTCGAGCCGAGCTCATACATCGTATTGGTCAATTCCATTAATTTAGCGATCGCCGTATTAAAAGAAAAACGGTCGATATCTTCCGTTACCCCTTTGATTGTTTGGTGTGTTTTTTTGCTGACCTGCGGGTTAGCCGTGCCTATTTCTTTTTCGGTGACCAACCGCCAGACCCGTCCGAGAAAACGATAACTTCCTTCGACTCCGGCATCCGACCATTCAAGTTCTTTTTCAGGGGGGGAGGCGAAGAGAATGAAAAGCCGGGCGGTATCGGCACCGTATTTTTCCACGATGTAGTCGGGGTCGACAACGTTCCCCTTGGACTTGCTCATCTTGGCGCCGTCTTTAACGACCATTCCCTGGGTCAGGAGGTTGGTGAACGGTTCGTCGGTTGGCGCCCAACCGGCGTCGAACAGGACCTTGGTAAAGAACCGAGAATAGAGCAGGTGGAGGATGGCGTGTTCAATGCCGCCGATATATTGGTCGACCGGCAACCACCGTTTGGCTTTTTCTTTGCTGAATGGTTCCTGGTTGTTGCGCGGGTCACTGTAACGCAGATAATACCAGGAGGAGCAGTTGAAAGTGTCGAGCGTGTCGGTTTCGCGTCGGCCCGGACCGCCGCATTTTGGGCATTTAACCTCAAGGAAGGATTTTGATTGGGTCAGCGGCGAGGCCCCTTCGCCGGTGAATTTCACGTCCATTGGGAGTTTGACCGGCAACTCACTTTCTGGGATCGGAACAAGGCCGCAATTATCGCAATAAATAATGGGTATTGGGGCGCCCCAATACCGTTGGCGGGAAACGAGCCAGTCGCGGAGTTTGTATTTTGTCTGCCAGGTGCCGAACTTGTCGCCGATCTTATCCAGCGCTTCAGCGCTCGGCAGTCCGTTGAACTCGCCGGAATTGACCATGATCCCTTCGTCAACAAAGGCGGCTTTCATGTCGGTCAGGTCAAGTTCGCCATCTTTTGGTTTAATAACCAGCTTGAGCGGCAGGTTGTGCATTTTTGCGAAGTCGAAGTCTCTTTGGTCGTGGGTCGGGACCGCCATGACCGCGCCGGTGCCATACCCCATCAGGACGTAATCGGCGAGCCAGACCGGGACTTGCTCCCCGGTCGCCGGGTTGGTGGCGAAGCCGCCGGTAAAGACCCCGTCCTTGCCGGTCGAGACCGCCCGTTCATGAGTGCTTTCGTGTTTAACTTTTTCGATGTAGTCCAGGACCGCTTTTTCCTGTGCCGTCCCTTTAGATAATTCCAGCGCCAGCGGATGTTCCGGGGCCAGGACCATGTAAGTCACCCCGAACAAAGTGTCTGGACGGGTAGTATAAATGGTTAGTTGTTTGTTGTTAACTAGTTGGAAGTTGATCTCGACCCCTTCCGACTTGCCAATCCAGTTCCGCTGCATGATCTTCACTGGTTCCGGCCAACCGGTCAGTTTTTCAATGTCAGCGAGCAGGCGGTCGGCGTAATCGGTGATTTTAAAAAACCATTGTTCCAGGTCGCGCTGTTCGACGGTCGAATCGCAACGCCAGCATTTGTCTTCTTTGACGACCTGTTCGTTGGCGAGGACGGTGTTGCACTTCGGGCACCAGTTGACGACCGCTTTCTTCCGGTAGGCGAGCCCCTTTTGGTACATCAGGAGAAAGATCCACTGGGTCCATTTATAGTATTCTTCCCGGCTGGTGTTCACTTCTCGTTCCCAATCATAGCTGATGCCAAGCTTCTTGAGCTGGACGGTCATCCGCTCGATGCACTTCTCGGTCCACGGTTTGGGGTGGGTTTGGTTCTTGATGGCGGCGTTCTCGGCCGGCATGCCGAAGGCGTCCCAGCCGATCGGGTGGAGGACGGCATAGCCGTTCATCCGCTTAAAGCGGGCAATAATGTCGCCGATGGCGTAATTGCGGACATGCCCCATATGGAGGTTGCCTGACGGGTAGGGGAACATGACCAGATCGTAAAACTTAGGCTGATCGGTTCCTTCCGGGGTCAGGTAAAGTTTGGTTTTTGCCCACTCCGCCTGCCATTTAGGTTCAAGTTGTGACGGTAAGTAATCGCTCATGACTTATCTATTTTAGCACATCTGTGAAATTATTTGCTGTTCCGGTCGATAAAAATAGGTCATGACAGTTAAAGTTTCAAAATGTTTTCACTTAATGGGTTATCAGCCGAAACTTAAGGACCAGGTTGGCGTACGTTTGGGTCTTGGCGGGTTTTCGACCGTTTCTGAGTTTCGTCATAGCGGGAGTCAACCGTTAGCGGTGAAAATCTCCTGTCATGAATATAAGGATAAAGCCTTGGAGCTATTACAGAGGGAAGCCAATGTTCTGGCTTGCCTAAACCATCCGAACATTGTGAAGGTCTACGGCCTTGGGACTTGTCCCGACCCGGAGATGGAAGAGGGGAGACCGGTTGCCTTTATGGTTATGGACCTGCTTCGCGGCCACTCTCTTGAATACTATTTAAAAAAGACGGAACACCCTTTTTCTCCACTGGGGGCTTTTATGCTGGCTCGGCAAGTCGCTGAGGCTTTAGGAGCAGTTCATCGGGCCGGTTTAGTTTATGAAGACCTTAAGCCGGGAAATGTCATTTTAACCAAAGGAGAAGACAAAACTCCTAAAGTGGTCCTAGTCGATTTTTCCCTGGCGGAAAGAGTTGGTTGGTATATACCGCCGGAATTGATTTCTGGGACAATCGGTTACATTTCCCCAGAGAAAGCGCAGGGTTGGCACTACCGATGCGACCGGCGTTCCGATATCTTTTCACTCGGCGCGACTCTTTATGAATTGATTTACAATAAAGTGCCGATAACTCTGAGCGTTCCAATCTTGAGCCTTTTGAGGAATTGGCGCTATTTCGATGAGATGCAAGAAAATATCCAGTCGAAACCTTTGGCGGAGCCTTTCAAGCAAGTCTTATTGCGTTTGACGGCAATTGAAATGGCGAACCGCTATCAAAGCTGCGCCGAAGTGGTCAACGCGATTGATTCGGCGGTTGCTTCGCTCCGTTAGCTCTTCTTCGGCCGGCCCCGCTTCGGTTTTTCTTCAACTATAGGCGCTGGCTTTACCGTAGGTTTGCTGGCTGTTTCTGCCGTTTCCGCTTTCGGCTTTTCGATATGTCCTTCCCCTTTTTCGAAGAAGATCTTCTCGTCCTTGACGTCGGCTTTAACGATGTCCCCTTCCTTGAACTTGCCGGCGATCAGCTCATTGGAGAGCGGGTTCTCCAGCAAGTGCTGGACCGCGCGGCGCAAAGGCCGGGCCCCGTACTTCGGGTCGAAGCCGTCTTTAATGACCCGTTCTTTGACCGCTTCGGTGATCTCCAGCTTTAACCCCCGGACGACGACCTGTTTCTGCATGTCGGCGATCAGGATCCCGGCGATCTGCTTCAATTCGTTCTCGGTCAGCGGGTGGAAGACGATGATCTCGTCGACCCGGTTGAGGAACTCTGGCCGGAACTCTTTTTTCATATCGCCCAGGACGGTGTCGCGCATCTTTTCGTAAGAAGCTTCCCGGTCTTCCCGGGGGAGGAAGCCGATCGCCCCTTGGGAGACGATCTCTTTCTGGCCGATGTTCGAGGTCATGATAATGACGGTATTTTTGAAGTCGACGACGTGTCCCTTGGAATCGGTGAGACGGCCGTCATCTAGGATCTGCAGGAGAACATTGAAAACGTCGGGATGCGCTTTTTCGATCTCATCGAAGAGGATCACGGAATAAGGTTTGCGGCGGACCGCTTCGGTCAGGGTCCCGCCCTCGTCATAACCGACATAGCCGGGAGGGGCCCCGATCAGCCGGGAGACGGTATGTTTTTCCATATACTCGGACATATCGACCCGAGTCAGCGCGTCCTGCGTGCCGAAGAGAAATTCCGCCAGACGCCGGGCGACCTCGGTTTTTCCGACCCCGGTCGGACCGGCAAAAATAAAGGAGCCGACCGGCCGTTGCGGCGGTTTGAGCCCGGCCCGGCCGCGGCGGATCGCCTGGGAAATAGCGACGACCGCTTCGTCCTGGCCGATGATCCGTTTGTGGAGCTCCGCTTCCATCTGGATCAGCTTTTCGGTCTCCGCGGCGGTCAGCTTGATGACCGGGATCCCGGTCCAGTCGGAGACGATAGTGGCGATATCATCTTCGGTCACGGTCGCTTCGGAGCCGTGTTCCTGTTTCCATTTGGCGGTCAGTTCTTTGGCCTGTTTTTCCAGCGCGCTAATTTTGTCGCGCGTGGCCGCCGCTTTTTCGTATTGCTGGGCGGTCAGGGCGGATTCTTTTTCCCGCTTGAGCTCTTCCAACTGTTTTTGGACCTTCTTTAATTCCGGTGAGCTGGTGAAGATCTGAAGCCGGACCTTGGCGGCCGCTTCGTCCATGACGTCGATCGCTTTATCCGGGAGGAAACGGTCGGAAATATAGCGGTCGGCCAGGGTGGCGGCGGCGACCAGCGCCGCATCGGGGATCTTGACCTGGTGATGTTGTTCGTAGCGTTCCCGCAGTCCCTGCAGGATCTTGATCGTCAGGTCGACCGACGGTTCGCTGACCAGGACTGGCTGGAAGCGGCGTTCCAACGCCGGGTCTTTTTCAATGTTCTTGCGGTATTCGGTGACGGTGGTCGCGCCGATGACCTGCAGTTCCCCGCGGGCAAGGGCCGGTTTGAGCATATTCCCGGCATCGATCGCCCCTTCGGCTCCGCCGGCGCCGACCAGGGTATGAAGTTCGTCGATGAAGAGAATAACCTGGCGTTTTTTAGCTAAGATCTCGTCAAGAACTTTTTTGACGCGGGATTCGAATTCGCCGCGATATTTGGTCCCGGCGACCATCCCGCCAAGATCGAGCGAAATAACCGTTTTGTCCCGCAGGATGTCGGGAACATCCCCTTTAACTATCCGGTCGGCCAGGCCTTCCACGATCGCAGTCTTGCCGACCCCGGGATCGCCGAGGAGGGCGGGATTGTTTTTAGTGCGGCGGGAGAGGATCCGGATAATTCTCTCGATCTCTTTCTCGCGGCCAACTACCGGGTCAAGCTCGCCTTTTTTAGCCATCGCGGTTAGGTCGCGGCCAAAAGTGGTCAGGGCAGGTTTTGACGGTCTTGGCGGAGCGCCGATCCCAAGGCCTGGGAAGTTGAACATTCCTTCCGGGCCGCCGCCGAACGCTTCACCTGGACCTTCCGGTCCGCCCGCTTCATTGAAGCCTTCTTCTTCGTTCTCTTCTTCCTCATTAAATGGGCCTTGATCGCCCTGGGCTTTTTCCGCTTCAGCGACGATCTCCTTGGCGACCTTGTCAAAGGTGACTTTTCTCTTGTGGAGCGACTGGGCGGCGATGCTTTCCCCTTCGCGGATAATGCCGAGGAGGAAATGTTCTTCACCGACGTAATTGAAGCCGAGTTCCCGGGCCGCCTGGTAGGCGAGGTCGAGGGTTTTCTTGGCGCGCGGGGAGAGGACCAATTTTTTGGGCGAGCCTTCACCGCGGCCGATGAGCGATTCGAGGTCGGAAAAGAGATTGACCATGTCGACCCCTAATTTTTGCAGGACCTTAGAGGCTAGCCCTTCCGCTTTGATCAGGGCGAGCAGGAGATGTTCGGTTCGGACATGGTCGTGGCCGAGCCGCTGGGCTTCTTCGGTCGCCAGCTGGAGGGCCCGGTTGGCGGAGTCGGCAAAATATTCATAGAAACGTTCTGACGGGCGGCGTTTCAGGAGAGAAGCAAAGATGTCGGGAAATTCAAAAAAGCCGGGGATCTCCGGGAAGCCGAAGTCCCCCATGTTCCCGATGTTCCCGCCTCCCATGGTCGGCAAAAGCCCTTCCTGGGCGGCGCACTCGCTGCAGAGATGGTAAGTAGTTTTTTTGTCGTTAACTATTTTGGTGATATGGACCGTCGCGGGCCTGATCTTACATTTTTGACATTGCATATATTTTTCCTTTTCCTAATTTAATTAGTCCAGATTATAGATGATGCTGACAAGAGTCGCAACCTAAAGGAACTCATCAAACATCTTTTCGATCTCAATATGGAACCGGTCGGCCATCGTGAACAAAGCCTTAACCCCGGAGAGGGTCAGATTCATCTCTTCCATCAAATCGGCGATCTTTCTAACCATCGCCAGGTCGTTTTGTGAATAGAGCCGGTAGTTTTTAGGGGTCCGCTGCGGCTGGATCAGCCCTTCCTCTTCGTAGATCCGAAGCGTTCGGGGGTGACACCCGATCAGTTCCGCGGCGATATGGATCGTGTAGACCGGTTTCTCGCTATCGTGCAACCAACGGTACAAGACCTCACCTCCTTTGAGTAACCATGAATATGAGCGTAGTATAAACATTGACACAAACGATGTCAAGGTTGGTTGTGGAGAACCCACTTATTGGGGCGATTAGATATCAACGGCGGGATGAGGTATAATTTAGGTAATGGTAAAAATAGGTACGGTAAATGTCGAAAAAACGATCCTGGCTCCCCTAGCCGGTTGTTCCGACCTGCCGTTTCGGCTGGTCTGCCGGGAACATGGGGCGAAGCTCGCTTTTTATGAGATGGTTGACTGCAATTCACTTCTCCATAATTCCCGTAAGACCGGGGAACTGCTCCAAACAACCGAACAAGACCAGCCTCTGGCTGCCCAGTTGATCGGCGGCGACGCCGATGATATGGCGAAAGCGGCTAAAATATTAATGGGGTTGATCAAACCAGTTATTTTGGACATCAACGCCGCTTGCCCGGTCAAAAAGATGATGAAAAAAGGGTCGGGGGCCAATCTGCTTCGGGAGCCGTTGACCCTCTACAGCATGATCCGGAAGGTTGCGGCCGCTGTTGATCTTCCAGTGACGGTCAAACTGCGGACTGGCTATGATAAAAAAGATCATAAACGGATCGCGACTATCGCCAAAAATTGCGAGAAGAACGGAGCGGCGGCGCTCTTTGTTCATGGACGGACAAAAAGCCAGCTCTATTCCGGCGAGGTCGATTATGAAGCGATCAAGGAGATCAAAGACGCGGTCACAATCCCGGTCTTTGGTTCAGGGAATGTATTCACGCCTGAATTAGCGGAGAAAATGTTAGTCACGACCGGCTGCGATGGGGTGATGGTTGCCCGGGGGGCTTTTGGTAACCCCTGGCTCTTTCAGCAGATCGAGCCGTATTTGGCCGGGCAAGTGGTTGTGCTTCCCTCATTAGCGGAGAGAAGGGCTGTCTTGAAACAGCACTTGGCTTACATCCTTGAATATCGGGGGAAATACAAGAACAACCTGATCGGGTTGATGCGCAAGGTCGCGATCTGGTACCTGAAATCATTCCCTAACGCGGCGGCCGCCCGGAGCAGTGTCACGGCGGCGAAAAGCTATCCGGAGTTACTGGAGAAGATCGATCAGTTTTTAACATGAGCGAAAAAGTATTAACAATCGGCCAATTGAACCAGGTCATTAAGATGTACCTCAAAGACCTTGCCCCCGAAGGGCTTTGGGTCAAAGGGGAGATCTTGGGCTACAAGCTTGGCGACGGGGGCCGCTACGCCTCCTTTATTATTTGTGAAAAGGAAGAAGGCTCCAACAAAGTGGTCGCCCAGGCGCCGGCGATGTGCTGGGGGGCCGATCTGTCGATGATCAACGGCAAGCTTAGAACGATCGATCGGACGCTGGGTTTGAAAGACGGGATCATTGTTCAGGTGAAATGCGTTGCCGACCTTTGGCCGCAGGCCGGCCGCTTTCAGCTGATCGTTAAAGATATCGAACCGAGCGTGACCTTGGGGGAACTTCACCTTCTTCGCTTGAAGCTTTATCAAGAACTGGTTGCTCTCGGCGTTCAGGACCAAAACAAACAATTGCCGATTCCGCTTTGCCCGCTCCGGATCGCCTTGATCACCGCCAAGGGGTGTGCCGGTTATAACGATTTTATCCACGAGCTCTGGAGCGCCGGTTATCCTTTTAAGATCGACCTCTACGATTCGGCGGTTCAGGGGGAGAGGGTCGAGCAAGAAGTATCCGCCGCCCTAAAAACGATCGCCCGCCGGAGCGGCGAATACGACGTGATCGTGATCGCGCGCGGCGGCGGCGCGGTGACCGACTTGAAGTGGTTCGATAATAAAGCGATCGGTCTGGCGATTGCTAACTCTCCCTTACCGGTTTTGACCGGGATCGGCCACGAGATCAATTTATCACTAGCTGATATGGTCGCCACCAACTTCAAGACCCCGACCGCGGCGGCCGCTTTCCTGGTCGAAAAAGTTAGGGAGTTTGAAGCGGCGGTTGATGGCCTGGTTGAAGGGATCAATCAGTCGGCTACCTTGATCTTACGAGAAAGCCGGGGGGCGTTGCAATCCCTGATCCGGGAGATCAATAGTGAAGCCAAGCATTATCACGCCATGCGGCGGGCGGCGATCGAAAATATTTTCCAAAACATTTCAGCGGCCGCGATCGAGGCGATCAGGCAGCAAGAAGCCAGCCTTGCTCACCTGGCGGAGAAGATCACTCTTTTTGAGCCAAAAAACACTTTGAAGTTGGGATATAGCATTACCCGGGGCGGAGACGGCCGGGTTTTACGGCGGCTCGATCAGGCGAGTGTCGGCGAGCAGTTAACGACCCAACTGGTCGACGGTAAAATAGTCAGCAAGGTCAGTTTAAAGGAGCAGAAAAATGGCAACTAAAAAAGCGAAATACCAAAAATCGTTCGAGAGCCTGGAAAAGATCTACGCCGAGCTGCGGGAAGGAAAGATCGGGATCGACGACCTGGAAGATAGCCTGAAAGAAGCCTTGGCCCATATCCAGGTATGTAAAGAGATCCTGAAAAAACAAGAGGACAAAGTAACCGATATCCTCAAAGAGATCGGCAAAGAAGAAGCGCGTTAGTCTTTTGGCCGGTAATTGACGACGAATTATTAAAAGTCAGAAAGTAAATACTCAGACGTCCAGGCCGATTCCGGGCAAACCGCTTTAATGTCTTTGGCCGAAATATTCAATTGATAATGCCCTTGTTTTCCTTTATGCCAGGGGAGTCCTATTTCGTCGGACAACTGATACTGAGTGACCGGTACGGTGGTGCTAAGATCCTCATTAATGGCAATGCTTTTTGGCGGCATTTCGGTTTTTATCTTAGATCCGGCGGGGAAGGAGAATCCCCCGACATTTAGCGGCGCCTGGAAAGAGCAAGTAAACAACCTGGGAGTCAACGCGTCAATTGTCGGCGCTGGTTTAGTCTGAACTGCCGCCTGGCAAGCCAATAAACGAGTGGCGCCTAAGGCCGCGGCTAGGGTATAGGGGGCA
>Ga0265297_10002601_pt1 | contig 35927 bp, 34 predicted proteins | sample Munlanlwell13791_FD_192502 | JGI IMG/M metagenome (GOLD analysis project Ga0265297, IMG submission 192502) | Leachate microbial communities from a municipal landfill in Southern Ontario, Canada - Leachate well 137-91 | ecosystem: Engineered > Solid waste > Landfill > Unclassified | place... | reverse complement strand
TGAAATGGAAGTTGCCGTGCAGGCGATCAAGGAAAAAGCGGCTGTGCTCCAGGCGGAGCTGGATGGGTTCAAGTTTTAAGCCGGAGCAAAGGAGGCGTTGTGCATATCGGAGTACGACAGCGGTTTATTATCGTTATTTTCTCCGGATTATTCGTGACGATGGGAATGATCGGTGCCTACCGGTACAGTATGGAAAAACGGCTGATCATCGATACAACCCGGATGCAGGGAGAAGAGCGATCGCGGCTCATGGCAGGGCTCGCCGGGCCGTTCCTGGTCAGGAATGATTATTCCGGATTGAATTCCCTTGTCCGCAATTTCATGGAGACGCCGGATATTCAGGAGGTGACCATTGTTGACCCGGAAGGACGGCGTCTTGTGCATGCGGTAAAGCCGTCAACAGACGAACAACGGATCGCCGTGGCGCCTGCCTCGATTTTCCATAACAATGCCCGGCTGGGTGAAATTCATTTTACGGTTTACCCGGAAGGCATGAACAGCAGGTTAAGCGCTTATGCGCTCAGCGCGCTGGTTGAACATCTTTTTATTTTTATCATCCTGGCGGGAATTCTGACCTATGCCGTTACCCGCACGGTTACGCTGCCAATCAATCGGCTCGGGCACGCGGTCAAGGATATGATTGACCGGAGGGATTTTACACGGCGGATTGAAACCATTCATCGCGACGAGATCGGTGATCTTGCAAAAGGGATTAATTATCTTATCGAGCGGCTTGAACGGTTTGTCGCAGAAATGGCGGATATCTCCTCGCGGATCAATACCCTGAATCCGGTTATTGTCTCGGAAGTACGCGAAATAAAAAAGAGCGCACAAGATTCAGCAGAGGCCGTTTCAAGTGTCTCTGCGTCGGTGAGTGAAATGTCGGCATCGATTCAGTCGATTGCAGAGAACGCCGAAAGTCTTTCCACATCAGCCGAAGAAACGTCATCAGCCATTATAGAAATGAACGCTTCGAACCAGGAAGTTGCTGGCCATACGAACGAGCTCACCATGTCTGTCGAGGCGGTGACTTCCTCCGTCTCGGAAATGATTGCATCGATCCTGGAAGTCGCAGACCATGTCGAAGGCCTTTCTGCGGCAGCGGAACAGACATCAGCTTCCGCAATCCAGATCGAATCAGCGGTTCGGGATGTTGAACAGACTGCACAGGAATCAGCGAAACTTTCCCAGCAGGTGTTCCGGGAAGCGCAGGATATCGGCGCTACGTCGATCCGCGAAACCATCCATGCCATGGATGGCATCAAGAACGCGGTGAGTCATTATTCCAGCCTGGTTACCCGTCTGGGACAGCGTTCCCAGGAAATCGGGAAGATTCTGGGCGTCATCGTTGATGTTGCCGAGAAGACCAACCTGCTAGCCTTAAATGCGTCCATTCTTGCTGCGCAGGCCGGAGAACAGGGAAAGGGATTCAGCGTGGTCGCCGAGGAAATCAAGGGGCTTGCAGATCGGACGACCGCTTCAGCCCAGGATATTGCAAACCTGATCGGCTCGGTCCAGAAAGAAACCAAGGAAGCCGTTCATGCCATGACGGACGGGCTGCAGGCGGTTGAGGAAGGGGTCAAGCGTTCCCGTGAGGCGGATGCTGCGTTGAATAAAATTTTGTCCAGCTCCACCCGATCTGCAGAAATGGCAACGACGATTGAGCGGGCAATGGCAGAGCAGACGAATGGTATCAAAAAAGTAGGGGAAGCAATCAGGAACGTCAAGCAGATGTCGGAACAGATCATGACGGCGACGCATGCGCAGACAAAGGGAACGGAAATGATCCTGAATTCCACTGATGACATGCGCACTATCGCCCGGCAGGTTCAAAACGCGATGACCGAACAGGGCAGAGGCGGAAAACAGATTGCAGGCGCAGCAGACAATGTCACCGCCCGGGCAGGGGCTATTGCAGCCGGAACCCGGGAACAACGGCAATCGATTCTTCAGATTCTGGAATCGCTTGAACGAATTCAGAACCTTCCCCGGCAGACTGTCACCAGGGCTGAAAGCATGGCAGCCGCTCTCGAGACGCTGTGGCAGCAGACAAAACAACTGAATCGTGAAATCGTGACCCTGACCATCCGGCAGGACCGGCATGCACCGCTCAGTGGAGGCCTCAGGTTCAGCGTTCTTGCATCTCATGATCCCGAGGAAGTCAGACGTCGATTCACTCCGCTTGCCGAGTATCTTTCCCGGGCGACGAAAAAGCCTGTTGAAATCCTTCCTGCATCGGATACAGGACAGCTTTTGAAGGATTTTGAAGAGCGTACCACGCATCTGGCTTTTCTGAATCCCCTGATTTCGATCGAAGCACAGAAAAAAATAGCATTGATTCCGCTTGCCACGGCATTACGAAACGAGCTTCCGTACTTCCGAGCTGCGATCGTGACCCGATCGGACCAGAAAATCGCGCGGCTGGAAGAAATCAAAGGAAAACGGTTTGCATTCGGAGATAAACGATCCGCATCCAGTTTCATGATTCCCCGCGCTCTTTTGGCAGAAGCCGGGGTCAGACTTGAGGATCTCCGGGAATATGCGTTTCTTGGCCATCATGATGCGGTTGCAAAAGCAGTTATCCAGGGCGAGTTTGATGCGGGCGGGCTTCGCGAAACAACCGCAAAAATGCTGGCGGGCAGCGGTCTTGCCATCATAAAAAGTTCCATAGAAATTCCGGAAAAAACAATCTTTACATCTTCGGAACTTGATGCAGCGACCCGGGAGCTCGTCCGACAAGCGCTTCTGGCGCTGGATACGTCAAAAAACGAAGACGCCCTGATCCTGGGAGAAATCGATAACGGGTATTCCGGATTTGTCGGAGCGCGTGATGCTGATTTTGAGGGAATGAAAAATCTGCTTGTCCTGCTGCAGGAAAAAACGCCGTCTGCATAATCCTGCTGCAACCAAGAAAGGGTCCATGCATATGCACAGCACCGTACGAAAATTGTTTCAGGAAGGAATTCTCGGGGCGATCATACACCGTATTGCTTCCAGTATGTGGCTGAAATTCATGATTGTCTTGACGGTTGTCATATCCGTCTTTCTTGTCCTGAACACCATTCTCATTATGCGTGTTCTCACGGAAGGTCAGTATGCGGTGCTTGAAAAACGCGGTCATGATATGGGCCGCTTTTTCGCGAAGGCGATCACGGATCCACTGCTGCATCGGGATTATATCACCGTAAACGGTCTTGTCCGGGAAGCAGCCGAGTCCCCGGACATGCTGTATGTCTATGTAACGGACGCTTCTCAATCGATTATAAGTACGGCGTATGCGGCATTCAACCGCACACGACCTGATATGAAAGCATTTTTGGATGAGCAGAAGACAGATGACATGGTTGTCCTGGTGGAACAGGCAAAAGAACAGCTCAATCCTTTTTTGGTTGAAGCTCCCGTTCAGATCGGGAAGACCCGTCTCGGGACCGTGGTTATCGGCCTGTCGCACAAAAGCGTGCAGGACGACACCCGGCAAGTCATGCGTACGCTGGGCGGGACAAGTGTGGTTATTATCGGTGTCCTGATCGTCATGATGTCGATTCTGGTCAGAAGGATGATTGTGAGCCGGACAACCGAGGCAGTAACGGTTGTCTCGGATATTGCCGCAGGCGATCTGTCGCACCGCGTACGGGTACAGACCCGTGATGAGCTCGGGATGCTCGGCCAAGGGTTAAACAGCATGATTCTCGGGCTGAAGGGAATGATTGACGGGGTGCAGCGCGCCGCGGAGAAGACCGAATCACTCTGGAAAGAGTCCAAGCAGATTTCGAAAGAGATCGCAAGCGGAAGCAGGATTCAAACCGACTCCGTGGGAGAAGCATCATCGTCGATCAATGAAATGCATTTTTCGCTCCGGGAAATAGCGGCAAACGTGGACGATCTGCATGGAACATCAGAACAAACCGCTTCATCGGTCATTGAGATGGCAGCTTCCACTCGTGAAGTCGCAGCCACCATGACCGAGTTGTCTTCAACCATCGAACAGACATCCGCCGCAATAACCGAACTCTCCGCAGCCGTTCGCCGCATTGCCGAAAATGTCGAAGCTCTTTCAACTACGGCTGATGACACGGCGGCATCTGCGGCAGAAATCAGTGCTTCCGTCCGGGAAGTGGAAACAAATGCCCGAGAGTCGGCGGCGCTTGCGGAAGAGGTTGCCGAGGATGCTCAGCAGCTGGGGATGCGCTCCATTGAAAAAACAATCCAGGGAATGAACAGAATCAATGCGGCTGTTCGCCGTACCGCAGATGTGATCAACCGGCTGGGCGACCGCGCGGAAAACATCGGAAGCATCCTGACCGTGATCGAAGACATTACTGACCAGACTGCGCTTCTGGCCTTGAATGCGGCCATTCTCGCGGCACAGGCAGGTGAACACGGCAAGGGATTCGCCGTGGTTGCTGCCGAAATCCGCGAACTCGCCAACCGGACTGCCGTCTCGACGAAAGAAATCGGAAAACTGATCATGGCCGTTCAGGAAGAATCCCGTGAGGCGGTTGGCGTGACCCGGGAAGAGATCAGCATGGTTGAGGACGGCGTGCGGCTGGCACGGGACGCCGGCGAAGCCCTTCAAAAGATCCTTGAACGCGCAAATCTTTCACGCGATATGAGCCGGAGCATCAACAAGGCAGCAGCTGAACAGGCGCGCGGAATCCGGCAGGTGAGCGATGCCGTGAGCAAGATAACGCACATGACCCACCAGATCGCGCACGCTGCGAATGAACAGAAAATCGGGAGCGAACAGATCACACAGGCATCCGTAAAAATGCGGGAACTGACCGGATTTGTCAAAATGTCCACGGATGCGCAGGCAAAAGGGAGCAAGGAAATCACCGCAGCAGTTGAAAACATGAGTACGAAAATAGGACTGGTCAATCGGGCGGTAAGTGAAGTCCAGACCGGGAGTGATTTGATCGTTCAGGCAATTGCCAGAATCAAAGAGATTGCCACAGCGCATATGCAGGAAGCTTCACGCTTGGATGCGGTACTGGAAGTCATGGTTGCGCAGTCGGAAGCGCTCAAAAAAGAGATCGAACGGTTCAAGACATAGTTAGGGATAAGAGAACGATGGAAAAAAGAAAAAAAGAGAACAAGCCGACTCTCCATGATCCGGTGATACAGATCGTGGTGTTCAGTATCGGTGATGAGGAATACGGCTTTGATATTACCTTGATTTCAGAAGTGATCAGGCCAATCAAGATAACCCGGCTTCCCCGGATGCCGCAATTTATCGAAGGGGTCATCAATTTTCGCGGAGCGATCATTCCGGTCGTGGATCTGCGGAAACGGTTCGAACTTTCGTGGACCATGCAAAATCCACGGACCATGCGCATGGTGATAACCCGGGGAGCAATTCCCGGTACAGAGTTCGGAAGTGGAAAGGATCTGCTTGCTTTGATCGTGGACAGCGCACACGAAGTTCTTAATCTGTCATCCAGAGATATTGAAATGGCACCGAAGGCGGCTACCGGACAATATGCCGAGCTCATTACCGGAATGGGGAAAACAGGAAGTCGGCTTGTTATTCTGCTCGATGTCACCCGGATTTTGAGCAAGCAGGAAGGCAGGGAACTTATTGAGGCAGGCAATGCAGGATATTAAACAGCTTGCACAGGCGCTTGAACATACTGATCCAGAGGAACGGCGCGAAGCAACGATCGCACTGGGCCGGTTAGGCAGTGTTTCGCTTCCCTATCTGCTTCAGGCGCTGGGGGATACTGACTGGAGAGTGCGCAAGACAGCCGTGGAAGCGCTTGTCTCGCTCGGAGGTGATGAGGTCGTCTCAGGACTTATTTCCGCGCTCTCGGCAGATGACAATGCAGGCGCCAGAAATTCCGCGATTGAAGGTCTTGTGCAGATAGGAAGCAAAGGAATGAACATGCTGCTTCCTGCCGCAGCTTCAGCTGACCCGGATGTGCGGAAGTTTGTGGTCGACATTCTCGGGGATATCAGGGATCCTCACGCCGTACCTGTTCTTCTTCTGCATCTTGATGACCCCGACGAAAATGTCCGCATAGCATCTGTTGAAGCGCTCGGAAAGATCCAGGACCGGCGCGCGGTTCTTCCCTTGCTCGACTGCCTTGCATTGGGCATTGGCGGCTGGTTCGATTATGTGATTGCTGAAGCCCTCGGTACTATTGGTGATGAACGTGCGCTGAAACCGCTTTTGAAAGCGCTCAGCCGGGAGAAGCTTCGAGAGCCGATCCTGTTATCACTCGGCAAAATTGGCACGGTACAAACCATCGGGCCGCTTCTCGCGGGACTCGGTGATTCCCTCCGGATCGTGCGCGAAGTTTCAATTATGGCGCTTTCCGAGCTCATGCTCAAGAGCAGCCCGACGGACCAGCAAATCCTGATTCGAGAACTTCGCGCTGTGGCGCCCGGTTCTGCTGTTCTTGACAATCTGGAAGAAATACTCCTGACCAGTGCCGGAGCCTTGAGAACAGCAACTATCCGGCTGGTCTGCATGGTGGCACAAGAACGGTCCATCCCGAAGCTACTCTCGCTCGTGCAGGAAGAAGAAGTGGCAGAGCTGATGATGGAAGCGCTGCAATACATGGGACAGGCAAACGCAGTTCTTCTGATTCCCTACCTGGTGGTTGACAATGCTTTGATCAGGGTCACGATCACGACGGTACTCGGGTCTTTGCGGTGCACTGAAGCTGAAAAGCCGTTGCTCTCACTGCTCCAGGATCAAAACGGTCATGTCCGGAGCGCGGCAGCTAGTGCACTCGGCCGGCTTGGGTCCCGCACGGCTGTTAAGCCTTTGATCGGCCTCCTGACCGATGAATATGAGAACGTTCAGGAAGCGGCAATTGAGGCCCTTGCAGCCATTCGGGACGAATCGGTGATTGAATCTCTGAGAAAGGATTTTTCTTCTCATGATGCGCGTGTGCGGAAGAACGCGGCAATTCTTTTTGGCGAATTTATGACTCCGGCAGCCGTTCATGCGCTTACTTTTGCGCTGAAGGATGAGGAACCGGAAGTTCGTAAGGCCGTCGTGCAGGCTCTTGGAAATGCTCCGCGTGACTCGGCGCTCAAGCCGCTTCTGCTTGCAGTCACGGATGATGATGCTGAAGTCCGTATCCGTGCGGCAGAATCACTCGGCCGGATACCTGAGGAAGAATCGTTTGCTGCACTGCTTCCGCTTCTGGAGGACAGCGACCTCTGGGTTCGTTCGGCTGCTGTGCGGAGCATCGCGCAGATTGGAGGGGAGGTTGCAGGCAGGATGTTGCTGCCCTGTCTGGAGAACGCAACCGGCATCTTCCTGCTTGCTGTTATTGAATCGCTCGGCACGCTCCACTTTTCACCTGCATGTGATGCACTTCTGCACCTTGCCGGCCATCCCGACCATGAGGTACGCAAACATGCGCTTGCCGCTCTCGCTGGTTTTGAAAAAGCGTCGGTTCTTCCCGCTGTCCTGAACAGTCTGCATGATTGCCACTGGAGCGTCAGGAAAACAGCGGTCGACATACTTAAAACCTGGAGAGATCCCGCAATAAAACCGTTCCTTGAAAAAATTGCGCTCCATGACCCAGACAAATCGGTTCGGGAGGCAGCGGTAGAAGCGTTGAGATAAAAACAATGTCCATTGAGTCAGACATAGTCCTGTCCCGTGATATCTACCGGCTGCTTCGCGACTTCGTGCATGATTATTGCGGTTTGCATTTTGACGACGATTCGAAGTTTATTTTTGAACACCGGCTTTCACGGCGGCTTGAGCAGCTGCATCTTCGAAGCTTTGAGGAGTATTTTCATTTTCTCCGATATGACCGAAAAAGCGAACAGGAACTGGCTGTTTTAATCGACACGCTGACCACAAACGAAACATATTTTTTTCGGGAAAGCGGACAACTAAAAGCGTTTTCGGAGGAAATCCTTCCTGAGATCAGGAAGACCCATGCAGACAAGAAAATGCTCCGGATCTGGAGCGCAGGATGCTCGACCGGAGAAGAACCGTACACGATTGCCATTCTCCTGCTTGAATCAGGAGACTGGTGGCGGGACTGGCAGGTGGAGATTCTCGGAAGCGACATCAGCCAGCGGGTATTGCGCGCAGCACGGAAGGGAGTCTATAAAAAGAATGCGCACCGGGCAACCAGTCCCTCCATGCTCACCAAGTATTTTGAGGAGGACCACGGTGATTATCGGATCATCGACTCCGTGCGCGAGCTGGTATCCTTCAGCTCCGTGAACCTGCTTGATCCTTGCAAGATCAGCCTGATCAATACCATGGACATTATTTTTTGCCGGAATGTAATCATTTACTTCGACAGCGAGGCAAAAAAAAAGGTTGTCACTAGTTTTTATCAGAAACTTCAGGAAGCCGGCTACCTTCTTTTGGGTCATTCCGAATCGCTCGTTAACATTCCCTCGGGATTTGAACTTCGAACGTTGAAAAATGACCTGGTCTACAAGAAGCCGATACGGCCGAAGGGAATGCAATGAAATCCATTCCTCCCGAATCCACCCAGGCCGGACGAAAAATCCGGGCTCTGGTGGTCGATGATTCCGCTTACAACAGGGCCATTATCACGGAAATGCTTGAAAGCGACCCGTGCATCCAGGTGGTCGGAACTGCTGTTGATGGAGTCGATGCCATTGCGAAAACGCTTCGGTTTCAGCCTGACGTGATCACCCTTGATCTCGAAATGTCCAATATGGACGGGTTTACCTTTCTTCGATGGTTGATGAGCGAACGGCCGCTGCCGGTACTGATCATTTCCTCCCGATCGGACAGCCGAAGCGTGTTTCGTGCGCTGGAGCTCGGGGCTGTTGACTTTCTTCCCAAGCCGGAGGCGCGAATCTCCAAAAAAATAGCGATGATCCATGACGATCTTCTTGACAAGATTCATGCGATCATGCATCTTGAAATGTCCGTTGTGCAATCGCGGATTGCTCTGCTCTCCCAAAGGCAACCGTTGATTCTCCCGCGAAATGAGGATGAAACCCGGGTGGAAGCAGGACCGGTTGAGATCGTTGCGATTGCCTCTTCAACCGGAGGACCGCCGGCCATTCAGGCAATTGTAAGCGCACTGCCTTCTGACCTGCGCGCCGGAATCGTTGTCGTTCAGCATATGCCGGCCGGTTTTACGAGGAGTTTTGCCGAACGTTTAAATAAGCTCTCATCTCTTATCGTAAGCGAAGCAACAGACGGGGATCGCCTTGCACCTGGTACGGTTCTTATTGCTCCTGGCGGCAACCATCTTCTGATCGAAAAGGACGAACGAGGCTTTCATGCCCGGGTGGTTTCCTCCACGCCGGCTGACCGGTATGTTCCCTCGGCTGACAAGACACTGGCCTCCATTGCGCAGGCATGCGGAAGAGGAGCGCTCGGAATCGTTTTAACGGGTATGGGCAGGGACGGGGCAGAAGGCATACGAGCGATCAAGGAACGCGGAGGACAATGCCTTGCAGAAAGCAGGGAAAGCGCGGTCATTTTTGGCATGCCTGAAGAAGCTATCAAAACAGGCGCCGTGGACAAGGTTCTTGCACTCTCATCCATGGCATCCGAGATCAGAGTCCGCTGTAATCCCGGCAGCGGTTTTTAGATCTTGAGGACGTTCCCCAAAATTTTCCTGCGGTGAGATGATTGCTATTCTCAAACAACGAGAGAGCCAAGCAATGATGCGGGCTCGTTCTTTCCCGGTGTCGGTCCTTCGCTCTGCCGCGCAAGCGTGCCGGTTCACAGAACAAAGAATCCCGCAGGAAGGCAGAACCTGAACATTAGCATCGAGTTGCATCAAACGGTGCGGGGCACGCTGGTGCGCATCTATCGCGCAAGGATCGACACGTGCGATTAAGAAAATAATTTTGGGGAAAGCCAAATTAGATTTTCGATTGATAATTTTTATCGACTTCATTATAATGACACCCGATGCAGCGAAACATCCGCACGATGCTTCGCCTTGAAGAGAGAATTTCCAGGCAACGGCGACAGGAGGCGATGATGGAAAAAGAACCCGCATCAATTTCAAAAAAGGTTGAAGAGTTCCTTCAGGTATTCAAAAAAGGGGAGGAATTTACTCAGGATCTGCTGAAGGAGAATGAGAAACTCCGATACCGTGTTGCCCAACTCGAAGAGGTTACCAAATTTTCAGGTCGCGAAGGCTCTTTTAAACTCCAGACGCTGGAACAAAAAATACAGTTTCTGGAAGAAGAAAACAGAAGCCTGCTTGAACGGTACCATGCGGTGGAGCAGGAAAACAAGGATTTTGCAAATCGGTATATAGAAGTGGAAGCCGAGAACAACAATCTCGCCAATCTGTACGTTGCAAGCTATCAGCTTCACTCTACCCTTGATTTCAGCGAATCACTCAAAATTATTCTTGAAATCGTCATGAATCTGATCGGAGCAGAAGAATTTTCGATCATGATGCTTGATGAAAAAACGAACGAATTGTCCATCGTTGCCCAGGAAGGCATGGAATCCGAATCCCACGCAAGCATCAAGCTGGGCGACGGGATTATTGGCGCCAGTGCAAAATCAGGAGAAGCATTTTACCGGGACGGCGATCCTACGGACCTCAAGGAAGTTGATTATCTGCACCCGCTGGTCTGTATTCCTCTCAAGATCAAGGAGCATGTCATCGGGGTGATCGTAATCTACAAGCTTCTCGTGCAGAAACGGACGTTTTCGAATGTGGATTATGAACTCTTTACCATGCTGGCCGGCCATGCTGCAACGGCGCTTTTTTCAGCGCGGCTGTATTCGCAATCAGAGCGCAAATTGACGACGATCCAGAGTTTCCTTGATCTGCTGAAAGAAAAATAAGGAGGCCTCACATGCCCGAGTATAAGTTCCTCGTAGTTGAAGATTCGCCGACGATGCGGCAGTTGATCTCCTTTGCGTTAAAACGCATCAGCGGCAGCAAAATCATAGAAGCGAATGACGGAATTGACGCACTCAAAAAACTTTCCACCCAGAAATTTGATATTATTCTGACCGACATCAATATGCCGATTATGGACGGATTAAAACTCGTTTCCATGGTCCGGAATGATCCGGTGCATCAGTCGATCCCGATCGTTATTATCACGACAGAAGGCGCGGAAGAAGACAGAAAACGGGGTCTTGCCCTCGGAGCAAACGCGTATATCGCAAAACCTATCCAAACCGCCGATCTGTTGACTATTGTAAACCAGATACTGGGACAAAAAAACAACTAACGTGAACCGAGAAGCCCGCGCATTCCTCTGTGCACTGTGGTGTGTTTGACGCTTGTTTTTCCTCATGGAGCAGCTGACCCTTCCCCGCTCTTTTTTATGTCTTTTTCGTTCGCTTTTTATTCGGATTCCCTGATTGACAGAACATGCTGTCTGTACTATGATTTTAGGAAAGTATTCGATTTCAGCTGCCCCTATCAGGTGCAGGAACAGCCGGGCAGGACCAGACCATGCTGAGCCAAAAAAGACAGGAACCTTCCGCACAATCATGTCGCACGAATCGTTTAATCTTGCTGGTGGACGGCGATATCCGCTATGGCGGGTATCTCGCGAAGATCCTGAAGCGTTTTGATTATCAGATTTATACTGCCACGACAGCCCGTGAAGCGCTCGAATCCGTCATCACGGTTGTACCCTCCCTGGTTATTCTCTCGCTGAACCTCAAGGACATGGATAGTTTCAAATTCATGCAAGGGCTGAAAAAAAATCCCATGACCGCAGGAATTCCCTTTATCATGCTTACCCGGCAGGACGACCAGCGGGAGGAAACGAAGAGTTTTCTTTCCGGAGCACTCGATTGTCTTTCTGTTCCCGTTTCCGTCGAGCGATTATATCGATCCGTCCAGACCGTGGTTGAAACAACCCCACGCACGGATATCAGAATCCGGATGCTGCTTCCGGTAAAGATAAACAAGACAACCGATGCCGAACGAACCTGCATGCTTGATATTTCGGAGCGCGGTTTGTTTTTAGCATCATCAGAGCCGTCTGCTGTTTCCACGTCCCTGAACCTGCTCATTAATTTAAACGGCAGGCTTATTCCGGCAGAAGCGGTTGTCTTGCATAAAAATGAGAATGGTGAGGGGCCCTATCTGCAAGCAGGAATGGGACTTCAATTCATCAAGATCAGTCCCCCTGACAGGGCAGCTATCCAGCAATTTATCAAAGAGGAGATCCTGCGAGGTATTAGCCCGGACATTCCTCTCCAGTGACTTCCTGCGTATTTTTCTGCCGGAAACTATATGATATAATAATCACACGGAGCGATTTCACTTGTTTATTCTGTAAGGAGGATACAATGAATTATTTTGAGCACATGAATTGGGAAGCGATCAGGAAAGACCTTGAAAAAGGGTTTGAAAAGGGAGTGGGAGTCGTGAAACAGGGAGCACGCGCAGCCCAGAAAAAAGCCGGTGAGCTTACCGAAGAAGGCAAACGACAGTATTCATTGTATACCTTAAAAACGAAAATGCATCGAGGGTTATCAGAGCTTGGCGCGCGGGTATATGTTCTTGCAAACACCGCCAAAAATCCGCTGCTGGATGCACAGGCAAAGAGCATTATTTCCCGTTTGAAAAAAATTGAAACGAAGATAGCGGGATTAGAAGCAAAAAAACCGCAGAGAACAAGAACGCAGAAAAACCGTTCGTAAGCGATTTTTCGTAGGCATACGAACATCGTTCTCATGTCTCCGTACCTTGATATGGCTGGATCATCATGACGGTACATCCTTCAATGGCCTCCATACCGGTGTTTCTACCGCACCGTGGCATCCGGATGCCACGGTGCTAGTGCCGAAAATCCGCTTGAACAGGGAGAACAGTGCATGGAAGATGCATTTATGAATATTGCCAGACCCGTTCTTATCATTCTCGCTTCCATTGCCGTCCTGCTGTTGGTCAGGATTATTCTCTTTCGGATTCTTCGGGGATGGGCTGTCCGTACAAAGACCAGGTTCGACAATATCATCATAACATCATTCAGGAAAGCATCCGTCGTTCTTGTAATCGCCATCGCGATCCATATCGGGCTTGCCTTTTCCGGCATTCCGGAAAAGCATCTGGATTATTTCAGAACACTGCTGGACGTGGTGATCATTTTCATCCTGACCCTGATCATTGCGGATATTGCCGTAAAAATGTTAAAGCAGTACATTCATCAGGCGCGGATTCCTATCCCTGCAACCGGGCTGGCGTATGCTGTACTTCGGGGAATTATTTTAATCATAGGATTGCTGATTATCCTGGGCATGCTCGGCATTTCGATTGCTCCACTAATTACTGCGCTGGGAGTAGGCGGGCTTGCAGCGGCACTCGCGCTTCAGGACACTCTCGCGAATCTCTTTGCAGGCATTCACATTCTTATGGAACAATCCATTCGAGTGGGAGATTTTGTCAGACTTGAATCAGGACAGGAAGGATATGTCGTAGATATTACCTGGAGAACGACCCAGATACGGATGCTGGCAAACAACATGGTGGTCATTCCGAACAGCAAGCTGTCGCAAAGCGTGGTGACCAATTATTATCTCCCGGAGAAGACCATGTCGTTCCTGCTCCCGATCAGTGTAAGCTATGCGTCCGATCCTCACCACGTTGAACGCATTTTGCTCGAAGAAGCCAGGAAAGGAGCGCAGCACATTCCCGGGCTTCTGGCGGAACCAGAACCGTTTGTCCGGTTTATTCCGGGATTCGGGAATAACTCGCTGGATTTTACCGTGATTTGCCAGGTCCGGGAATTTACCGACCAGTTCCTCGCTCAGCATGAACTGAGAAAAGAAATTTTTAAACGATTTCAGGAAGAGAACATTGAAATCCCGCTCCCCCAACAAACTGTCTACCTGCGAAAGGATCGGGATCCATGGACACCACCACCTTTGAGTTCAAACAGTGCATAACCGTTCTGAAGGCAACCGGCGCCAAGGCGCAAAACCTGCGGCAGCTTCGTGCACTGATTGCCGCTGGCAAGCAAAGAAGACAGCACCATGCTCCTATTATCTTATTTCCAATCCCGTGACAGTTTTTTGCGCTGTTTCCCGGGCTTTTTCAATTGACACTCCTGGATCATTTTGTTATCGTCCATTCAGACCGAATAGGTTCCTATCTGATACGTGTTGCCTGCCCAAGGGGTGAATGATGCCAACCAAACGGATTTATGTGGTTTCTGATGCGACTGGTCAAAGCGGACTGCATATTTTACGAGCCGCTATCGTACAATTTCACCGGCCGAAAACCAAGATGGCGCTGTTTCACGATATTCATACCAAGGCGGATTTAAGCAAGGTCCTTGAACAGGCAAAAGAGGCGAAAGCCATGATTGCATTTACGTTTGTCAAAAAAGAGATGCGGGATCATGCGAGCGAGTATTGCAGCAAGAATAATATTATCTTCCTCGATATTTTGGGACCGCTCATCAATAACCTTGCCTTGTATCTTGACTTAAAACCGCTTGAAACACCGACGCTCCTTCGTAGGATTGACGCGCGTTATTTCAAGCGGATTGAGGCAATCGAATATACTCTTGCGCATGACGACGGCAGGGGAACCGAACGACTGGATGAAGCGGACATCGTGATCATTGGACTTTCTCGGACTTCGAAAACACCGACTGCATTCTTCCTTGCCCAGGAAGGTTACAAGGTGGCGAATATTCCGATTGTACCGGATATCCCTCTTCCTGAACAATTGCGTGAAATTGATCAGGATAAAATCGTCTGCCTTAGTATGGATCCGGAAGTTCTTCAAAAGGTTCGGACGACGCGCCAAAAACACAGCGGCATGAAGTCAAGCTACAGCGACATTAGAAAAATTTTTGAAGAGGTCGAATTCGTCTGGGATCTTGCAAGAAAAAATCAGAACTGGAAGGTCATTGATACGACGAACAAATCAGTGGAAGAAACGGCATGGGAAATCATTCATCATGTGTACGGCGAAGAGCATGAGGAATACGCCTAGCCTTGATCGGCAGATTTCGACTTGTCAGTTCTTTCGCAGAGCTGACCGCATGCCGCTGAGATATCTTTTCCGCGCGATTCCCGCACCGGCGCCGTAAAACCCCGATCCAGCAAAATCTTCTGAAAACGGCGGACTGCCGTATCATCAGGCATTTCAAACTCGCTTCCCGGAAATGGATTAAACGGTATGAGGTTTATCTTGCACCGGATGCCATGAAGCATTGTGGCTAGCCGTCGTGCATCCTGTTCCGAATCATTTACTCCTTTGAGGAGAACATACTCGAATGTGATTCTTCGCCGTGGTTCGAGCGGAAACCTTCTGCATGCTGCAAGAAGCTCCTGCAAAGGATACCGCTTGTTTATCGGCATGATCCTGTCTCGTACTTCATCTGTGGTTGCATTGAGCGATATGGCGAGATTCACTCGGACCCCGGATTTTCCCAGCGCTGCTATTGCAGGCACAATGCCCGCTGTTGAAAGGGTTACTCGCCGAGGGGAGAAACCAAGTCCCGTATCTGATGTTATTAGCTGGAGTGCTTTTAGAACCTCCTCAAAATTTAAAAGCGGTTCTCCCATACCCATTAAGACGATGTTGGAAATCCGTACAGAACCTTCCGAGGCTGCGATGCGGGAGGCTTCCAGCACCTGATCTGCAATTTCATACGCAAGAAGATTTCTCTTGAATCCTCCGCTGCCGGTAAGACAAAAACGACAGCCAAGGCTGCATCCGACCTGAGAGGAAATGCAGAGGGTCGTCCGGTTTTCATCCGGAATAAGAACACTTTCGATCGTGTGAACATCTTCAAGTTGAAAAAGAAATTTTCTGGTGCCATCGCTTGAGCGTTCTCTTGTGAGGATACGGGGGCTCGCAAGAGAGAACAGGGAAGCGAGCAGACCGCGATCAGGCTTAGCGATGTTGGTCATTTCATCAAACGATCGTGCGTATTTTTTGTAAATCCAGGCCTGGATTTGGGCTGCGCGAAATTTTTTGAAGCCCTGTTCAACAAGCAGTGTTTGGAGCTCTTTAAAAGGAAGTGATTTTATGGGGATAGGCTTGTTCTGCATGGTTCTTTCTCGTTTTGAGAATGTACCATCTTTGTTTTTTTTAAGCAAGACCGGGATGTTCTTTGCATAAAGAATTAGCTGGAATGTTGTTTTTTCTCATGGTATTATCACCTGTAATTCTTTGATAATTTTGAAAGAATCTCTCAGAAAACAGGCACAAGCAGCCCGAAACATACTGGGTCCGAAAGAACGGCGGGAAAAAAGCCGTGAGATTGGGAACCGCTTATTCGGATTGCCAGAATTTCGGACATCATCCAGAATCGCCTTCTTCGCATCTTTTGGGAGCGAAGTGGAAACGGCCCCGATGATTCGGCTGGCATTGGCCGAGGGAAAGCATGTTGTTTTGCCGAGAGTAACAGGTCAGGCCCTTCTCTTTTTCGAAATTCATGACTTTGATCGTGATGTTGCGCCTGGTACATGGGGCATTCCTGAACCGGTTGGGATCGACCCTGTTGATCTTGATTCCATCGATCTTATGATTGTGCCGGGGCTTGCCTTTGATCTTTCCGGAAACCGGCTTGGTTATGGTGCGGGATATTACGATCGGGTTCTTGGTTTATTCAAGGGAATGTCCATGGGACTTGCATTTGAAGTTCAGATCATGGCGAACATACCAGTAGCGGTGTATGATGTTCCCATAAAAAAGATCGTGACGGACAAGAGAGTAATAGGGATCAGATGAACAGCTGCCGAATCTAAAATTCGTCATTCCCGTGAAACTTGTCCCAGCAGGAATAAAGCAGGGAACGGGAATCCAGATTAAAGGGTCTTTTCTGGATGCCCGCTGAAGCCTGCCCCAGCATGATTAAAGCAGGGGCGAGCATGACAGCAAAAAACGCAAATACATGTAAGAGTAGGACATTACTATGAACAAGGAAAAAATCAAAAAAGGCGTTCGACTTATTCTTGAGGCAATCGGAGAAGACCCTGATCGGCCTGGACTCAAGGATACTCCCTTGCGCGTGGCCGAAATGTATGAAGATATATTTTCCGGAATCGCTGCTGATACGGAGCAGCTTATAAACCCGATGAGCGGGGAAAGCCATGATGAGATGGTGATGATCAGGGACATCCCGTTCTACTCCGTATGTGAACACCATCTGCTTCCGTTTATCGGGAAAGCGCATATCGCATATATTCCGGGTGCAGGCAAAATTGTGGGTATCAGCGCTCTTGCCAGGGCACTTGAAATGCTCGCAAAAAGGCCGCAGGTCCAGGAACGGCTGACAGCCCAGCTTGCGGATTTGATCGTGAACCGTTTGAAACCACGAGGCGCCATGGTTGTTATTGATGCGGAACATCTCTGCATGAGCATGCGCGGAGTGAAAAAACCCGGTTCCCATGTGGTGACTTCAGCCGTTCGAGGGATATTCAGAAGTGAGAAAACAACCCGAATGGAAATGCTGGAATTACTGAACAAGAAGAATTGAAACAGATGCCGCCAGCGCATACCTCATATTCGATAGAACATTCCTCTCTCTCTTTGCAGGCAATCGTATTGCTCTCGGGACACAACATTCACGCATGCTATCAGTGTCGCAGGTGTGCTGCAGGTTGTCCGGTTGCCGAGGAATGCGGAGAAGCGCCTGACCAGATCATCAGGAAGCTTTTATTTAGTGATATAAAGGCAGCTCTCAGGAGTTCTCTTGTCAAGCAATGCATTGCCTGCCATACCTGCGGAACACGATGCCCAAACGGGATTCAAACGAGCAGAATTATTGAAATCCTGAAACAGGTTTCTCATAAGACCGAAGAAGCTGCCTGCCGGAGCACGGATTTTCATGATGCGTTTCTTGCTGTCATTCGCCGACACGGGCGATTTCATGAAATGCTCGGCATGGTCTTGTATGAGGTAAAAGCAGGGATAAGAGATATTGTACGTGGCAATGTAAAATTGCTTTTTAAAGAAATGCTGAATCAGATGCGGTTGGGAATTATGATGATGAAAAAGAAAAGAATGCATTTAGATGCGACTAGCAGTAAGGCCCCAGAGCTGAGCGCATTCTTTGAAAAATATGAAGGCAGTAGGAATGTCAAATCAGGCAAATAAGATTGCTTATTATCCCGGCTGTTCCCTGCATGCATCCTCAAAGCTGTATGATATTCAATGCAGACTTGTGCTTTCCCGGCTTGGGATAACGCTCCAGGAAATAGAAAATTGGAATTGCTGCGGAGCTTCTGCTGCGAATGCAGTAGATGATTTTCTTGCCTTTGCATTGTCGGCCCGCAATCTGGGCATTGCTGCTGCTTCCGGTTTGTCAGAGATGATTATTCCCTGCTCGTCCTGTTATAGCAGGACGATGATTGCACAACAGAAGCTTTTTTCAGATAGTGCATTCAAAGATGCGGTGAATGCCGAGCTTGTGCAGAAGGTACAAAATCCAATCAAGATATCGAATATTCTTGAAGTTCTTGTACGCCATGCAGCTAATATTTCTCAAAAAGCCATGCGTCAATTAAGCAGTCTGAAGCCGGTTTGCTATTATGGTTGCCTATTGACCCGGTTTCCTTGTGAGATGAAGGTAGCTGATACTATCGAAAATCCAACAAGCATGGAAATGTTGTGTGAGTTCATTGGCGCCCAACCGATTGATTGGAATTATAAAACCGACTGCTGCGGGGCATCGACTGCGATTACTGATCCAAAACAGGCTGATTTGCTTATGTCGAAGATTGTTGATGATGCAATTGCCCGGGGAGCAAACTGCTTTGTGACGTCTTGTCCGCTTTGCCAGTTGAATCTGGATGCATATCAGGCAAAGTTGTCGAAGACGCAAAAACAATTGCCCGTGTATTTTATTACTGAACTGGTTGGATTTGCTATGGGTATTGATGCACAGGAGATGCAGGTGGACAGGCATTTGACGGAAGCGATGACCCTTTTAAATTCCAAATGACAAATCTCAAATAACAAGTAATATTCAATATCCAAATATCAAAAGATTTGAGTTTGAATATTGACCATTGATGTTTATTTGTATTTTGATATTTGTTTTTTTGATCAATATGAGTAACCAGAAGACAAAAAAGCACGGTTCTGTTCTCATCCTCGGCGGCGGGATCAGCGGGATGCAGGCCTCTCTTGATCTTGCCAACGGGGGGTTCAAGGTTCATCTCGTGCAAAAAGAATCATCGATCGGCGGGACTATGTCCATGCTCGACAAGACCTTTCCGACTGGCGATTGTGCCATGTGCATGCTCTCTCCTAAAATGGTCGAGGTCGGCAGGCATTTAAACATCGATATTCATTCCTGCTCCGAGCTCGTAGCTCTCGAAGGAGAGGCGGGTAATTTTACTGCCACGATTAAACAAAAAACCCGGTATGTCGATTTGTCAAAATGCACGGGATGTGAGGACTGCGTTAAAAAATGTCCGGTATATCTTTCGAGTGAATTCGATCAGGCGTTGGTCAAACGCACTGCCATAAGCCGAAGATACGCCCAGGCAGTACCTGGTGCAGTGGCAATTGATAAAGAAGGTGTTTCACCTTGCAGAATTGAGTGCCCGGCTGAAGTGAATGCGCATGCGTATGTGGCGCTTATTGGACAGCGAAGATTTAAGGAAGCACTTGAGGTTGTGCGAAAAAAAAATCCTTTTCCTGCTGTATGCGGAAGAATCTGCACCCATCCCTGTGAAAGCGGATGCAGTCGAAAAGATATCGATGAACCGGTGTCGATCTGCGCTTTGAAACGATTTCTTACTGATTGGGAAGATGCGAATGGAGGTTTTCAAAAGCCAGAACTTTCTGAAATGAAATCAGGAAAGGTAGCGATTATTGGCAGCGGCCCTGCAGGGATGACCTGTGCCCGGGACCTCGCGCTCAAAGGGTATCAAGTTGTCATCTTTGAAAAAATGCCGGTAGCAGGCGGTATGTTAAGTCTTGCTATTCCCGAATATCGTTTGCCAAAGGATGTGGTTAAGAAAGAGATCGATTCCATTCTCTCGCATGGCATCGAAGTTCGATGTAATCAGGCACTCGGCCGCGACTTTACGCTTGAAGACCTGAAACGACAGGGATTCCAGTCAGTGTTTATCTCTGTGGGAACTCATCAAGCGATGAAGTTGCCTTTTGACGGAGCGAGTGAAGCAAAGGGAATTTTTGACTGCCTGGAGTTTCTTCGCAAGGTAGCCTTAGGAGAATCGGTTACTATTGGTAGAAAAGTTGTTGTCATCGGTGGCGGCAATGTTGCGGTAGATGCTGCACTGACTGCAAAAAGACTTGGTGCACAAGAAGTACGGATGGTCTGTCTTGAAAAATGCGATGAAATGCCCGCATATTCCTGGGAGCTTGAACAGGTTCATGAAGAAGGAATTGTCATTGATAACTCATGGGGAGTGAATAGGGTTCTCGTGCAGAACGGCGTGGTAACCGGTATCGAGGTAAAATGCTGCACGAGCGTTTTTGATGCAAAGAAACGATTTAATCCTGAGTACGATGCATGTCAGCTGAGCTCCTTTGATGCAGATACAATTATTTTCGCTATCGGTATGAAAGTTGATCCACTATTTGCAAACGGCGTATTAGGGCTTGATCTCTTGCCGGACAATAGAATTAAGACTGATCCAAGTACTCTCCAAACATCGATGAAACCGGTGTTTGCTGGCGGAGATGCGGTTTCAGGTCCGAGCACGATCATCCAGGCGATTGCATCAGGCGCTCAGGCTGCGGTTTCAATTGATCGTTTTTTGAAAGGTGAAGATTTGTATGCCAATCGGGAAAAGGTAGCCGAGCGCAATAAGGCTGTAAAGGATTTGGCTAGAGTAAAGAGATTAAAACGAGTTCGTATGCCTCAATTACCGGTTGCTGCTCGTGAAGCCAATTTTCATGAAATTGATCTTGGTTTGAGTGAAGATCAAGCTGTTTATGAAGCTTCCCGTTGTTTGAGTTGCTCCGTATGTTCCGAGTGTATGATGTGTGTATCTGCATGCGAGGCAAAGGCGATTCATCACGAGATGGAATCCGAACAATTGCGTACTCTCCAGGTTGGAGCGGTTATTCTTGCTCCCGGGCTTGATCGTTACGATCCGAGCAGACGAGGTGAGCTTGGCTTCGGGCGATGGCCGAATGTAGTGACGTCGCTCCAGTTTGAACGCATTCTTTCTGCATCCGGTCCGTATCAAGGCGTTGTAACGCGACCAAGGGATGGAAACCATCCGATCAAGATTGCCTGGATACAATGCGTGGGATCACGAGACCCGCATCATGCGAATGCATGGTGCTCTTCGGTCTGCTGTATGTATGCGACCAAACAGGCGATCATTGCAAAAGAACATGACAACAGGATTGAGCCTACCATCTTTTATACGGAAATGCGTTCCTATGGAAAAGATTTCGACAAGTATGTTGAACGTGCAAAGAACGAATACGGGGCTCGGTATGTGCGCTCGATGATCTCCATTGTTCGTGAAGAAGCGGGCACGGGAAATCTTGTGCTGTGCTATGCAAAGGAGGACGGTTCATTTGCTCACGAGACGTTCGATCTAGTCGTGCTCTCAATCGGCCTACAACCTCATTCCGATTCAGCCAGGATTGCGCAGATTTGCAATATAAAAACGAATCCAAATTTATTCCCGGCAATAACAGCAGACAGGCCTGTTGATACGACTCGTGACGGAATATTTGTGACCGGAGCATACCAGGGACCGAAAGATATTCCTGAGTCCGTCATGCAGGGAAGCGCGGTTGCAGGACGGGTCATGGCGTTGTTAAGCGAAGCCCGATGGACGGAAACAATCAAAAAAGAACTGCCGCCTGAAAAAGATGTACGTTCTGAAGAACCGAAGCTGGGCGTGTTTGTCTGCTCCTGCGGCATCAATATCGCGGGAACGATTGACGTTGAGTATGTTGTGCAACAGATAAAAGATCTGCCCGGCGTCATTCATGCTGAAAATTTTCTTTATTCCTGCTCTCAGGACAGTCAGGAGAAGATTAAGCACCTGATCAACGAAAAAGGCATTAATCGTGTGCTTGTTGCCTCATGTACTCCGCGCACGCATACTGAGATTTTTCAGCAAACGATACGAGAAGCCGGTTTGAATGCATATTTATTCGAGCTTGCGGATATTCGCGAGCAATGTTCCTGGTGTCATAAGGGGCAAAATGAAGATGCAACTTCGAAAGCTGTTCAGCTTGTTACAATGATGATTGCGAAGGTGAGATTGCTTCAGCCGGTAAAAACAGAACAAGTTAACGTGACACCGGCATGCCTTGTTGTCGGTGGAGGAATTGCAGGAGTGACCGCAGCACTTTCCGTTGCTGAGCAGGGGTTCGATGTCCATCTTGTTGAGCGTGCAAATGAGCTGGGCGGGCTGATAAGAAATCTTCATTTCTTGATGGACGGCACGGATGTTCAAAATATGCTCCGGGCAATCATTGAACGTGTACAAGCTCATCCGCGCATATTAGTACACACAAAAGTGGAAATTCAGAAGACGGATGGCTTTGTCGGGAATTTTAAAACCGTTCTCTCTGATGGAGCCGTTGTCGATCATGGTGCCGTTATTCTGGCAACAGGCGGAATCGAATATCAGCCGAATGAGTATGGGTATTCTGAAAACGATCAAGTCATTACTCAACGTGAACTTGAAGCAAAATTACAGAATAGTCTTCAACATACATCGGATGATGTATATGTCATGACCCAGTGTGTTGGTTCACGTGAAGAGCCATATCAATACTGTTCGCGCGTTTGCTGCCAGGATGCGATTAAGAATGCCATCAAGATCAAAGAACAAAATTCAGCGGCACAGGTCTATATTCTGTATCGTGACATACGGACGTATGGCCTTCGCGAAGAGTATTATGCCAAAGCACGCGATTGTGGAGTGATCTTTGTTCGCTATGAACTCAATGCAAGACCTATAGTTGAAAAGAATGGCGACAAACTTCGGGTAACTGTAGTCGATACTGTCGTGAATAAGAAACTTGCGATCAACGCGGATTGGCTCGTTCTGTCTGTCGGACTTCGTCCGCATCCTTCTGCAGAGCAAATCGGCACGCTTTATAAGATTACCCGGAATGCGGATGGATACTTTCTCGAAGCACATCCCAAGCTTCGGCCTGTTGATTTTGCAACGGATGGATTGTTTGTTGCGGGGCTTGCTCATGCTCCCAAGAATTTTGATGAAACGATCAGCCAGGCATTGGCAGCAGCAGGAAGAGCGGGAACGCTTCTATCGCATGATCAGCTTACCATATCCGGTCTTATCGCGAAACAAAACGATAAGCAGTGTATGTCATGCTTAAGCTGCTTCCGCATCTGTCCTTTCGGGTCTCCTTACATGAATGATGAAGGAAAGGTCAGGCATAATGAAGTTCTCTGTCAGGGATGCGGTTTGTGCGCGGGAGTCTGTCCTGCAAAGGCATTTCAGGTGAACAGTTTTAAGGATGAACAGATTTTGGCGATGATTGATGCAGCAGGGAAGCCAAAAGGAGCGCTATAATAGGTCATGCCCGTGGAAACGGGCATCCAGAACATTCCAAAGACTCTGGATTCCCGATCCCTGCTTTAAGCATGCTGGGACAAGTTTTGCGGGAAAGACGATAAAGAGTATAAAAGCAGAGTTTGGAAAATTTAGAGGACGAAGAGTTTGGCTGTCGAAAAACCACATGCAGTTCCAGAGAATTTTAAACCCGATGTTATTGCCTTTGCATGCCATTACTGCGCATTTGCTGCAGCAGATTTGGCGGGCATTATGCGTCTTACGTATCCGACCGGTGTCAAAATTATCCGGATGCCTTGTACCGGCAAGCTCGATCATTTGTATGTTTTGAGAGCATTCGAAAACGGGATTGACGGTGTTTTTGTAGCGGGATGTCTCGAAGGGCAATGCCATTTCCGGGAAGGAAATTTGAATGCGGCAAAACGCGTGAAACATATTAAAACGCTTCTTGAACAGGTCGGTATTGATCCGGAGCGGCTTGCCATGTATAATCTTTCTGCAGCACAGGGGCCACGATGGGCGGAGATCTGTACTGAATTTACTGAACGCATTCGAAAACTCGGGCCATCGCCCCTAAGGAACAAAAGGCAAAAAGCATAACCACAGAGACACTGAAGCGCAAAGATTTTTCTTAAAATTCTATATCCGTGCTTATCCGTGTTCATCCGTGGCGAAAAAGGATTCTATGATTGTTGGTAAACAAAAACCTATTTCTGAAATCTGGGACATGATCAAGGATTTTAAAAAGATCATTGTCTTTGGATGTAATACGTGTGTTGCTGTTTGTCATGCAGGAGGAAGCAAAGAAGCAGAGATTCTGGCGTCGCTCCTCCGGATAAAGGCGCTTCAGGAAGGCGTTGACATGACGGTTGAGTCCGGAGCGTGTGAACGGCAATGTGAACCTGAATTTATCCAGCAGCACCTTGAAGCACTGAAGGCGCATGATTTGGTGCTTTCGATTGGATGCGGAGCAGGTGTGAATCTGCTATCTGCATATACAGGGAACACACCTGTTTTTCCGGGACTGAATACGGAATTTTATGGTGCAGTACAACAAGCTGGTCATTTTATAGAAGTCTGCGGTGGATGTGGCAACTGCATTCTTCATCTCACCGGAGGCATTTGTCCGATCGTCCGCTGCTCAAAATCACTCTTGAACGGACCGTGCGGCGGCACGAATAATGGGAAATGTGAAATAAATTCCGAACAGGATTGTGCATGGTGTCTGATTATTGAACGTATGAAGCAGTTGGATAAGCTTGAGCAGCTGTTTGCAATTCAGCCTCCGAAGGATTGGTCAAGGGGAACCTATGGCGGTCCTCGCGAAGTGATTGTAGAACATATTGCCGCGGATGAAAAAAACTCTGTGGGCTCGACCAAGGAACGGAAGTCATGAAATCAGGAAGCAATCTGGAACGAGTGATTCGGAGCGGCAAGCCGGCGATAACTGCGGAATTAGGTCCGCCGATGAGCGCTTCTCCGGATGACGTTATTCGCAAAGCGAAGATGCTCAAGGGTTTTTGTGATGCTGCAAATATTACGGACTGCCAGACAGCGGTGGTGCGCATGTCGAGCATTGCTGCAGCGGCAATTACGCATTCCCAGGGTCTCGAACCGATCATGCAGATGACGTGCCGCGATCGTAACCGGATCGCGATGCAGGCTGATCTCCTGGGAGCGGCTGCTCTGGGCATACGAAACTGTTTATGCATTGCAGGTGACCATCAAAAATTTGGCGCAGCTGGTAAATTAAAAGGACATCCCGGCGCGAAAAATGTGTACGATGTTGATACAATTCAGCTTGTTGGCATTCTCAAAAAAATGCGCGATGAGGGTCTTCAGCAGGGCGGAGATACGATTGATGCTCCTCCGAAGTTTTTTATCGGTGCCAGCTGGACACCGTTTGGAGATCCCATGGACTTCCGTCCCTATAACTTGAAGAAAAAAGTAGATGCAGGTGCAGATTTTATCCAGACACAGGGCGTTTACGACATGGATTTATTCAAGACGCAAATGGAGAAGGCAAGAAATCTGGGTATCTTGGATCGAACAGCAATTCTTGCTGGTATCATTGTCCCAAAGAGCGCTGCGATGCTTGCCTATCTGGATGCGTCGGTTCCTGGTGTGACTGTTCCCCGGCAATTGATCGACCGTATGAATAAAGCTAAAGAAACGGCAAGTGGTGATAAACAGAAAGCAAAACAGCTTCAGGAAGAAGAAGGAATCCGCATAACAGTTGAGCTGATTCATCAGGCACTTGAGATACCCGGCGTCAAGGGCGTTCACATTCAGGCCATTGAAGGTGAGGCGCTGATTGAACGGATTACAAAAGAAGCTGGTTTGTATCCGAGGCCGGAGATATAGGATAAGTTCAAATTTCAAAGCAATGTCAAAAATAAAAAATTGCATACAATTTGACATTATCGTTTGATGTTTGATTTGAGTTTTGGATTTTGAACTTTGAAATTGAGAGGAGGACAACATGCCCAAAACCACTATCCTCGATTTATATAAGAAAAAATCCGAAGGCAAAAAGATTACGGTGCTTACGGCATACGATTATCCGACTGCTCTTCTCGTCGACAAGGCGGGAATCGATGTGGTGCTCGTGGGAGATTCTCTTGGCATGGTTATTCAGGGACAACAAAGCACTCTTCCGGTGACAATGGATGAGATGACATACCATACCAAACTCGTTTCCCGGGCTGCTGCATCATCATTCGTTGTTGCCGATATGCCGTTTCTTTCCTATCAGACCAGCAAAGAAGAGGCGATCAGGAATGCCGGAAGATTTCTTAAAGAAGCCGGAGCCGAGGCAGTAAAAATAGAGGGAGGCTCTTCAATAGCGGATACGGTTCATGCGATTGTTGAGTCAGGCATTCCGGTAATGGCGCATGTTGGTCTTACTCCGCAATCCGTGCATGCTCTCGGTGGATTCAAGGTTCAGGGAAAAGATGAAGCGACGCGTGAAAAAATATTTGCTGATGCACGAGCCATACAAGACGCAGGTGCGTTTGCCGTTGTGCTTGAAGCAATGCCTGCCCCGCTTGCCAAGGAGCTAACCGCAATGCTTCGCATTCCCACCATTGGTATCGGCGCAGGGCCTGGTTGCGATGGCCAGGTTCTGGTTCTGCATGACGTGCTTGGATTATTCGACAGATTCGTTCCAAAATTCGTGAAGCAATATGCCAAGCTTGGCGAGCAGGCGCTGAAAGCAATTCAGGAATATAAGAATGAGGTTGAAACAGGAAAGTTTCCATCGAATGAACATTCATTTAAATAATGTCATTTTATTAACAGGTTGTTGAAAAAATCTTTTTACCTCTTTACGAGCATAGCGAAGCAATCTCGTATTTTGAACAAAATAACAAGTGATAGATTGCCACGTCGCAAAAATCGCTCCTCGCAATGACAGAAGAGAGCGTTTTTCAACAACCTATTAAAGAGGCTTGTAGATATGATCATTCCCGAAGTTGTAATCGGGAATCTGGTGTTGCAATCGTATCCGTCCTCGAATGCCTGAATCGGGGATAGAAGCATTCGGGGATGACAGATTGAATAGGGACAGATTATTACGAGATTATTAATAAAGGAGAAACATGCCTGAAGCAAAATTAAAAGTTGTTCTTTTGCGATATACACCAGACCCTGAAGAAGTGGTCGCAATGGCGGCAAAACTTTGCTACAGCTCGGCCGGGATGGAGGAACTGCAAAAAAAAATTGAAACGAAAGATCAAGCCGGATTTGTTGAAAAACTGATCGGGGTGGGTCACTCTTCGCCGCTGGAACATATTTCCTTTACTTTCGGTATTGAGGGAATATCCCGCGCTTGCTCCCATCAACTTGTCCGACACCGCATTGCATCGTATTCCCAGCAAAGTCAGCGATATGTTCGTGCAGATGGGTTTGATTATATTATTCCGCCAAGCATCAAACAGGATGTGAATTTGGTTCGCGAGTTTGAACACTGTATGGAAGAAGCTCAACAGAATTATACAAAAATCCTGAAGCGGCTTGAAGAACTGGGATATCAGGGAGAAGCAGGACAACAGGATGCACGATATCTTTTGCCGAATGCTGCTGAAACAAAGATTATCGTTACGATGAATGCCCGGGAACTTGTTCACTTTTTTAAGCTGCGATGCTGCAATCGCGCGCAATGGGAAATCCGTGCAATGGCGGAACGCATGCTTGGGCTTGTCAAAAATATTGCGCCGACTATTTTTGCAAAAGCAGGGCCTGGATGCCTTGACGCTGCTTGTCCAGAAGGGAAAATGACGTGCGGCAAAAGCGATGAAGTCAGGAAAAAATATGATGTTAAGAAATAAATTTCAAATTACAAATGACAAATAAATTTCAAAAATTCAAACTACAAAAATCAAGTTTTTGATTTTGAACATTGGTACTTATTTGAAATTTGAGTTTTGATGTTTGGAATGTAAATAAGTATGTCTTCTGTCACTTACATTGAACATTTACCTGCGGTTCCTAAACGCCGAAGAATATTGAATCGTCTTGGGTATCAGGAACAGATGACTGTTCTGGATAATGAGCAAGCGCGATTTCTGGATCAGGGAATAAAGCAAGGGCTTTTGCTCTGTCAGGTTCAAGGGGTGTTTGGCCGTTTCAAAATTAGCAAGCGCTCTCCTGAGACAGTTGAGCTTGATAGTGGCTTGATATTCAAAAGCAGGCAACTTGCACGAATGCTTGTTTCCAGCGATGAAATGGTGCTCATGGCTTCTACTGCTGGCAAGGAAGTCACGAACAGGATATCGTTCGAAATAGCGCAGGGGAATCCGGCGCTCGGAGTAATTTTTGATGCTGTTGCCTCGCAGGCTGCTGATGCAGGACTTGATTCGATCTCGAAGATGCTGAATACTCTTTTGGCAAAAGAGGGGAAACGATTGCTTCGCCGTCGGTTCAGCCCTGGTTACGGCGATTTGTCCCTTTGCTATCAACGGATTCTTTTCGACCTTTTGAAACTGGAAAAGCTTGAACTGAACTTGACAGAAACCTTCATGATCGTGCCGGAGAAATCCGTTCTGGCAATCACAGGAATACAAGGAATCAAACCATGAATAAAAAAGAATTCAAAGAATACATGCGTGAACATGTGCTGGTTCTGGATGGCGCCACGGGAACTGAACTCCAGAAACGAGGCATGCCGCTTGGCGTCTGTCCGGAGCAATGGGTTTTAGATAATCCTGGCGTCCTTGTTGCAATTCAAAAAGAATATCGAGATGCCGGCTCGGATGTTGTGTATACGTGTACGTTTGGAGGAAATCGAATCAAGCTTGCCGAATTCGGTCTCGGCGATAAAACGCGAGAGATCAATCAGTGTCTGGCTGAGCTTTCAAGAAAGGCCATGGGAAAGGACGGACTGGTAGCTGGCGATCTTGCACCGACCGGCCAGTTTATCAAGCCGTTTGGAAACGTGCCCTTTGAAGATGCCGTCGATGTGTATAAAGAACAGGTTCGGGGCCTGCTCGACGGTGGAGTGGATTTCTTTGTGATTGAAACAATGATGGATATTCAGGAAGCACGGGCTGCTCTGCTTGCAGTCAAGGAGTCCTGTGATCTGGCAGTGTGCGTCAGCATGACGTTCGATCAGGCCGGTAAAACGCTTACGGGAACGGACCCCGTTACAGCATTGATCACGCTCCAGGCGCTTGGCGCGGATGCGGTCGGATGCAATTGTTCGACCGGGCCTCAAGATATGCTGAATATAATCAGTGCAATGAGGCCATATGCAAGAATTCCCTTGCTTGCAAAACCGAATGCAGGTCTTCCGAAACTTATTGATGGCAAAACAGTCTTTGATATGATGCCTGATAAGTTCGGCAGTTTTATGCTTTCCTTTATTTCACAAGGGGTCGGTTTGATCGGCGGATGCTGCGGCACGTCTCCTGAGTACATCAAGCAGATTCGGAGTCAGGTTACAAGAATGAAACCCGTGCCTCCGGATCCAAAACGCATTTTTGCAGTCAATTCCGCTCGAAAGACTGTATTTGCGGGATCCGATCGGCCTCTCGTGGTGATAGGCGAGCGGATCAATCCGACCGGCAAACAAAAAATGCAGGAAGAGTTAAAGGAAGGAAAAACCCTTGAAGTCAAAAAATTTGCTCAGGAACAAATTGAAAAAGGCGCATCCATCCTCGATGTAAATGTTGGCATGCCGGGAATCAATGAACGAGACACGATGATTAAAATAGTGGAGCAGCTTTCAGCCATAGCAGAAGCACCGCTCTGTCTTGATTCCGCGTCTCCTGAAGTGCTTGAAGCCGCACTCCGTATGTATCCTGGAAGGGCCCTGATTAATTCGATTTCCGGAGAAAAAAGTAAGCTCAAAAAGCTCCTTCCTTTGGCTGCAAAATACGGGGCCGCATTTATTCTTCTTCCCCTTTCAGAAAAAGGAGTTCCAGAAACTGCTGAAGAACGAATTCAGATCATAGAAAATGTATTTGCTGAAGCACAGAAATTCGGATATCAAAAACATGATTTCGTCGTCGATGGATTGGTCATGACCGTGTCGTCTGATCAAAAGGCCGCGCAGGAAACCCTCAAGGTGATTTCCTGGTGCACGAACATGTTTGGCTGTAACACCGTCGTGGGGTTATCCAATGTTTCGTTCGGATTGCCTGAACGCGGCTGGATTAACGCGACATTCCTTGCAATGGCTGCCGGACACGGTCTGACCATGGTTATTGCAAATCCATCGAACGATATGTTGATGCGTATAAAAATGGCTTCGGATGTTTTGACAAGCCGCGATCCAAACAGCATGCGCTATATCGGTTTTTGTTGGGAAAACAAAGAGGAGGCCGAAAGACCACGTACCCATAAACGGGTCTTAAAACCAGCCGAGCAATTATACGATGCTGTGCTCATGGGTGATCGCGATAATATCCGAACCCTTCTGGACGCCGCTCTGCGCGAAGGCCTGTCAGCATCTGACGCTGTGGAGCAACGACTGATTCCTGCAATTATGCAGGTTGGAATCCTGTATGAAAAAAAGATTTACTATCTTCCGCAGCTTATCCAGAGCGCGGAGACCTTGAAGGATGCATTTGAGATTCTTGAACCGCTTTTGGCTCCCGGAAAAAAGTCAGGCAGGAAGAAGGCGATCGTAGTTCTTGCAACGGTAAAAGGCGATATCCACGACATCGGAAAAAACATTGTTGCCTTGATGCTCAGAAATTACGGATTTACTGTTCATGATCTCGGGAAGGATGTTCCCGCCGAAGAAATTATTCGAAAGGCAACTGAAACAAAAGCGGATATTGTCGGATTGTCCGCACTTATGACAACAACCATGGTTGAGATGAAACAAGTGATCGACCATGCTCGCAAAAGTAATCTTGGAAGCCGGTTTATGGTTGGGGGAGCCGTGGTAAACGAACACTATGCAAAAGAAATCGGGGCAGACGGCTATGCAAAAGATGCTCATGCAGCAGTCAAGCTGGCTGAGAGCCTCGCAAAGAATACAGGTGATAAACAAGGAGGGAGCGAATGACCCTGGATCCAAAACAGCATCCGGACTGGGAAATTGCAGAAGACGCGGAAAAAAGGATGAAGCCCATTGCAGCAATTGCAGAGGCGATGGGACTTAAAAAGGAAGAACTGCTTCCGCATGGTCATTATGTGGCGAAAGTTGATTTTAAAAGTGTTCTCAAGCGGTTTGAAGGACGGCCGGATGGAAAATATATTGATGTTACTGCCATAACGCCGACACCACTGGGAGAAGGGAAATCGACATCAACCATCGGGCTTACCCAGGGACTTGGCAAACGAGGTAAAAATGTTATAGCCGCGATCCGACAGCCATCGGGCGGACCAACCATGAATATCAAAGGCTCCGCAGCAGGCGGCGGGCTTTCGCAGGTGATTCCACTTACTCCCTTCTCACTTGGACTGACCGGCGATATTAATGCTATCATGAATGCGCATAATCTCGCCATGGTTGCGCTAACCGCACGCATGCAGCATGAATTCAATTATTCTGATGAACAACTGGCAAAGAGAAAATTGAAGCGGCTGAATATCGATCCGCATAATGTGGAAATGAAATGGATCATCGACTTCTGTGCACAGTCTCTTCGTGAAATCGTTATCGGAATGGGCGGCAAGGCGAACGGTTTTATGATGAAATCCGGTTTTGCGATTGCCGTCTCTTCCGAAGTTATGGCTATCCTTGCTGTTGCAAGAGACCTTAAAGATATGCGCGAAAGAATGGGAAGGATCGTTGTTGCGTACAGCAAGGATGGAACGCCCATCACCACAGCGGATCTCGAGGTCGATGGTGCAATGACCGCGTGGATGGTTGAAGCGCTGAATCCCAATCTTCTTCAGACCATTGAGGGCCAGCCTGTATTCGTGCACGCAGGACCGTTTGCAAATATTGCGATCGGCCAGTCATCCATTATTGCGGATCGTGTCGGATTAAAGCTCGGCGATTATCTTGTGACCGAGTCAGGATTTGCTGCAGATATCGGTTTTGAAAAATTCTGGAATCTCAAATGCCGAATGTCAGGACTGACTCCGCATGCAGCGGTAATCGTTGCGACGATACGAGCGCTCAAGTGCCATGGAGGCGCTCCTATTCCTATTCCCGGAAAGCCGATGCCTGAGGAATATAAAGGTGAAAATGTAGCATGGGTTGAAAAAGGAACCGAGAATCTGGTGCACCACATCAAGACCATAAAGAAAGCAGGAATCAATCCCGTTGTGTGCATTAATGCATTCCATACCGATACCAAAAATGAGATTTCGGTTGTTCGGAGAATTGCCGAAGCCGCAGGGGCCCGTGTGGCTTTTTCACGTCATTGGGAAAAAGGCGGAGACGGCGCGCTGGAATTTGCTGATGCTGTTATTGATGCATGCAATGAGAAAAATAACTTTCAATATTTATATGAACTCACTACACCGCTTCGAGAACGAATTAATCTCATTGCCAAAGAAGTATATGGAGCCGATGGTGTGGAGTACACGCCTGAGGCACTTGAGAAGGCAAAGAAAATGGAGGCTGATCCCGAGCTTGCAAAACTCGGGACGTGCATGGTAAAAACGCATCTTTCGCTTACGGATAACCCCAATATCAAGGGAGTTCCCAAGGGATGGAAGTTACGCATCCGGGATATTCTTACCTTTAAAGGTGCAGGCTTTGTTGTTCCGGTTGCAGGAACTATTACTCTCATGCCGGGAACCTCGTCAGATCCTGCATATCGGCGAGTTGATGTTGATGTAGAGACAGGGAAGGTGAAGGGGGTATTTTAGAAATTTAAGATTTTAAGTTAAAAAGAAAGCCTCTGCTTGATAAGCAGAGGCTTTCTTCATCATAAAACGTTAAGCTAATCACATTTATTATAGTAGAGAGGATGCCACTTGTGCCCTAGCATATAGCTCTTTACGAGTTTCATCATTAATCTGTACGAATTCCCAATGACCAGTTTCATTAAGGACTAGGGCAGTATTCGATGATATTTTACCGGCTTCAAACTTTTTGCTAAGCTCTAAAAGTGCAAGTTCTTTTTGTTGTTTGGTCAACTTTTGATATAACGGATCCTTCTCTAAAGATGCCCGTATCTGATCAGTTTTTTTATAGGGGAATTCATCACCCAAAATAATTACGAGTAAGCCTTGAATAGGCCAAGTTGCCACATCTATTACAAAGGCAATTGGAAGCAAAAAAAATCCGGTTCCTAGTCGGTTTTGAACAATTGGAGCTCCAGTGGTCCAACCTATCCAAAGACGATCGACGCCTCGAGAGAGCATGCAACCAGTTGTAAGTAATGCAGCTATAATTCCCAAAGATAAAATTCGCAAAAATGAGCTATACATATTGCCTCCTAAACGACGTATAAACTAGTATGCCAAAGATAGATGATAGTGTCAACTATTTTGTGAAATTGTGAAATTGCGTATAGGGGCAAATTAGGCCGCCTTACCTATTGTAGGAGCAATAACCTTGATGCCCAGAACGTCATCTGATCCTGCCTATCGCCGTGTGGATGTGGAGATCGGGAAAGTGAAGGGAGTGTTTTAACAAATGGTTACAATTGTGGGACAGACAGCTTGATGTGTCAGTAAATCGCGACTCCTCATAGTATAAAAATATTTCAAAGCCACTGGTTCTCTTGCAGGGGCTTTGTTTTAATGTATTTTTTTCACCTTATCCTTTCAAGCAATAAATTTGCCCGTAAAAACGATATGGGAAAACATAAAAAAGTATAGCCAAAAAACCCGACCCATGGTATAGATAGTACAGCTTTTTTAGAATACTAAAAAATGTAATAAGATTGCTGGCATGTACGCGAAAAAAATTATACTATGTTTGCTGTTATTTTCAGGATTCGGTTATGCGGAAGCTGTTCCGCAAAGACCTGCTCACTGGGCGACCAAGATCGAACTATCCGGTGTGCCCAATCTCTATAAGATTACAGATAATTTATATCGCAGTCGGCAACCTTCTGCAGATGGTTTTAAACTACTAAAGCAGCTTGGAATTAAGACTGTTATCAATCTTCGCACATTGCATTCAGATGCAAAAAAGATACAAGACTCCGGAATTTTGAATGAGGAATTAAGCGTAAAAACCTGGCATATTGAAGACGAGGATGTTATAACCGTGCTCCGTATTCTTCGCAAGCACGAAAATGGCCCATTTCTGGATCAGATAGAACCGGTCTTATGTCAGCCATGTACAGAATTGTAGAACAGGGATGGACAAAAGATGAAGCTATATCTGAGATGGTAAACGGAGGGTATGGTTTTCATGCAATATGGTTAAATATTATCACATGCATCAGGCCCGTTGATGTGAATGAAATAAGAGATGCGGTATTTTCAAAAAAATAGTTTGCTCTAAAGAAAGCTTATGAAAAAAATATTTTCTGTTGTAATCTGTAGTTTGATAGTTATAGTCGCTGGCTGTCATAAACAAACGGAACAGGAAAAGGTCAAACAAGTTGTTTTGAATCTTCAAAAGGCGACAGAAGAAAAAGATGTTCGTAAAATCGTAAACACTCTTTCAAAAAATTACCGGGATCCTCAGGGCAATTCTTATAACGAGATCAAGGGGCTTATCATTGGGTATTTTTACTACTATCCAAAAATATCCATGTACATACCGAACATTGATGTTTCTATTGAAGACGGATCTGCAAAAGCTGTTTTTCAGGCTCTTTTCGCCGGGAGAACGAATGCATCAGCCACTACGGTGCTGCCAGAGTCACTGGGCATGTACGCTTTTGAACTGGTGCTCCAAAAAGAATCCGGTGATTGGGTTGTGTATTCCGCAAAATGGGAGCGTATAGCTGACACATTAAAATAATGAACGAATTAAGGGGGTCCTTTATGTTAAAAAGAATTTTGGTTTTTAATCTGCTCTGTGTGCTTATGGCGTCATGCGCATCGGTTGTCATGCAAAATCCTCCTGATCCTTACCAGCAGATCAATACTGCCTATGAAGAAATGCGCCAGGGGAGACAAGCGGCTGCAGAAAAATTAATTCTCAGCTCAATAGAACAATTTAAACAGCAAAATAATAAGGCAGGATTAGCAAAAGCATATGCGACTTATGGAAACTATCATAAATATGCCTTCAAAACAAAACCAATAAAAGCACCCAATCCGCAGGAGTCAGTAAATTATTTTAAGAAGGCGATTGAACTCTACACGGAACTGGGCAATAAGAATTCTATTGCAAAATGTCATCTGGGTATTGCTGATGCATTAATTGACACGGATAAAAAAACAGCGTGCGAACACTATGATTTAGCACTTCAAAACAGTGATGACACCACGAACACGTTCTCTCTGAATCCAGAATACAAAAGCTTTTCCGAGATGATACAAAGTTATAAAAAAGAATTTTGTGGCGACCTTGAATGACAAGGAGCAAATTGCGAAAATGCAAAAAAATGATAGGCCAATGAACCACAACGAGTCTTCTTATGAGGAAACCGTTCGTACGATGATCAATCGGGAAAATGACCTCATTCATTATAGAGTTACCTGGCTTATGACAGTGCAAGGATTGTTTTTCGCGGCTCTTGGGCTAGCCTGGAATAAACCGGATATCAGCTCATTTATAGCACTTCTTTGTTTTTTAGGAATTTTGATGTCGGTTGTGGTTCTTATTGCGCTTGCCGGCGCATCTCGAGCAATCAGACGGCTTATTGGCTGGTGGGATACAAATAAACCATCTCACTATCAGGGACCTGATGTGGTCGGTATTCGTCCCATGAGGACGAAATATTTTGGCTGGATCGGTCCCTGGGGAATCATTCCTTTTTTATTTATTATCGCCTGGACAGTAGTTTTTCTTGCATACTGAAACGTCTTTACGCTGCTTTTTCTTCAATACCAATCCAAGGCTCATCATTATTTCAACTGTCCTCCCAAAGCGATAATGTCCTAATTGGCCAAAGTTAAAATGTCCTATTTTAGCTAGAATGCTCTTCTGAAAACGGAGGGCACATGGCAGAACAGGATAAGATACTTATGAGCCAAAGAGAGG
>Ga0265297_10002600_pt1 | contig 35934 bp, 73 predicted proteins | sample Munlanlwell13791_FD_192502 | JGI IMG/M metagenome (GOLD analysis project Ga0265297, IMG submission 192502) | Leachate microbial communities from a municipal landfill in Southern Ontario, Canada - Leachate well 137-91 | ecosystem: Engineered > Solid waste > Landfill > Unclassified | place... | reverse complement strand
CATGTTAAAAAACCTAATTTTGGATTTGGGAAAGAATTTAAATTTCCTGATGATTATGATAAGGTAGCTATTGTTAATGCCAAAAACAATGATGATGCTTTTATGATAACCAACCATATAGATTCGGATTGGACAAAAAACTCTGAAGTAATACAGCTTTTTAAACAGAAGTGCCGTTCTACAAGTGTTGGTGATGTTGTAGTAGATGAAGACAATGTAGCTTATCGTTGTGAAAATGTCGGTTGGGAAATGATATCATGAGTGAGGCTTATGTTGCCTATATGTTTAAGTTATGGGGACTACTGTTGATTTTCCTTTTTCTTTTTGCTTGGTATGCTGACGAGTTTAATAGACGAAGAACATTTGAATATTTTTGTTATTTTATATGGGCATGTTTTTTGGTATTTATAGTCGGGATAAGATTTATTAGTTGAAATAATGCTTGACATATATATTAAACAATGATATGATGCGTAAACAATAAAGGAATAACTATGAAAAAGATAAAAGACAAAGTAGAAGGATCAAAGCAAACATATTGGATGTATAAAGATGGAAGTTCTTATTGGGGGGTTGGACTTTATAGGCATGGAGTTGAATTGCCCATTGAGACGACAAAAGAAATACACAATGAGGCTGACGAGAGTATTAAGATTAAGTGGTATAGTGATCAGCCTAAACCTGTAAAGACTTGTAAAGACGATAATGCCGAAAAACCTGCCAAATCTGTAAAGGTTGTAAAGGCGGTTGCGACTCCTAAAAAAGCTTAAGGTGAATCATGATAGATAAAATACCTACTCATTCAAGTGATTCATTAGCAGAAGATGTTTTTTGGGACATTATTAAACAAGCTAATTGGCCTCACGAAGATAGTAACATTGTCAAAATCAAATATCTAAAAAGTATGGATATAGAGTTTTTAAAAAAATTCAGAGCAAAATTCAATGACGCATTTCATCTTTTAGAGGATAAAATATGTAATAAAACATGGAGAGATTATGATGAAGATATTGATTTAATACATCATATTATTGGATTAGGCAAAGAAACTTTTTATGCTTGTTTGAATAATATTAAGTTAATTCAAAAAATGGCGAATGAAGGAATACTTACTGATTCTCTTTGCGACACGTCATTTATTCATTGTATTCCCCATGAAAGTGATTATGCTCAATACAACATTAAGCACATTGAAAAAATAGCTAAAGAATCCGTTAAAGAGATAAAACGATTTTTAAAAATGGATAACAGAAAAGAAATTAAATTTTTGAAACCTATTGAAAAAGAATTGTCGTCCATATTATCTGTAATGAATGACTTTCTTAAATCAAATGAAAATGAAGAAGTTCGTTTACAAGATTTAATCAGTTATAGAAATATGATTAGAAATATGGGGAATAAAATAGATAAATTTTTTGATGAAAATGAAATGGAACTTCCTCGCAAGTTTGAAGATGATAATGGCAATAATGGAATATGTATTCATATATTTAATAATACTATAAATGATGCAGAAGGTTTATTGTTATATAAAAAGCTTGACATTGATTAAACAATATGATACTGTATTAAAAAATAAGGAGAAATAACATGAGAGCAACAATGGAATCAACTAAAGTAATGAGAGCAACAGAAATAGGTTCATTTGAAGTAGAGTCTGGATCAGTACGTGTTTCAGATCCTTGCTACGAAATAGATACTTGGTGTGCAGGAACACTTGAAAATGTTAAAAAGGGAACATGGATTGCTAAAGTAATTCATAGTGGTGGTAGGTGTGCTATTCTTGTCGCTCATCATAAAGATAATCCTATTAAATATGATTCTGACAAATTTATTGCAGAAGGTTTTGAAGTTGGGGTAGATTCGGGGCAAGCAGGTATTTTTGATCAAGAATATTTTAAGAATGATGAAACAGTAAAAGGTGTTAAAAGAATAGGGAAGAAGTCAGAACAAATTTGTGTAGACGAGCCTTGGTATTCTGTTTGTTGCGATAGAACCTTGCAAAAGACTGGGGCTGGAGTGATTCCTTTTGGTTGTGTATCTTCATCTGGGTGGGGAGATGGTGGGTATGAATGTTCAACTGTTAAAACGAATGATGAAATAACCGCCATTAAAATTGACTTTGCTATACTTGAAGATGAGGATGAAGAAGATGAGGATTGGGGTGAAGATGAGGACGAAGATGAGGATTGGGGCGAAGATGAATAAAGATAAAGAAGTTTGCTACATGTATAAATGCAGACAGTGTGGGAAAACGTTTGCTGATATTTATTCTGGAGTTGAATGTTTAGATGATCATGTTCTTATAAATGCAATCTATAAAATAGCAATAAAGAATCAACCGCCCGTACCAATGATGACAACTCATAAATGTAATAAATCTGCTAGTGGGATTGCTGATCTTGTAGGATATAAAATAAAATAACAGGAGTGACTAACTATAATGAGTCATAAATATGTTAAATCAGAAGATGTTATAGGTATAAGAAAAGTCAAATGGGACGAACTATGGCATATCTTATATAAATATATGGGTAAAGACACTTATGACAGAGTTGATAAAAAAACAGCTCTAGAATTAATAAATAAAGCTTGACATTTTCATTTAATTTATTATAGTGCTTAAAAATAGGAAACAATTATGGAAGAACAATATATAGTTATTTGTTTAAAAGACAAAACAAAAAAAGATCCCGCTACTTATGTTCAAACCACTCGTAAAAGATTCAGTTATGATGAAGCTATTAAATATGCTAATACCGTTGCTCCTTCCAGAGATGCTTGCGTAGTAAAAGTTAAACCTGTTAAACTTAGTGGACATAAATATCCCTTGTTTTTAACAGAAAATTTTTGTATTTGGTGTCATGGCTTGGGTAAAAATAGTTTGGGATTAACTTGTCCTGATTGTAATGGAACAGGATATGGCGCACAATAAAGGAGAAATAAAATGACATACGATGAATCCCTTAAAAAATCTTGCATTAAAAAAGAGCCAACACTAGAACAACTAGAATTGAAAGCTATTAAAAAGGATGCATATTATCTTGAATATGTTAAAAATCAAACAACTAAAATCTGCCTGAAAGCCGTAAAGCAAAACGGACTTGCTATTAAATTTGTTAAGGAACAAACGCCAGAAATTTGTTTGGAAGCCGTAAAACAAAATGGATATGCTCTTTGTTATGTTAAGGAACAAACGCCAGAAATTTGTTTAGAGGCCGTTAAACAAAATGGCTATACTCTTGAATATGTTAATAATCAAACACCTGAAATCTGTTCGGCAGCTATTAAACAAAATGCAGGTGCTCTTAAATATGTTAATAAAACCATATTTGATGCTTGACTTATACACCGAATGTGATATGATACACGCATAATAAATGGAGGAAGTATGAATATAATTAAAAAAGGATGGTGGACTTTAGATGCTAAAATGTTTGACGATTCAGAAGTAAGCGATAGTTCATTAGAGCATATCGCAAGTTTAGTAAAAGAAGGTTATACAAGCGGAGAAATCGTTGAGGAAGAATGAGAGTTGTGATTTTGTAATTCAAAAGGATTAAAAAATTAGTGCTTGACTTATCCACTGAATGTGATATGATACATGAAGAAATAATCTTGCGTATAAAAGAATTAACTAAAACAATGGATATTCCTGATTTTAGAAGAGGAGACGTTGCTTGGTTGAGTAGAAATATGGCTGTACGTAACATAGATCATGAAAATCTTGTGGAAGTTTTAAAGCTTATTAAAGAATTCAATAGAAAGGAATAAATGAAAATAGAATGTCCAAATAGCAAAAAGCATAAAAGGTTTCATGTTACCGTTCATGTTTGTCAAGATTGGGAAATAGATGAAGATGGCGATTTTACGAAGGTGATTGATGAATGTAGTCAGGTTGTTGATTACCCTAATGCAAATGATGATTTTATGTATACTTGCGCTATTTGTGGTACTGATGCCATAGCTACAGACTAATAATACATACAATAAGAAAGGAAACGTTATGGGAAAAGAAATTGAAAAGTTGTCAATTGGTAAAAATGCCATGAGAAAATTTGCATTGTTGTTGTTAGACAGCGACGATGGAATTAACTTAAAAGCATATGAAACTTTGTCGGTTATGTTAGTTGAAACGGGTAATGACGATATTTTGGATGCGGTAGACATAACAGAGGATAGAGCCTATATTGGTGAAGACTATGCCGAAGCCGAACTTGCCATAATTAACGAGGAAACAAAATGCGTGAAAGAGTGAGTAAAAGTGGTAGTGAGTATATAAAAAAAGTGGTAAGGAGAATGAATGATCATATAACAGATCATATAACAGAAAGTGATAATGAAATTACATTGAGAGATTTCTTGGCGGCGGCATGTAGGCGAGATTATGATGTTCAGTTTGTGGCTTTGTTTTCTAACGAATGGGCGGCAAGTTTATGTTACAATAGAGCAGATGCTATGTTAAATATTCGCAAGCAACCTATAAAATCCTAATAATACTCTTTGGTTAGAAGAGTACAATATGGTTCAAGACTGAGATTGAACCATTTATCAAGACATTCCCCTAAAGCATAATCATATTATTTCACTCAAGAGAACTCCATCTTGGCACCAAGAGCAGCTGGCCACGTCTGCCGGTGCGTCTTTTCTCCTACTCCTGATTTCTGGAGTAGAAGATTCAAGCGCCGTCAGGTCCCGGGCGTCTTCACTAAGTGAATTATTTTTTCACTTTACGCTTGACATATGATATAGATATGTTAATATATAGGTTCAAATAAAATATAGAAGGAAATGGATTAATATGAAAATAGGTTTTGACATACATGGGGTTATTGACAAACACCCAGAGTTATTCAAAGAGATATCAGACCGTTATGTTCAGGCTGGGCACGAGATACATATTCTTACTGGTCAGGAGTGGGAAATTGTCAAGCATCAAGTTGCGATGGCCGGTGTAAAGTTTCATAAGTATTTCTCTATCGTCGATCATCATAAAGAGGTTGGGACTAAAATGTATCAAAGAACAGATAGGGAAGGCTGGTGGATGGATTCGCTATCATGGGATTGTTCTAAAGGAAATTATGCTTTAATAAATCAGTTAGATATTCATTTTGATGACGATCTTAAATATGCTACTTATTTTCCTAACACATGTACTTTCATTCATGTACCTGCGTATGGCTTTGAAAAAGTTTATCGAAATATTTTAAATTTAAGCTTGACAAATAAATAAAGCTATGATAGGCTCGTATTAACAATAAAAGGAGGACTAATGCAAAAACAAGAAGCAATTAAAAAGTATTTGGAAGTATGGGGCGGCGACGGGCATTCTATTATAAAAGCCGAGTCACTGGTAACGATGGGCTTTGATAAAGAGTTTGTCGCTCAGTTTGCTTATAATCACGAATCGGGCGAATCTTATAAAGAAAAAATATTTGATGCCAGCGGAAATATCTTTGAGTCTTTATATGGGGTTTACGTTTTAGATTTCTCATATGCGATTGCTAAGGACATTAATGCTGATACGTCCGAAGCTCGTCAGATGATGGGACGTGGATTTGTGGCAAATTGTCTTTATAAGGCTATCAAGAATGCTTTAGAAAAAGTTGAAGTTAGTGCTTGACTTACTCACTGAATGTGATATGATGCTTGCTTATTAAATAGGTATATGTTTACCAATTGCAAGAGTAGCACCTAAGAGGTCACGGTACGAGTCCGTGCTGGTCATTAGTGGACGGGACACGAAAACATATATCTATTTGATGCTTGACATTAGTAACTAACTTGGAGGATAAAGTAATGAACGTTCAAACAACTCTTATAAATCAAGGGTATGGAAAAGAAATTCCTGTGACAATAGAATCATCTAATGATCACCTATTAATTAGACCATTAGGATACGGGGATTACGATTCTACCGATGGAGAGGGAACTCCTATTATGGTTGAAGTTTTTGAGGGTAAGTTAAGGGTGATTATCTGGAGTGACATAAATCAAGAAGACCCAACTCATATTATTTCGTTAGAAGGTGCAAAAGAAGAATTAAGAATTAGTGCTTGACATACCCATTAAATAATGATATATTTGCGATAACAATGAAAGGAATGGCTATGAGATACTGGTTTTTAGATTTACAAATCACATGTGGCGAATATGAATTTAATTCTACGTCCGTTCATGAGACTGACAAAAAAGAATTTGATGCAGAAACATATGCAAAAGAATTCTATGACAACAACGATGACGATACGGAAGATAATGAAATATATTACTTTAATGGTGGAGAAGTTGCTGTTGAAGTTTGCAGAATTGACGAAATCACCAAAAAAGAATATGATATTTTGAAAGAGTATATTTAGGAGTAAAATATGTACACACATGAAATAGAAAATCAAGTTGCCGTTCTTATTAAGGCGGGAATAATATCTGCTAAAAATGAGAGAAAAGCCTGTAAAGTGCTTCGGGACGAGTGTTGGACTGATCAAATTGCAGAAATTTGGTCTATTGAAGACGTTATGAATAGAGCAGAAGATTCTGGAAATATTATTAATGTAGCAACCGCAAGAAAGGTTCTCAATTCTATCGTTGAAGATTATGACGCAAACATAGGAATTACTTGGGACGTAATTGATTTTCATACACCTATAACAGGAGTGATAGAACATGAGTAATCCAATAGATAGCTTTACAGCAGAGGAACAATCGGTTATTCTTGAGTTAGCCCGTTATGCATTGGCAAACGTCTTCACTGACTTTGCCGAAGAAGCAGATCTTTCAGATGAATACTTAACAGAGTTACAAGAGAAGATTGAATTGATAACAAAGGATGAATCATGAATAGAAAACATTATTCTCCAGACGGAACAATATTAAAACTAAAAAAGGTTGATCATGAATGTTGTACTGGTTGTTATTACGAAGATCTTTGGTTTTGTCACAGAACTGATAGCTTTATGAAAGATAGTTGCATGCCTAAAAGATCAAAAAGTAATTTTATATGGATCAAAGATATTAAAGATAATGCTTGACATACACTGAATGATATGATAATGTATGGGAAAATGAGGATATATAAATAAATACTTCGGCAATTGAAAGGCACAGCGTAAATTGTTACTTCTGTGGCAAGTTAGTAGATGAAAGAGACTGTATACCTGCTGACGAGTTTAATAACAATGATGGCGGGGATATTTGTCCAAAGTGTTTATCTGACAAAAAGATTGATCAAGAAAATACTTGACATGTGCAGAATGATGTGATAGAGTACGTATATTAAATGGAGAAAAACTATGACAGAAGAAATTACAGATACAACAACAACTATTCCCGCAGAAGACGTTGAGATTGCGGTAACAGTTGAGGCGAATCCCACAGTTACGTTTGAGACGCCTAAATCTAAACCTTGGGCTGAAATGACACCAGACGAAAAAAAAGAAGCACATGTAATTCTTCAAGGCAAGAAAGCTACAACCAAGAAAAAGATTAGAGATTATAGTTTGGATGAAGCAAAAGCCGAGATTAAGAGGCTTGATAAAACTGGACAAAAATTGAGTGTTTATTATAGCCATATACTAAAACAAATTCACGCATTGACTCATTTGAATCAATTTGTTTAATGTCCTCCATACGGGCGTAGCGACTGGTCATCCTACGCCCATCTTTTTGAAAGGAACTAATTATGAGAGATGATTTTTTTGATAGTAATGTATGTATGCGTTGCGGAAAAGAATCAATAGCAATCACAATGTCTATGTTTAATACAGATAGAATATGTATGGAGTGTCAAGAGATAGAGAGGGGACATTCCGATTATGAGAAGGCGAGAGAAGCTGACTTCGCTCAAATCAGGAGTGGTAATTATAATTTTGCAGGCATTGGTAAACCCACAGATCTATAAGGTGCGCCGCCCGAAAAATTCTGACAAAAAATTAAACTCTATAACTCATTAACCCCCAACTACTTCGGTCGTTGGGGGTTTTTTATTTTACGACGGACGTTTGGCGTCCTTTTTCGGACACCGGTCGTCCCGAGGCGTGCTGCATTTTTTTCTCCTACTCCAGAATTCTGGAGTAGGAGAAATAGCTACTGGGCGGCTGAAGGGGAAAATGTAAAAAATAAGCTTGACATTGTTCTTGGTAAATGATATGCTGTTTAAAAATGGAGTAAGATAATGAGTGTCAAGTGTAAAGGCGGATGTGGAGTAGAGTTAAAAGAAGAACCAAATTTCAAGCCTAAATGGTATGGTTTATTTAAGAATGACAAATGTATCTCTGGTATTTGCGTAGACTGTTATAAGAAGGAGAAAAAGCAAAAATGAAAATAGGAACTATGTCAATTGTATGTGGAACGGAAGCCTGTAATGCTCATTGTCCTTTCTGTGTTTCTAAAATGACTCCAGCATCTAATCTTCGTGCTAACGCTATCAACTATCGTAATCTTGATATAGCATGTAGACTCGCAGAGAAAAATGGTGCTACTACCTGCTTAATAACTGGCAAAGGCGAACCAACATTATATCCTAATTCAGTCGCTTCATATATTGATCATATAAGAAAGTACTTTCCATTTATTGAGCTTCAAACAAACGGAATTAATTTACTTGAATTAAATGCAGATTATTCATTTTCTAATTGGTGGGGTGCTGTCACGGTGTGGGGTGGAGTGGAGATGTCTTATTTGGAAGGATGGTACAAACTCGGCTTAACCACTATCTCTATTTCTGCTGTTGAAACTGGATCTGCTAATAAGAAAATTTACGGAGAAAATTATCCTGATTTAGGAAAGACTGTTAAAGTATTACATGATATTGGATATACTGTTCGGCTCTCTATTATTATGCTAAAAGGTTACATTGATAGTCCAAAGCAAATAGATAGGGTAGTTGCTTTCTGTCAGGATAATAAAATTAAACAATTAACTATTAGACCTGTTAGTCGCCCTGATAATAACGATAATAAAGTTTGCGAATGGGTTGACGATCATAAACTTTCTGATAAAGATATTGAAGTTATAAACAATCATTTTAATACCACTCATGGAATAACTCCTGTCCTTCATTTGGCACATGGAGCAACAGTATATGATTACAAGGGGCAAAATGTTTGTCTTACTAATTGCTTGACAACTAATGATACTGATGATAATATCCGTCAAATCATATATTTCCCTGATGGTACAATCGGATATGACTGGTGTTTTCGTGGTGCTATACTTCTCTAAAATAGTGCTTGACATCTTAATAAGACTGTGATAATATGCTCTCATAATAAAAAAAGTAATACTAAAAATGAAAATGGGGGATATGTAGATAAACAAAGAAACCGAAGGACAAGGCAACGGTATGAGTCCCGTATCGTTGATTAAGAATAAAATTATCTACATATTCCCCTCAACTGGAGTGACCGACATGAAGACACAAAGACAAATATTGCATGATAAAATTCGTGAGCGTCTTAAAAAATACAGGACAGAATGTTTACTTTGTTTGAATCCTACTGATGATTATACATGGGGATGTACTCGTAAGAATGTCCAAAAAACATTAGCTCTCGTAAACAAAATAATGAAGAATATCCCTGCTACTGCTTGGCCTACAATAGATGATGATTGGCTTAATTATACTACGATTGTAAGTGGAAACTGGAAGATAGTATTAAGTTGGAGTTGGAAGACTCACAGGAGACTTGTTGACTTGAGCCATAAAAATAATGATCATACCGCTTGGGTTATTGAACATAAAGAGAAACATGGGGAATATATTAACTTTGACATTGGTGGTTCGTAATTTAAGTTGAACCGTCTGGGGGAGGCTGGCGAAGGAGAAACAATTTTGACGGTAGTTGAATTTCCTTGCCTCCCCCTTTAATTTAATGCTTGACAATTTCTTAATGGTATGATAGGCTTGTTTTAACAATGGAGGGAAAAATGCAAACAATAACCAAACAAGATAAAGAAGACTATTGTAACGGCGATAAACAATTAACAAGTAAAGAAATCAACGCTCTAACAGAAATCTTTAAAACAATAGAGGCATTGGAATATAGAAATTGGAAAAATATCAATGGCGGGTTCTCTGAAATTGCTATGACTAATTATGACGATGAAGCAATAGATTTTCAACTTGAATATGGAGAACAAGATATGGGCGGTGGACATTCTTCTCTCTATGTTGATAAGGGTTCAATCTCTAGAAAAATATTGTTAAGTGATATAACTCTAGAAAAAAAGATAAAAACAATAAACTGGTAATCAGGAGTGTAAGATGAAATACATTCGTTTTGAATATGCAGGCTTTGTTATCTTTGAAGAAGATCAAAAACATTCAGATATAGCCTTGAAATTCCCCAACGACACAATCCTTTCCGCAGGCTTTGTTAAAATAGCTTTTGAAGAAGATCAAATAGGTGTTTATGGGGAAAGCGCAAGTCTCAGTAAAGCTTGCAATCCCGATGATGGAAAGGCGTTATATCATAAATTATCATATGGTTATTGAAATTAAGGATTAAATATGTCAACCGGTTTTTTAATATGTGCAGTGGTTTATTCAGTATTATGTGCCATATGGTTAATAGTTATGGTCTGGTGGATAATTAAACAATTCAAACATTAATTCAAAGGAGAAATATTATGAGTAATGGTTATGGAGCAGGTTGCGCTGATGTTATAACAAGTATTGACCTTAAAGAAATATGCCCAAAAGAATATAACGCATTCATGGATGCTCTTAAAACCTTGAATGTATCTTTTGATGAATATGCACAATCTAAACTATATGGCGACATTGATAGTCCAGCTTATGAAAACGTTAATATTAAATTTGTTAATCTTGCAAGAAAATTTAAGAAAGTAACAGATGGCCTTGAGCTTGATATTGAATATCATAATTCAGACGATAACGGAGATTGCTATGACGAAGTTAGTAACGGATTTTTCACTGTTTACAATATGTACCAATTAACAAAAGCAGGTAAGAAAATAGGTAATAAGGTTGAAAGAAAATATTATGTTACATGGGGATAATAGTTCTTGACTTACCTAATTTGAAATGATATATTATGCGTGACAAATGGAGGAATAACATGACTAAATCAAACGTATCAACTAACTGGAGTGAAGCAACTCGTAATCCGTTTCGGGCTATTATAAAGCTTATACATTGTGCTCAGGCAGGCTATAATTGTTGGATAGCTCGTATACCTAACAAAGATTGTAGTTATCCAATTACAATCGTCAATCCTCAGCTCAATCATAAAAGGAACTGGAGTGTAAACTATGGTGTGATTGGAAATTTAGAAGAAGTCGCCAAACAATCATTTATTAACGAAACAGAAAAAGATTTAAGTCTTAACTATGTAACGGATAAAAATTGCAAACCAGTTAAAAGGTCAGCTAAACTTCAAAAAGAAAAAGAAAATACTTGGATTTATTTTTGGAAAGCAAAAGAAGGCATTAAATATCATGTGCCCGATCCCAAAATAAATAAAGTATTTATAGTGTGCTTTAATGAGAAGAAAAGCGAAGTCCACACGCCTACATGGTTAAAAATAGTAAACGCTTTAATTTCCCCTTTAAGATTCATTCCCCAATACAGTAATTTGGATATGGGCACATACAAATGCCATACGTTCAGAATAGGTGATGTCACGAATGGTTTTACTATTGAATTTCAGATGCCAAAGAAATTTTCATTTAGTTCTTGACTTACCCACTGAATGACATATAATGTAGAGAATAACTAATGCCTCCGTTAGCTCAGGCAGGAAATAAAGAGCAACTATATTGTAAAAGATGAGACTTAAGGTATACCACTCTGGGGACGTTCTATGCTAGCAAAGAATATTCTGGAGTGAGTCAAATTGAATAACATAGAGGGGGTCGATGGTTCAAATCCATCACGGAGGCCCTATTTTGTTGAAGGAGGAAATTATGAGACATCTCGCATCAATACAAAAAATCAAAGAAGTGATTAAGCATCCCAACGCTGATATACTTGATATTATAACTGTTCTTGGATGGAAGTGTGTTTCTAAATCAGGCACTTTTAAAGAGGGCGATCTTTGCGTATATGTGTTTATTTAGAAGGATTTATATATATTAATATAGTATAATATATGTATGAAAAAACTCAATAATAAACAAATAAAAGAAATACTTGATCTATATATTCAGGGCAAAAAAGTTACAGAAATAGCTAATCAATATGATATTTCAAAAGCATCTATTGATTATTACCGCAAAAAATATCATGTAAGGGCTCATCCTTACGGCTTCCACTCAAAGAAATATGACATAAATGATAATGCATTCAAAAATATAAATAGCGAAATAGAAGCATATCTTCTTGGTTTTATATTCGCAGATGGACGAGTTACTAAATATTATCTTCGATTAGATATTAGTGAAAAAGACAAATATGTCCTTGACCTTTTGCGTGATTACATCTACCCCGAGAAACACCCCGAGTATATAGAACGAATACTCAATGGTAAAAAATATTTATTACTATGCGTGTCTAATAAGCAAATTTGTGATAATATAAGAAAATTTCAGTCTAACCCTAGTAAGGAGCAGTTCCCGTTTTTGTCTCCCGAAATGCTTCCTCATTTCATTAGAGGGATATTTGACGGTGATGGTTCGTTTACTTTCTATCAAAAAAAAATGCGTCCATTTTTATTCTTTCTTGGAAAAGAGAAGTTTTTAAAAGAGATGCAAAACCACTTAATTAAAACGACAGGTATACGACGAACCAAACTAATCCCCTTATTAGGCATTCATCGTCTATCTATATCTTCTATTAAAGATATTTATTTTTGTGCTAACTACCTCTACGAAACGGCGACAATTTATCTAACAAGAAAACATGAAAAATATATTGATTTTTTATCAAAATGTGATATAATTAAAAGTAAAGCTAGAAAAATTCATACAAAGAGACACAAGAATTATGAGAAAACTTGCTAGTGTAGAACGTATATTAAATATAGAGTCTCATCCGAATGCCGATAAATTAGAAATTGCTACGGTTCTTGGGTGGAAATGTGTAGTTAAAAAAGGGGAATTTAAACCTAAAGATCTATGTATATATTTTAGAATTGATTCTCTTATTCCTATGAGTCATGAGTGGGCAAGGTTTCTTCAAAATAAAGATAAGCCCCAAGCTCCCGCCCGTTTAAAAACAATAAAATTGCGTGGTCAACAAAGCCAAGGTCTCTGTATGCCATTGGAAACCTTTAAAGATACGGGACTTGATCCTTCTGTTCAGCTTGAAGGGGACGACTTGACTGAGTTTCTCGGCATCACAAAATACGAACCCGAAATTCCTGCGTGTCTTAATGGCGACGTTAAAGGAGCAAGACCAAGTTACACCATAAAAACTGACGAGGATAGAATACAAGCTTTTCCGGCCTTAATTGACGAATTTCAAGGTAAGCTTGTTTATGTCTCTCAAAAAATTGATGGTACAAGTGGTACATATTCTTATTTGAATGAAGAGTATAATGCGTCAGGTAGAAATTGGTCGTATAAAGAAGATATTAATAATACTTACTGGAAAATTTCAGAGAAGTATAAAATCAGAGAAAAGCTTAAAGACATCTATGATAAATCTGGAGTGGGATATGCTATTCAAGGTGAAATAGCTGGGCCAAAGATTCAAGATAATCTATTAGAGTTAAAAGATCACGAATTGTTTGTATTCAATGTAATGCACCTCGGCGAAGGAAGTTTTCTTGGCTTTTACGAATTTAAAGAGTTTTGCGAAAGACTTCAGTTACAAACAGTTCCAATACTTCAAATTTGTGAGTTCAAATGGAAAACCATAGATGAATTGTTAGCTCTTGCAGATAGCACACGTTATCCAAGTGGTCATGTTAACGAAGGAATTGTGATACGGCCTGTGCATGAGTTTCACAGCAAAGTATTGTCGGGCCGTGCAAGTTTTAAGGTGGTCAGTAACGAATTTTTGAAAAAGACAAATCAATAAGCAACTCTCATGGTACAGTTCCGAAGCCCCGAAGGATTAGTCTCCCTTCGGGGCTTTTAGTTATTATATCCCAAACTCTAAATCAGGCTCGGCTAAATTAGGACTAAAAATTGGCGGGCTGGTCTTCTTTCGTTTCTCCTACTCCTGATTTCTGGAGTAGGAGAAACGTACTACCGGCAGCACAGCGGGCAGCAGGTTGGTGAATTTTTTTAAAATAAATGCTTGACTTATATTACAACCTGTGATATGCTTTTAAAATAATGAGGTAAATATGGAAAACATAGAAGAAAAAATAGAAAAAATTCATAATCAGATATTCCACAAAAGACTTAATCGTAATAAAAGTTATGATGAATGGAAACTATTAAACCGAAGAGATTTTAAAGGAACTAAAATAGATGATAAAATTAGAGAGCTATTAGAAAAGAACTATAAAGTAACGGGCGGTTATTTTGCAACAGCCGTAAGAGGTTATTACGAATATTATCTCATGTATAAATAACGGAGGGATATTATGAAGACGAACAGACGAGTTTTTAGGCAATGGGAAAAGAAAAGGACTCCAAGTGGTTATTTGGATAACGGTCTTTGGATACTAACTGACAATATAGTATCAATGCCTGAGAACATGATAAATGATGCAATTGTGGCTGAAATCAGTTTAAAAATTGGGACAACTCATACTTCCGAAACAAAGATGAAGGCATACAAAGTGACTTATGCTGGCAACTCATGGGTTATTGACAAAAATCCATTAAATATAAAATAATGCTTGACAAGTTTTAAATTTTGTGATAGGCTTACGTTAACAATAGGAGATACAACAATGAAATGCGACAAATGCAAAAGCGACAGAATACTTAATGTTTGTGGAAAAACTTCTGATATGTTTAATTGTCACTACAAAAATATAGAACATGATGGTTATGTTCCAGACAATATTCATGTTGGTGATGATGGTTATGGTGATTATGTTCAATTTGATTTGTGTATGGAATGCGGAAAAATTCAAGGTAAATTTCCAGTTAGTGATGAACAAATTGAAAATGCTATTAATAAAGCTTGACAAATGATTTAATTTGTGATAAAGTGTTAAAAAATAAGGAAAGCCAAATGATAGAATTAACACATCCCTTTAAAGATAAGTGTCCTGATGTTGACGGATTACTAAAAAAAAGTGATGGCACGATAGTAAATAGCATTGAATCTTTTTGTAGTCATATCAAAAGAGAGGCGGAAAAATATACTACAATTATAGATTCTGAAAAATATAAGGGTGACGCATTAGAACTATTTGTGGAGTATCTCATTAAAGTGGATGGTGCAGATAATCGCATTGGTATTTATGATTACAAGTTACTTACAGATGATGGCGATGAAGATTGTGGAGTAGATGGACACGGACTAGGCGACAATAAAAATCCCGCAACTGTTCAAGTCAAATATAGAAGAGGTGATTATGTTTTAACCGCAAATCTTGATCATCTCTCAAATTTTCTAACTGCTTCTTGGTTTGATTATGCAGTTCCGATAGAAGATAATAAAAATATGCTTATCATTACTACGGGCTTAAAGGTTGACGAACAAAGTAGAGAGAAGATGCTCAAGAATAAAGTTCGGGTTTTAAACAGAGATGCTTTAAGGGAAATGTGCGACAATAGACCCGAATTTTGGACTCGTTTTTATGAATCAGTAACCAAGAGTAGAGTTCAAAAACAAGTTATTAAGCCCTATGAGTTAAGAGAACATCAATCAGAAGCAACAGTAGCTATATCTAAAGATGAAAATTCTAAGGGCAAGGTTGTTCTTCCTACTGGTTGTGGCAAAACGATTATTGAAGCCGATGTTATCAAAAGCAAGATTATAGAATGTCAAGCTAAAGGAATTGTTCCTGTTATCAAGGTTAATGCTTCAAGAATATTGCTTTGCTTTCAGTTGTTTGAGGAAGTATTCAGATATCTCAACTCTTATGGGATTGTAGCAAAGTATATCAACTTCAATAGTGGTAATGCCGATGATAGATATTACGTTGCCGAATTGAGGAAGATGAATATGGTTTACAGGGAGATCACCTCAACCACCTCTGCGAAATCAGCCAAGACAGAATATGACAAGGCACAGGTAGAAAAAATACCGTTAATTATATTCAGTACTTATCATTCATCCGAGCGTTTTGCTGATAGTGGCATTATTCCTGACTTGACAATACATGATGAGGCACACAATTTAGTATCAAGAGAATTTAGTCGGTGTGCGGTGTTACCTTCAAAAGCCGATTTTTATTTTACAGCTACAGAGAAAATAACAGATGGGAATGAAGGCTTGGGAATGAACAATGAAGGTATATTTGATAAAATGATTTATTCAAGATCGGCAAAAGAAATGATTGAGAAGGGTGAAATGGTTGCACCTCGCATTCATATCATTAGAGCAAATAATAATGCCAAGATTGATGTAGAAAAAGTGGATGCTGATTATTCTACTTTATTCAATTCAATTACTACCGCTTTCTTCGCCCATGATAAACAAATTAAAGAAGATTCTTACGATAATAGCAAGATAGGTGCAAAAATTTTAGTTGTATGCAGGGGGCAACAAGATTTAATGGAAATGGTTAAAACTCAATCTTTTAAAGATTTCAGAATTTTATATCCTGACGTTCATGTGTTTGCGTTATCTTCTGAATTTGGATTATTGAATGATGATGTTCATTTTAAAGCTCCTGTTACAAATTCAAAGAAGTTCAAGTTTCTCAAGAAGTTAAAAGAATTAAAAGACAGTGATCGCTGTATTGTTTTTCATGTTGATATGATTGGAGAAGGAATTGATGTTCCCGGAATTACAGGGGTTATGCCTTTTAGAAATTGTGAATTGAGTAAGTTTGTTCAAAATATTGGTAGAGCCGCTAGATTACACAGAGATGATAGAAGGCGTTTTTATGCTGGCGAAATAACTCCAAAGGAAACCAAGAAATACATTAAACCGTATTCATGGATTATTATTCCTACTTTTCTTACGAACTCAGAAGGGTTTGCTGATAGGTTCAAGGGAATTATCGGTAGACTAAGAGACGAATATGGAATTACAAAAGAAAGTGTATTGATAAGTAATGACAGAGGGTTATCAATAGACGACGACATTGACAAGGATAATGATGTAGATAAAAATCGTAAACATACTAAGAGTGGCATTGATGGATTCGTAAATGAGTTTGAAGGTATGAGTTGCTTGGAGAAGATTATCTTTGATGATAAGACTGAGCAAAGGAAAAATGAGATAGTAGGCGAGCTTGAAAATTTAATCAAATAGTAGTTGACTTCTTCTGTGATTATGATAAGGTATTATTATGGATATAGAAAACAAGGCTTGGCAAGACGCAATAAAGGAAATTACTGAAAAATTAGCGAATAATACCAGTAATCTTCAGACAATTCATACTCCCTTTGAACTTGTAAATTGTATGATAGGCAAGTTGAAAGAGAATGTTGAATTGAAGGATAAAACATTTTGTGTGTTTAATCTTGAATTCGTTGAAGCGTTGATATATGATTATGGTGTTGCTAGGGATAGAATATGGTTTGTAACAGATTGTCCTGAGAAAGCTAAAATAATGGGACACAATAGATACAAGGGTGTAGTGGTAGCAAGGGGTAATTTTTTAAAAACGGAGATGATTATGAAATTTGATGTTGTAATTGGAAATCCACCTTATCAAGCACAGCAAGAGCAAAAGGGAAAAAAAAGAGGCGGAGGAGCTTCTTTATGGGATAAATTTGTATTTAAATCCTTTTCTATTTGTAAAGATAATGGTTATATTACCCTTATTCACCCTTCAATGTGGAGAAAACCCGAATCTAAAAATTCTAAAAATAAGGGTTTATGGGAGAGAATAACAGAAAAGCAAATGTTATACTTAGAAATACATAATAGTCAAGACGGGATGAGAATGTTCAACGCAGGAACGAGATATGATTGGTATATCATTCATAATAAACCATACGAAAAACCAACAATAACAGTAGATGAAGACGCAGTTGTACATAAAATAGATTTAAGAAATTGGAACTTCTTACCGAACAAAAATTATGATTTAATAGAAAAAATATTAGCAAAAGAAGAGGGAGAAAAATGTCCTTTAATTTGGAACACTTTTTATCATACAGCTATTGGAAGATATAATTACGTTAATGAAACCCAAGATAAAAATTTCAAATATCCATTGGTTCATTCAACAAATAAAAACGAAAATCGTTTTTATTGGACTAACTTAAAAAACAAAGGACATTTTGGTATTTCAAAAGTCATATTTGGCGAAAGTGGTATAAATAATTGTATTATTGATATGAATGGCGAATATGGAATGACACATTGTTCTATGGCAATAAAGGTCGAGTCTTTAAAAGAGGCAGAGGCTATTAAAAAGGCTCTTGAATCTGAAAAATTTAAAATTTTATTAGAATCAGTAAGCTGGGGGAATTTTAGGATTGATTGGAGATTGTTTAGGTATTTCCGTAAGGATTTTTGGAAGGAGTTTGTTGACGAAAAAGTAGAAGTCTCCGCTTGACCTACCCACTGAATGATGATAGAGTATATGTATTATGAGTGAAATAGATATGACAAATTTTGTAGAAGTTACTACCCCAAAGAAATCTCAAAAATCTATTCACCACGATAAGCGATTAGCAAGACGAAAACAAACCGCAGAAGATTTTACTCCGTCAAAACTCGTTAATGAAATGCTTAATAAATTACCCGAAGAAATATGGGAAGAGAATAAAACATTCATAGACCCTGCTTGTGGTAATGGCAATATGCTTATTGAAGTATTAAAACGCAAATTACAATACAACCACGATCCGCTAGAAGCATTGCAATCAATCTACGGTACTGATATAATGGAAGACAATATCAAGGAAGCAAGACTAAGACTTCTTAAAATTACTATCAATTACGTTAAAAAAAATAAACTAAAGAAACCAGATCAAATAAAACTTATCAAAACATTATGCAAAAATGTTAAATGGGTAAATATGAAAGTATATCCCAACGGCTCTTTAGATTATGACTTTGAATTTAAATGTGAACCTAATGACGAACAAGCAAAAAAAGCATTAAAGAAAATAATCAATGAAAAATTACTAAGCCAAGTGTCAATATGAAAATGTTAAAAATGTTAATAATATTATTAATATTAACTATAGTAACTAACGCCAATGCTCACTCTTTTAAAAGTCAACATTGGAGTAAAAAGCAACTTGAAATTAATAAGAAGCGAGCAGAGTTTTTTGCCAACGCCAGATATTTAAATGCCAGAGCGAAGGGAACTGGTTATGAATCAATGGAAGTTGAACGTTATAAAATTGCGAAAGAAGCAGAATGGCTAAAAAACCAACGTGCAAAAGAACGCTTAAGATATTTAAATATTTGCAAGGTTACTGGATATACTCCCGTTGCAAAGAATAGAAAAGAGGCAAGGCAATGGGAGTGGGAAAAACTTAAACGTGGCGGGCAAGAAGAAATATTGCCTTGGTATAGAGGTAAATAAATTTAAAGCTTGACAACTGATTGAGACTGTGATAAAGTGTCCTTAACAATAAAGGAATAACACAATGACAAGCAAAATAATCATATCTCCTCGTACAAAAACAACATGGCATAAAAATAAAATATCAGGAGTGGAGTGGTCAACTCAAGTGCCATTAAAAGGGTTTGAAGTTTCAGGTGGAGAATTCTTTACTACAACTCATACTTCAATTAAAGGTGCAGAAAAAGAGGCAAAACATAGAAAAGACATTAATGAGAAATTCCCTTTTACAATGCCTCGCTCAAAAAGAGAAATAAATAAAATGAAAAAATTAGGCTTGACTTATTTTTAAAACTGTGATACTCTTGCTTTAACAATGGAGGTAAACATGACGACCATAGCAGTAGTCAGAGGATCAAGTAAGAACGGATGGAAAATTCTCGTCAACTACATTCAAAGAGGAGTAGAACTTCACGATATAAAACTTGCCAACAATCAAGCACTTGCGATTTCCGAATCCCAACCCTGTAATCATTTAATTCTTGCCAGAGAGGACGCATAATTATTCTGAAATAATTTTTGCTTGACTTTATATCGTAAGGTGCTATGATGCTTATAAATGGAGGACAATCAATGAGAAAAAGTTTTATAGATACAGAACCCGAAAAACACGAATCATACGGATTGGTATCGTTATCAAGAGTAACCTGTACACCTCCTATGGCTTTGTTCGGATCATCTATTCGGCATAGCAACCTTATTAATCTCAAAATTCATAAGGGGAAGAAGTATAGAGATTTTCAAAATGACCACTATATGGACGATGGTTTACTTTGCGAAGTGTATTTGTCTCCGACACAATTCGCAGAAGCAATTACCTCGTTTAATATAGGGTGTGGCGTTCCATGTACTCTTAATCATGTGATAGGGGATAAATTTGATGAACAAGCTAGAAGGTTTAGACAGCCTTGCCCCGAAGTAAATATCAGACAACTTGCTAATCAAGAACTTAAATCAGAAATGTCAGAACTTAAAGAAACAGTAGATAGATTGTCTAAAGATGCAAAAGAGATCCTTAATCAAAAAGGTGCGTTGAAAAAAGCTGACAAGGATAAACTCTTAAAAGATCTTATGTTCCTCGCCCAAGAAATCGGGAGTAACATTCCTTTTGTTCACGAATGTTTTAATAAATCTGTCAACAAGACGGTAACAGAAGCGAAGGGAGAGATTGATGCTACCTTACAATCTATGAGAGAAAGACTCGGTGATAAAGTATTAAACGGAGAAATTGAAGTACCTTTACTTAATGACATGAATGCGAAAAAAGGGAACGACACAACTGTAGAGTAATTTAGTTCAGTTGTTCGTTTTCACTTGAAGTCCTCGATAGTACCATGAAGTCTATCGGGGGCTTTTTGTTTTAATATCCGTTCCCTCTCACCGGTAGAAGAGCTGGCCTGAAGATCCAAATCTCCTACTCCTGATTTCTGGAGTAGTGAAACCGACCAAAAAAATTTTAAATTTCTTCTTGACATTTTCTTTAAATATGATAGACTTGTTGAAAATGGAGAACGACAATGTATCTTTATCAAACCATAACTGACAAAGCAAATATGCAAGACGGTGGAAACTTCATACCTGTGTTTAATCCTGACCATATTGCCCAAGCGGATAAAATGGAAGTATGGGCAACAGATATGAATGACACGGGCAACGATTATACGGTTTTTAAATTAATGATTGGCGACAAAATCATAGCCCAAAAAACAAAAAGGGGGTATTAAAATTGAGTACCAAAATTAAGAAGCGTATTGACAGACAATAATTGCAAAACTTCAAAAAGAAAATGCTTGACTTCTATATTAAATATGATATGATGCATAACAAATGGAGAACAAATAATGACAACCGAAATAGAACTTCTCAACGCAATTAATAACGGAATACATGCAACAAATATTAGTCTGTTATGGATACAAGTTTGGATGGTGGTATTGACTTGTTGGGTCGCCGCCATTACAGCAATGATATCGGGAAGAAAATAGTTCTTGACTTCTACACTGAATGTTATATAATACATACTATGAAACTAAAAGATATTAAAATTTTATCTCTAACACGTAAGGATTATACGAATGGTAATATTATCGGATTACCTATCTGTAATTACCCACTCTGGCAAAAAACATACAGGAGTGCACTTAAAAGAATAAAGGATTTAAAAAGATTTAAAAAGTTTCATAAAATATTTAAAGACAATCGCACAGATTTTAAACGCATCTTCGGCAAACCCTCATTCACATTTAACGGCAGTCACTATTTTCACGGTTGGTTAGTTGAATTTAATGATACCCAACTTATTGTCTTAACAGCAAAAGAACATGGCACTGAATATGAATTGGTAATTAAAAAAAATGGAATAAAAAAACGACCCAGTATAAAGAAAACAATAGAATTTCTAGAATTATTAATGAATAATATAAAGGACTAAATTATGACCTATAGACAATTAAGAAAACAATTACAAGAAATGGACGACTTCAGACTTGATGACCCAGCTGTAATATATAACCACAGCGAAGACGAATATGAAGAAGTGAGATATATTATTAAAATAGCCGAAGAACCTGAACTTGAAGATCAATTTATTATGTATACCTAAAAGGATAAAATCGTATTACCAAAAATAATCCAAAATAAAGCTTAACATTTGTCATTAACCTATGATATTCTTACGCTAAACAATAAAGAAGGGGACAAACGATGAATACAATTGAAGATCAGTTAGTTAATGAAATATATGAAATAATGTCCCGCCAATCATTCTATAATTTTTATACGAGTGAAGCTGACGACTCTTTTACAGCTCATATTCAATGTAATGATAATTGCCCGACAAAAGAAGAAATATTGAAAGAAATAAAAAGTTTATTTCAACCATTAATTAAAAAGGTAACAACCCCCCCAACAGGAGTAGGAAAAATATGAAAACTATCAAAAACATAAAAACGGGTGAAGTGAAAAGAGTAAAAGATACAGAAGCTTATGGACACGCTCCCGAAGGTTGGAAATACTGCGGGAAGAGTGAATCTAAACCACCTAAACCAGCCAAAGAAAATGTTGAAAAGAATAACAAGAAACAACCAAGCAAAAAGAGATAAAAATAGTTCTTGACTTTCTTTAAAGATCAGGTATAATAATAATATCTAAAAATTAAGTAATTCCTCGTAACTTGAACAAGGAGGACGTTATGTATCGTAGCTAAAACCTACATTGTTATTTATATGTTGAACCCGTTAGTTAATTCTAGCGGGTTTTTTTATTGGGCAATTCTTTATTTCTGGAGTAAGAGAAAATTTCCTAGAAAATTTATTCCCCACTAGCGGATTCTTTTCTTGAAGCAATTTTTACTAAACCTCAACCCCATTCCCGCTAACTTCAGGCGTGCCGGTTTTAAATTTCTCCTACTCCTGTTTTCTGGAGTAGGAGAAAAAAACGCACCGGCATACCCAGTACTCCCGCACCAGAGTCCTGCGTTCTTATAATTTGCCAAAAATAATGCTTGACATCTTTAACTGATTTTGATAATCTTACTGAAAATGAAGGAGTGACTTATGAAATATCATGTATGGCACGCAAAGAACCCAACATTCGGATTTGGAGTAGAACCTAAATTCCCAGAGGATTATGAACTCGTAGCCTTGATAACATCGGAATCTCTTAATGATACGTTCAGAATAACTAATCATATCGACAAATCTTGGACAAGTAATCCAGAAGTAATTGCAACATATAAAACCCAACCTCGCTCTACAAGTGTTGGGGATGTTGTCGTTGACGCAAATGGCAATGCTAATCGTTGCGAAAGTATGGGTTGGAAAACTATAACAATATAATCAGGAGTAGGAAATGAAGCAATCTCAGATAAAAACTATCGCCAAGAATATTCATGCGAAATTTATGAAGGAAACTGATAACGAACCATTGGACGGAGATGCAACATCTGATTTTTGCAAGGATCTAAACTTTGAACTGGATTTGCTTAACGGAAATGAAACAATAGAAAATAAAAAGAATCAGCCCAGATATACAATGATAAGATGCAATAACGAGTCTATGGCTTATGGTAAGTCACATGGAAGTGATGATGCAGAAACGACCTGTTGTGGAATTGATATTATAAACGATGCATGGATTATAACTCATAATCAATATGATGGTTATATTAGTTGCCCGAAATGCTTAAAGAAAATTAACGCTTGACTTCCTAAATAAACTGTGCTAAATTAAACGTACTAAATGGAGGAATAATCATGTACGTTCAAATCACCACCAGATGTAATATGACCTGTTCGCATTGTGGCTTTTCCTGTACTAAAAAAGGAACAGATATGTCACTCACAACATTTAATAACGCCTTGAAATATTGCGACGAAATTATAACAATCGGAGGGGGCGAACCAACTCTACATCCTAAATTTTGGGAAATTATAGCGAAATCAATAGCTCATTATGATGTGTGGTTAGCAACAAATGGAAGCATAACTGATTCAGCTTTAACACTCGCAAAAATGGCGGCTAAAGGTGTTTTGGCTTGCGATCTATCTTTAGACGATTATCATGACCCTATTGACCCTATCGTCATTCAAGCATTTCAAAAAAATAAAAAAAACTATTTAACACAAAATGATAATGACTCAAGAGGAGTAAGAAATGTAAACGGTAGCGAAGTCAATGCGGGACGTTGTGATTTTGGAATAGATGACTGCATATGCGAAGATATAATAATTAAACCCAACGGTGATGTAAAAGCTTGTGGTTGTGTAGATGCCCCAACATTCGGTAACGTTAATACGGCAGTATATATTCCCGACGAATGGGATTGGAACGAGTGTTATAAAAAACAAAGAATTATGTACTTGACTTACCCACTGAATATGTTATGATACATGAATAATTAATAAGGAGCATTATGGCAATACCTTTATATGACCCCAGAGAGTGTTTTGAACAACTAAAAGAACATATCGGACATAAAATAGAAATAGTCGGATATGGTAATGAAACGTATAAAATATTTAATGTTGCCGTAGAGTGCGAAACCTGCGGAACAGTTTTAATAGATTTTGATAATCCTAACGACGACAATAACGCTTGACTTACCCACTGAATGATGATACCTATATACATAATAAGGAGGAAATTATGCCTAACAAACCATACAAAACGTCTATAGATGAAGTTATAGATACAGTCTATTGTGCCTTTTGCGATCAAGAAGCAGATTATATGATTGCCGAAACAGAAACTCCCATATGCGAAAATTGTAAAAATATATATGAAATGGGTAAAGAAAATCAGGGAACAATAGAAAACTTGTAAAGCCAGATAACTTGTAGTAAAAGCAAGACTAGCCGAAGAACCCTGCCTGTCCACTGTTGGGACAGGCAGGGGAACAATAGAAAAATAGATGGAATTTAACATCGCACTGGTACACCCTTACCAAGGAGCGAGTAGAAAACCCCTTACTTTAGCTATGGGGGATGAATATGAGGCATTAAAAATATATTTAGAAAAAGATAAAATTGTTGTATAATAATAAGTACGAAAGCAATTAAAATTTGCTTTAATAAGTCTGGGCAAAGACTTTAGCGAGGCGTAAGCCGAGCTTAGAACCCCCCGAATTTATTCGTGGGGAGTATGTCAGTTGCAGAGGTTAAATTAGTAAACGATTTGTCGGATTATGATAATTAATCCTTGACTTATCCGCTGAACGATGATAGCGTACGAATATGAATAATGAAACCTTATTAGAAAAAGAATTTAAGATCGCCGGAGCTTGTAAGTTTAGCCCTTATTGCTTTTTGAATTGCTTTGGATGCTACCGAATAAAACTGGCGACACCTAAAGAAAAGAAAACAGCAGAAAAAGATCTAAAAGCGTATCGTAAAAAAATAGGACTTAACTAATATGGAGAAAGTTATGCAAGATAATAAGAAAAACTGCGGTAATTGCAAGCACGACGATATGATAATTAACGAAGAGTGCCCTTGCGATCACTGTACTCGCAATCAATCTAAATGGGTTCAAGATCAGTGGCTAGAAAAGACGGAATCTGAACATAAATAGATAAACCAAAATAGGGAACAAAAAGCCTCACTTCCTAAACGAGTGAGGCTTTTTGTTTTTACCCTAATGCCCCATTAAACCCCAGTCCGCATCTGAGTCATATCGCCTTGTGTTTCTCCTACTCCTAATTTCTGGAGTAGGAGATTTAGAATAAGATCTCCTCCATCATCTCCTCGAACATCTCCTTCTTCATCTCCTCCCTTTACGTTTTTTCTCCTACTCCAGACTATAAAAATATTTTAAAATAAACCTTGACTATTAAATTAGTTTTTGGTAACTTATCTCTTAATGAAAGACCAATCATTAAAGACCAAGACCAATTATTAAAGACCAAGACCAACTATCAACTGTAAAATACTATGGAGGTAATCAGTATGAGTAAGGCGGTAGAAAATAACAAAATCGACAGCATTGAACAAACGGTAGCAAAGAATAACATCAGGAATAATATCGCAAGACAGTTTGAACAATATATTTCAACATTCAAGAAAGTTCCGCAAACAATGAATGTGGCTTCTCTTGCGGCAAAAGAATGGATGTTTGAATATGGGTTACTCAATACACTCAGACATTCATTCATTTTGAAAAACATTCCTGAGTTACATTTTATATCGGCAGAAAAAGAAAAGAAGATAGCAACGAGATCTTTTGAGAATATGCCTATAAATGCAACGGTTTTACATGGTATGTTTTCGGACATATTTCAAAGCCCATATAAAACTGCAAAAGTGGGTTGGTCTTACCTTACTGAAGCCATTAAAGATTATCAAAGTCCAATCCAATATAGTTTGATATGGGCTGATTACTGTTCTTATGCAAATGTAAAATTGCTTGAAGATTTTGTTAATGCAGTAGAACACAATATGACAGAAGGTTTAATCTATATAACTTTTTGTCTGAGTGAAAAACATGGGGCACATAAAAAATCACTTAAAGCTCTTAAAAAATATTCAAAAAGCAACGGGAAAGATATTTGTAAAGTTACTTCCGATGCCATTAAATATTTTGCAAAACAAATCAAAGGTAAAAAAGTCGAAAAGGTATTTGAAGTAATCTACGGTGGGGGAAGTACTTCGGGAACATCAATGGTTACTGTTGGGTTCAGCGTCAACCTTTATGCTAAAAATATAACACCGCTGTTCTTTGACGATACAGAATGGAAATCAGAAGATAAACTTAAAAGACAAATGGTAGTGTATAATCACTTAGGAAAGCGTGGCGGATGGAAAGAAAAACGCATTGGTAGACCAAGAAAAACTTATCAACCAAATCCTAAAACCATAGCCAGAAGAAAAGAAAATCAAGAAAGAAAAAATGCATGGGATAAACTTCGTAAGAAAATTATAATCAGAGTGAATCGGGGATGGGAAGACCCCAAAATTTACAATGACTTACGTGAACAACTTGATAAGATAAACAAAAAATTTAAGTCCGTCGTATCTGTAAGGGCTTGGCTTTCCCCCAATCTCGCAAAAAAAGCAACAAAAACAAAGTGCGAAATAGCTTAAAATAAAGCTTGACTAGGGGACAGCATTAATATATACTGTCCCCTATAAAGTAGTAAAACACTAACAACAACTAAGAAAGGTAGGCATATTATGTGTTATTGGCCGGGAGACAGATGTATAAGGAACGGTAACGGGGAAGTTATCGCAAGAGCAAAAATTAATCGAGTTCGGAAACAATTTTATCAGGGCTGTATAAACGATGGCATGTCAGCCGCAGACGTTAATACCGTCATTGATATCATGTCTCAGTACGACAGCCCTAAGGACGTTATGGCGGGACTTAAGGCGGCTAAACAACGTCGTCGCAATATGGCAGGTAAGAAAGCCGCTATAACTCGTAGGAAGAATATCAGAAAGAGAATGACCGTTTAAGATAAAAAGCTAAAGTAAAAATAAATTAAGCCTCACTTCCTAAACAGGAGTGAGGCTTTTTGTTTTTACATAATGCCCTACCAGAAGACCTCCCGCCATCAGGGCCGCCTCGTCCAGTGTTTCTCCTACTCCTGATTTCTGGAGTAGGAGATTTAAAACAAGATCTCCTCCATCATCTCCTCCATCATCTCCCCATCATCTCCTCCATCTCCTCCCTTTACGTTTTTCCTCCTACTCCAGATTACAAAAACTTTTCTAAATTAAATCTTGACTTATGATTTCAATTTGATATGATACTCGCAAATGGAGGATGAAACAAAATGAAAACCAATGAAATAGGCCACTTCCCATACTGCCCGCCCGTAAATCAATACGATAACGGGGGTCATCCCAGAACTATTTTAACATACGATGAAAACAAAAATATCGTGTGGAAACCTAACTGGAAAATTATCGGTGAAGTGGAACTTATAGATTTTTTACACATAATACCTTTTGAAAATAAACCTCTTGTAGACTTGCAAACTAATCAAGAATGTTATTATGCAGATATTTTTTACTGCGAGGGGGAAACTTATATACGGCTCATAGGTAGTGGATGGGCAGATGACGGATTCCCATTTTATGACGATACCATTGATGTTAAAGACCTTTATGCCACAGGAAAAGGCTCTTACGCTTTTATCAGAGGTAAAGCTAAAGATAACTTCATTGCAATAGCTAAAAACAATGGTATCCCTTCTTTCCGTAATATCTTTACAGGTGATTATAAAAAGGATTTCGTGTTGCCTAAAATTAAATCTTGACTTATGATTTCAATTTGATATGATACTCGCAAATGGAGAAAACTAAATGAAATTTGAAAGCCTTGATCAACTCATTAAATATGCCGATACGATGGAAGTAGTTAAAACTTATAATGTTGGATCATCTCATTCAGGACATTCTAGAGCCGTATATCAAATTGGAGCAATTCAAATTCTCATAGATACAATATTCCCTTATAATTGGATGGAAGAGTCTAAAGAATGGTATTGGACAGGACACAATATGACAAAAGCACTTGCCAATACTTATGCTAAAAAATATAATGCTATCGTAGAAGAAGCATATTACAGCGAAAATGAATATCTATTACTTTTTAAAGATTTAAATGATTTGTTGGCTTGGGCATTTGACAATATGAAATACGAACTTGAAATTGATACGGTAAACACTTAATCAGGAGTGAAATATGACAAGGCTAGATGTTTTTCAAGCTTATGATTATTATGATACTCTCGGTGCTCAAAGAGGTTTACATAGCGGGGAATTAAACTTTTTTAATTATTGCATAGATAATCATAATGATATTTGCAACGAAGACACTACAGATTATGATCCTGTGATTTTAACAGCATCAGAACTTTATGATAAAATAGAATATTTTGATAAACATACTTGGGAATATAAACATAAAAGAATAATATAATTAAGACTATGATACCTTGCTATTAATAAAAAGGGGGATATTTGCGTTTTATATTCAATACTATAATCGGAATAATATTCACAACGATAATCATAATATTCCTTGACATTCTATTAAAACTGTGATACCTTGCTTTTAATAATAAAAGAATAACACAATGGAAGCTAAAAATCAGGAGTGAAACAATGTCTAAAAAAAATAAAAAAGAATATGGTCTTGATGATAATGAAAAAGAATATGGTTTTGATGTGCGAGGCGGTTATTCAATAAATAAAAACTTTATACCTGTACTTGCTTATGATGGAACTATCGTTGGATTTACCTTGCCTGATGGTAGAACAGTAAGACTCACCATAGCTCTTGAAATTGAATCAAAAGATGGAAGTAAATACAAATATGTAACCTCTGAAAAAAATATGATGAATTTGGGATTCTCATATCTTGACTATGAATATATTAATTTTTATCCAATAGAAAATTTACTCTAAAAAATCAGGAGTGGAATATGAAATATAACGTCATACTAACCAGAGACATTACTGAATCCGTAATTGTAACTGTTAAAGCTAAATCCAAATCTGATGCAGAAAAAGAAGCATTAGATATGGCAGGCAAATACGGCGGCGGCATTGTTGATACTTGGAGGGTGGACGAAGGTAACTTTAGCGAAATCTATGTAACTAATGTAGAACCAGATCAGGAGTGAGATATGCAAGAAATATTAATTGAAGTGGGCGGGGATCATGGCGACGGAAACGTAGAAGTTGTAAGCAAACCAATGGGTGTTGCAGTAAGAATAATTGATTACGATTGCGAATACATAGATAAAGAATCAGGAGATGTTTGCCCCGTTGAACGCTTATATGACGAAGATGTGGAAATTTAATCCTTGACATTCTATTAAAGTTATGATACCTTGCTTTAATAATAAAGGAAAAATATAAATGAAAACCGAAGAAGATCGTTATGCAATTGAAAACGCAATTGATAAAATTAATGGTTATTATTTTCCTAATGCAAATGAAAAAACATTCGATACTTTTAATCGGGCAAAACTTGAAGCCATACGCAATTTGAAAAAAGAAATAATTAATATAGAAAATATAACATGGGAAATGTTTTTCATTAAGGAGTGAAATAATGCAATACCGTTTCTATAGCGATCCTTCTCATGCTTGGTTGGCCGTTAAAAGAACCGAACTCATAAGATTAGGCATTATTAATAAAATAAGCTCTTGTTCTTATGAAAAAGGAGGAACTGTTTATCTTGAAGAGGATGACGATGCAAGTAAATTTATTGAAACAAAAAAAGCCCTTAACGAAAAAATCACTGTTAAAGAAATTTATCATGACAATACCCCAATACGATATTATCAAAGTTTTTCAATTTAATCCTTGACTTACCCACTGAATGATGATAAGGTATGCGTATTCAATGGAGATTATTATGAACTTGAAACACGCAAAACGTTTACAAAAAATCATGCCATATAAAAAAATCTTCTACGATATGCTTTATAATTGCTACCGCCTAATCCGTCCCTCTGAGTTATATGAATATCAAGATGAAGAAGGTCAATTCCACAAAAGACCAAACTCAAAAAATCTTAAACTCTGTGCTTGACTTACACACTAAATATGATAAGGTGCTTATATTAAATGGAGAACAACAATGAATAAAGATAAATACAATATGGACAACGTTAAAAGATACGAACATATTGACTTGAACGATCCTAACCGCCAAGCAAAACTTAAAGCTCAACGAGATGAATTTGAAAAAGATGCCAAAGAAGGAAAAGTACTTTGCTTGTCAGATTTAATGATTTCTCATGGAATGTAATCTCTATAACTTTTTGCTTGACTTACCCACTGAATAATGATAAAGTACACATAATAAAGGAGAATTATGCAAGCTTGGAATGTATATCTTATAAATAAACATGGAGTAGAAATAGAAATTGATACTGTTTTTTATAATAACAATTGCGATGCCGAGTATGTCAAAAAGGGTTTAATAGAACACGATGGATATAACCCTAACATTGAAGTAAGAAAAGCTTGACTTGCTTACTGCATATGATAAAATATATACATAATTAAGAAAGGAATAGTAATGGCCTACGGAAGAAAACAAAAAACAGAACACTCAGGTGCAAAACACGGCAAAGGCTTCTACGGCAGAAAACAGGAAGCTAAAGAATTCAGTAACAAAAATCGCAGACTCATCGACAGAGAACTCGCAAACGGAAATTTTAACCTTAATGAGGAGTGGGATGTCTAATATGCCCACAAGATACGAAGACGAATTCCCCGAAGAAGCAAATATCTTATCTGGAGTGTGTAAAAAACATCAGATCATGAAAAATAACGGGAAACAAGTCAAACCTATATTCCTAGATGTAACCGAACCCATTATGTCTTTTAAAATAGGCCGTAATGAACCCTGTCCTTGCGGTAGCGGTAAAAAATATAAAAAATGCTGTATAATAAAAACATGAATATACCATTATGCTATAAATGCTCTAATAAAATAGTTCAGCTAGATATGCTTGACAAAAGATTAAGCTATGTCGCAGGATGTAAACAACTATCAAAAACTCAATGGGAAAAAGGTTATAAGAAAAACAGGAGTGGAATCCTTTGCCAACATAATTGCCCACTCTCTAAATTTTAAAAAATGCTTGACTTACCCACTGAATGATGATAACGTATAACCATGATAAAGAACTTAATAATACATCCCGAAGATCAATCAACTACCTTCCTTGAACAAATCTATGAACAAGCCCAAGAAAAAACCGTCATTAGAAAAAACTCAAACACTGACGAAATTAATTCTCTCATAAAGAGGAGTAACAGAATCATGATGATGGGACATGGCTCTCCTCGTGGATTATTCTCTGTAGGAATGTTCAAAGGAACACAACAACCTTATGCTTACGCTATCGGACAAAACGAAGCCGAACTCTTAAAAAATAAATCCCAAAATATCTATATATGGTGCAACGCTAACTTATTCGTGGAACAATATGACTTAAAAGGATTTTATAGCGGTATGTTCATTAGCGAAGTAGGAGAAGCCTTATATTGTGGAGTGAAACAAATAAATCAAACTATGGTTAACGAATCAAACTATGCTTTCTCTCAAATCGTAGGTAAATATATCAATCTGCCCGTTGAAGAACTTTATGCTATGGTCATGGCTGAATACGGAGAACTTGCCAAAACAAATCCCGTTGCCAAATATAATCACGAAAGATTGTATCTAAAATAGACAATAAATAAAGGAAAAAACTATGAAAATTAAATGCCCCAATTGTAAACGCTTAGTAGGAGTAACCAAAAACCCCAAAACCGTCGTAAAACACCGCACAGGTAGAAGCCGACCCCATAACGTCAAACCCGTCTGCGAAGCGTCTGGAGTGGCATTGTAGTCGCTTTTTGACACCATTTAATACTCGGCCTCGGTAGAAATCCTTCTATCGGGGCTTTTTATGTCTGGAGTAGGAGATTTTTTACTCATCTTCTTTTTTCAGTATTTTTCTTACTCCCGCAGAATCGTTCTCGTCCCCCACCACGTCGCTGTAGTCACCACTCACCTGAATCTCTCACTCCACGTTTTAACTCACTAATAATGTGGAGTGGAGAACGACAGCTCAATCGCCCCACGACCTTGCCCACACCTCACCGTGCTTTTACCCGGCGGTACGATAACCATATCTGCTACTCCACTTTTCTACCCACTGAATAATGTGGAGTGGAGCACCCAACCAGCCCAAGTGCCTCTACCCGAACCTCACCGTGCGACCGTTAAGCGATCCGGCAACCAAATCTGCTACTCCACATTTCTACCCACTGAATGCCACGCCTACCTCGCTTGCCCGCCGTCCGCCCTGCGATCAGGTGACCATATCTGCTACTCCACTTTTCTACCCACTGAATGCGTAAGCGGTGTTCACGTACCAGCCTGCTACACCCTGTCCAGAAATCCCCTACTCCACATCGCTTAAAAATAAATCAAAAAAATGAATTTATTTTGTTGACAGTCAATCCCTTATTTGATAGGCTCTCTTTCATGGTAAGGAAACACAAACAAGAAAGGTAAGTCATGAAACACATTAACAAAACGGAATTACAAGAGATACTGGAATCAATTATCTCTTGTCAACCTGTATCGGCTAACGTAGTTACAATCCCCTCAATGAACAAGACAGGAAATCCTTTCTACGGAAGGGTGACAAAATCGTCTACTGTCAATGGCTTGATAGGATTTTTCTACGGCAATTCTATGAATAATCAACTTGGCAGAGAGGGCAAAGAAGCAAACTTTACGCCCGAACCTCGCAAGTGGGGTGTGCGAAATGGCGTACTTGTCAGACATAAAGATAAGGTCTATGTGGAAGTCAAGGTTCAATCAGTTTCAGAAACCGTTTATCGCTTGGACGGACAAGTTATAGACAAAGCTGTTTTGGGCGATTGGGTCAAGGCACGCACCGCCCCCCATACCCAAAACGAACTTGACAAAAAGATTATTCTCGCTGACTATAATCTTGAAAACATTTATGCAATTCGTATGCTTGGCGAACAATACGAAATTGTTGAACACGTTGCCGATGCCGAAAAAATTGAAGCAAATGAAATGATTATTGCGTAATTAAATTTTGTGTTTCCTGCCAAGCCCCCGACTCAAAAAGTCAGGGGCTTTTTTATGCCAATCTGGAGTAGAAGAAAAAAATCGCCGGTGACTCATTAATTCTTCCCTCAAATATTTTGTAGTCTGGAGTAAAAGAAATAATTTGCATCGCCCATGCCCAGCCTCTCTGAACCTCTGACTCGGAACACTTTGTCAATCTGGAGTGGAAACGAAAATTCCATACTATCGTCTTTGTCCATCACACGATTCTGGAGTGAAAACAATTAGCCTGCACCAACAGCGACTCTCAAGTGCGGAACTTTAGGTTGAAGAACGTTCGCCAGCCGTCGTCCGCTCGCTTGCGCATTCTTACTCCAGATTGCCAACACCACCAATTCTGGAGTAGCACTGTAATCAGAAGACATCCCGCTAGTCTTCAGGCATGGGGACGAAGACGAAAAAATAATTCCCGCCTTTGCTCGCTTACGCATTCCTACTCCAGATTATAAAAATTTTCTAAAAAAAGACTTGACTTATTTTACGCTTTTTCTCCTACTCCAGATTATAAAAATATTTTAAAATTAAAATCTTAATTTAATAATACTTACTTTTAATTTCTGGAGTAAGAGAATTAAAAACAATAAGATCATCTCGAACATCATCTCGAACATCTCGATTATCTTCTTTTTTTCTCCTACTCCAGATTATAAAAAATAAATGAATAAAATTATTTTGGTGCTTGACATTGAACCTATATCTTGGTATCCTTACGTTAACAATGGAGGACATAACAATGACAATAGCAGAAGCAGAAACAACCAAAACTGGAGTGAGCGAAAAGGCACAAAATATCAAAAATAACTTAGCTTGCTTCACAGGAACTCTGGAGTGGCACAAGTTTTCTATACTCTCTAATCTCGTCCTAACTGATGGCGTTAAATACCTCTGCGATGAAGCTGGTTGTTATTGGCTCATGGACATAATTGCAAGTTATCAAAAGAAATGTATGAAAGACCCAATGCTTTGTAATATACAATTTTGGACTCTGAAAGTTAAAGATGGAACTGGAGTGGTAACTTGCGATAGGGACACAGGAAACACGGCCATTAAACAAAAAATCCCCTACACCGACTTCCCTCTTGATGAAATTAAACTTTACTGTTCGGGTGGAGTGATACTTTTACCAAGCGAATACTAAACCCTTGCTGTCATGCTGATAGGGGACTAGGGCGACACGTTAATCCTTTCACGTGCCGCCCTTCCTATTTTCTGGAGTAAAAGAATTACCCTGAAACTCCCGCCCTCGTCACCGGTATCTCCAACTCTTTCTCAACGCCCTCGTCACCGGTATCGCACCTCCCTATAGTCTACTCCACAATTTCCTAATACAACTGGAGTAAAAGAACTACCCAGCTCATCCCGCCTGCATCCCAATTGCGTTCTTCCCCACTGAATAATTCATCTTTGTGAATCCGCACACACCTGCCACCTGCCCACCCGGCGCTTCTTCGCAAGCTTCTTCTACTCCAGATTGTGTTGAAAATAATTTATAAATAGTCTTGACAAACTCTGCCCAACTGCTCGTCGGCGGGAGGTCTTCAAAATAACTCCTACTCCACATTTTTATATGAAAAATAATTTACGAATAATCTTGACTCGCTCTGTCTATTTGATATCATGTAACAAGATTGAAACACACATAACGGAGGTTCGTATGGCTATATGTAGAGAATGTGGAGTAGGCAAACTTAAGATACTCGGAACTGCTGGCTTTGATGACACGATAGAAGTTGAATGCCAAAACCCTAAGTGCGGTGAAATCTATGAAGTTGAATCTGACGGGCTTGGCGAAGGGGGATTAGAATTCATAGACGCAAAAATGATGGACATGGACATGGATATGGATATGGATATGGATATGGATATGGATATGGATTAGAGATCCTCGCAGTAGCAATGAACCCGATAAGTCTTTAGGCTTGTCGGGTTTTTTATTTGCCTGAACCCAACCCGCCCTTGAATTTTTTCGTTGCTACCTATCCCCTACTCCAGATTAACATAAAAATAAATAAAAAAAATTTTGGGACACGATTTGTCTTAACGCTTTATAAATCTTCTACTCCAGATACTCAAATATGCGTTTTGGCCTAGGCTCCTAGTCCCTAGCCTTTTACCCTATTTGGTTCCCCGGGGGTGCCCTAAGGCTTGAGGCACTTATGGGTTGAGTAAATTTTACTCTTTTTTCTATAAAATAAGGTATCCCTATTTTTTTTACCACAGAAAAATTTTTATTGAAAAATAATTTTTTAAGTA
>Ga0265297_10002599_pt1 | contig 35946 bp, 35 predicted proteins | sample Munlanlwell13791_FD_192502 | JGI IMG/M metagenome (GOLD analysis project Ga0265297, IMG submission 192502) | Leachate microbial communities from a municipal landfill in Southern Ontario, Canada - Leachate well 137-91 | ecosystem: Engineered > Solid waste > Landfill > Unclassified | place... | reverse complement strand
TGTCAGCCACCACCAACCCTACTGCCGAGATTGCGATGGAGAAACTCAAGGACCTGGCAGCCAGCGAGGTGCATCTGACGCATATCCCTACGCCAGGGGACGAGGTGGGCCTGCGGAGGCTCAAGGTAAATCTCACTACCGATGGGAATTTCCCTTCGCAGGATTTATATGCCGCAGCCTGAAAAATTTCATTAATAAGCCAGAGAGGACGTTTAGATGAGCGGGATATTCGGGGTAGTTTCTAAAAAGGATTGCGCCCAAACCCTGTTCTACGGCACGGATTACCATTCGCACCTGGGTACCCAGTTTGCGGGAATGGCGGTGTGGGGGACATCGTTAAACAAGAAAATCCATGATATCAGCAGCGCGCAGTTTAAATCCAAGTTCTTCCAGGAATTGGAAGGGTTGAGAGGCAATAAAGGGATAGGCGTTATCAGCGCGCTCTACCCTCAACCCATAGTTGTTAATTCCCGTTTCGGGCAATTCGCAATAGTCACTAATGGCTTTATCGAGAACGCCGGGGAATTGGCCGAGGAGATGCTTTCGGAGGGGGAATCTTTCAGCGATTCTTTTGACGGGCGCATTAATGCCGCTGAACTGGTGGCGAAATTAATCAATCGCGGCATCAGTATCAGCGAAGGGATTGAAAAGATGTTTGCCCAGATTCGCGGTTCCTGCTCCCTGCTTATTCTGACCAAGGACGGCATCTGGGCAGGCCGCGACAGGTTCGGGTATACGCCGTTGGCGGTCGGCGAAAAGCAGGGGGAGTTGGCGGTTACGACCGAGACCTCCGCATTCTCCAATTTGGGATTCAGCATCAGGAAGTTTCTTGCGCCGCGGGAAGTGGTTTTTATCGATAAGAAAGGCATGAGGACTAAGATAGCGGGCAGCAGGAAGAAGCAGGTTTGCTCATTCCTTTGGATTTATTCAGGATTCCCTGCCTCTACCTATGAAGGCGTGAATGTCGAGACAGTCAGGGAACGCTGCGGAGCCTTTCTGGCAAAGTCCGATGCCGTTAAGGTTGAGCTGGTGGCAGGCATACCGGACTCCGGCACTACCCACGCCATCGGTTATGCCATACAGTCTCGTCTGCCTTTTCGCAGGCCGTTGGTAAAATATACCCCGGGTTTTGACCGTAGCTATACGCCGCCATCTCAGCAAAGGCGCGACCTCATTGCCAAGATGAAGCTGGTGGCTATCAGGGATATTATTAAGAATAAAAAGATAGTTGTCTGTGACGATTCCATTGTGCGCGGCACGCAGCTTAAGAACTTTACACTGCAGAAACTCTGGAGTAATCATGCCAGGGAGGTGCATCTGAGGATTGCCTGTCCTCCCCTGATGTTCCCCTGCAAGTTTAATTACTCTACCCGCAGCTCCTCGGAGCTGGTTACCCGCCGGGCTATCAAGAGCATCGAGGGCAGGGAGCCTCGCGATATCTCTGCCTATCTGGATGAAAATGCGCCCCAGTTTAAAAGAATGGTTTCCTGGATTGCCAGGGATATCAATGCCACCTCGCTTAAGTACCAGCGCTTGGATGATATGATCCGTGCCATAGGGCTGCCCCGGCAGGACCTCTGTCTTTACTGCTGGACAGGCAAGGCTATCTAAACGATGGAGAGGGCTAAACTGTATTGCGGCACAGCTACTATCGTCGGCAGGCCTAACACCGGAAAATCTACCCTCCTGAATGCCATCCTGGGAGAAAAGGTCAGCATCGTCTCCGACGTCCCGCAAACCACCCGTTATCAGATCAGAGGCATCTTTACCGATAAGCGCGGCCAGATTGTTTTTATCGATACGCCGGGGATGCACCTTGGCCAGGAGCGTTTTGGGACACTTATGGCAAGGCATATTGAGGAGGCGCTCGGCTCATGCGATGTTATCATTTACCTGATAGATACCAATGACGCCCCGGGCAGGGAAGAGAGTTTTTTGATGGAGCGCTTGAAAGACGTCAAGGTCCCCCTTATCCTGGGGTTGAACAAGGTGGACCTGAAGGCGACCTTCCTGGATACCTATATAAAATTATGGGAGCAGATAAAAGGCCGGGGGGCAGGCGAGATGACCGACAGCCTGGTATTAATGCCTCTTTCCGGTCTGCAAGGTACTAATGTTTCTGCGCTGACCGATGCCGTCTTCAAGTTTCTCCCCGTAAGGGAGCTGTTTTACCCGGAAGATATTGTCTCTGATTTTCCGCAGCGCTTAGCCCTGGCAGATATCATCCGGGAGAAGCTGTTTAATGTTATGCGCCAGGAGATCCCGCATTTTCTGGCGGTCTACGTTGATGAGATAGAGCCTCGTTCTCCCAAGCTCACCTTTATCCGGGCAGTTATACTGGTAGAAAGGGATTCCCAGAAGAGGATTGTAGTGGGCCGGGATGGCAGGGTCCTTAAGCAGATCGGACAGCTTGCCAGGGAGGAGATAGAGGGGCTTTTAGGCAAGAAGGTATTTTTGGAGACGCAGGTAAAGGTAAAGACAGGCTGGAGAGAAAACCATGATATCCTGCACCAGCTTGGCCATCTTTAGTTTTAGGGGGCGATCCCGGGGTCATTGCATAACATCTCTCCCGGGAGGGGACAGGTTAGCTTCACCTCAAGAACCGTCCCTGATTTTGCTTGTGTTTTTGGCAAATTTATGATAAAAAAGAGTATAAAAAAGGAGGGAGCATGCGCCAGCATCTAGGTTTTTTAAAGGCCTCGAGCCTCATGGTTAAGATCGCAGCGTGGGTATTCTTACTTTTCGGGGGCATCGGAGGTATATCTATTGTCATGGGATTGACCCCCGGGAATCCCCGCTGGATGGGTTTTGTAGTCCTGGCGATATATGCATTTTTCTTTTTCTTCTTCTATCTTATTGCCAAGATTGCCGACCTCTTGACGCAGATTATTGACACCATCCATAAGCAATAGCATTCCGCACAGAAGAGATGAAAAATAAAAAGGACATGCTTATTATTGTCCTGTCGGCGATAATCATCCTGGCGCTTGCTGCCTACTTTTACCAGTCCAGGCAAAAAGGAAGTCTGCTTAAGTCTATTCAGCAGCTCAACGGACAGCTTGGCATATTGGAGGCTGACAACCGCAGGCTGATGCTGGAGGCGGAGAGAGAAAAACGCCTCAGCCAGCAGTTAATTCAAGACAAGACCCTGTTAGAGCAGAGCATCAGGGAGCGGGATGAGAGGCTGGCGGCGTTAAGCGATGTCGAGAATACCATAAATGCCTTAAGTGCCCAGATCCTGGCCTTACGCAGTGAAGCGCAGAATTTAAAGGAAGAGAGCCTGAGGCTTAAGCTTGAGCTTGCCCGGAGTAAAAAAGATGCTGAAGGCGCGACGGCGCGCAATAGTTCCGCTGCGGAATTAAAAAAAGCGATCAATGAACTCAGGAGGCAGGTTGTCCAGGTGAAGCGCCAGATTAAAAACAAGACCCGCGACGTCGCCGCGACCGGCAACCAAGGTTTTATCATCCGTGACGGCAAATCCACTTATCCTGCAAAGGTAAGAATCGAGGTTATCCCCGTACCGTAAAAACCAGATGACCAGGAATATTTTTATCGAGGCTTTACGCAATAAGATTTTTATGACCATGATTAGCGCCTGGGTGATAGCTCAGGCTATCAAGGTCGTAATCGGAGTCATCCGGTATAAGAAGTTTGATTTTCGCTGGCTTGTAGGCACGGGCGGCATGCCTTCCAGCCATGCCGCCGGCGCAGCGTGCCTGGCTTCTTCAGTGGGCCTGCATAGCGGTTTTGACAGCGTTTATTTCGCTCTGGCCGCGGCATTCGCAATTGTAGTGATGTTTGATGCCCAGGGGGTGCGGAGGGCGACCGGCAAGCAGGCCAGGATTTTAAATAAGATTACCGAAGACATATATTGGCAGGGCAGGATTAAAGAAAACCGTCTGCGCGAACTCATCGGACATACTCCGATAGAGGTTTTGGCAGGCGCCCTATTGGGTATCTTGATCGCTTTTTTAGCGCGTTAATATAAAAAAATGGGAGGGAGACGGTGAACAAGAAGCTGGGAATAATCATCGCAGCGGTAATAATAGCAATAGTCGTTTTTATTATTATAGGTATCAGAAGCAGTTCCAATGCCCCATCGAATAGCGGCAGGTCTGTTTCCATGACGGCGCTATCCAGCAAGGCCAAGGAGCTTGAAGGCAAAGGGGATTTCTTGGGGGCCAGGAATGCCTACCAGGAGCTTGCCAGCAGTTTCGCTAATGCCCCAGAGGCTTATAGCTGGGAGAAGAAGGCGGAGGAACTCAATATAAAACTTTTGTTTTCTCCTATCATTACCCCCAAAAGCACGCTTTATAAGATTAAGCCAGGTGATACCCTTATTAAGATTGCCAGGGAATATCATACTACCGTGGAATTGCTTATGAAGAGCAACAACCTTACCAGCGACAGGATTATACCCGGGAGGGAGCTTAAGGTATGGACTGCGCCTTTCAGCATCGTAGCGGACAAATCCCAGAATATCCTGATTCTTAAAAGCGACGAAGAAGTTATTAAGACCTATGCCGTTGCCACGGGGCTAAACAATTGCACGCCGGTCGGGACATTCAGGATTGTAAATAAGCTTAAAGACCCTACCTGGTTTAAGGCCGGAACGGTCGTGCCTGCGGATAGCCCGGAGAATATCCTTGGTTCACGCTGGATGGGTTTTAACCTCGCCGGTTACGGCATCCACGGCACTACCGAGCCGGAGAGCATTGGCAAACAGGCCACCCAGGGGTGCATACGCATGGCCAACCCCGATGTCGAAGAGCTCTATACAATCGTGCCGGAAGGCACTGAGGTAACCATCGTAGATTAGGATCCTATTATGCAAGGCTTGGAATTTGAAAAACCGATCGTAGAGCTTGAGAAGAAAATCCAGGAGTTGCGTAATTTTATCTCCGATAAAAAGATTGATCTCTCTTCCGAGCTTAAGCGCCTAGAGGATAAATTAGAGCACTTAAAGCGCGATACCTACACTAACCTTACCCCCTGGCAGCGGGTGCAGATTGCGCGGCACCCCCAGCGTCCCTACACCCTGGATTATATCGGCATGATGATGACGGATTTTGTGGAGGTTCACGGAGACAGGGCCTTTGCGGACGATAAAGCTATCATCTGTGGTTTTGCCAAGCTTGATAACCAGAAAGTAGCGGTGATAGGACACCAGAAGGGCCGCGATACCAAGGAGAACATCCATCGTAATTTCGGATGCGCCCATCCCGAAGGCTACCGCAAGGCATTGAGGATGATGCAATTGGCCGAAAAATTTAACCTTGCCATCGTAATCTTTATCGATACCCCCGGCGCATATCCGGGCGTAGGGGCTGAGGAACGCGGTCAGTCCCAGGCAATCGCCCTTAACCTAAGAGAGATGGTGCGGGTTGCGGTACCTATTATTGCGACAGTCATCGGAGAAGGCGGTTCAGGAGGGGCCCTTGGCATAGGGATAGCCGATTATGTGGGGGTATTGGAGAATTCCTATTATTCGGTGATTTCTCCCGAGGGTTGCGCTGCCATCCTCTGGAAGGATGGTTCCAAGGCCCCCCATGCCTCCGAGGTGTTGAAACTTACCGCCGCGGATCTCTTGGGGATGGGGATTATCGATGAGGTTATCCCTGAGCCAATGGGAGGCGCCCACCGCGATGCGCACCAAATGTCCGATACCATTAAGGCAGCGGTTAAGAAACAGCTCAAGGAGTTAGGCGCTTACGATAAAGAGAAGCTCCTGGAGATGCGGTACCAGAAGTTCAGGAAGATAGGCAGCTTCGCCTGAAATGATTGAGCATGAATTGATAATCCTGGGACTCTTGCATAAAACTCCCTGCCACGGCTACGAGATCAAGAAGCAGGTCAAGAAAGTCCTTTCTCTGGTTGCCGGCGTTGATTTAAAATCCGTATATTACCCCTTAAGGGTTCTGGAGAAGAAAGGACTGCTTCTTAAGCGTACCACCAAAGAAGGCAGGAGGCCGAAGCGCTTTATATATGAACTAACAGCAAAAGGGCAAGAGCGCTTCAGGGAATTGCTTAAGAAGAGCTTTCTGGATTTTAGGAGGCCGCAGTTTAGCCTGGACCTGAGCCTTTATTTCCTGAGGTTTATTGAGCCCCGGATTGCCAGGCGCCGCCTGCAGGTACGTATGCGCGTATTAGAAAAGCTCTCCCGCCAGATCCAGGAGACCCTTAAGACCCTCAAGAAGAAGAGGTCAGAGTCCCTGGCGATTATCCTTGAGCATAACCTTCAGATGCTGAATACCGAATCCGCCTTCCTGCACCGCCTGACCGATTCTTTTTAATACCTCTCCAGCCGCGCCGTCAACAATTCCCTTCTTACGGATTTTACTTGACAAAAAGAGCCCTTTCGGATATACTTAATATAGTTAACTATTAATAATCTTTATTATAAAGGAGATTAATAATGACGGAAGATAGCCTTGAGGGGTTTGCCGATAACCTCTGCCGCTTGATGCCGATTTTTGCGCGGGAATTCATCCGCGGGGAGACGAACGAATTTTTTCACGATCAGATTACCCCCCCGCAATTCCTGGCGCTGGATTTTATATTCCGCAACGGCGAATCCAAGATGAAGGACCTGGCTTCTTTTATGAAGGTTTCTACTGCCGCTACCACGGGGATCGTGGATCGGCTGGTAAAGGCGGGGTATGTCAAACGTCTTTTTGACGCGGATGACCGCCGGATTATCAAGCTCGGTTTGACCCCGAAGGGTGGAGAGCTTGTGCGCAGGATAAATGAGCAGCGGCGCAAAATGACAATGCGCGTATTCGCCAAGGTTTCGCAGCGAGACCGTGCCGACTACCTTAGGATTATTACTCAGATTCGCGACGCACTGGCTAAGGAGGAATTAGCTCTTAAGGTTAGTTCATAAAGCTTGCATGAGGCGTTTAATTCCATTAATGACAACTATTTTTGTATTTATCGCGGCTGGATTCTTATCGCAGTCGTTAGCTTATAGCGAAGAGGTATCATTAACTCTAGATGAGGCGGTTGCCATCGCATTACGTGACAACCGCGATGTACTTATTAAAACAGAGGATGTCAAAAAGGCCAAGTCCGGGATAACGGAGGCCAAATCTGCCCTGTATCCTTCTTTTACGTTTAGCGGCGGCTGGAGCTACACCAGGGGTTATTACGATAAGGACATCAGCCAGTACGAAACACAGGGCAGCTTGAAACAATACCTTTTCAGGGGCGGCAAGACCGTAAGCGGCATCGCAGAGAATAGATATAAAACCGAGGTCTCGGAGGCAATTCTTGATAAGGCCAGGCTTGATATCATCGTAGATGTCAGCAGGTCCTTTTATGCTTACCTTTTGGCTCGCGAGCTGGCAGAATTGAACAAAGGCATCCTTAATAATACCGAGGCACACCTTGCGTCTTTGGAGGAACGTTACCAAGGAGGGGAGGTTTCGGAGTCAGAGATACTGCAGGTCAGGGAGTCGCTTGCCAGCGTAAAAGAGGCCTGGGAGCTTTCCGTTAGCCAGACTGAGACGAGCCTCATCCTTTTAAAAAACCTTTTATATGTCGACGAAAAAACAGAGATAAAACCCGAAGGAGATTTTATATACGCGCCGAAAGAGATCAGTTACGACGAGGCCTTCTTAAAAGCGATGCAGCAGCGTCCTGAGATACGTCAGTATGAGGCACAGGTCAAGGCGGACAAGGAAGGCGTCAAGGTCGCCCGGGCAGACGCCCTGCCTAACGCCTACGCCTCCTGGGATTATTACAGCCGTTCCCATGCCGTAGTCTCTACCATTAATACCAAGAACTGGAACGATTATAATATACTTGGGGTAAGTTTTGAATGGCCGGTGTTCGACGGATGGAGCACGCGCGCCAAGGTGGAGGAGGCGATAGTAGAGCTGAAACGCTCTCAACTGGGGAAGGAAAAAGTGATCAGGGATGTGGCACTGGACATCAAGAACGCTTATATCAACCTTAAGGATTCCATCTCCCGCATCCGCACCAGCGACGCCAATATCGTATACTATAAAGATAATCTTTCCGTAATCAAAGAGAAGTACCGCCAGGGTATTGCCAGCTTCCTGGATTTGGACGACGCCTCTTTGAGTTATAGGATATCGGAGTTTAACCGAAAGCAGTCAATTTACGATTACATAGTGGCTAAGATTAATTTTGAACGCGCAAGCGGGGGTGTATAATGTTAAGGATGAAAAATAGCGCTCAGATAATAATGCCGGCAGCAGTTTTATTATTTATATTCCTGGGCAACGGATGCAGGAAAGCCCCCGAGGGAGGCGGTTCATCGGAGATCCTGCCTGTGAAGACCGCACGCGTAGAACTGGGAAATATTTTAGAGACCCTTGATTACATCGGGGATATCAAGGCTCAGGATGAGGTGCCGGTTTATCCCAAGGTCAGCGGTAAGATTATAAATAAAGTAAAGGAGGACGGTAGCAAGATAGAAAAGGATGAAGTTATTGCCTACATTGACCGCGACGAGGTAGGTTTAAAATTCGAGAAGGCGCCAGTAGAAAGCCCTATCCGCGGCGTTGTCGGCAGGGTTTACGTTGACAAGGGGACGAGCGTGACTCCCGAGACCCCGGTAGCGCTGGTAGTTAATATGGATACAGCCAAGATCGAACTGAATATACCGGAGAAGTATATCCCGCTGGTTTCTTTAGGGCAATCCGCCAAGACCAGCCTTCAGGCTTACCCGCAGGAAGAATTTATCGGCACCGTCTCCAAGATCAGCCCGGTTTTAGACCTCGATACCCGCAGCGCCCCCATCGAACTAAGCATCCCTAATGCGGATCACCGCCTGAAGTCCGGGATGTTCGCTCAGGTGCGTTTGATTATCAAAGAGCACAAAGGCGTCCCTGCGGTTCTTAAGGAGGCGGTCCTGGGGAAGGCTCCGCAGAATTACGTATATGTTGTTGAAGGCGGAGTAGCCAGGCAGAAAGGTGTTTCTTTAGGCATCCGCCAGGGGGCTTATTATGAGGTAGCCGAGGGCTTAAAGGGTGGTGAGCTGGTGGTGGTGATGGGGCAGCAGAAACTATACGAAGGCGCCAAGGTCAGTGCTGAGATTGAAAGCAATCCGGCGTCAGAAGGAGAGCAATAATATGAATCTTCCGGAATTTGGAGTAAAAAAACCGGTTACCAACATGATGATTTTTTCCGCCATCATCATACTGGCGCTTTACAGCCTCACGCGCTTGAATATAGATTCGATGCCTGAAATAGAGCCTCCGGCGATCTCCGTTATTTCTACCTACGAGGGTGCCAGCCCCGAGGACGTAGAGACTAAGGTAAGCGAGCCGCTGGAGAACCAGTTGGCGACTACCCCCGGTCTGGAGAAGATCACTTCCCGCTCGCTGGAAGGGCTTTCGGTAGTGACGCTTAAGTTTATCTGGGGGACGAATCTTGATGAGGCCTCCAACGATATCCGCGACCGCATTGACCTGGCAAAGAGGTATCTTCCGGATATCCCCGATGAAATGGATAATCCCTATATCTTTAAATTTAATACTGCGATGATGCCCATCATATATCTGGGGATTACCGCAGACCGGAGCTACCCCGAGCTTTACGATATGATTGACAAAAGGGTAGGAGATGTCCTGAGACAGATCCCCGGGGTAGGAACGGTGCAGTTGCACGGCGGCCTGGAACGCCAGATTAATATCTGGATTAACAGGCATAAACTTGAAGGTTACGGGTTTTCCATTCTTGAGGTGGAGGATGTCCTGGATAAAGAAAACATTACTCAGCCGGCCGGAAACATAAAATCCGGCCTCACGGATTATCTCTTGCGCGTGCCCGGAGAGTTTGCCACTCCCGAGGAGATTAATTCGGTTATCCTCGGAAAGCGCGGCGGCAAGGTCATTTATCTTAAGGATGTTGCCAGGGTAGAAGATAGTTTTAAGGAGGTAACCCAGATTGTGCGTATCAACCGCAAGCAGGGGCTCTTGATGATGGTGCAGAAACAGAACGGAGCCAATACCGTGGAAGTGGCAGAGCGCGTTAAGAAGAAGCTTAGTGAGCTTCAGTCCGTCCTGCCGCGGGATGTCAAGATGCACCTGGTCATGGATAATTCCCGCGACATCATCAATTCCCTTAATTCCCTGAAATCCACAGTATGGGTAGCGGCGGCAATGGTAATATTGGTGGTCTGGTTTTTCCTGCGGCAATTCTCGCCGAGTATTATCATCGCCTCTACCATACCTTTTTCGCTATTGGTTGCTTTTATATATCTTTTCTTAAGCGGCAAGACTATCAATACCATCAGCCTCTCTTCCATCATTATCGCCATAGGCATGGTTGTAGACAACGCCATTGTGGTAGTAGACAATATCCATCGTCACCTGGAGCGTGGCCAGCGCCCCCAGGAAGCAGCTATCTTTGGGGCCTCGGAGATGTTTCTGGCTATCGGGGCATCTACCTTGACAACGGTAGTAGTATTCCTGCCGATGCTCTTTATCCCCGGTATCGTAGGCATCATGTTTGGTGAGCTGGCGGTGATTGTTTCGGTTACCTTGCTGGCCTCGCTTTTTACCGCAACTACATTCAGTCCGATGCTCTGCTCGAAGATACTCAAGGTAAACGGCAATGGCGCCGGGAGCAAGAGAAGTGGTTTTTTGGCTAAGATATATAATATGTCCGAGCATTGGTTTCAGGTTTGGGAGGAGTCTTACGCCAAATCCCTGGCATGGTGCCTGGGGCATAAAAAATTCGTCATCCTGGGATTTTCAGCAGTCTTTTTGATCAGCCTTCTGCTTGTGAAATTTGTAGGCAACGAATTTATCCCTGAGGAGGATTCCGGAGACCTGCGCGCCACGGTCAGCCTGCCTGTGGGCACGCGGGTTGAGGAGAGCGATAAGGTCGCGGCAGAGATAGAGGGTATTTTGGAGAAAGAGATCCCCGAGAAGCAGTTCATTTATGTAAGGACCGGCCAGACCTCTGGTATTGGAGCTGTGATGGGCGGGGCCTCGGGCAGCCATGTTATCTCAGCCGGTTCCAAGCTGGTCCCCAAGACCGAAAGGAAACGTTCCGTAAAGGAGATATCGCAGATTATAAGGAATAGGATTAAGATGATCCCGGGGGTGCTCAAGACCGATATCAGCACTGCCAACCCTATCGGTAGGATGATCGCCGGCACAAGCGGCAAGCAGATACAGATAGAGATAATCGGCCACTCCTTTCTCGATACTGATGCCTTGGCCGAGAAGATAAAAGGGATTATGGAGAATACGCCTGGCGCGGTGGATGTTAGCATATCCCGCGAATTAAACCGGCCGGAATTAAGGGTCCAGGTGTACCGGGAAAAGGCATCAGCCCTGGGTATCAATATGAGCGATATTGCCGATAGCGTCAAGGCCTACGTGGAAGGAACGACCGCCACCAAATACCGCGAGGGAGGAGAGACCTATGATATATATGTGCGCCTGGAGGAGAAGTTCCGCGCCAAGCCCGAAGACGTGGAGAACCTCTCTATTGTTTCTCCCGTAAGCGGCAAGCAGGTCAAATTAAGCAATATTGCCCGGGTGTATGAGACGGTGGGGCCGGTTGAAATTGAACGCAAGAACCGCGAGAGAGTAGTCAGGGTGGAATGCGGAACATACAGGCGTTCCATGGGCAAGGTCATCGAAGACATCAAGTCCAGGATTAATAAGATAGCCATCCCGGCAGACGTTACGATTAATTTCGGAGGAGAAGCCGAAGAGCAGGCCAAGGCCTTTAGCGACCTCTTGCTTCTTCTGCTTTTGGGTATTGTCCTGGTTTATATGGTAATGGCAGGGCAGTTTGAATCGCTGCTGGACCCTTTTATCGTGATGTTTGCGGTGCCTTTTACTTTCACCGGCGTAATCCTTGGGTTTGTTTTAACAGGCACGACCTTAAGCATCATTACATTCCTGGGGGTAGTTATGTTAATCGGCATCGTCGTTAATAACGCCATCGTCCTTATCAGCTATATCAATATCCTGCGCGCGCGCGGGCTATCTATGCTGGAAGCAGTAACTACCGGCGGGAGAGAGAGGCTAAGGCCGGTGCTTATGACTACCGTTACTACCCTGGCAGGATTACTGCCACTGGCCTTGTCGCATGGCGAAGGCTCGGAGACCTGGCAGCCTCTGGGCATTACAATGATCGGAGGCCTATCGTTGTCCACTTTTGTTACAATGCTTTTTGTCCCTACGCTTTATGCGTTGTTTGAGGCCAAGATAAAGAAAAATAATAAGAAACATCTTTCCAAATTTGAAGAGATGCTCGGTTAAAACGGGGAAGGGGTAAGCCATGAAGATGGTTATGGTTGTATATAATGAGGCAATCGATGAGGAGGTAATGGAGGTTCTGGAAAGCTCTTCACTTGAGAGTTACACTAAAATAAAAGGCATTTATGGCCGGGGCAAGGCCTCCGGGGCGCATTTAGGAAATGATATCTGGCCCGGCAGGAATAATGTAATGTTTGTTTCTTGCCAGGATAAGGAAGCAGCTGTTTTTGTTTCGGCAATAGGCAAGCTCAGGAAAACGCTCGGCAAAGAAGGCATCAAGGCCTTTGTCATGCCGATAGACGAAATCACTTAGGCAATGCCCGCGCATAAGTAATCCCATTTTGCTCCCCTTAAAAAACTTGACAAGTGCCCTCCCTGCTGTATATAATATAACGAATTCAGATAGTAAAATTTTACTATATTTTAAGGACAGAAAAATCATGGAAATAGAGCCGCGCACCAAGGAGAAGTTTGACCTTTTTATCTCCAAGATACCTGTTTTTCACCGCCATATTACCGAGAAAACAGTGCTTGATAAAGCGCAAGAGATTGCCCGGGTAAGGAATTCTGCCCGCATTGAAGAGGAAGATATCATAGCCGCTTTTTTTCTGGACGTACCTTCTCCGTTCTACAGCATGATGGTCAGGCTCCTGGAGCAGACGGGGTTTGACTACGGAAAATACGGCTTTCCTAAAAATGGCCATTCAAAATAAAGATATGCGTATTGCGGTAGTAGGCGCAGGTGCCATCGGGGGGCTGGTAGCAGGTTACCTTAAGTTAAAAGGGCACGAGGTCCAGCTGGTCGGCCGCGCCGGGGCCGTCAGCGCCATAAAGGAGAAAGGCCTTCGCATCTCTGGGGTGCGCGGAGATTTCGACCTCAAGCTCGATATTCTTGAGAAATTAGAATCTACCCCCGAGCTGGCTATCCTGGCGGTAAAGACACAGGACCTGGAGGCTGCCCTGGTAGATAACATCGCTTATTTAAACGATGCCTTGGTTATAACCGCACAGAACGGGGTGCGTGCCGATGATATAGCCTGCCGGCTCCTGCCGAAGGAGAATGTGATTTCCAGTATCGTGATGTTTGGGGCGACCTCGCTTGAGCCGGGGGAGGTGGTGCATAATTTCGAAGGCAATTGGATTATCGGCAGGGTATCAGGCAACAATGACAATCGCGTATTCTCGGCGAGTGAGGTTTTAAATTCCGCATTCCCTGCCGTAGTCACCGAAGGCATCAGGGGGATGAAGTACCTGAAGGTTTTTGTGAACGCCAATAACTGCATCCCGGCGTTGTTGGGGATAAGCATGCAGGAGGCATTCAGCGATATCCGCATCAGTCGCATTGCCGTAGAGGTCTGGAGGGAAGGTTTTGAGGTTATCAGTAAAGCCGGCTTAGAGTTGTTGTCCCTTCCGGATTTTCCTCTCGAGCGGCTGAAGGGGATGGTTTCCAAGCCTGCCGAAGAAGCAGCGGGTATTTATACCGGTATTATGTTGAATTTAAGCAAAGAGCCTCTTTACGGTTCAATCCTGCAGAGCATCAGGCGCGGTAAGCCCTCTGAGATAGATTACATCAACGGAGAATTCGTCCGCATTGCCGGAGAAAATCAACTCCAGGCGCCGCTTAATGAGAAGCTCGTAACGTTGGTGCATGGCGTAGAGAAAGGAAGCGGGTTCCTTAAAAAAGAAGAACTCCTGGAGCGCGTTAAGGAGTTCCTGGGATAGACAGCGATATGGTTGAGACGCCTTTTCCAAAATTGAAACTTACGGTTACCGGGGTAGAAGGGGTCTGTTACCACGGCTACAAGATAGGGCAGGAGTTAATCCTGGAAGACTTTACCCATCCCCCGCAATATTTTTGCCTGGGCCTGGCGCATGCGCTCTTTCCGGTAATCTATGCCTTAAGTTTCGGCGCAAGGTTCCCTTTCAGGGATAACCAGCGCTCTCTTTCGGTAACCTGTCCCGACGGTGGCAAGCTTGAATTCAAGGCAGAGATCCTCGATAAGAACGGCAAGGTAGAGACGCTGCCGAAGGACCCGAATTTCAAAGGCCCCAGCCCCAAAAAGATGCTTATCGAGGTAGTCAAGACAAAAGGCAAATGCACCTTTAATTATAAGGTAGGGGATAAATGGGAAACCGAGGGCTTGAAGTGCATCCCGGGTTTCTGCGGCGCGGCATTTCATACGGCATTCCCCGCGCTTTTCGCGCTTAATTTCGGCGCAAGATTTTTCTTCATGAAGGACGGCAATTCCATAGATACGGTTACCTGCCCTGACGGAGGCAATGTTATTTTTAAGGTTACCAGGCTCAGCGGCCCGGATAAGGAGAAGAAATAGATGGCCAAGCGCAGGGTAGTTATTACGGGCCTCGGGGTAATATCCCCTAACGGCATCGGCAAGGATGCTGTCTGGAAAGCGATGTCAGGGGGGGTATCTGCGGTAAGGCGGGTTGAGGGGTTTGACGTATCGATGTTTAACACCCGTATTGCCGCTGAGGTAAGGGATTTTAACCCCTTTGCACTGGGTTTGACCCACGAAGAGGCAATGCGCATGGACCGCTACGTACAGTTCGGGGTGGTTGCCGCTGACATGGCGGTAAAAGACAGCGCCCTGGATTTCTCCAAGGTAGATACGGAGCGCGCAGGCGTGTGCCTGGCTAATGCCATCTGCGGGACCAAATACATGGAAGAGGAATTTGCCCTGGTCACCGATGACGGGAAGAATCCGATTGACCCGTCAAAGGTGAGGAAAGACCTTTATGACGCCGCGATGTTCAATACCCCTTCCATCGAGATATCCAGCCGTTACGGATTAAAGGGTGTTACCAATACCCTTTCCACCGGCTGCACGGCAGGGACGGATTCCCTCGGTTTTGCCCTGGAGGTTATCCAGGACGGGGAGCAGGATATCATGGTTGCCGGAGCAGCTGAGGCGCCGCTCACCCCCATTACTTTCGGGGCGTTCGATGTGGTTAACGTTCTTTCCTGCCATAATGAAGAGCCGGAAAAAGCCAGCCGGCCGTTTGATAAAAAACGCGACGGATTTGTGCTCTCGGAAGGGGCGGGGATATTAATAATGGAAGAGCTTACCCACGCCATGCGGCGCAATGCCTTTATATATGCGGAGGTAGTGGGATTTGGGACCAGCTGTAATGCCTTTCACATGACTGACCTGCCGGCAGACGGAAAAGCCATGGCGGATTGCATTATTCTTTCGCTCAGGGACGCCGGGATGAAGCCAGAGGATATCGATTATATCAACGCCCACGGTTCGTCTACCCGTATGAACGACATCTTTGAGACGTCGGCATACAAGATGGTTTTCAGGGATTACGTCTATAAGCTGCCCATAAGCTCGCTTAAATCCATGATCGGGCATCCACTGGCAGCTGCGAATGCAATTGAGCTGGTGGTAGGGGCTATGATCTTCCAAAAGGACATCCTGCCTCCGACTATCAACCAGCAGGAGAAGGACCCGCTCTGCGACCTGGATTATATTCCCAATACCGCGCGCAGCCAGAAGGTCAACACGATTTTAAAGACGAGCAGCGGATTTTCCGGGATACACTCTTCGCTTATTATCAAGAGGTTTAAGGAATAATGGATAAGAAGATCGCAGTTACTGGCATCGGGGTAGTGGCTCCTTCCGGGATAGGCAAGCGCCAGTTCTGGGCGAATATCAAGTCCGGCAGGTCCTTTATAAAGAAGATTACCCGTTTTGACGCCTCTAAGTATCCTTCGCACATCGCCGGCCAGATTGACGATTTGGAAAAATACAGCCATGTCTCCGAGCGGCTCCTGAAAAAAATAGACGCCTTCTCGCACATGGCGCTGGTCGCCTCGGAGCTTGCCCTGCAGGATTCCGGCATTGATATCAAACAGGAGAATCCCAACCTCGTAGGCATATTCCTGGGAAACGCCATCGGCGGCTGGCTGTATGCGGAGACGGAATTGCGCGACCTCTACCGCGAAGGCAGGCAGGGCGTATCTCCTTATATGGCGTCGGCATGGTTCCCGGCTGCGCCGCAGGGGCAGGTTTCGATTTATTACGGCATCAAGGGTTTTTCCAAGACCGTAGTTGCCGACCGCGCAGGCTCCCTGATGGCTATAGGCTATGCCCGTAAGACCTTAAGCAAAGACAGGCTGGAGTTGATTTTAGCCGGTGGGATGGAAGCACCGGTGACGCCGTATTCATTATTATGCTGCAATACCTACGGCAGCCTATCCTGCGATAATGAACATCCGGAGGCTGCCTACCGGCCCTTTGATAAAAAGCGCAGCGGCTTTGTGATAGGGGAAGGCGCGGGTGTTATCACCATGGAGGCAATAGAAAGGGCGAAGGCGCGTCAGGCAAATATCCTGGCGCTTATCAGCGGTTATGCCACAACCTGCGACGGCGTAGACAGGATTAAACCCGATACCTCGGGGAGGGAGTTGGCGCGCGCTATAAAGATAGCATTGGCAGATGCCAGGGCCGCTATAGAGGATATTGATTTTATCAGTCTCGACGGGCTGGCGGTTCAGGATTGGGACGAGAGCGAGGTAAGGGCAATACAGGGCGTTTTCGCAAGCCGCGCTAAAGATATCCCTGTCAGCTGCCCCAAGTCGATGTTCGGGAATCTTCTGGGCGCCTCAGGGGCGCTGGATTTGATTATTACCATTCAGGCGATGGAGCATGGCCTCTTGCCTCCGACGATCAATCTGGAGGAGCCGGCTCCCGCAGGACTTGATTATGTTGTTGAGCCGCGTGAATGTAATATTCGCAAGGCATTGGTTATTTCGCGCGGCCGCGGCGGCATTAATGCCGTATTAGTAGTCGAAAAACCCTAAACTAAACTTAGGGACGGTTCTCAACTAAGGTTAAAACTGTCCCCTGGAGGGACACTTTTAAGGAGGATTCAGAACCGTCCCTGATAGATAAAGAGGAGGAGAGATGAAAATTTTATTTGTGATGCCTAAAGTCGGAGCATGGGCAACGCACGGCATACATAGGTCTCCGAACCAGCTTTATGCGCATTGGGCAGCCTTTATCCGCGAGCGGGGCTATGCGGACGTTTCGGTTATTGACGGCAGGGCCCTTGAGATACCGATGGATCAGCTGGTTGAACAGGTCAAGGCAAAGAATCCCGATATCGTGGTCATGGGTGAGCAGATACACGGCTACGGAGGCTACGGCGTCCTGCGTCATTTTAAAGAGGCCTCCCAGAGGATAAAAAAAGAGCTCCCTAAAACTAAGATAATTTTAGGAGGATTATGGTATTCTGCCATGCCTGTGCCGACATTAGAGGAAAACCCGGCAGTTGATTTTGTGGTGATGGGGGAAGAGGAGTCCTTTGCGGATTTAATCGAGGCCATAGATAAGAAGAAGGACTTTAAGGATGTCGGAGGGGTTACCTCGCGCATTGACGGCCAGATCGTCATGGGGCCGCACAGTCCTCTTATGACTGATCTTGATAAGCTGCCTCTGCCGGCATACGATTTGTTCCCTATGGACAAATACGTTGGGCATACTCATTGGAAGCCGTTTGTGGATATGATAACTTCCCGCGGGTGCCCTTCGGCATGCACGTTTTGTTATGAATGGGATCAGTTTGACCCGCGCCACCCTTCGGATTTCCTGAAATGGCGCGCCAAGTCTCCGGAACGCGTTATTGAGGAACTCGAGTTGCTGCATAAGAAGTATGGGGTGCAGGTAGTCGGGATTCAGGACGACAATTTTAACGTTGAACCCGCGCGCGTGAAAAAATTCTGCGAATTGAAAAAAGCCAAGAATATCCCCACAAAATGGTTTTCTCTAGGGCGGGCCGTGGACTGGGTGAATTGCGAGTCCGTCCTCCCGCTTATGAAAGAGGTAGGATTGATTATGGGGGTTTTTGGCATTGAGGTTACTACTCAGTCGGAGCTTAAGAGGATAGCCAAAGGCACGACCATCGAGCAGATCCAGAAGACCATAGAGATACTGCGCAAGAACGACATCGCGATTGTCGCCGATATCATGATGGGGTTTGATTACGATACCGAGGAGATTATAAAGCAGAGGTTTGAGTTTGCCGACCAGGCTGACCCGGATGTCCTCTGGATAGGCTATGTCACGCCCGCTCCGAATTCTCCGATGTGGAGGATAGCCTTGAAGAAAAACTGGGTTGATCCCAAAAAGGTTGATTTCAGCACCTGGGATTTTCTGCATCCGGTTATACCCACGGACTACCTTACTGTTGAAGACCTGGGCCGCTTAGGCTCGTGGTGCATGCGGGAGTTCTTCTCCAAGCCCGGCAGGATAAACCGTATTATGGAGAGCAATTTTGACCCTCTGGCAAAGCTCTGTTTCCAGGACGTCATGGCAGGCGTCGGGAAGTGGGAGGCCGGGGCTACTAAGGGCGAAGTCCACATCTAAGTTTAGGGACGGTTCTGGAGTCGTTCTTAACCTGTCCCCTGTCAGGGGGCAGGTTAGCTTCACCCTAAGAACCGCCCCTGATTTGAGGAGGTTAAGATGGATATAAAAGAAAAGATAAAGGAAGTGATAGCAGGGGTACTTAAGGTGCGGGCGGAGGAGATAAAGGACGATGCCAAGCTCTATGAAGGCATAGGCGCGGATTCTACCGAGATGGTGGAGGTTGTGATTGCGCTGGAGAAGGCCTTTAATGCCAAACTTAGCCCAAAGGAGATTACCAAGTTTTCCACGCCAAGCGAGATTGAGAAGATCATCCAATCAAAGCTTTGATGCTCATGCGGATTGTTGACTTAAGCCTACCGATAGACGAAAAGGCGTTCGAGGTCCACAAGGTTGATATCGAGCGCGTAAGCCACAAGGCGGGTGTAGAGAAGTTCAACCGTGTCATTATGGGCAAGACCTTGCTGGGCAGGATACAGTACATCCTCGGCAAGCGCATCCTTAAGAAAGAAGACCTGCCTGACGAAGAATTCCTTTCTCTGGAAATCGTGCATGCTCCGGTGCACATCGGAACCCACCTGGATTATTCGTTTCACTATGGCTCCCGCTCTGAAAACCGCAAATCCAAGACCGCCGAGGAGATACCTTTAGAATGGTGTTACTCCGACGGCGTGAAGCTCGACCTGACCCATAAGAAGCCGAATGAAACAATCAAGGCCGAAGACATTAGAGAGGCGTTAACCAGGATAAATTACACCCTAAAGACCAACGATATCGTTTTATTATTTACGGGCGCGGATAAATTATACGGCACCCCGGCTTATTTTTCGGATTACCCCGGAGTAGATATCTCGGCGATAGATTATCTTTTAGACAGAGGAATAAAGATATTCGGCATGGATACCATGGGGATTGACCGGCCGTACCGCTTTATGCTGCAGGAGTTTTTGAAAACTAGGGACATAAACAAGCTTTACCCCGCGCATTTCTACGGAAGGAAGCGCGAATTCATCCATATCGAACGCCTGGCAAATCTCGAGAGCATTCCTAATTCGGGGTTTAAGATAATTTGTTTTCCGGTAAAGATTAAGGATACCGGAGCTGCCTGGGCGCGGGTGGTTGCGGTAACGCAATAATCAGCGCTTTGCCTTAAAGGATGGGCAAGTGTTCCGTTTTAGCTTACACCCAATCCTATCGCACCTTGACTTAAAGGAATGTCAAGTACGCCCTTTCTGGGCTGGATGGTTTGGCGTGCGCCTGATATTATTACGCCCAAACCTATCGGATGGTTTGGCGTGCGTCTCTACGCAAGGAGGGTAACCAATATGGGTCATACGTGCAATTCAATTATAATCAATGCGCCGTACGAGTTGGTGTTTGATGTCTCAAACGATATCCCGCGCTGGACCGAGCTCTTCGGCGGCGAGTATCAAAAAGCGGAGGTTACCAAGCGCGACGGCAATAAAATCACCTTTCGTCTTACCGATGACGAAGGGAATTCCTGGCAGTCCTGGCGCTTATTGCTCAAGGAAAAGTATCTCGCCTACGCCGAGAAGGAAGAGCCGAAATTCCCGTTTAAATACATGAAGATAATCTGGCTCTATACCCCCAAGCCCGAGGGGATTGAGATGACCTGGATACAGCATTTTGAAATGGATGAAAAGGCGAAATTCAATGATGAGCAGGTAGAAGGGTTTATCAATAAGCATTCCAAGGACAACCTTAAGATTTTTAAAGACATCATTGAAAAAGAAGCCGTTAAATAATTGAAGAAGACCACGTTTGTCCTCCTCTGCATAGAAGGAGCGGTTCTTTCTTTTAACGTAGCTGCCTGCGCGGCGCTTGTACCGGCGATTGCGCGGGAATTTGGCGTCGCAGCGTTTGTTGCAGGCCGCGCGGTCTGGCTTTACATGATCCCTTACGGAGTTGCCGCGCTTGTCTACGGGCCTTTGGTGCGCGCGTTTGACGCCAAAAAAGTAGAGTCAGTATGTTTTTTGCTCTTTTGCCTGGCAAATCTTTTAGCGGCTCTTTCTCATAATATAGGGATATTTTTCTGGGCGCGTTTCTTGATGGGGCTCTTCGGCGCCTCAGTGATCCCTCTGGCCTTGATATTGATATCCAGGCACATCGGTTCCGGGAGGCGCGGGAGGTTCGTAGGCATTTTCTTCAGCGCTACCTTCGTAGCCTCGCTTTTGGGGCTGTTCTTAAGCGGGTTCTTGCAATGGCGCCTGCTATTTCTAATCCCGGGGATTATCGGGTTGCTGCTTTGGATAAATATGCTCTTGTATCTGCCAAGCTTTGGCCGTGAGAGCGGGAACATTAGCTTTAATTACCCGGCTGCCTTAAAGGATATGGCGGTAGCTGGCATATTTGCCTACATACTTTTAATCAGCCTGTTGTATCACAGTATCCAGCAATGGCTGGGGGTTTATTTTTCGGAGAGGTTTTATTTTTCCCAGTTTACCACCAGCATGCTGATTACCTTGACGAGCCTAAGCGGGATATTCGGAGAAGCGGCAGGCGGGTATCTCTCCGATAAAATCGGGAGGCTGCGCACAGTTGACCTTGGGATTGCCTTGATGGCATTGGCTGTCTTAGGGCTTATATTCAGAAGCCCGCTTTACGCAATAGCGATGGCTATGGTTATCTGGGGCCTGGGCTGGACATTTAACCACGCCGGGCTATCTACCATGCTCACTGACCTGCCGGAGGATTTTTTGAACGAGGCAGCCAGTTTAAACAGTAGCGTACGTTTTGTTTCGGGGGGCATAGGCGTGGCCCTGGGAGAATTTTTATTGCGCCGGAGTTTCGGTTTAGGCTTTACCCTGATAGGCATAAGTTTAGTAGCGTTATTGGCATTTTCCAGGAAATTACTGGCGGTAAAATAATAAGGAGGTTTCCAGAATGAGCGAATTAAAAGGAAAAAGCGCAATCGTAACCGGTGCCAGCCGCGGCATTGGCAAGGCATTGGCCTGTGTCGCAGCCGGCTTAGGAGCGAATTTATCTATTGCAGCCAGGCAGGAAGGCCCCTTAAAGGAAACGGCGAAAGAGATCAGCCAAAAATATAAGGTAGAGGTCTTGCCTGTTACCTGCGACGTCACAAAACTTGAGGATTTGGAGAACCTCGTAAACAGGCATAAGGAGAAATTCGGCAGGGTGGATATCCTGATTAATAATGCGGGGGTTTCCAGCCAGTATCCTTTCCAGGAACAGCCGATGGAAGACCTTGAGAAGCTCGCGCACACCAATTATTTAGGTTATGTGCGGCTTATAAGACTGGTTATCAATGATATGATCAAGGCCAAGTCAGGGGCAATCGTCAATATGGTTTCCGGCTCAACGCTTTGCGACCCCCTGCCGCGCAATTTCATAGTTTACAGTTCTTTAAAGGTTGGCCTGCGCGCTTTTTCCAAGGGGTTGTTCTGGGAGATACGCGACCATGGGATAAAGGTAACTTCCATTTTGCCTGGCGTAACCGATACGGACCTCACCGGCAAGCTCAAGGAGGTAACTGCGGATAGCTCAAGGCTCATGACTACCGAGGCAATCGAAAATGCCGTCAGGTTTGCGCTTACTGTCCCGGCCAATGTCTGTCCCCTGGAGATTGCTGTGATAAACCAGCAGACCCCGTGGACAAAGCCGGTGATACCCTTTAAACAGCAGCATCCCGAGAAGTAAATTTTAGGAAAGCGAGGAAGAATGGATAAACAAGACCTCCTGAATTTGAAAAAACGCTACCTTATCTGGCTGTATAAAACAACCAAAGAGGCCTTTGACCGCTATGAGCGCAAGTTTACGCAGTTTGAGATTGACGAGGCGCTGCTTAAGGAGATGGAAAAAGAATTAGAAGATACCTATCTTCCGAACGAGAAAGAGGCGCTCGATAAATTCCTCAACGACTATCGTAAGTATGCCATGGAGAAGGAAGAGGCCTGCCTCAAGCTTAAATACGAAGGCAAGAAGATAAACCCGGAGTTTATATTCCTGGATATCAAACTAAATGCCATAGAGAGCATTATCAGGAAAGAGCTGGGGGATAAGACCCTGAAGGAAATCAAAAAGCTCTATGAAGAAGAGATGGGGCGGCGTATCATGACTGCCGCGCAGGAAAAATGATTATTGACAGCCACAGCCACTGGTTACCGGAAGAGATAATAAATAACGCCCACTTTTTCCATAAGGGCTGGGGCGATATCGAGGCCCAGGTTGAAATGATGCGGGCTTCGGGCATTGACAAGGCAGTGCTCAGTTACCCCACCTCTGACGCCCACCTGAAACTGGGGGGAGCAAAAGAGACGGCGCGCATCTTTAACGATAACGTAGGTAAAATCCTCAAGCGTTACCCCGATAAATTTATCGGCGCGGCGGTCTTGCCGGTTGATAGCTCTCGGGAGATGTTGGATGAATTAAGGCGCTGCAAGGAGGAGCTGGGGTTTAAGGCTGTTTCTTTGGCTACGAGTTATGAGGGGATGTATCTTGACGATAGCCGCTTCCTCCCCCTTTTTAAGGAGTCCCAGAGCAAGAACATTCCTATATTTGTGCATTCTCAGATTATGGGGCCAATCGGAGTTGAGCGGGTAAAAGACCCGCTTTTGACCCCTGTCATAGAGTATATTTTTGATACCGCTATTTGCATTGGTAAGCTTTTGATGTCCGGGGCGCTCAGGGAACTGGGGGCCATTCTTGTCTTTGGGTATTTCGGCGGGGCAATGCCTTTTCTGGAGAATCGTTTTGACGCAACTTATCAGATGCTGCGCGGGATGAATTTTGTCAAAGACCTGGGCGCAAATCCGAGCGAAATCTTAAGGAAGATTTACGTGGACACCGGCGGAGACCGCAATAAGGCCAATATAGATATTGCAGTTTCATTTTTTGGCGCAAGCCGTGTTCTTTGGGGCAGCGACTGGCCGGCAAAGAAGGATGTTGCTGCCGGCATCAGCGCGGTCAAAACCCTTGAAATAACGCAGCAGGATAAAGATAATATCCTGGGGGATAACTTAGCAAGACTCATTGCTCTTTAATGAACCTGGACAGGCTTCTCACTCAAATCGATTTTCCGCCATAAGGCATGGCGGACGCCAAAGGTCTGTCGCATTTTCGGCGGCTGCTGAACTCCGCCTCGGCTCCTGCCATCGGCGTCAAACAGCATCGCCGTCCCCGTTTTGTCGCCTTACGGCTCCGCGGGGATGTCTGGAATACTTAAGCTCCATTGGTTAAAATCGGCATTCGTTCGCAATACGTCAGATTCATTAGATTTATTCATAAATTTTATTTATAAATGGGGAATATAAAAATATCAAAATTAGATGCAGCTAAACGGCAATTGGAAACGGCTATTCGAATTTATTTTTCTGATGGGGATCCTGTTTCAATCCACACCTTAATATCGGCTGCCTATAATATAATTCAAGATGTAAACAAAAAGCGAGAAGGCAAACCAATGTTAATAAAAGAAGCAATGCTTGATTTTGTAAAACCAGAATACAAAAAACTAATTAGAAATAAATTTAACGAAGCGGAAAATTTCTTTAAACACGCTGATTATGATCACGAAAAGAGCCTAGATTTTAATCCAAAATTATCGGAACTTTTAATAATAGATGCACTCTCTCATTATTATAATTTAACAGGAGAGGATACTCCTATTTTTAAGATTTATCGTGCATGGCACATAATTAATAATCCTTCTATGTTTAATTTTCCTGAAGAAACAAGAAGAATGATGGGAAATTTTGATGCGGAGCATATAAAATCATTAGGGAAAAGCTCATATTTTAATCTTATGCTACCAACTGTTATGAAGTTTGCTGGGGAATAGAAGAAATATATGGTTAGAATATTTGTAGCGGTGCGGCGAAAAAGCAGCCCAAGACAGGACCCGCGGGATAAATTATGATAAAATTCGTTAATTTGATTATCGGCGGTGCGGCTGGAGCGTCCGCCAGGTATTTGCTGTCTGGGGCGGTTTACCGATTGGCAGGAACGGGTTTTCCTTACGGGACCCTGGCGGTAAATAGTGCCGGTTGTTTTATCCTGGGGTTCCTGGCTACTCTAGCGGAGAAAAAATTCATTTTAGGTCCGCAGGCGCGCCTTCTGTTAATGGTCGGTTTCTGCGGGGCCTTTACTACTTTTTCGACCTCATCTTTGAGTCTGACAGTCTTGCCCGGCAGGGGCAATGGATGCGCGCTTTTTCCAATATTTTGGTGAGCGTGATTCTGGGGTTCATTCTATTCAGGGTAGGTTGTTTACTGGGAGAGAAGATATGAAAATACCAGCGGACGGCAAACTGTTGAGGATTTTTATCGGAGAGGCAGACAAGTGGAACGGCAGGCCGCTTTACGAGGAGATTATTCTCCTGGCCAAGAAAAGCGGCATGGCCGGAGCTACCGCGGTGAAGGGCTTCGTGGGATTCGGCTGCAAGAGCCATATGCATACCGCCAACCTTCTGCGGCTTTCCGAGGATCTGCCGGTGATTATTGAGATTGTCGACAGCGAGGAGAAAATAAACAAGTTTGTCCCGCAGTTAGACGCCATGGTTAAGGAAGGATTGATTACCATGGAAAAAGCAAACGTAATCATGTATCGCGCTTAAAAAAGAGGAGAGATCAGAAATGCAGATGCAGAAGGAAGTTCATTTAACGGGTAAGGATTTGACGCAGATGGTACAGCTTAGGCCGCAGGACGTCGGTAAATATGCGATTGTGCCTGGCCCCAGGGACAGGCTTGATGTCTTGATGAAGAAGATCGAGAAGCCGGTACGCAATTTTTCTTTTATGGAATACGCCATGTACACCGGCACCTACCAGGGGATAAAGGTAACAGCCATAAACGGGGGGAGGTTCTCCACCGACACCTCCATTACTACCGAGGTGATGTGCAATGCCGGCATAGAGAATATCATACGCATCGGCACCTGCGGCGCGCTGGATGAGGGGATTAAGGTCGGAGACCTGATAGTGGCAGAGAGGGTTATCCGCGGAGACGGGGTTACCCCTTATTATGTAGAAGAGGATTTTAAGACCAGGGGTGAACCCGTCATTACCGAGATGCTTTATAAGGTAGCGGGCGATTTAGGGGTTAACGTGCACCGGGGGTGCGTCTGGACCACTGACGCATTGTTGAAAGAGACCAGGGAGATTGTGGAGGCAAAACGCAAAGAAGGCGCAATCGTCGTTGATATGGTCTCATCCACCCTTTTGACCATTGCCCAGACTTACAATATCAAGGCAGGCTCAATATTGGCAGTGAGCGATAACGTGATTACCGGCGAGATGGGATTTATGAACCCGCTCTATTACATGGCCGAGAGCAAACTTATTGAGATTGCCCTTGAAACAGTAAAGAGGTTAGAGGGGAAATAAGTAGGGACGGTTCTGAGGTCAAAGCAAAAGTGTCCCTAAAAGGGACAGGTTAGCTTCACCCTAAGAACCGTCCCCTGAAAGAGGAAGATGAAGTTTTCGCCGCTTTTTTGGCCCATAGAATTAAAAGGCAAGGATATCTATATCCTGGATGAGACAAGGCTGCCGCATAAGCTTGCCTACATCAAGGCGAGAGACTATAAGCAGGCCTGCCGTGCGATAAAGGATATGAAGACGCGCGCCGTAGGCCAGGTCATTCTTGTTTTTTACACCTTTCTGCAGGCAATCAGGAAAAACAAAAATGCGGACTTAAAGAAGATCGCCCAATCTATAAATTCAACCCGCCCGACCCTCTCTTTTAAGTATCTTACGGATATGGTGCTGGGGTGGGAAAAGAACGGGGCGCCGTTAGAAAAATGCATCTTAGGTTTCCTGGAGCGTTTAAGGCTGGCGCGCCTAAGGCAGGCAGAGGAAGCAAGCAAGCTTATAAAAGACGGGGATGTGATTTTGACTCATTGTAATGTCAGCGGGCAGATGCCTCTTATCGGAGAATTCTGCCGCAAGCAGGGCAAGAGAGTCGGTTTTTTTACCACTGAGACCCGCCCTTATATGCAGGGCTCCCGCTTGAGCGCCTGGGAATTAAAAAGAGGAGGTTTTGACGTAACGCTTATTACCGACAGCATGGTTACTGCGGTGATGTCTTTAAAAAAGGTAAATAAGGTGGTTGTGGGCGCGGACTGCCTTGCGCAAAACGGCGATATCGCCAATAAGATCGGGACGTACCAGATTGCAGTTGCCGCCAGGCATTTTAAGATTCCGTTTTATGTATTATGCCCCCCTCCTTCAGGGGCAAGGAGCGGCAAAGATATAAAGATAGAAGTCCGTCCGGACAAGGAAATGCTGGAATACGAAGGGGTGCGCCTTGCGCCTCGAGGCGCCAAAGGATATTACCCGGCATTCGATATTACGCCCAATAACCTGATTACCAGGCATATCTATATGGAGATAAAGAGATGATCCTTTGCAAAGAGAAAGCGCTTAAAAGAAAGATTATCGAAACCGGAAAGCGGCTATACCAGGCAGGACTGGCTGTCGCAAAGTCAGGCAATATCAGCGCCAGGATTGATGACAGACATATACTCATCACTGCTACCGCCACCTCTTTAGGAAATTTAAGATATAGCGATATAGTAAAGGTCAATCTTGAGGCGTTAAAACCCTGCGGGAAAGCGCAGCCCAGCTCTGAGCTTCCCCTGCATTCCCTTGTTTATAAGAATTTTCCAGCTTCAGTAGTTGTGCATGCGCACCCGCCTTTGATTAACGGATATTTTGCGGTAACCGATTCGCTGGAGGCGCTTACCTTTGAAACTAAGTTCTATCTAGGGGATGTCCCGGTCGTGCCGCAGGAGACCCCCACTGTCACTAAGCCCGAAGAGGTTGTTGAGGCGTTAAAAACAAGCAACCTTGCAGTATTGAAAAATCACGGCGCCGTGGCTATGGCTAAAGATTTCCAGGAGGCGTTAGCTTTGATCGAGACATTAGAGGAGGCGGTGCGCAGTGCCGCCATTGCCAGGCTTTTTAAAAAAGATACCCTTGATGAATTAAATAAGCCGCTTAAGGAAGAGCTTAAGCGCGGGGCAGTGTATGAGATGTTCTCCCCCGAACATATCCAGGCAATAGTGGAGCTGGTGAATAAAGATGAGTTTATCGCCCGGAAAGGCAGGGAGTTGGACCTGACGGTAGAGCTTGCAGTCAAGCTTGACGGCTCTGACAAGGCTTATAAGTTTACCTTTGAGAAAGGGAGGATTGCGAAGCTAGATTTTACAAGCGATGCCCCCTTTGTTATTTCTGCTCCCTCGGATGTATGGCAGCAGGTCTTTCTTGGTAAATTAGACTCTTTTGTGGCTGTTACGCAGGGGAAGATGAAGCTCTCGGGGCAATTGGGCCAGTTGTCCAAGTGGTACGTTCCCTTTAGCCGGCTGTTTGCCATTTTTAAGGAAGTAAGGATAAAATGAAACAAAGAATAATCAACCCGTCCGATAATAAGGTAATTGCTGAGGTAGAGCCTGCCGGCAAAAGAGAGGCAGAAGCTGCTATTGCTTGCGCCAGGAAGGAGTTTGACAGCGGAAGGTGGCCGAGGTTTCCCCTTGCTGAGCGCCGCGATTTTCTCCTGAAGATATCAGCAGGGATACTGGATAAGGCAGAGGAACTGGCAAAACTTGAGACCGCGAATACCGGCAAGCCCATTAAAGAAACCACCTTTATGGACATACCATCCAGCGCTAAGACCTTTGAATATTTTGCCAATAATTTAGAGATGTTTCTTAAGCCGGAAGAAACAAGCGTTCCGGACGGAACAAGGGCCTGCCTTCTGCGCCGGCCGCAGGGGGTAGTAGCGCTCATTGTTCCATGGAATTATCCTTTATTGATTGCTTCCTGGAAACTGGCAGTTGCTTTAGCTGCAGGGAACACGGTAGTCCTGAAACCATCGAGCTTAACCCCGCTTACTGCTTTAGAGCTGGGCAAGATTATTAATACGGCAGGTCTGCCGCAGGGAGCGGTAAATATCCTGACAGGAAGCGGAGATGCGCTGGGCGAGGCCCTTTGCTCAGACCCGCGCGTAGATATGATTTCCTTTACCGGCAGCAACGGGGTGGGTAGGAGGATTATCGGCTATGCTGCAAAGAGCGCCAAAAAACTGATTATGGAGCTGGGGGGTAAATCCGCAAGCATAGTTTTAAAGGATGCGGATATTGAGGCCGCAGTCAACGGGTGCCTCTGTTCTGTTTTCCTGAACCAAGGCCAGATGTGCACTGCCATGTCGCGCATCCTGGTTGCCGGCGAGCTCTACGATAGATTCGTAGCTGATTTTGTGGCTAAGGCCAAGCGCATAAGGTTAGGCCCGGGAGATGACTTCCAGACCCAGATGGGGCCGCTGATTTCAGAGGCGCAGCGTAAAAAAGTAATCAATTTCGTGCAAAAGGCGGAAAAAGAAGGAGCGAGGCTGCTTTGCGGGGGAAGAATCCCGGCAGAGGAAAGGCTAAAAGACGGATTTTTCTTTGAGCCCGCGGTATTTATTGACGTCAAGCCCGGGATGGAGATATTCAAGGAGGAGATTTTCGGGCCCGTGGCTTCTATCAGTAGATTTTCTTCTCCTGACGAGGCGGTAGTCCTGGCCAATGATTCCGCATACGGCCTGGCTGCCTGCGTTTGGTCACAGGATAAAAATTCTGCCGTAGAGCTGGCGCGCAAAATCAATGCCGGGACAATCTGGGTTAATACCTACGGCATGTTTTATAATGAATTGCCTTACGGAGGATTCAAACAGAGCGGTTTTGGCAAGGAGCTGGGGAGGGAGGGCTTCCTTGAATATACCAAATTGCAGAATATCGTTACAGACGCCTCCAGCGACGGCAAGCCGCTGGTAAATTACTGGTACGGTTTTTAATAGGGACGGTTCTGAGGCACGGTTAAAACTGTCCCCCTAGGGGACACTTTTAACCGCAGTTGAGAACCGTCCCTGCAAGGATATGGATATCAGAGAGAGGTTAAAATATCACCTTAAGGCGCACCCTGATAAGACTGCGGTTATATTCCGTAAGGAGAATATCAGTTTCCGCCAGTTAGCCCAAAGGGCCTTCAGGCTTGCTAACGCCTTTGCTGCAAACGGGCTTAAACAAGGAGAGAAAGTAGCAGTATATCTTCCCAATTGGCCGCAATACATCTATACTTACCTGGGGGCTTGGTGTTCCGGAGCAACGGTAGTGCCTCTGGATTTTATGCTTACCCAGGAAGAGATAATCTCGTGTTTGTCGCATGCCCAGGCAAAGGCGCTGGTTATTAAACCTAAGGCGAATCTTTCTCTTGATGCAATCAGGGAGGCCTGCCCGCAATTAAAGGTCGTTATTTCATGTTCCGATACCCAGGAGGGGTGCCTTCTTTTTGAAGACCTGATTGAAAAAGGAGATAATTCGGAACCCAATGCCAAAGTTGACGAGAAGGATTGCGCGATTATATTCTATACCTCCGGCACTACCGGTAGGCCCAAGGGGGTCATCATAAATTACCGGCAATTGGAGGCCCCTCCCAAGGGTATGGAGTATTTTGTTCCATTCCGGGAAGATGAGATGAGTCTTTGTGCCTTGCCGTTTTCGCATCTGGGAGGGCTTATCTATATCGAGGTAATCCTGGCGTTTGGAACCTCGTTTGTGTTGATGGAAAGGTTTATGCCTCTGGAATTCCTGCGCAATGTCCAGGAGCACCGCATTAACTGGTTCTGGATGGTTCCTTCTATGTATTACGCGCTCCTGCAGTTGAAAGAATTCGAAAGATTTGACCTCTCAAGCCTCCGCTGGATTGTAACCTTCGGCGCTTCTAATTCGCCGGAGGCGCTCCGGCGCTTCCATCAGTATTGTCCCGATGCCCAACTTCTTAACGGCTGGGGTATGACCGAGACCAACGCCCCTTCGGTGGTATTGTCTGTCGGCTCAACCAAGATCGAGAGCGTCGGCAGGCCGGTGCCGTGGATAGAAGTGAAGATCCTTGACAACGAGGACCGCGAACTCCCCGCCGGCAGTATAGGCGAAATTGCGGTGCGCGGCTGGTCAGTAACAGAAGGTTATTACCGCGACCCCGAGAGCACTTCACAGGCGATGCGTAACGGCTGGTTTCATACCGGCGACCTCGGTAGATTTGACGAAGAGGGGGACCTTTATATCGTAGGAAGAAAAAAAGAGATGATTAAGGTCTCCGGCGAGATCGTATTTGAGCCGGAGATAGAAGCGGTATTACAGAGACACCCTAAGGTTCATGAGGCGGCTGTCATCGGCGTCCCCGATCGCCTGCGGGGCGAGCTTCCCAAGGCGTTCCTGGTCCTTAAGCCGGGCGAGGAGGCAGACGAAGAAGAATTGCGTTATTTCTGCCGCAAGCACCTGGCGCATTTTAAAATTCCTCACATCTTTGAGTTTGTCCCATCGTTACCTAAGAACAGGGCCGGAAAGATAGATAAAGAATCCCTGCGGAATCCAGCAAGGCTGAAGCCATCCACTGACGCACGCCACCAGTCTTTTTAACTTCTTGCAATAACAGGCGTTAAATAGTATACTTTATATCAAAAGATCGCCGCACCTTAAAGAAAATATATGGATATTATATCGCTTGGATTCAAAGTTGCCATTGCCTTTGTCGTAATCCTGACCATCTATGCTGCCTGGGCTGCGAGGAGCCAGCAGGGCTCGGATGATAAGAATAGGTCCAAGGAACTATCGAAGGAACAGGAGATACGCGATAAAAAACAGCAGATTGAGCGTCTGAAGGCCGAGTTGGCTGATTTGCGCAAAGAGATGGAGAAGCTCAAGTCCGTATCCTCGGCTAGCGAGAGTGAACTGGAGGCTACCAGGAAACGCGAAGATGAATTAAAGGAATCCCTTGGTAAGCGCGAGGATTGGGTTAAGAAGGACCAGGAGTTTGTGGCCAAGATAAAGGAGGAGCGCGATAAGCTTGAAAAAGAGCTCAAACAGAAAGAAAAGGAGCTCACCGAGGTTTTTAGCAAAAATGTGGATTTAAGCCGCGACATACGCGACATGAGCCTTAACACCCAGGCCCTGGAGCAGGAAATCAAAGAGAAATCCGAGTCCATAGAGATACTGCGCCATAAAGTAGAATGGCACGCCGAGGAGATTAAAAAACGCGAGGATAGCATCAGGGGGCTTGAAAAGACCATTGCCGAGGTAAAGAAGGCATCCCAGGAGAGCGAATGGGTTCCCAAGAAAGAATTCAACGCCTTAAATGATGAATATACAAAGCTGGAGGAGGAGCTCGCTGCTTTAGATGAGAGGTTTAGGTCCAAAGAGGATAAGATCAAGGAGTTGAGCGAACAGATTGCCAAACTTAGCGTTCATCCGGTTCCCCATCCGGCGCCTCCGGAAACAGCTAAAAATGAAACAGAGTCGCCCCCGCCTGAAAAATCCGTAGTGCCAGAACCTGCTGCCTCTGAGCCAGCGGCTCCCGAAGTGGTTGAAGAAAAAGAGCAGGCAGCTGTCCCTGATGTCACTGGCCAAGAAGTTCCACGAGAGGAGGCGCCGGAGGTTGCGGAGCAAGCTGCTGCCCAGCAAGAGCCACCTGCTGAAGAACAAGTTGCTGATGTTGCAGCGCCTCAGGAGGCAGGGATTTCTTCTGCGCCTCAGCCGGAAGAAACAGTTAAACCTCAAGATCCAGAATCTCCTAAGGCAGAAGAGAAACCCAAGGAGGAAAAGAAGCCTGCCAGGCGGGTGGAGGTAGACCTTGCCAAGATGCGCAATATCGGCATCATGGCGCATATTGACGCTGGCAAGACCACCACTACCGAAAGGGTCCTTTTTTATACCGGCCGGACCCACAAGCTCGGAGAGGTCCATGACGGAAAGGCCCAGATGGATTGGATGAAACAGGAGCAGGAGAGAGGTATTACTATTACCTCGGCAGCCACCACCTGTTTCTGGAAAGACTACCGCATCAATATTATCGATACCCCCGGCCACGTTGATTTTACGGTAGAGGTAGAACGCTCCCTGCGTGTTTTAGACGGGGCAGTAGCGGTTTTCTGCGCGGTAGGCGGGGTACAGCCGCAGTCCGAGACAGTATGGCGGCAGTCTGATAAATACGGCGTCCCCAAGATAGCTTTCGTAAACAAGATGGACCGCACCGGAGCCGATTTCTTCGCGGTGCTTGGCGCCATGAAAGAAAAGCTCAATGCTAATACCATACCAGTGCAGATTCCCCTGGGAGCCGAGGATAGTTTCAGAGGCGTTATTGACCTTATCCAGATGAAGGCCTGCGTTTTTGAAGACGATACCCTGGGCAAGGATTTTCATCTGGAGGACATCCCGGCTGAATACCAGGAGAAAGCCAGGGAGTACCGCCATGTTATGATTGAACGGGCAGCTTCGCTGGACGACGCCCTGACTAAAAAGTACCTGGAGGCCCCGGACTCCATTACCAACGAAGAACTTATCGCTGCCATCCGGCGCGCAACGGTTGCCAATAAGGCGGTTGTTGTTATCTGCGGTTCTTCTTTCAAAAACAAAGGGGTGCAGCAGCTCTTGGATGCGGTTACGATGTACCTGCCGTCTCCGATGGACGTTCCGCCGGTAAAGGGGAATCTTCCCCAGGATCCCGGGGTAGAGTTGGAGAGAAAGCCGGACCCCAAAGAGCCTTTTTCAGGGCTGGCATTTAAAGTGCAGTCTGACCCGCACATCGGAAAGCTGGTTTATACCCGCGTTTATTCGGGGGTGTTGGAATCCGGTTCTTACGTGCTTAATACCACCAAGAATAAGAAGGAGAGGATCGGCAGGATTGTGCAGATGCACGCCAACCAGAAGGAGAACCGTGAATTCGCCTATGCCGGAGAGATTGTGGGCCTGGTGGGGTTGAATAATACCATTACCGGCGATACGCTCTCTGACCCGGATAACCCCATTCTCCTTGAGGCGATGCGTTTCCCAACCCCTGTTATTTCCTTGAGCATTACTCCTAAGACCCGCTCGGATCAGGATAAGCTCGGAAGAGGGCTGGCGCGTCTTGCCGAGGAAGACCCTACCTTTGTGGTGCAGAGCGACGAAGAGACCAAAGAGACTATCCTGACGGGGATGGGGGAGCTGCACTTGGAAATTATCGTAGACAGGCTTAAGGAAGAGTTCGGAGTCGATGCTGAGGTCGGCCAGCCCAAGGTTGCCTACCGCGAAACTATCAGCAAGGATGTCCGCGAGGAATACAAGCACATCAAGCAGTCCGGAGGCCGCGGACAGTACGGCCATGTGGTTTTTGAGATGTCTCCCCTGGAGCCCGGCAAGGGGATTGAATTCATCGATAGCATCAAGGGCGGGGCAGTCCCGCGCAATTTTATCCCGGCGGTTGAAAAAGGGGTCAATGCGGCGGTCCAGAAAGGGCCTTATGCAGGCTATCCGGTAGTAGATATCAGGGTAGACCTGGTGGACGGCTCCTTCCATGAAGTAGATTCCTCTGAACTGGCGTTTAAGATCGCCTCAATGGAATGCTTTAAGCACGGCGCTTTGAACGCCGGACCGATTCTCCTGGAGCCTTATATGTCACTTGAGGTTACTACCCCCGAAGAGTCGGCCAACACCATCGTTGGGTATATATGTTCAAAGAGGGGGCGCGTCTTAAACATAGATTTTAAGAACAACCAGAAGATTATCGACGCCGAGGCCCCTCTTGCCGAGATGTTCGGTTACGTCACGAACCTGCGCTCCTTAAGTAGCGGCAGGGCAAGCGGGACCATGGAATTCAAAAAATACCTGCCGGTGCCCCAGGAGATCGCCGCTAAGATCCTGGAAGAGATCCGCAAGAAAAAAGAAGCTGCAAATAAATAGACCCGCCTTAAAATTTGTGCCATGAAAAACATCAAGAATCTGACCCTGAAAGAGCTGCAGGCGGTTCTCGAGGAATGGGGGGCGCCTCTTTTTCGCGGCCGCCAGATTTTTTCCTGGCTTTATAAAAAAGGCGTTTCCGATTTTGGCGCCATGACTGACCTTGCGGATGGCCTGAGAAAACGCCTGAAGGATAATTTTTGCCTTTCGGGGATGAGGTTAATCAAGAGACGCCAGTCGCGGGATTCAACCGAAAAATTCCTCTTTGAGCTTGGCGACGGAAATAATATTGAGGCAGTAAGCATCCCGGCTGAAGGCAGGGTAACCGGCTGCATCTCTACCCAGGCAGGCTGTAAGTTCGCCTGTCGTTTCTGTGCCAGCGCCGTCGGAGGATTCAGTAGAGACTTAAGCTGTGCCGAGATGCTCGATGAGGTCCTCTATCTTAAGAATAATTCGGCGGCCGGCAAACTCAGCCACCTGGTGTTTATGGGGACGGGCGAGCCGTTGGATAATTACGATAACGTCATGAAGGCCATCCGTATCATAAATTCAAAAGAAGGTTTGAATATCGGCGCGCGCAGGATTACTATTTCTACCTGCGGTTTAATCCCGGCTATCCAGAGGATGGCTGGCGAGGGGCTGCAGGTAGAGCTTTCGGTTTCCCTGCATGCCGCTGATGATAAAATCCGCTCTTGGCTTATGCCGGTAAATAAGAAATATCCCCTTAAGGAATTAATCCGCGCCTGCCGCGATTACGTCAAAGATACCAACCGTCAGATCACCTTTGAGTATGTCCTGATAAACGGACTGAACGCGGATTTAAAGAGCGCCGGAAAACTCTGTGCGCTTTTAAAGGGGTTTGACTGTAAGGTTAACCTTATTCCTGCTAACCCCATCAAAGAACTGCATATTGAGCCGCCGAATAAGCCAGATATCCTGTATTTTAAGGATTATCTTTCCAGGCACGGATTGCATTCCACCTTAAGAAAGACGCGCGGGCAGGATATCGAAGCCGCCTGCGGACAGCTCCGAATAAAAGAGGGACGGTCCTTAAGTCGTTCTTAACCTGTCCCCTGATAGGGGACAGGTTAGCTTCACCTTAAGAACCGTCCCTGATAAATGGTGCCGAAGAAGGGAGTCGAACCCTTACGGACTTGCGCCCATCGGTTTTTGAGACCGACGTGTATGCCATTCCACCACTTCGGCAAATTTTCAAGTTGACGCAGACTATTTTATAGTCTAAAATATCACAGGTCAATAGATAATTAAAGGGGCTGTCCTCCGATGCTAAGATCGGACAAGGGGCGTCCCAAGTTAGCGCTTTAAATTAGTCTTGGGGCCTCGCTGCGGCAATAAGAAATAACGCAGTACGCTCCTCGGATATAAGAAGGCTATGTTCGGGGCTGTAGCTCAGCTGGGAGAGCACTTGCATGGCATGCAAGGGGTCAGGGGTTCGATCCCCCTCAGCTCCACCAAGAGTGATAGGGGGCTGCTTCAAGGACAGGACGGAAGGTACCTTCCGTCGAAAAATTGAGGCGGCGCTCTTTTAAAATACAGTTCGAACCAATCTTTTTCAGAAATTCTTTCT
>Ga0265297_10002598_pt1 | contig 35961 bp, 52 predicted proteins | sample Munlanlwell13791_FD_192502 | JGI IMG/M metagenome (GOLD analysis project Ga0265297, IMG submission 192502) | Leachate microbial communities from a municipal landfill in Southern Ontario, Canada - Leachate well 137-91 | ecosystem: Engineered > Solid waste > Landfill > Unclassified | place... | reverse complement strand
GTTTTTATATTTTTTAGCTTTTTCACCATAAGTATTTGTTTTTCTATGACAATCTTCACAAAGCGTACGGCCATTATCTATTGCAAATCGTAATTCTGGATAAAATGCAAAGGGTTTAATGTGATCAGCGTTAAGCCTTTTATTATATCCTCCACACCAAATACACGTATAATTATCTCTTATGAAAACAGATTCCCTCCAAAGTTTATATTCTGTTGATTTTCTTATTTTTTCATTTATACTTGTTTTTCCACCTTGCCAATGGGGGGCTTCCTTGCCGCACCTACCGATATTCCACTTTCCAACACCCGATTTTTTGGCACTAATGCTTCTTTTTTCATTGGATTCTTTTGATTGTTTATGTCCCCTAAGTGAAACAGAATTAGATAATCCTATTTTCTTTTTATGTTCTTCTGTCTGCTTATATCCTTTTTTTGACATAAAATTACGAGTCAATTTTAAACCCAAGTGCCGCTAAAAAGTCATTAACTTGATTTTGTTTAAGTATTTTTGGATTATCTGTTTTACCGTAAAACTTGGCACAATTTAGTTCGGCTCCATTCAAATTGGCTCCATACAAATTGGCTTCACTCAAATTGGCTTCACTCAAATCGGCTCCACTCAAATCGGCTTCATACAAATTGGCTCCACTCAAATCGGCTTCATACAAATCGGCTCCACTCAAATCGACTTCATACAAATTGGCTCCACGCAAATTGGCTCCACTCAAATCGACTTCATACAAATTGGCTCCACGCAAATTGGCTCCACTCAAATCGACTTCACTATTTTTTGCCTCAATCACTGCCTCTTTGATAGTTTCTTTTCCACTTTCAAAAATAATATTTCCCGTAAAACGGTTTTTAATCTGGATTTTAATTTTTTTCTTTTCCACTTTGTTTTCTTCAATTTCTTGAACAAAACTTTTTACCTGTTCTAAATTGTTTAAAACCTCTTGTTTTGTTATACCCATAATATTTATAATGTTTAGTTAATCTTTTTAATATCTTTTAATGCCAATTCCACCTCATTTTTGTCATAAACATACTCGCCTATTTTAATAGTTTCTTTTACTTCATCTTCGCCGAATTTAGCATCACCTTTGTAAACTAAATCAAAATTTTCATCAATCTCTTTAAATTTAACTTCTTGTTTTTTTGCTTTATATCCGAAGAAAAATCCTGCTTCTAATTTTAATTTTCCAGAAACCGAAGCATTGCCATAAACCGAAGCATTGCCATAAACCCAAGCATTGTCAGAAACCGAAGCATTGTCAGAAACCGAAGCATTGCCAGAAACCGAAGCATTGCCAGAAACCGAAGCATTGCCAGAAACCCAAGCATTGCCAGAAACCCAAGCATTGCCAGAAACCGAAGCATTGTCATAAACCGAAGCATTGCCAGAAACCGAAGCATTGCCATAAACCCAAGCATTGTTTTCTTGCGATAAGTTACTTTCTTTTTCAATCCAGCCACCGAGTTCACCTTTTGATACATTGCCAAAACTCATTATTGCTTGTATTTGGAATAATTTAATTCCATTTACTACTTTTGTGTTTTTTGTCAATTTGTATTTCATATTCATAATGTTTAGTTAATTAAGCTTAATTTTTTATAATCATCAAACCATTTATCTACTTCAATTTTTTCTTTTTCATAATTTCTTTTTCCTTCTAAACCATCGTATATTGCTTTTTCTATTAATAAATTTTTCCTTATTAAAAGTTCAACAGTTTGCACACCACTTCCATCTGGATATGAGTAAGACATTGTCTTATAGTTAAAAATTCTTTTCATACCTATTTAATTATATTTATCTTCTATGATTAGGACAAGAATGAAACCAATCGCCATCTTTCCTACTTATTTCCCAACCATTATCTTTCATTTCTTTTATTGTTCCTTGTAAATCACAATGCCCATCAAATCCTTCAAATGTTTCATCATTATCACATTCTTTTTCATCACAGTAAGCAGTTATAGTTCCAAATGTATTATCAAAATCTAACATATTTTAAATTATTTATTTATAGTATAATTTAGTTCCCTTCTTCCCCACATTTTAGCACTATCTAAATCAAAAAACAATATGTCAAAATACTCACAACCATATCTACTATTCATTCTGTCCCTAACTGTGTAGATAGTTTCTCCTACCTTAATTTTTGTGCCAAATGGCAAGCAATTATTCGCTATATCCCCTAACTGAACCCTATGACCAGAAGCATTTATCAATGGCGAGTTATCTGTTTCTTGCCAGCGTGGTGTATAAGCATAAAATATTCCTTTCATTTCGGTATATTGTGGCTCTTTAGTTTCAATGGCAGGCACAACAGCAGGGAGATTGTTTCCGAAATTATCCAAATCTTTTTTAGTAAAACATCCAGCGATAATTAAAGCGATAACGACTAAACCTATACAAATAGCAATCCATTTAAGCTCAAAAGAAGTCCAATATCTACTCATTTTGTCTATCAATCTACTCATTTTGACTTTCTGTATCCCCTCTCCTTGTCCGATTGTTTTCCAATGCCAGTTATTATCATTACTGCCAGTAGTTTTAGGGTTATATTCGCTACAAAATACTTCTTCTGAACCTTTCTCTCCAACTTCGTGCTCAAAATTATCACAATAATTATTATGTTCGTGTTCGCATTTCTTACAATCTGGTCTTGTTTTATTTTTAGTGATTGAGGTTATATACCAGTTTTTTAAGATTTTATTTTTCATATTATTTATCATTTAGTTAATGTTATCTCTGGGGGGCTAAATCGCTTCTTGGTTTAAATACTTCTTGAAGAAAAACATCGGCATTTTCATTGTGTCCATAGTTGAACTTTTAATATGCTGTCGGTATTCTTCCCATACAGTTTCAAACCACGGAGCATTCCTATACTTCGGGATAAATATCCTGTCTAATTGCTCACATACCATACTCGGTAAGTCATTATAGAAGTCCTTATTAAGAGTTTCTGGGACAGATATTTCATCAATAAACTCTTGAGGTGTGCCAAGCACGATAAACTTGGGACGATTATCATAAATCAATACTTTTGGGATTTTATTGCCGATATAAAGTATTTTATCTTGAATTTCTTGTTTTGTTATTTTCATAAATTTTCTAAAATATTATTACATATAGCGATTACTTTTTTGACTTCTCTTTTTAAATCTACCCGAGTTTCCAAAGTGCTATCTTTAAGAGCCAAAGGTTCAGAGGGCTTGGAGTCGCAGAAGACGAGAAGATAGTGAACGTCGCCCCAGTCGACCTCAAAGTCGCCGAGGAAGAACTCGAAGCCGCCATCCGAACGACGGAAGACGAACGGCATGCAGTGACGACCGTCAGAGTCAACCCATTGACTGCCGAAAGCAATTAAATACTTATTTTTTTCAAGTTTGTGAGTATTAACATATTCCAAAAGTTCCCAAATGTTGGCAGGTCGCATTCCCTTACTATTAATCAAATCCAAGCATTCCTGCGATGTCATTGTTTTTTCCAGTTTAATAATCTGCGGGTTTTTGGTTTCTATCTTTTTAGGTCTGGGAAAGTTTGCTTCGGTGATATTTCCGTTGATATAATACCACTTTTTTTTAGTAAGTAATTGTTTAAGAGATTTTTTCATATTTAATTCCGTTTATAATTAAAATATTTGGTAAATCTACCCGAGTTTTCAAGTCCCTATCCACAAGTGTCCCAACTCCCGCACAACTCGCAGAACCACAGCGAGAAAACGCACTGTCAGAAAAGCTGTCGCCCAACCCAGGCCTGCTGCCAAAGAGGCCAAGACAAGGCACGTAGCCGGAAGCATAACGTGAACCAGGAAGGTCAATAAAATGGTCTTTTAGAATATTAGGATTATCTCGCAAGAGAGCCAGTCCCTCGTAAATTGTTAATCCTCTGCGACCTTGTTCTTTGAATATTTTGTCGCAATCATCTGGACTCTTGCCGAGCATTTTTGTTCCGTCTTCAATATCAAAAATTTCATAATCATCTGCTGGCGTTTCTATAACATCTTTGACTCTTGATAAATAAAGATAGTTTATAATGCCTAACTCTTTTAATTGCTCTTTAAGAGATTTTGATTTGATGACGAGAAGTTTTTTAATCATAGTTGTTTTTAAAATAATTCTTTTAATTTTTATTCTTCTTTTTTAAAATATTCATCAGGTCTTATTATTGTCCAAATAAAAATTAAGAGACAAAATAAATTTGCTATAAAAAAAGATAATTTTGTATGATAAAATTCTTCTTTTAAATCAAAACTTAACCAAAGAATAATACCTATTAATCCAATCGGTGTGTAAAATGGAGTATTTAAACTAATCCAAAAAACCTTTAAGATAGTTTTTAATTTATATTTTTCTGGTATTTTCATATGTTTATTTATGGACAATATTATTTTCTTTCAATATTTTATATATATCTATTATATGATCCTGATTTTTTACAATTGTTTTTTGTGTTAAAATTAAAGTGTCTATTGTTTTAAATAAAAGTTTTTCTAATTGGTCATTTGTCATAAAAATTCATATTAATTAATTAATCTTATAATTAGTATAGCACAATTTTGACTTTTGTCAAGTGGCAACTGTGCATAATCGGTGGATAACTTATTCCTTAAAAAATGGACTTGTGGTAAAATAAATGGGTAAGTATTAAATATTATGAAATATTAATTTTATGGCAAAAAGATATTTTCCTTCCGAACAAAAGCTGTGGACCGAAAAAGATATAAGTTATTTGAAAAAAAATTATCCTAGCATGTTGATGGATGATTTAATGAAAAATTTAAATAGAAGTTTAAGCAGTATTGAAAAAAAAGCTTGCCGTCTTAGATTAAGAAAAGATTCAAACGACAACTCCTCTCTTCAATCAATAATCGACAGAGAAAAAAAATCATCTTGCAAACAATCAACTGAAAGATTTTTAAAAGAACTTGTAAAAGAAAAAGCTTCAACCGAATTAGTGGTGGAAATTTTAAAAGAGATAATCCCCGCAGCCGACTTTAAGCCGAAACAATACAATCCAGTAATCGACAAAAATAAAAAAGAAGAAGTAGCTCAATTACTTTTATCCGATTCTCACTTTGGCCGCTATTCCGCCATTACATTGGAGAACAAAATAAATGAGTTATATGAGGGTATAATCAAGGTGGTAGAAATTCACCGAACCGCTTATCCAATCAATGAACTTTACATTAATATGCTCGGAGACATCCTTGATGGCGATGAAATTTATCCCGGCCAGACCTATGACCAGAAGTTTCACCTCATGGAACAAATGTTCACCTATGGACTTCCAAAGCTAACTAACTTTTTTAACCAGCTTTCTAACCATTTTACAAAAATAACGATCAATTGTGTGCCTGGAAACCATGGCAGAAAGTCAAAAGAGACAGACAAACGACTTAATTTTGACACAATTTTTTACGAAGCTTTAAAATTAGCCACTGTAAACAATAAAAAAATTGTATGGAATATCACTTGGGACTGGTATCAGATCATTAAAATATACAAATACAACTTCCTGCTTACGCATGGCGCGAATATAAAAACCTGGCTAAACATACCTGTTTACGGCATTTTGCAAAAAGGAATGCGCTGGCAAGGATCTCTTCCTGAGCGTTGGGATTATTTACTGATGGGACATTTCCACACTACTTGGAACTTTGCATGGAATAATTTCGAAGTTTACATGAACGGCACTTGGATGGATAACGACAGATTCGCTCTTGAACAACTGGGGATGGATTCTGTATCAAAGCAATATCTCTTGGGCGTAAACGAAAAAAGAGGAATCACTTGGAGTTATAAAATTGACCTTAATTCTTAATTCAGTATTTTGACAGTTTTATCAAATCACTGAAATATCTTGTTGCGATTCCGCTATTACCCCATTATCATCGATTTGTGGTGATTACAAGGCGTGAAATAGAAGAGATAACCCACCAGACGTCCGTTTACTCGTTCCAGACCATACCCCCCTTAAAACGCATTTAAATCAATTTTACGCACTTGCTGGTAAAATAAAAACCAAACAGTTTAAGAATTACATACTAATGAAACTGAAGCAAGTGCGACTGCCCTGTTTGGGCATTGGGTTTTGTCACGTCCCGTTTAAGACATTTGAAAGCTCTCCTTTTTGTGGAGGGCTTTTAAATTTAAACTGAATCCAACTGAATCAGTCCGTCAGATTTTCGGAACTATCCAAATTCATCAAACCAAAATTAAATAACCAAACCTGGGAGGCAAGAATTTTGGGTGTGGGTTGGCCCGACGGAGTCGGGACATAATATATAATATAATATAATATAATATAATATAAGCAAAGTGTTCCCCCAACACTTACCAAAGGGTTAGGGTAATGGTTACCAAAGGGTTAGGGTAAGGGTTACCCCTCCTTTCTATAATCTATATCTATATTACATTATATACAAGCGTATGTTTTAGGGTTTTGGTTTTTTTAAATTTGGGAGGGCAATCTATTGAACTTGGAGGTACTTCGAAGGCATTTTGCCTTCGATTTTAAGCTTACATTTTACGACGCATAGATAATGTAGTCCTATATTACATTTTTTATAAAAATACCCAATTTCCCTCTTAAATATTTTACGACGCATAAAATCGATAAAAAATGGCAAAAAATGGTATGATTTTAGGAAGGGTTACCAAAGGGTTAGGGGTAAGGGTTACCAAAGGGTTAGGGTAAGGGTTACTCCGAAGTCGGCGATTTTGGTGGTATTTTGGCATTTCGGATATTGGATTTCTCTTTTTTGGTGGCAAAAAAGATGTTGTTTTTGGGTGGAAAAAGTCATAAATCTTATTTTCGAGCGACATAAATTTTGTCATTTTTGGGTGGTATAAAACATAAATTTAAGTTTAAGGGTATAAATGCGCGGGTTATATTGTAAAACTCTCAACTTAAGTACCAGAGTCAAAAAAAATAGCAGTTTACACATTGTAAACTGCTATTTTGTGGTTATTCTATTGGTTCTCCGTCTTTGTCATATTATGTGCATTCTTTTTCTATTTCTTCAAGTTTTCCATTTTTAATTATTGCTGTTCCTGCGAATACCATTAAAGGTTCTTCGAAATCAAGGATGAATTCGAGTTTTGGAAAATCTTTGGAAATATGTACAAAAGCGTTAATTGGTGGTTCCCATGGGCTATCAAAATAATAGTTTAGTGTATTTTTGTCTTGTGTATCTAGTGTTGCGTTAATATCCCATTTGATTCCCCAATGTTTACAATGCCAATCATACCAATTGTCTGTTCCATATAGTTTGATTAATTCTTTTGAGGTTTGTTTTGCTATTTTTGTATCTAATGGCATTGGTAATGTTGTGTTTATTAATCTTTTTGGCATTGGGTATAGGTTTTGTAGGCATATGTCTGTTGATTTTGTTGATTCTTCTTCAATCAAACTTTTGTTTTTTTTTGCTTTTGTTTTAAATTTTTTTATTTGATCAATGTCTCCTGTAATTGATAAATTATTCTCACACCAATTAGGCATAGTGATTTTTGTTTAATTAATTAGATTTTTTTAGAAGTGTTTTTTTACAGTTACAGAATGCGAATTGATCTCCGCATGATGGACAATGTTCGCAATCACAATCGAAATGATGTATTGTTCCTAGTGGTGCTCCGCAATCTCCACAGTTATTTTCACAACATTCATCATTAACTAGATATCTTTGATAAATTATTTTTCCTATTTTTACAAATGGATATATACATCCTTTTGTGTCTGTTGACATTTCTCTTTTACAATCTTTACATTTTGACATAGTTATTTTTGTTTAATGTTTGTTTAAATTTAAGTCTGGGTATTGTTTTTTTATTTTTTCTGTAATTAATTCAATTGTTATATTTGCGGTTTTAAGTGTGTCTTCTAAATTTTCAATTTCTAAAATTTCTTTTTTAACATTTCCTTCTAGTGGGATAAATTCTTTTTCAAGTTTTTTAATTTTTTTTATAATCCATTTTTTGAAGTTTTTTGCATTTTTTAAATCTTTGTATAAATCAATTTTGTTTGTCATATATTTATTTTATTAATTGTTTAATTTCATTTACTAATTCTTGTTCTGTTTCCGTGAGCATTGGTTGTGCGTCAAAGAAATTTTTGATTCTAATTAGTAATTCTTTTTTTTTATTTTTTCTTTTTGTTATTTTTTTCATATTTAATGTTAATTACCTTTCAGGAATCTTGGTTAGTCACTCCAAGATTCCTGATGTGCATATTAAATTGTTGTTGGTTTGTTTTGTCTTACCAATAAGTGTCCTTTCCATTCTAATAGTGTGAATGCTTTTGGGTATACTTTTTTGAATAACCATACACTCCAACGGCATGCTTTTGTTTCTGATGATTCATATAGATGATGTCCGAATTCATGAAGTGCCGATATGATTGAGTTTGAATTGTTAAGATGAATTGTTTTATTTATTGGATCATAACTGCAACCTTGTTGGGGCGGAATATTGGTTATGCAAAGTGGTTTATTGTAGACTTGAGATAAGCATGATAGTAATCTGTATAAGTCTTCATATGTTATTCCATTTGGATGTGGTAGTTTTTTGAATTCTTTTAATGTTTGGATTACTTCTTTTTTATGTTTCATCGGGTTATTCATTATTTCTTCTTTTGTTGGATATTTTGTTTTACCCAATAATTGTTCTAATATAGACATATGTTTGTTTTGTTTAATTAATTAGATTTATGCTCGCGCTATTTCTTCTTTAAGTGCTAAGTCTATTGTTAGTTGTTCTTCGTTTTCATTTTCGTGTTGGTCTCTTTCATATTTTTCTGGATTTTTTTTAGACGTTGATTTTCCCGTACAGAATTCATTCTTTTCTTTTTCTGTCCAATAATCTTTGAGTTCTCTGATTTTTGACATATTTAGTGTTAGGATATCTTTCATGGTTGATGCTAAACTTTCTTGTAGTTCGTCTATATTTAATTCTATTTCTTCTTCTCTTTCAATTGGGTTTAGTTCGTATTCTGTTTCTTCAGCGTATATTCTTAATGTTGAGATGAAATCGTCTATTGCTTTTTTTGATTCTTCATCTGCTTCTTTAATTATTTGTTCTATTTCAGAGTTTGGTTTTTCTTTATCTTCTATCCATAATGGGTTTAATGATTGGTAATTATTTTCTTTTAATTCATGGGTTACTGGGTTATATTCATTTTGATATCCTGCATAGCATGTTCGTTCTATTTTTACTGTTTTTTCTTCCTTTTTGAATTTTAATTTCTTTACTGTTATTTTGAAATTTTTCATTGATACTCTGAATAGTTTGTTTTCCTTGATTGATTTACCTGGTCCTTCAGAACTTAATAATATTTCTGTTCCTTTTCTTAATAGATTTAATGGATTTGAATGTCTGCCGAAATATATATTAGTGGCCTTTCGTGTTGTTTTATTAACTTGTAATGCGACTAATGCTGCGTTTCCTTCTATATTCATTTCTTTTATTTTACCTTCTATATATTTTGCCATTTCTATTGCCACTGATTCTGAATCATTGAATTTTGTTATTTTGTTATTGTAATAATCCTTGGTAGTTTCTTGAGTGGTATATTTGAATCCTTGTTTATTATGTTCGATTTTTAATTCATCATCATTTTTTACTATTCCATTATGCATTATGTAATAATCGAATTTTAAGGATTTGTTTGATATTAAGATTGGATGAGTTTGTGATATTTTATTATCTGAACTGGTTGGTGTTCTGTGATGAAGTAATATTATTGGTGCTTGATTCATATATAGGTCAATGAGTATTTTACTTATTTCTGTGCTTCTTTTGACTTTTATATTTTTATTTGCATCAATTAATATTGCTCCAAATCCTTCAGTTCCTCTGTCTTTTTGGTCTTCCATTTGGTTTACTATCCAATTGTTGATTGCTTTGCATTTTTTTCCGGTATAAATACCTGTTACAATTCCACACATATGTTTATTTTGTTTAATTAATTAATTGGTTTATCCTTCTGTTGATTCTTCTGTTTGTAATTCATTGTTTACGTCTGTTATATTTCTTATTGCTTCTCTTTCTTCTGATGGAGTTACAAATCTGATTTCGTCATTTTCTGTTTTGTTATATAGATTCCATATTTTTCCTTGTTGTTCTTCTGGTAAATTTCTATCATCTTTTAATGAGTTTGGTTTTATTTGTTGTGGTTTTAGGATTTCTTTTTCTATATTAACAATTATTTCTATGAATTTATTGGTATTTTCTTTTATTCTGTCTTCATATGGCATTCCGATTATTATGGTTTTTTTCCCAATATCATATAGGTTGTATTTGTCTTTTATTCTGTTAAATATGCCTGTTATATAATGACTATCATTTATTGTTTCTATTTGTTCTATTCCCTTTAGATATTCTTTTTTTTCATTCATTATTATATAATCTTTTATTCCCTTTTTTAATCCAAATAAGCAGTAAATGTTATTGAGTTTCCAATTAAATGCGATTATTCTTTTTTTGATTTCTTTTCCGAATAATTCAATATTGGTGTCAGGGTTACATAATAATGGAACGATTCCCATTAGTTCATCTGAGTCTATTTTGGACAATTTTTCTTTTATTGTCTTTTTGTTTGTTAACATTCTTTTTGTGGGAATTCCTTTTGGTGTAAAATTCCAGCCTTTTATTGCGTCGAATTCTGCATTTTTCTTTTCTGCGATTACTTTATTTGGGTGTAGAATGAAATCTATTTCTTGTTCATATTGTTTATAGAATTCGAAAGTTTTAATATATTTTTTAATTTTTTTAAGTATCATTTCGCTTAAGCTGGTATATTTTGCTATTGCTAATTCTTGGATTGCTAATGCTTGTTTTGAATTTGTGATTAATAAGTCTTTGCATTTCGTTATGTTTTTTGGGTGGTGTAGGATTTCATTATAAATTGTTGCAAGATAAGCAAGAGTTGCGTAAGTTATATGTTCTGTGGTGAGCCATTCTGCTGATGGAACTCTAAATTCATATGTTACTGCTCCTCCTTCTTCTGTTCTTGGGTTTATTCTTTTTCTGTCGCATCTAAAGTCTGTGATTCTTCCGTAATTTTGGTTTAATCTTAATCTTAAGTTTATGTTATTTTCTCCAAGCATGATTGGTAAATAGAATGATGACATTTTTTTGTGAATTGATTGTTCTAATGTTGGATTATTTCTTTTTTCTCCAACTTCAAAATGAATATGTCCTCCCACTGATGCTTTTTCTGATGTTGTTATTAAATTGAATAATTGGACTTTTTCAACAAAGGCTTTAAGTAATATTCCAATATTTTCAGTTAAAGTTTTTGGGTCATTACTTGGTGTTGGTCTTAATTCTCCTGTTGCTGATACTCCGTCCCATCCTAATTCTCCTGCTTTTTCTATTTTGTATCCCATTTCTTCTTTTTTGAATTTTTTGTCTTTTTTAAATAGATTTGTTATTAGATTTTCTGCGACTATTCTTTTGTCTTGGAAGCAAATATTGAATTCTGGATCTGCTCCGATTTTAAATTTGAATTTTTTTTGTTCATTTAGCATAGATTTATTGGATTAATTTATTAATTTTATTACTAATGTTTCTTCTTATTATTGTTCCGCATTTGCACATTGCTTGTTCTTCGTATCTATCTAATTCGTATTCTGTTTTGCATTTTGGGCATTTGTAGAAATTTCCGTTTTTTATTTCTATTTCAGTATTATTGAATTTTTCTATTAGTTTATTTTTTTCTGTTAGAGGTTTTTGTTTTTCTTTTTCTTCTTTTTCTTTTTCTTCTTTTGATTTATAGATTTCTAGTTCATCAATATTGTTTATTGTTTCATTGCATTCTGGACATCGGTATGTTGTGTCACCTTCATTGTCAGATCTGTCGCTGTCCCAATCACCTGATTCAATCCAAAATGTTCCGTAGTCAATTTGTGGTGCTTGGTAATCAAGACTTGTTATGTGTTCACCACAGTGTGGACAAATGTATTTTTCTTCTTCTTTTTGTGGCATATGATTGTTTGTTTAGTTAATTAATGATTATATGTTTTTTAGCTTTTTCTATTAAGTTGTTTATCATTGTTTCACTGCATTTTATGCAATAAAAGCTTTTTGAGTTAAAGGCTGTGAATTCAATTCCTCTTGTATCGCCGGCATTTATTGGTTGTTGGCAGTGTTTACATTTTGAGTTAGAACTTTTTGCTAGTTCAAATGTTTCAATCATAAATTTTTATTTTATAATTATTTAATAATTTTGTGTCATGTTTTATTTCTTTGTGTATGTATTTTCTTTTTTTTTTATTTTGTTCTATACTTTCTTTTATTTTTTCTTCTATTATTTCTTTTAAATTTTCTTTTGCTTTTTCTTTATTTGGGAACATATTTGAAAATGGTATTGTTCCCATTATCATTTTTCCTTCTATTAGAACGTAATCTTTTGTTATGTTTCCATTGTGATCTGTTCTTCCTGTCCATCCTTTTAATATTGCTTTGTATATAAATCCACATTTTTTTGTTTTATTCCAATCATCGTTATTTAATTGTGTTATATATATTGTTTGTCCTATTTTATTTTCTGGTGTTTTTTGTGTCATATTGTTTATAATGTTTAGTTAATTAATCTTATTACCGCCTTATGACTTGCTTTTAACCTGGTTGTATGTATTAAGCCATAAAGCGGTGTATAAGGTAGTTATTTACTTATTTTCTTTCTTGTCAGCGGTTAAATTCTCGATTAGTTTTTGTTTCCATTTTATTACTAAATCGTGGAATTCGAATGCTGAAACGTTTAATCCTTTTCCGTATTTATATTTATTGGTCATTTCTTCTATTGATTTGATTCCTCTTTCGTTTACTTCTAATTGATAAATAGCTTCATGGCCTTGTTCAAGCCAATTTCCTTGTTCATCGATACAATTGTATTCCATTAAGATTTTGTCTTCTGTGGATAAGCACATTTTTTTGATTACATTGAAGGCGCATTTGATGTTTGACATAAATTTGTTTTGTTTAGGTTTATTAATTAAATGTTGATAAGTTGTTGTTATGCCTAGATATTTATCTGCGGAGATTATTGGAGTGTTTGGATAAGTTTCTATGGCATATTTTAAGTTGTTGTAAGAGTAGTTATTATCATGTTTGTCTGTGAATATAACAGGGTTTTCTTTATATTCATACCATATTGCAAATCCGAGTTTATTTTTTTTGGTTATTCTATCCCAATTTGTTTGTGTTGGACAAGAGATGATAATTTTTTCGTGTTTGGGGTTATTGATTTTTGGTTCTATGAATTCCCAATTATCCATACAACTGCAACCACAATCTTTTGTTGTTTCATCCCATGCGCATAATTCAAATGGATAATCTCCATCTGTATCTCTTAGTTTTAGTGTATAGATTCGTCCTTTATAGCATCCATTGCAATTTTCTTTTATTCTTATTTTGTCTCCTGCTTTCCAAGTGTGGATATTTTGCGTTTCTTTTTCCTCAATAATTTCATATCCGTCTTCGTAATTACCTACAGCCCAATAAAGATTTCCGCTTTTTGATTTATAATCTGTTGGAATTCTTTCATCTCTTTCCCATCCCCAAGTTCCGTCTGTTTCAATTATATAAATTTCTCCATTTACAATTTTTGCCACATAAACAATTTTACCTTTACCTTCACCACTATATCTTTCTTTCATCCGCAATTTCTGTCCTATATAATATTTTGTTGGCTCTTCCACTTCCACTATAAACATTCCTTTGTAATCGTTGTGCCACATATTGCAATAGTTATATGTAAATTCGTAATGGAATAATTGATTTTTGCTATTACTATCATTATCCCAAGTTGAGATTAATTTTCCGTCTGATCCAAACCATAATTTTGTTTCAGCCGGTATCATTTTAAAGTTTTCTGTGGTTTTTGCCAGTGTAAGTCCATTTTTCTTTATGTATTCGTGTAATGTGTTTGCATTCATTAATAATTGTTTCATATGTATAAAGTTTAGTTAAGATTAATTAAGTTTTCGGCCTTTAAATTAAATTGTCTATTGCCTCCTATTTTTAGTACATTTCTCAAGGTACTAAGGTATTGAAGCAGAATAAGAGGAGTTAACGGGAAAACCTATATATACTAAATACCTAAATTACCTAGGGGTATTTATTTGGGTGGCCAAGGTTGTCTAATGACTAATATGCCATAATATCTCTGTACATATTATTCCTGTTATTATTCCCCAAAATATTGTATGTAATATTCCCATTGTATAATTATGCATAAGCATTTTGTTTACTAGTTTATTTTTTAATAGTTCTTTAATTTTACATTCTTCGTTTGTTATTGGTATACGCATATGTTTGTTGTTTATTAATAAGTTATACTATTGTATTTTGTACCATTGTCCTCTGTACTTTGTACTATTGTACCATTGTACTTTGTACCATTGTCCTTTGAGGTTTGGCCATTGGACGGTTGTACCATTGTACTTTGTACCATTGTCCTTTGAGGTTTGGTCATTGGACGGTTGTACCATTGTACTTTGAGGTTTTAACTGTTGTACCATTGTACTTTTGAGGTTTTAACAGTTGTACCATTGTACGGTTGTACCATTGTACTTTGACGAATGGCGATCTGCAAGCACCTTATGCATGGATTCCAGGAGGGACTTCACCAAAAGCATCTATGATTCCAGGAACCAAAAGGCACCTAGGATTCCAGGAACCATAAGAACCCATGAACAATAGGCACTAAAGGGTATCTAGGATTCCTATAAGGGTTACCAAAGGGTATCCTATAGGGTTCCCATTGGACAATTGTCCTCTGGCCTAGCCTACATTGTCTCTAAATCCGCATTTATGGGCTCTGTATCCTATCCCATCCTTCTCCTTGTAGACGGTTTCGCACTCATAACTCCCACAATGAGGGCATCTTTGAGCGTTGGTTGTTTTATAAAGGTTTTGGAGTTGCCAAACCTCCTCAGCAATGGTGTCTGGGCTAACAATGGGTTCAAATTTTTTGTTTATGCAAATCATAGTAATATGTATTAAAAGGCAACTTAAGTAGACACGTAGAAAAAATAGCAAGTTTCTCCTGGAAACTTGCTATTTTAAACGACTAGATTTCGATATCTGCACTATCTTTGTGAGCAACTTCGTCTTGAGGACGCATTTCTGCTCCTCTAGCCCACATATATCTCGCAGTACCGTTTTCATTGGTTCCACAAGCGACTCTGGTTACAAAGTATCTTTTGCCGTCAGAACCATTGGCGGTAATTGCTTGTTTCTTCGGGTCATTCTTTTGCGGAAAGACACGAAAGTCTTGCGCATTGAGTGACTCGATTAATTGTTTCATTGTTGAAGCCATACGATTTAAATTAAAATGATATTAATTAAGATGGACAATTGACTAGATTATCCAAAGAAAAGTTTAAGTTATTTGTTTGGGTTCTTTTGTAGTTTGGTTTTGCCGGTCTTTGGCGTTGTTTATAACTCCTTAGTCTCCCTTTGTATTTAAAACAGGTTTCTAACATCATGGTTTGTTAGATATTAAATTCAGACATGATAGAATAATACCGGGCGAGATGGGGAAATACTTTAAGCCTCTTCCCATTAGTAAGGCACCAAAGATACCGGCTATTTAACGTGCGTAGTAAGGACCAGCCCATAGGCGCACAATAAGAGATGTATTACTCTCTTGGCGATAAGATACGTTGATAGTACTTATTCTTTGATAGCGAAGGCGTATGATACGCATAGCACTAACCAAAAGAGTGGTGGATATAATAAATATATCCAAAGAAAAGTTTAAATGTATACGAATGGAACGGGATAGGGGGAGTGGTTCATATGAATAAAATATACAGTGGTACCATGGGGTAAGGACCTCACCCGCACGCTTGCAAATTTCTGAACCTCAATCCGTTCGCGACAATGGTCCATTTGTAAAATCGCAATGTGATTTTTAAAAATTTTAAAAAATTCAAACCTCGGGGTAAAATATGTTCCCTAATTTTGGGACTTATGTTATAATTACAAATATGAAACACAATGAACAAATACAATATTTTTTGATCGCCAGAAATTTTGGAGAAATTATTTATAAAATAAGTTCCAATGATTTGGATGACTTGAAATCTAAAATAAAAATATTAAAAAAAGAAGTTGAGGATTACAAATTAAAAAGTCCAATTGAGGGAGAGAGCGTTAAAGAAAAATTTATTGCGCCTGACATAGAAAAAGCGCAAGGTGAAATATAATTAATATGTAGAATATAATTTTATGCATTATCATGGAGATAAAAGATTTTCATATTCTATGAATGCAAATGCGCATTGCGACAAACGAAAGTTTGATGAGAATTACGATAGAATTTTTGGGAAGAAAAAAAATAAAAAAGGAGGTGATAAAGATGTCTCACAAAAATCGAAAGAAGAACAGGCATCATCATTTGCGTAACCGACATAATAATTTAGGCAGAAGAACATTGACGAAACATCACTTAATTCCAAAATCAAGAGGTGGCAATAAGAGCGAAGAAAATCTTTTGCAAATGTGGAGCGACAAACATCACTTGTGGCATGAACTGTGGGGCAACAGGACGATTGACGAGATCATTGTCTTGTTACAGAAAATTAAGTCGATGAAAAAAGAGTCGGTCAAGTAAATGAAACATAGTGCCGATCAAAAAATCTTCGGCACTATATTAAATAATAAATATGAAAGATTTCTATACAAAAAAACAAAGAAAGGAATACATGGAAAAGTATCGCGCGTTGCATTCGAAACCGAGAGTAAGGTTTTTTCATTTTAAAGATTCTTATTCAAAAATAAAAAGAAAGCATTATAACAAGAGATATAGATTGGAACATCCAAAGCCAAAACCGATCCTTAAAATTATTTGCGGAAAATGCGATCACATGTTTGTTTATAAAAATAAAAAGTTTGATAAGATATTGGTTAAGAGAGTTGATGAATGGTTTGAGACGGCCAGATGTCCAAAGTGCCATGCGAAACTTAAGGACGTTAACATAATACCGGAAGGGGAAGAATATGGATGCGATTTCAGAAGTAATTTTGAAGAATTATATTATAATAAATCAATATGAAAGAATTTTTTAAACAATTGTCAGCGGAAAATCATTACATGGACGAGAAGTGCGTTATGGAAATGTATTATTCTTTGTTGCGGCTTATTTTAAAAGAATTAAAGAGCAATGGCAGTATTGAGTTGCCTGATTGGGGAGAATTTCGGGTTATAACATACAAACCACGCAAGATCAGAAACATTATAACAAGATTGCAACAAATAGTTCCTGAAACCAAGATGATTAAATTCAGTTCTGCGAAAAAATTGAAACTTTATGTAAAAAATATACCATAATTGAAAAATTTTGGTTATTTTTTTATAATTTTTGTAAAAAGTTTGCTAAAAAAAGGGACTTGTGGTAGAATTGTAAGTAGAAATGAAATAAAAATGTTAAAAATCATTTAATTTTTTAATTTTTTGAAAAAAATGGCTACCGATTACGCATCACAAATAAAAAAGTATCAAGATATATTAAAAAAATCACCGACCGCTTATACGACCGGAATTAAACCTACGGCTAAAGATGTTTCGACTCAAGTTTCTATGTTGGAGGCAAAAAAAGCATCCGAAGTAGCGAAAGGGGCGGCCCTTCAAAGTGAATGGTACCCAGAAGATATACCTCAAAAAGAAGGAAAGAATGTTTTACAACGAGGATTGCATGCTCTTGCGACCCCTCTCTATGCCGTAACAGGCGCGGTTGAGAGTGCACTTGGAAAAGGTACAAAAAGGGGACTCCTATCAAATATCGCATCAAATATTGAAGAAGAGGGAACAATGGGAGACTTAATTCGTAGTTATGGAACAAATAATATGGTTGCAATGCCATTAGGTTTTGCATTAGACATTGCACTTGACCCTGTTAATTGGTTAACAATGGGTACATCCGCAATAATACCAAGAACCGCTGTTGGAATAGGAAAGGGGTTGGCCAAAGAAGGGGTTACTGGAGCAATAAAGGGTGCTGGAACAGCCATAAAGTCTGGTGTATTAGGAAGTTTAGAAAATACAGGAAGAGCAGTTCCCGGATTAGTTAAAAAGGCTTTCCCAGAAACAGGAGAAGCAATTGGTAAGACCGCAAATATGTATAATAAGTTGTCTCAACAATCAGATATAGCCAGGAAGGCATGGGACGAACTTGTTAATACAAAAATGGATGATGTTTTACAAAAAAGTATTACCGGTAAAAGATTCGGTGCAAAAATAGGAGAACAATTAGAAAAAACTCCTAAAGGAAAAGTTGTAAAAGAATTTATGACTTATTCTCCAAGTGATTGGTATGAACAGGCCAAAGAAGAAGCAAAACTAGGGGAAGGAATTCTTGGTGTTAGCGGAAGACCAAGAACTTCTTATTCTGGAGTTGACGAATCAGCTGAATTTGCAAATAGATATAACAATAAATTAACAATGGAAAAACAACTTAATGACGCTGTCGGTATTATGGAAAATCCTAATCTTGGAAGAGTTTCTAGTAGTGACAGAGTTGTTGGTGCATTAAGGGGTGAAAGTATTTTGCAATCTCAAATGGCGCAGTATGTTGTTGATGAGGTTAAAAAAATTAAAGATGTTTATTTAGCTGGAGATAATAGATCTTTAAAATCATTAGGTAATTTACTTGGTCAGGTTAAAATTAATGAAGCAGGTGAAGTTGTTGAAGGAATGAATGCATGGAAACAATTAAAAGACGTAGCTAATGTTTTTGATAATTATCAGGTTGGATTAAAAGATTATGACACAAAAATAGCAAAAATCGTTTCATCAAAAAATGCTAGAAATTTTTTCAAAGGATATGCAGATTTTATCGGTTTATTTAAATTTGCAAAAATTGGTGGAAATTTATTGGTGGCAGGTACAAACGCAATTGCAGGAAATTTAACAATGACAGCAATGCACGGGATTGATATTACAAATGCTGGATTTTATAAAATGGCAAAGAATGCAGTTGGTATTATAAAAGGAGATGCGAATGCCTTAAAATCATTGACGGAAAATAAAGAATGGATGAAGTATATGACTGACTATCCGGAACCGTTTAAAAAGATTTTCGGAATGAATCCAGAAGCATTATTAAACGCACGTCCATTTATACAAAATTTAGAAAAAATAAATCCAAATGTTCCTATTGAAGCATGGGATGATTTAAATAAAACAGTCGGTAATCTATTGAAAGTTAAGGGCGAAGGAATAATAAGGCCAGCAACTTCTATAACTGGAGCGGCATTACAGGGAGAACAAAGTAGTTTTTTGGTAGGAGAAGTATTACAAGGTCCATTTGGTGATTTTATAAATCAAATTAAAAATTTAGGATGGATAGAAAGCGTAGATAACAATGGTAGAAAAATTTTGAAAGAGATAGATGGAAGCAGAGCTTTGGCGGCCAGGATATGGTATAAGGCAGCTACTGTCCCTATGGAAGCATATAGCAAGGTTGACCAAACATATAAATTGGGCTTAGCGTTACATCTTACAGAAAATGGACTCGGAGCGGACGAATTAAAACTTTTAGCAAAAAGAATTCCCATTGGCTCGACAGATGTTATAAAACAAGAAGGTAGAAATGTTTATAAATTGAAACCAGATATAGCCACAAAAATAGTGAGTGAAGTTTATATGAATTATTTAGCCATGCCTGGATTTGTAAAAATGATGAGAACTCTTCCGGTTATTGGGGCGCCCTTTGGATCATTCAGTTACGCCATGACAGCTCAAGGTTTAAAAAATGGATTATATAATTTATCATTTTTTAATAAGATTCAATATTTATTAAAAGAAATAAGTGGCAGAAAATCTCCTTTAGAAAAACAATCATTAGCAAGTCCATATTATAATTGGTATACAAATGAAGGGATGGTAAAAATACCATTTTTTCAAGATAATCCCGTATATTTAAATGTTGCTAATATGATACCTTATTATCAGATGAATTTTTTTCAATCATCTGATAGATCTTATAAAAAAAGATTTGGAGATAAAGTAGCAAGAGTTTTAGACAAACTTCCAATAATGAAGGATCCCTCCGGACAAATAATGTTTGATTATATAATGTTACCATTAATGATTCAGGGTGATCAACCACAAGGAGCATTTGGACAACCATTATGGAGGGAAAATGCAAAATTACCAGAAAAAATTGGCAGAGCATCAATGGCTGCAGTGGAAACGGTGATGCCGCCAATGGCCGGTTACGCGGGATTGGCTGTACCGGAAAAAGTTGCAGGATGGATTCCAAATTATAGAGCAAGACAATTGGCGTATGCAAAGGCTGGAAAAAGTGTATTGGGGATTCCTACTAAAGAAAATCCTACCGAAAAAACAGCAAGAATTATGTTTGCATTAGCTGGTTGGCCAGTTTATTCAATGAAATTAACATATAAAAAACCTAAATAAAATAAAATTTATGGACACACAAACAACAAATATACAAAATTTAAATCAAGGTTCCCCGACTGGTGAAATGGGTTCTACTTCTGGTACAATACCAACCAGTGAAATGGGTTCTACCTCAGAAATGATTCCTAGTGGTGAGGAAACACCAACTATGACACCAGAAGAGAATAGTATGGAATCTATATCCATGGCCAGTGAACAAGGAGATCAAATGCGAGAAGATTTAAAAAAACAGTTTAATGATGTAAAAAATAAAGAAGGAGAATTTCAGTCAAAACAGTTTATAAATAAAAATAAACTTAAACAATTTAAGGTTGAACTTTTAGATAAGATTTTTTCTTCTATGCAGAGTTTGGGCATTGATCCAAATGATTTAGATTCAATTAATCAATTTTTACAAAAACTAGAACAACAAGATCCTGACTTATTAACATTATTTGAAAATGCTATTAATGGTCTTTCAGAGGGATTAGAGAATAGTAATCCTTTGGGTGGAGAAACAGTAATGGGTGGAAATCAACCTTCGCAAGAACAACCTGCGCCTGAGCCAGAAGGATTAATGAGTAAGTATAAAAATCTGCAGAATCAAATATTAAGAAAATAATTATTAAATATTATGAAGGAATTAGAAAATTTTCCTCGTGAATACGAGCGTGTATTTAGTAGGAACGAGAGAACAAATAAGAAATGTGATATTAATAAAGTTAGTCCTTTAAATAATATTCCAAAAAATACGACAGAATATGTAAATTTATACAAAGAATCATTTAGAATATTTGAAAAAGTATATTATGATTTCTTGGTTAAATATTTATGGTTGTCTAGGCGTTTTTGTTATGATGGTAGCCATAGAAAAAAATTTAACTGCAATGGTATGATTTTAGATTTAAGATATGGAGTATTCATTAGAAATCATATTGGATACGACAGCAGGTCACTATTTGGGCAATCCACAGTTGCTACCAGGGTTATAAGTTATTTGGATGATTTCTATCCAAATTTTAACGAAGGTAATCCTTTTGAGGAAAATTTTGAATATCCATATAAATACATGAATCTAGAATGTTTATCGCTTATATATACAATGGATGAACGTTTAGAACTATTAAAATATGGAGAAGAAAATAAAATGAAATATACAGAATTTTTAGATTATGTTTTAAATTATATCTCTTGTTATAATGAAAAATATGGAGATAAGTATGTTTTTCTTTTTACTAGATCTTTACCAAATGTTAAAAAAATAAATCGCAAAAAAAAGAATTAAAAAATATTATTATGAAGAAACCAATTATATTTGTACAAGGAGAAAAGAAATTTTATGCACCCGGAACTCATATTCAGAATATAATCTTGAAAGCATTATCAGAGGGCATTACAGATCCGAATGAATTAAAAAAAATAGCCGGGCTTAGAACTGCGGCAGAGGTTTATCGTTCTTTAGACAAATTAGCAATTAGAAAAGAATATCACGAAGCTCTCGCTAGAAATGGTATTAGTTTAGATTATATCGTTGATGGGATAAAAAAAATTATTGAAGATGGATCTTCGGAAAAAGTAAAACTTGGCGCGCTACAAACTCTTTTAGAATCTTTAGGATTAAAGAAATATGAACAACAAGAAGAGTCAGCTAAGGGGTGGGAAACAGTTGTGTTGAAAGCTCTTGAGAAGGAACAACAAGATAAAGGATCGGCAAAAGAAATAATTGAGGGTGAAGAAGTGGTTAATGGGGAGTTTGAAGAATATAAAGTTATTGTTCCAGAAGAACCAAAAGAAGAAACCGATCGTAGGGAAGAAGAAGATAAATTAGGTAGAGAACTATATGCAAAATAATACTCTTGAAAAATTACGTGATCCAAAATTTTATTTGGAAAATTTTACAAAAATCAAGGGTAAGAAACCTGGACAACTTATTCCGTTTATTTTGAATGAAGCGCAAAAAGATTTTTATAATTCTCTTAGAAAACATAATCGTTTGATTACGTTAAAAGCTCGGCAATTAGGCTTCTGTTTGTCTCCTGATACTAAAATTCTTACTGCAGATTTACGTTGGGTTGAGTTAGATGATATTAAAAAGGGTGAAGAAATAATAGCCGTAGATGAAAAAGTTCTAGGTGGTCCAGGATCAAGTCGTAAAATGAGAACGGCCATTGTCGAGAACAAATGGGATGTATACGAACCAGCCTTTCGTTTAAAATTAGATAATGGACAAGAACTTGTAGCAACAGCTCCACATAGATTTCTTTGTAAGGCAAGAGGTGCAGTGCATACTCAATGGAGAACGGTAAAAGATATTTATATTGGTGATGATATAAGGTTTATTTCTTTGCCATGGGAAAAAAGTGCAACCCATGATGATGGATGGTTCTCGGGTATTTTAGATGGTGAAGGAAGTTTTAGATATAAAAATCATACAGGGGCAGAAATATGTGCCTGTCAAAGAACTGATGGTGAAGTTTGGCAAAGAATAAAAAAATATTTAATAGATAGAAATTACACTTTTAAAGAAGAAATAGATTTTCGTAAAGCTGGAGAGGGAAGTAAATTGGGAGACGCGCCAGTTGGTAAGGCCGTAATTAATAGAATGGATGAATTGTTTCATATTATTGGTGTTGCCAGACCTTCCCGTTTTATAGGAATACACTGGTGGGAAGGAAAAAAATTACCTTGTAATCATGGATGGGCTCGGGTGATGTCTATAGAAATATTGGGCACACAACGAATGATAGATCTTCAAACATCTACAAAAACTTTCATAGCTAATGGTTTCGTATCACATAACTCGACGGCTATAACTGGATTCTTTTATCACAATACAATTACAACACCAGGAACTACGACAGCACTAATTGGATATAATAGTGATTTAACAGCGGAGTTACTAGACAAAGTTAAAACATTTTATAAAACAACTCCCGCTGAATTAAGACCAACTATTCATTACAATTCAAAATACGAAATTAGTTTTCCAGAGATTGACTCTAAAATTTTAGTTTTACCTTCTACTGCTAACGTAGGTAGGGGTTATACACTTTCGAATTGTCTTGTCACCGAGTTAAGTTCATGGGAAAATGCAGAAGAAAAAATGATGACACTAGAAGCATCTGTTCCAATTGATGGGAGGCTCGTAGTGGAATCTTGTGTAACTAAAGATACAATAGTATTAACTAAGGATGGTCCTAGATTTATAGAAAATATACATAATTGGAATGATAATAAAATAGGTTTTTCTAAAGGAAAAAAAATATTAATTGATGGTCATTATGGATTAAAACCAACTAATACTTATTATAATAGTGGGATACAAAAAGGATTTAGAGTTATAACCAAGCATGGTTATGAAATAGGCATGTCTTCTATCCATAAATTATTTGTTCTTAAAAAAGATAAATTAGAATTTGTTAAATCTAAAGATTTGAAAATTGGAGATAAATTAGTTATAAAATATGGACAAGAATTATGGGGGGATAAAAATGGTATTGATTGGGATCCAACCAAATATTTAGGTTATAATAAAAAAAATATTAAATTATTTAATCCCAAGATAATAACCGAAGAACTTGCTTATTTAATTGGAGTTATTTTGGGCGATGGATATATTAGTAAAAAATATAATAAAGTTGTTGTGACGAATATAGATAAAGATTTAATTAATTTTTTATTAAATAATAAATTAGGGTTACATTTTTATCAGAGTAAGGGCGAGAATTATTATCATTTTACTTGTACAAATCAATCATTTATAGAATTTTTACAGGAATATATAGGATTTAAAGAGGGGATAACGGCTCCATACAAGGAAATTCCTAAATGTATTTTGGGTTGGAGTAGAAACAATGTTATCGCATTTTTACAAGGATTATTTGATACAGATGGTTCTTGCAGAAAAGACAGAGGAGAAGTTTCTTTCGTTAGTACTAGTAAAAAAATAGTTGATACAATGAGATCCCTGCTTTTAAATTTTGGTATAATTAGTAGAACGTATTCATATAATGCAAAACCAAGTAAAATAGTGAAAGTATGGTCTAATGGTTATCGGTTAGAGATAAGTAGAAGTCACAGTAATATTTTTTTAGATAAAATAGGATTTAGGATTAAAAGAAAACAAGATAATAGGAATATACAAAAAAAATGTTATTCTTGTCTACAGGAGTTTATTCCAGGACTTGGGAAAATATTGAAGAAAAACATGAGAGAACTTGGATTAAAATATTCTGATATATTTAGTGGAATGAATAAATGTTTTTTTTCAAAGAGTGGAAATATTACATATTTAACCTTAGGAAGAATATTGGATAAATGTAGGAATAAAAATTCTAAAGAATATTTAGACATAAAAGAATTGTACGATAAAAAATATTTTTATGATGAAATAAAAGAAATAATTCCCATAGAAGAAAATGTATATGATTTTACAGTAGATGACGGACATACGGTTGTTTATAACGGAATAGTTGGTCATCAGACTCCGCGTGGACAAGGTAATTTATTTCATAGAATGTGGATGGACGATCAAAGTGATTATATAAAAAAAGAATATGGTTGGTGGTGGGGATATTCTAAAGAAGAAATAGAAATAGTTAAAAGGAGAATGAATAATCCTCAAAAATTTGCCCAGGAATATGGGTTAGCATTTCTTTCTTCAGGCCGCGCAGTATTTAGTGAAGACATCTTGGTTGGACAAAGAAAAAATGTATTAAAAGTTGGAGATAAAATTATTGATAAAAAAACAAACGAAGAATTTATTGTTCACGAAGAAGATGGTTGGAGGATTTATAAATTACCACAAAATGGACATTTCTATTGTTCTGCTGCAGATACTAGCGAAGGAGTAGAAGGGGGAGATTATTCGGTCGCTACTATTTGGGACAGAGAATCAGGAGAAGAAGTTGCCATGTATAGAGGTTTAATTCCACCGGATGCATTTGGAAGAAAATTAGATAAAATGGGAAGAAAATATAATGATGCTTTAATGGCCGTAGAGGTAAATAATCATGGTTTAACAACATTAACAATTTTAAAACAATTAGTTTATCCGTCTATTTATTTTAGACCCGCTAAATTTGATGAAATGGGTTCTAGATATACAGATAAAATGGGATGGAGAACAACTAAATTAACAAGAGATATTTTATTAGATGATTTCGCTCAAGCATGTAGAGATAGAGTTCTTATAATACACAGTAAGGAAATAGTTGACGAAATGTCTGTATTCGTTTACGACAGTAGGGGGGACGCCAGTGCGCAGAGTGGTTTCCATGACGACTGTGTGTTTTCAGCGGCTATCGCTTTCCAGGCATTTAAATCTATGTGGCACAGCAAACTCGATCAGTTGGATTACACAAAATATCTCCCCAAAAGTTTTGCTTATTAATTAATAATAATTTAAATAAATATATATGGTTAACTATCAAACAGAAAGATATCGTCCAGAAGATTATGGTAAAGAAGAGGTCGAACTTAAAAAGAAATTTGACATTCAACTTGAGGATGCAAAAAATTATTTTATTACCATTTTAAAACCAAGGTTGGACAGATCTTATAAATTAATTATTGCCGACAATACTGATCGTGCTAAACAAATTCAAAAATGGCAATCAAATATAACGGTACCTTATATTCAGGCGGTAATTGAAACATTGATGCCGAGAGTTGTTGATGCCAGACCGGAATTTACCGTTCAAGGCAGAACAACTGACGATCAACCTAAGGGTGAAAAACTCCAGCAAGTAACTGATTATACATGGGAGATAGCAGGAATGGATATTGTTTCTGAAGATTTTGTTAGGTCTGCAGTAGGACTTGGAACTGGATATATACAGGCTTTTTGGAAAAAGGACGTAAGAACTCAAAAATTTTTAAAAACGAAAGATTTAAATAAAAAGAAATATGAATGGGTTGAAGAAGAGAAAACATTTTACGACGCACCATGCGCGGAATGGGTAGATAACTACGGGTTATGGTATGATTGGCATAATATTCCTTATAAAAGTAAACAATTTTGGTTTAAGAGACTTATTTTAACCGGAGAAGAAATAAAAAGAAAATATCCATCATATGATAAAAAAAGATTGGCGATGGCAATGAATTCTAGCGGAGATTTAACTGATTATGCTGCCATTAGATATGATGTTAAATTTGTTCAGGAACAAATAATTAAAGGAGCTGATTATAACTCTCCTTCTTCTGGTATCGGAAATAGTATTTATCAATCACAAAGCGATCCTGATTTAAAAATGCATGAAGTTTTTGAATGGTGGAGACCATTTGCTGATTCATATTCAGTATTTGTAAATGGAGTTCCGATTTTAAAAGGCGGTGAAATACCGAATCCATATGATTTTAAAGAAGCTCCGTTTATTCCTGTTCAATTCTTAAGATTACCAGGAGAATCTGAGGGATATGGTTTAGCTATGATTCTTGAAAATTTACAGATTTATCTTAATATGATTAAAAATCAGAGAATAGATGCGGCAACATTAAGTATACATAAAATGTGGATTGTTAATCCATTGGCGAATGTTAATAAAAAAGAATTAGTTTCTCGTCCAATGGGTATTATTTATTCTACTGATCCGAATGGTGTTAAAGAAGTACAGTTCTCTGATATTAAACCAAGTAGTTATAAAGAAGAAGAGTTGATGAAAATGGATATGAGATATGCTTGCGGAGTTGATGATTTCTCTATGGGTGTTGGTGGGGGAGCGAGTAGTGCTACTGAAGTTAGACATTTACGTGAATCTACATTGGAACGTGTTAGATTATTTATTAATCACTTAGGTGATTCGTATGCCAAATTAATGAGATATTGGATTTCCATGTATAGACAATTCTATACTAAGTCAATGATAATTAGAATTATTGGTGAAGATGGACAAGAGATGTTTCCGTTAGTTGAGAAAGATGATTTAATGGGAGAGTTTGATTATAAGGCTACAGTTATTCCTTCAATTGCTGGTAAAAATGATGTTGATAAAAAACAAGGTATGGACTTATTCCAATTATTAATTAACTTGCCATTTGTTGATCCTCAAAAATTAACTTCAAAAGTTTTACATAGTTGGAATTGGAATCTTAACTCTGTTGCTAAGTCTGAACCTAATGCCATGCCTTCTCAACCTGGAATGTCAGGTACAGAAGGTGTATCACCAGAAATGGCAGGGACTATTCCTCAACCAGAAGGAGAATTACCAATGCCGATGGAAACTGGTGCTGGTTCTCCAGAATTATCTACCGGTCAGGCCATACCTATGTCTGTAGCTCGTCAAGCATTAGCTAGTCTTGGAACAAATTTACCACAGACATCTCAATACGCAGAAGCAGGAGCGCCAATTAATCTTTTATCGGCCGGAGCACTTCCACCAACAGTTTCTGGAGTTCCCCAAGAAACCACGAATCCAAGGGGGTTGAATCGTGGAGGCGCAGTTAATACTAATATTCCACAGAAGGCTGGCAATGGTCCAGAGGCTCAAATTCTAAATCAAGCTGAGAATATTCAAAGTTAAATTTATGGATAAAAATAATAATTTAATTAATATGTTGTGGAAAAGAAAAATAGACAAAAAAATGAAATCTCACGGAGATATAGACTATGAGAAACAATTAATTAGAGTTAATCCGGTTAAGGGTGATTTAATAGATACAATATATCACGAAGAACTTCATAAAAAGTATCCAGATAAACCAGAAAAATGGATAAGAAAAGAGTCTAGGAGAATGGCCAGAAAGGCAACTAAAGATCAAGTTATTAAGATGATTAAAAAATATAAATAATTAAATAAATAAATTTATGAATGAAGTAAAAAAAGAATATGAATTAGATTTTACTGACAAAACAATAGATGATCTGTTGTTTGAATTATATGATACTATCTATTGGCCGTTGATTAAAGAACTTACTCGCAGGGAAGATGAAGTAATACTTAGTTCGTTAGCATCTATTGATCCGATTAAAGATGCTACATTAATTGCAAGAAATCAAGGAATGAGAAGTGGAATATATTTATTACAGGAAAAAATAGCAATGGTAGCGGCAGTAAGAAATGAAAAATAGTATACAAAAATAAGGACTTGTGGTAAAATTTAATATGTAGAGAAATTTTATTAATTTTTATATATATGGCAACTACAAAACAAAAAAGAAATTGGATTCAGTCTGCTTTTGAAAAAATTAAAAAACATGGCACCGAGGGATTTTGTACCGGGGATAAATTTGGAAGTTCTTCTTGTCCGGCTGGAAGTAAACGATATAATATGGCAAAAACATTGCGTGCTATAAATAAGAAATAAATATATGTCTATAAATGAACCAATTCATGATTCAACATCAAGGAACACATCAACCTCTAAAAATGAAGGTAGGATGAAAGTTAATGTTTTAGAAAAACGAAAAATACTTAAAAAATTAATTAATAAATATGGAAACAAGTGTAAAAAGAGAAGTTGTAACTAGTGCAACTAAAAAAATAGTAGTTCATTGCGCGGGAGACAAAAAAGATCGTTGTTGTGACACACCGATTTGTTGTAGTACTAATCAACAAAATGATATTTATTATCCCACTCTTTATCTTAATAATAAACAGATACCAGAGTTAGAGGGCTTTGATACAGAGGATGAAGTTACGCTTGTAATTAAAGGAGTTATTACATCTCATTCTTCAAATAAAAAACCAGATAGTGAAGTTAAAGATAAAAGTGAAAGTTGGGATATTCAAGTTAATAAAATTGGATTAATAAAATAATATGGTTACAAATACTACAAAAAATTCTTGGGCAAAAAAGGCATTAGAAAAGGCGAAGGGGATAACCTCTGACATTCTACCTTGGCCAGAAAAAGTTAAAAGTTTAATTTTAGGTAAAAGGGGTCAATTTACATTATCACAAAAGATTATGTCTAAAAATCAACTATCGGAAAGTAAGGTTACTCAGAAAGGGCAGAAGATTGCACAAGACACTATTAATAAATACATTAAAGAAGGTAATATGGTTGCCGTAAGAAATTATGCTAAAAATGTTAAAAAACTTTATTAAAATAACTAAGTAACTTTTAAAATATTATTATGAATTTGACAAAAGAAAAAAGAAAATCGATTGCTAACTCCGAGAATTTAGTGAATATTATCGGAAAGCAATTAAGAAAAAAAGACAGTGAAGTAAAAGATAAGGTCGATCTATCCAAGATAGCAAAAGATTTATCAGAAAGAAGAGACAAGGCTTTATCAGAAGAAAAAAAATAAGCATCTAATCAATTAATTAATATGAATTTATGGAAGATTTAAAAACAACAACGCCAGGATCCGCTAACGCGGGAAATCCTGACGAATTAATCGCTGCAGGTTCCTCGGCTAATAGTATAGGCGGGGGGAAACCGACAGTAGATGAGAAAATAGATCTCAGCAATTATGTTGAGAAATCACAATATGAAGAAGCTGTGAAAAAAATCAGCGAACAAGGAACAGAATTAGGAGAGACAAGAAATTTCTTCAAAGAAATTCAACCTCTTCTAGATAAGTTGCAAGAACAACCCACATTAGTGGAAGCTATTATGGAAGGAAAAGTTAATTCCTCATTAGCTGAAGCTGTTCTTGAAGGTAAGGTTACAATTGGAGATGCAACAAAAGTTGCAGAAGCTCATGAACAAGTTAAAGTCGAATTAGGTCAAAAGAAATATAAGGATGCGACTCCAGAAGAAATTGAGGCGAGGATACTTGAAAGACTTACTCCGGTAGTTGAAGAAAAGTTTAAAAAAGCTGCCGAAGAAATGAAAAGTAGTTCTGCCTTAGAAAGAGAAAGAAAAGATTTCGAGGAAGGAGTTGCCGGTTTTGTAAAAAATACTCCTGATTTTGCGGAGTATGCTGAAGGTGTTAATAAATGGTTGGACGATCATCCAACTCAATATGACATCGAAATTGCATATGATGCGGTTAAGGGTAAAGTATTGGCAACAAAAATGAAAGAAGGATTCGATTTAGAAAAAGCAGAAGAAGAAAAAAGATTGGCAGGTAACGCCGGTGGCGGAATGTCACAGGGCGGAAAAGTCATTCGAGACGAAAATATCGTCGATCAATTGATCGCTTCTGGTCCTAATCCAAATGTTCTTTAGACAATAGTTAGTTCTTTAAAACTTAAGTAGATGGGCATGTATCCTTATTGTTAGTTTAATTAATTAAAATAATAATAAATATATGTCTAAATTTCCGTATTACACAGAACCCTCTCACGATAATTCCGGTGTGACTGGTGGACTCAATGCGCGCGATACATCTGTATCAAGTGCTGAAGGTCGTCTTATCGTGGACGTGGTTGATAAAATTAACTTACTCGAACCTACACAACATCCTTTAACTGCTCTTTTAACGAACGTTGACTTTTAACCAGCGTTCTTGTACAGTAATGTACTTTTAAAATTAATTGGCTATATGCTGGAAAACCCTAAAGTCACAATTACTTAGGACTTGCATAATAATGTAGGTATGATATAATATACCTTATGATTAAAAAAATAAGTAAAAATATTGTGAATGAAACAATGGGCAATCAGCAGGAAACTATTTCTGATATAGAAAAAAGTTGGCTTGCGGGTATTTTAGATGGAGAAGGTTCAATCGGTATAAGTCGATTGATGTCTCATCGTAAAAACCCAACACTAACTCCTCGTATTAGCATAGGTAACACGAACATGAAAATTATTAATCATGTTCGAGAAATTTTAGAAAAAATTCCTATTACCATGTTTATAGAAAAATGTCAGAAAGTTGAAAACAAAAATTGGAAACAAGCATCTGTAATACAAATTAGTCACATTATAGGAGTAAAAAAACTTTTAGATGTGGTGACTCCATTCTTAATTGGAAAGAGAGAACAAGCAGAAATTCTTCTCTCATTCGTAAATTCTAGAATAAAAATATATAAGAGTTTAAATAGAATACCAGGAAATGGAGGACGGGGAACACCCTATACAGATGAAGAAATAAAATTATGTTATCAACTTAAAATACTTAACAAAAAAGGTATTAAATAGGATCCTCAACGACTACACGCCAATCTCCTATCTAAAAAATAGGATGAAGATATAGTCTGATCTGCTGGGAAACCTGCAGAGATACACAGAAATGATGTATCCTTTGTTTAACAAAGTAACAAGAAAGTGGAAAAGTCTGGGATGGGAAAACATGGAAAGGTTCTGGTTTATTAAAAGCCTCAACGGGTTAAGTGGGACTAGCTCGTATAAAATCTTACTATTTGCTGGAAAATCCTAAAATCATAATTACTAATTAGTAATAATATTATGGATAAAATAATAATGGACAATCAGCAGGTAACTACTGAAAAAATTGCCTGGTTATCAGGTATATGGGATGGAGAAGGAACATTTTCTATAGTTAAACAATATGTTCATGCTACTAAAAATAGTAATTTTGGACTTAATCCAAAAGTAACTATGGAAAATACATCATCAGAATTATTAGAAGAAAGTTGTAAAATTTTAGATAGTATAGGAATAACCTATTATATTTCTGAGCGTGAACCAAGATCAGAAAAACATAAGAAGTCTTATGTTTTACAAATTTGTAGGTTAGATATGATTATAAAATTTTGTGATGTATTAATTCCCTATCTTATTTCCAAAAAGGCTCAAGCTTCATTATTACGAAGATATGCTCTATCTCGTATTAGAGTTTATCAATTAAATGGTAAAAAAGTACCATATAATGACAAAGAGGTTGGTATTTGTCAACAATTACAATCTCTAAATAAACTTGGCCCGGTAGACACCTCAACGACTTTACGTAAGACTCTTAACGTTCAATTATTAAAACAAAAAAGATGGATAGTTAAACGTGATGAGAAGATAAAGTCTGAACTGTATGGAGACATACAGAACGAAGTAGAAATACCTTCGTCTCCGATAATAATCGGTAGTAACAAAATTGAATCCCGAATTTAGTTGGTTTTAACTAATCTTTGGACCAAGTAAAATCTCTTCTAATATACGGCGAACGCTGAAATGCCAACGCCTTGGAAGACAGAAATGTCACCAACAGAGACTAAACGAAGAGACGCCGAAAGGTGATGTAATAGTCCGACCTCGTGAGAAAAATAATCGCGAGAGCTACACAGAAATGATGTAGCACCCAAAATGGGTTAACAAAATGTGAAGATTACTATGGCGGACGCTATGCTAAGGTCAGTGGTACATATGCCAACACAATTGGTGTAACCATTAACGTAACAGGCGCTGGATCTAACTCTGCTTATATTTTTACAGTTGGTGACGTTATCAAAAATGCCAGAACTGGTGAAAATATAATTGTAGCTACTATTGCTAGTGCAACTAGTATCACTTGTGTGACAGCTGGTCGTGCCTTTGGTACTACAGCTGCTGCTGCTGGTGCAGATGGCGATGGTTTATATATCATCGGTAATGTAAATGAAGAAAATTCTGGTGCTAGAAATGTTAACACCACTCGTTCTTCAAAGGAAAGTAACTATACTCAGATCTTTAAAACAACCTTTTCTGTTTCTGGTACTGAGAAAGAATCCAATCTTTATGGCGGCGATGATTTAAGATATCAAAGAGCCAAAAAAGGTACTGAACATAATCTTGATATTGAACGTGCTATGTGGTGGGGAGAAAAGAAATCCTCAACTGGTACTAATGGACACCCAATGAGAGCTACTGGTGGTGTACATGAATTTATAATGTCAGGTAGTTCTTATGTTCAAAATCAAGGCGGAGTTTTAACCGCTCCTGATTTTAACACCTTTTTAAGAGAAGGATTTACCTACGGTGCTAATGAAAAGTATTTCTTCTGCGGTGGTATAATCTTACAAGCTATCAATGAATTTGCTCGCGGACAAATCGTAATGCAACCTTTGGCTAATACCTATGGTATGCAAATCGGTAAATACGTGACTTCATTTGGTACTATCAATATTGTACACAATCCGTTATTTGTTGAAGATTATGCTGGATATGGGTATTTACTTGACTTAGATTGCTTCAAATACAGACCTTATAATAACAGAGATACTAAATTGCAAACTAACATTCAAGCTAATGATACTGATGGAGAAATCGATCAATACATTACTGAGTGCGGTTTACAAAGAATTCAAGCTGCCAAATGCGCTTTGTTAAAAGGCGTTACCGCGTAGTATTGAATAGTTTAATTATCCTTCCCGCCCGTGGGATATAAAATCACGGGCGGGCACGGACATAGTCGTTCCGTGCCCCGAAAAGACTGCGGGTCATCAGTCGGTTTAATCAATAAACAAAATAAATTTATGGCTTCACGAGATTCTTTAGAAGTTAGACAATTGTTAAAAAAGGGTATAATCGGAACAGTAATTACCGATTTGCCGATCGGAGTTAGAATTAAATATATTGGTGGTGGTGCAGTGACTTCTGTCACAAATACTGCTGCTACTAACCTTGTTTTAATCGCTACTAACTCTGCTGGTGTTTCTTCTACAGTTACATGTACTTATGCTGGTGCCAGTGGTAGTACCATTGGTGCAGTCGTTGATACTATCAATGCCTCTCCTTTATGGGAAGCTAAAGTTATGGATTGTTTAAGAACTATGGCAACCGCTTCTTCTGCGCTTGGCGTAGATACCGGTGCTCTTTCTACAACCACAGTTGATGGTGAATCATATTATGATATCCATCTTTCTACTGACGTATCCAAACAATTTGGATACCGCTTAACTTACGACAGAGCTGTGCATTCTGAGAAACCTAAGGCTTCTCATAGAGTGTCTCTCCAAGAAATAAGATATTATTTCGCCGCATTAGCTGGTGTTACCTCCAATAGTGTCCAAATCTGGGAAACCAATGGCACAACCGAAACTCAAATATTTAGAAAATTGAGTGTAAGTGCCGCTGATACTACCATTAATTGGGCTTCTGGAGAAGGTAAAATTACCGCTAATGATGGAAATGACTTAGTAGTCATAATCTTGGATACCACTTTAGCCGATAATGCTGCTAACGTAATGACAGTAGTTGGTGAATTAGAATAGTTTCAATGTAATTAGGGGAGGATATTTTCCTCCCCAAATTACTTTAATTAATTAGTTAAATAAAATTATTATGAAGTTTATATCAAAGAACGTTAACTTACGTGTTGTTTTGAGACCTGGTATTCCGGCTGAACCAATTACTGGTCGGCAACCGGTAGCCGGACTTTATGCTAAATTCGAAAATGGATCACTAATTTCGAATGATGAAACAACCATTGAACTCCTTAAAAAACATCCTGGCTTTGGTCCTGATTATATTATGGTTGAAGATGGTGGCGTAGATCCATACAAAGATACACGGAAAGAGTCAGAACCAGAACATAGTATTCAACAGATTGATTATGGACATGTAGGAAAAAGTCTTACTCCAAAATCTGGTGTTAAATTTACTAAAGAACAAAAAATAGCTATTGAAAAAATGTTTAAAGATGGAGTTAAGGAAGAAGCTCTTAAATTAGTTCAATCAATGTTGGCCAATAAAAGTCCAGAATTACCAGAAGAAAAAAAACCAGAAGTTCTAAAAGAAAACAACGCGAAAGAAGAAAAATCTAAATAGTAATAAACAATATATATGTCAGATTCCAGATTAGTCAGTGAGCTTTCTCACTTATTCTATGACCCGTATATCTATGGTTATAGTGATGATTTTTTTATTAAAACAAGTGGTTCTGCTGCTTGTGTTGATGGGAAAATTAGAATAGTTGCTGATGGGAGTGGTGCTGCAAGATTAAATACTCTTACAACACTAATGTTTGGAAATGTCGCTTTTAAAATGACAATTCCAACAGATCCGACAGCTGGAGATAGCCGTGTTTGGGGACTTTATTCAAGAGCATACGGCAATCGAAATGCTGCTTATTTTTTTATCAGTGGCACTAATTTTTATACTAGAACATACAATGATACTAGTGCGGTCGCTGAGTCTAATACAATAACTTGGTTGGCCGAATGGACTAATACTCCTGTAAAATATGAAATTAGATGGAGAATTGATAGAGTAGAATTTTGGATTAATGATATTAGGGTTTCGACTCATTTTGATAGAATTCCCAAACAAACATTAATTCCGATGTATTTTTACAATAACAAAACAAATGTAATGTTATTGCATTTTATTGAAGGCAGAGAATTTAGAAAGATATTTTATGCACCTGGTAATTTCTTCTCTTCTACATCTTCTACATCTTCGTCTACTTCATCGTCCACTAGTTCGTCAACAAGTAGTTCAACTTCAAGTTCTACATCTAGTTCAACGTCTAGTAGTACATCTTCGTCTACTTCATCATCCACTAGTTCGTCAACAAGTAGTTCAACTTCAAGTTCTACATCTAGTTCAACGTCTAGTAGTACATCTTCGTCTACTTCATCGTCCACTAGTTCAACGTCTAGTAGTACATCTTCGTCTACTTCATCGTCCACTAGTTCAACGTCTAGTAGTACATCTTCGTCTACTTCATCGTCCACTAGTTCAACGTCTAGTAGTACATCTTCGTCTACTTC
>Ga0265297_10002596_pt1 | contig 35974 bp, 34 predicted proteins | sample Munlanlwell13791_FD_192502 | JGI IMG/M metagenome (GOLD analysis project Ga0265297, IMG submission 192502) | Leachate microbial communities from a municipal landfill in Southern Ontario, Canada - Leachate well 137-91 | ecosystem: Engineered > Solid waste > Landfill > Unclassified | place... | reverse complement strand
CGGTGCAACCTATCTGGCACGGGGCACTTCACATGGTATCGATCTTTTGAAGAAAATATTTAAGGAAGCGATCTTACATAAAGGTTTCTCCTTAATCGATGTTTTACAAGTTTGTGTAACTTATTACAATATGTATGAATATTACGATAAGCATGTTTATGAATTAGAAGGCCATGACGTAAGTGATTACCAGAAGGCTTTAAATAAAATCAGGGAATGGGATTATAATAAAGAAGCTCCGATTGCTTTGGGGGGCCTATATAAAAAAGATATGCCTACTTTTGAGAGCAGTTTTATCTCCAAGAATAAGCTTGAGATCGGGGCTAAAGATGCGCAAATAGAAGCGTTATTAAAAAGGTCTATTTAGAAAAGAATATGTTCCTTATTCCATTACTTATAGCTTTAGTTTTAGGAGGGCCTATGGAAGGTTTTGCCAAGGAGCCGGAGCGGATTAAGATCTTTAATGCTTTAACCGGGCGGGTAGAAGAGAGTGAAAAGGTTGATAAAACGGATGCTGAATGGAAGAAGATTCTCACCCCTGAGCAATATAATGTTACGAGAGCTAAGGGCACGGAGAAGCCTTTCAGCGGAAGCCTCTGCTCTATCCCTAAAAAAGGGAAAAGAGGCCTTTTTAAATGTGTTGCTTGCGGCACGGACCTGTTTCTGGTAGAGAAAGAATTTGATTCTGGCACTGGCTGGCCGAGTTTTTTAGAGCCAGTATCGGAGTTAAATATTACGACTCGCGCGGATGACCGATTCGGCATGAGTAGAGTCGAGGTACTCTGCGCGCGTTGTTCTGCGCATTTAGGGCACGTATTTGACGATGGCCCACCGCCGACAGGCAAGCGTTATTGCATTAATTCCGTGGCGCTTAAATTCGTAGAGATTGAAAAGCCCAAAAAAGAAAAGCTGGAGAAAGCTGTTTTTGGTGCGGGTTGTTTCTGGGGAGTAGAGGCTGCTTTCGCGCAAGCAAAAGGAGTAATTAGAACCAGAGTGGGTTTTGCGGGAGGCAATCTGAAAAGTCCCAGCTATAAAGATGTTTCTACCGGTAAAACCGGGCATGCCGAGGTTGTAGAATTGGAATACGATCCGAATGTTATTTCTTATAATAAGCTTCTTGATCTCTTCTGGAATATCCATGATCCTACTACTTTAAACAGGCAGGGGCCTGATGCGGGCAGTCAGTATCGATCCGTAATCTTTTATCAAACACCTGAACAGGGGGAATTAGCTCGGCTCTCTAAGAAAAGAATTGAAGAATCAGGGAAGTTTAAATCTCCGGTTGTGACGCAGATCATCCCTGGGAAAGAATTTTATCAGGCAGAAGATTACCACCAGCGCTATTATGAAAAGCGCGGCCTTAAGCCAACTTGCCATATACCCAATGCTTAAATCCTTGAAGGTCCAGTTAATTCTTTATCTGACTTGTTTTGCCGTCTTTCTGACGGTTAAAGATAAGGATGTGTTGTTTCTAACTATGGCTGCAATAGCGGTTTTTTCCGCTGTCGCGGTAGAATCAGCGGTTATTTATCTAAAAAGGAAAGTGCTCCGGGTGACAGAGAGTTCTGTTATCACGGGATTAATTGTAGGTTATGTGCTTTCCAGCGATGAGGCGTGGTTTAAATTTATCCTTGCCGCGGTATTAGCTATTCTTTCCAAGAGCTTGATTAACTTTCAGAAAAAACATTTATTTAATCCTGCGGCTTTCGGTATATTTTTAAGCATTGTCTTATTCGGTGCCGCCACTCAATGGAAGGGGACTTATTTATGGTATATCCTTTTACCGCCGGGTTTATATTTCGCCTATAAATTTAGGAAAGTGGAAGTTCTCATCGGATATGCGATTGCTTTTATTTTGTGTTTTGGTACTCAGGCGATGCTGGAAAGAGTTCCTTTACCCGTTATTTTAGGCTATAATAGTTTCTTTTATATCTTTGTCATGGTGATTGAACCTAAAACGACGCCCGTAAAAAGGAATGAAAAATATTTATTCGGAGCGGGTGTTGCCATTTTAATCTTTATTTTAACGCAGGCAGGCGCGAAATTTGATGTTGAGCTTTTTAGTTTATTGATCATGAATGCCGCGGTGCCTTTATTAACTAACTTTTCTTTAAAGAAGGAGGCTTAATATGAAACGCCTTTTTGTTTTTGTTGCTTGTTTTATTCTTTTATCTTTTCTTAAAGCTGCTGGTGCACATCCTCCGTCCGATATTAACATTACTTTTGACCCGGAAACAAAGATGCTCCAGGCGGAGATCATGCATAATACGAGCAACCCGTTAACCCACTATATTAAAAAGATCGATCTGGGTTTAAACGGTAAAGAGATTATCGAGCATCTTGTTTCGAAACAGGATAATAATAAGAGCCAGAAAGTAAGTTATCTAATTGTTGACGTTAAGGACGGGGACCTGATTACTGTTGAAGGTTATTGCAGTATCAGCGGGAAGCTTACTAAAGAGATCAGGGTAAAGATGTAAGTTTAAAGATGGATAAAAAGACAAAAATATTTATTACGGGCGCTACGGGGTTTATCGGCAGGTTCTTAGTAGAGGAACTTTGCGCTCAAGGGTATTTGGATATAACAGTGCTGGTTCGCCGCTCTTCAAATACCGGTTTTTTAAAAAGTAAAGGCGTTAAGCTTATTTTCGGGGATGTTGCGGATGATTCTTCCGTGCAAGGCATACCGGGAGGTTATGATGTCGTTTTCCACTGCGCCGGTTTTGTCAGCAATAGCAAACAAAAGATCCTTAATGGCGTAAACATCCGCGGAACGGATAATTTATGCCGCTGGGCGTCTAAGCATAAGATAAAGAAATTTATTTATCTTAGTTCTGTGGCGGTTAATTCGGGTAATCAGGGAGTCTCTCTTACAGAGGATAAACCATATATGCCGACTAACCGTTATGGTGTTTCGAAAGCGGAAGCAGAGAGGATCGCGGTAAGGTTTAGTAAAGCCGGGTTGCCAATGGTAATTGTCCGTCCTTGCATGGTCTATGGGGAAGGCGAACCACATATGATGAAATTTCTGACTTACCTTATAAGGTCAAGAGTGTTTTTTATCCCGAATCGGGGAAGAGTAAAGTGGCACCTTGTATCTGTGCGTAATGTAGCCGCGTGCCTTGTGCGTTGCATGGAAGACGACCGCGCGCTCGGCGCGACGTTTAATATCGCGGATAAAGAAGCCCTTTCCGCGCGCGAGGTCTTTGAAGTTATCTCTCAAAATATCGGTTCGCCGGCGCCATTTTTAATGCCCGATTCTCTTACTAAATTGCTTATATTCCTGCCTATCGCGGGTAAACATATTAAATTCCTATGCAAGGACAGGGTTTATAGCATAGAGAAACTTGAAAGAACCTTGGGTTTTATTCCGCCATATCAGGTTATTCCGGAACTCGCGCGCGCGGCTGCATCTTTCGCAAGCCGATCTCGGCATCGAAACTATGGAAAATGAAAATAGCATAAAAGATAAGTTCTCTTTATTCATCTCGGCCATATTCCTTGTTTTTTTAATTACAGGAATATTGCTAAGCAGATGGGTTATGAAGTCCGAGGACAGTAATAAGCGCAAGGAGCTGCTTATCCAGGCGCGGATAGCGGAAAAGTCTATTAATAAACACCGCATTCTTAACCTTAGCGGTACTAAGGCCGATCTGGATTCTCCCGATTATATCCACCTTAAGAAACAATTAGCCGCGATTCATTCGGCTAATCCGGAATGCCGTTTTATCTATATCATAGGCAAGCGCCCGGATGGAAAGTTTTTCTTTTTTCTTGATTCTGAGCCAGCTGATTCACCGGATTATTCGCCTCCCGGCCAGGTATTTGATGAAATTTCCAGCGTTAGTCAGGGTGTTTTTATTACAGGCGAAGAGGCTGTCGAAGGGCCCCAAGTTGATCGCTGGGGAAGATGGGTCAGCGCTTTAGTCCCTATTGCTCATCCGGAAACAGGCAGGGTTATAGCTACCCTGGGCATGGATATTGATGCGCGCACCTGGATGAAAACGATCTTTTATCGTTCGCTCCTGCCGGTAATATTTTTGGTTTTTATCTTTGCTCTCGCCTGGGTATTTTTATATATTCAGCAAAGAAATATCCTGGAGAGGAGAAAGATTCTGGGAATGCAGTTAGTATTGCAAAAGAGTGAGAATAAATACCGTGTTTTATTTTTGAGTTCCCGGGATGCAATAATGATACTTGTTCCTCCTCTTTGGAAGTTTACTTCCGCTAATCCGGCAATGCTTGAAATGTTTAAGATTAAAGACGAAAAAGAGCTATTGTCTTTCGGCCCCTGGGATCTTTCTCCTTTAAAGCAGCCTGATGGCCGTCTTTCTTTGGATAAAGCCAAGGAGATGATTAATTTAGCTTTACGTAAAGGGTCCCATTCTTTTGAATGGTTGCATAAGCGCTTGGATGGCGATGAATTCTTTGCTATCGTGCTTTTGACGAAGATGGAGCTATCCGGCGAGACTATACTCCAGGCTACAGTCAGAGATATTACGGATCTTAAGCGCGCGCAGGATGAATTACAGACTACCTTAAAGGAGATAAGCAAGTCTCGCGAAGCTTTAGTGGTTTTACTCGAGGATAACAATAAGATCCGGAAAGACTTGGAACGTAAGATCGAGGAGCTTAAGCGTTCGCAGGAGATGCTGATTAAAACCGAGAAATTAGCTTCTTTAGGCAGGCTCCTGGCTGAAATCGCTCATGAAGTGAATAACCCCCTAATGATTATCTCCGGGAATGCGCAGCTTGCGTTGATGTCAGGGCCTTTAAACGCCGAAGTTAAAAATAACCTGGATATTGTTATAGAAGAGAGCCAGAAAGCAAAGAATATGATCCGCCAATTGCTTAAATTCGCGCGTCCGAGTAAGGGTGAGATTAAGAATGTTGATATTAACCAGAGCCTGGATAAAGTAGTAAGTATTTTAGAGAAGCAATTTAAACTGGCGAACGTAGAGATTAAAAAAGAATATGGAGATAAGTTGCCTCTTATCCCGATTGACGAAGAGCTAATGCATGAAGTTTTTTTAAATCTGATTAATAACGCCAAAGAGTCAATGCCTAATGGCGGGGTGATTACTATAAGGACTTATATAGAATATGGTTATCTTTATATTGATTTTAAAGATACCGGATCGGGCATGTCAGACGAGATCAAGCAAAGGTTATTTGAGCCGTTCGTTACCACCAAAGAAGAGGGCACGGGTTTGGGCCTGGGAATTTGTTATGGTATTGTCAAGGCACATAACGGAGATTTAAGGTTCGAGAGCCAGGTAGATAAAGGCACCACTGCCACTGTAGTTTTACCGGTAAAGTAGTTATTTACATAAGATAATATCGTTGATAGAATTAATCGATCTTAATAAGGAGGGGGAGGATGAAAAATATATTGATTATAGATGATGAAGAAAGAATTTGTGATGTGGTCAAGCAGGGGCTGGAGAAAATGGGCGATTTTAAAGTAAGCGTCGCTAACAACGGTAAAGAAGGGATTAAAATGGCGAAGAATCTAAAGCCGGACCTGGTGCTTTTAGATATCCGCATGCCGGGAATGGACGGCATAGAAGTTCTAAATATACTAAAGAAAGAGGAGAGCACAATGGCGATACCGGTTGTTATGCTTACGGCTGTGTTAGACAGCGCGACAAAGATAAAATGCTCCGTCGGTTACGATGATTTATATATTGAAAAGCCCGTTGACTTAATTGTTTTAAAAGAGAAGATAGAAGAAGTATTTAAGATGCGCGGTGGAATGTAGGTTATTAAGATAAGAACCGGCCTTAAAATTAATTATTTCTATCCTGCCAGGCAAACTCCGGAATTCTCTTGTTATAATAAAGTTTAAAGCGATAATTTAAAGAGTTTTTCTAATTTAAGCAACCGTTGGTTTATTATGAATTTAATTGATTTCGGATTTCAGAATTCAAATCTTTTCCGGCATATGCCCATCTTTGACGAGATTTCATATGTCGGATATAATCAGGAAAAAGTCCGCCAATATCAGGCGGTTCATGAAAACCAGATTTGTAAACTTTTAGCATTAAATTTCATCCGTAATGATGAAAAGATTCTTTGGGACGCGGTGGAGGATTTTGTGAAACGCAGCACAATTGAAGCCGCATCTTTAGTACATGGGATTTATATCTTTGATCTCTTAACTATCGATATACACAGTGAAATTAAAAATTTTAAGCACCGGGAACTTACCAGTGTGATCATAAACTCGGCAGCTAAGTTAGCTCCCGGGGAGATGAGAATGGTTAAATATTCTTCCGTTTACGCGTTAATCCATAAGGTAACCGCCGAAGATTGGGGCAAGATTACTTTTAAGACTGCTGTCGATGTATTTAAAGATAAGGCGGATTATTTGGATATTTTGATTAAGCAGCTTTTGAAGGATTATATCTTTCCGCATGATCCGGTTATTCTTTTGTTAAACGATTTAAGCCAGAATCCTATTTTCGACCTTCAAAATGAGAGGCAGCAGTCAAGGATTAAAAAAACCATCTCTGGCTTGATTCCCAACTCAATCGAGTTTATCCCCGAAGTTTACGTCCAGGATAGGTCTGGTGCTAGGGAGTTGCTCTCCGGGTCTAAGCTGTAGTTATATAGCTAAGGAGTGAGAATAGTGAAAGATAAAGAAGTAAAGATAAAACTTACCAGGCATATTAAAAGGCTTTTAAAGTGCCGTTTGTGCCCGGATATGCTTCCGATTGTGGTTAGCGGCGGCCCGGTAGTCAGTAAGATCTTGCTTGTCGGGCAGGCACCCGGGGATAAGGAGCCGAAGTTAGGCCGGCCATTTGCCTGGACTGCCGGTAAGACTCTTTTCCGCTGGTTTAATGAAGCGATAGGAATGAATGAAGAAATATTCCGGTCCTCAATATATATGGTAGCGGTATGCCGGTGTTTCCCCGGGAAGAAACCTACCGGCGGGGATCGTGTGCCTTCCTGGGAAGAAGTTAAAAATTGCTCTATATGGTTAAAGCGGGAACTAAATATTTTACAACCGGATTTAGTTATTCCTGTCGGAAAGCTGGCTATTGAGCAATTTCTTCCATTACAAAAACTCGATCAGATTATCGGCCATAAGTTTAAAATCACCGGTTTTCAGGGGCATAGTTTTGATCTTATCGCCCTGCCGCACCCCTCAGGAGCATCGCCATGGCACCGTAAAGAGCCGGGCAAGAGTTTGCTTAAAAAAGCCATGAAGCTCATAGCCAGACATCCAGCCTTTGATGTTTTATAGAGTGTAATGTTTAAAGGAGATAATCCCTATAAGGCGGCTTGCTTATTTAGGATATTCTGCTAAAATAATGGTTTTTCAGTATTACTCAGGTGAGAAGAAGATAAACTGATAATTAAGGATAGGGAAAATGGTTTCTGTTGATAATGTATCATTACAGTTTGGGGAACGTAAGCTCTTTTCCGGGGTGAACATTGTTTTTTCATCCGGGAATTGCTATGGTTTAATCGGTGCGAATGGTTCGGGGAAATCTACTTTTTTAAAGATTCTTTCAGGAGAGATCGATTCAACTAAGGGAGAAGTTACTATCTCACCTGGTAAACGGGTCTCTATCTTAAAACAGGACCAGTTCGTTTTTGATGAGTTCTCAGTATTAACTACGGTTATTATGGGGCATAAGCGGCTGTATGAGATTATGGCGGAGAAAGATGCTTTATATGCCAAGACGCCATTCTCCGATGAGGACGGCATACGTGCTTCGGAGTTAGAAGGGGAATTTGCTGAAGCGGGAGGCTGGAATGCTGAATCTGATGCAGCCAGGTTGTTAAGCGGATTAGGCATTGAGGAGGCGTTGCATACGGCGCAAATGAAACAATTGGAAGCAGGGCAGAAAGTGCGGGTACTTTTAGCCCAGGCGTTATTCGGCAATCCGGATATACTGCTTTTAGATGAGCCTACTAACCATTTAGATGTTGATTCTTGTATCTGGCTTGAAGAATTTCTCTGTAATTTTGAAAATACCGCGATTATTGTTTCGCATGACCGCCATTTTTTAGATAAAGTCTGCACCCATATTGCGGATATAGATTTTGGCAAAATCAAATTACATTCGGGTAATTATACTTTCTGGTCGGAAGCCAGCCAGTTAGCGGCGCGTCAGCGCAGCGAAGCGAACAGGAAGATAGAGGATAAGCGCAAAGAATTAAAAGAATTTATCATGCGCTTTGCCAATAACGCCTCTAAATCCAAGCAGGCAACCAGCAGAAAAAAGATACTCGAGAAGTTGACTATCGAAGATATCGAGCCTTCCTCGCGTAAGTATCCGTATATCAATTTTGAGCAGGAGCGTGAAGCAGGCAATGATCTTTTAAGTATTAACGGCCTTACTAAAACTGTTGATGGCGCAGTAATGCTGAAGAATTTAAGCTTTACTCTTCACAAGGGCGACAAAGTAGCTTTTGTCGGCCCTAATGATCTGGCTAAAACCATGCTTTTTCAGATCCTCATGAATGAACAGCAGGCTGATAGCGGTAATTTTAAATGGGGGTTTTCGACCAGGCGCGCTTATTATCCACGGGATAACTCTGCTTTTTTCACTAAAGATTTAAGCGTTGTAAATTGGCTCAAAGAGTATTCGGCAAATACCGAAGAGGAATTTATTCGTGCTTTTTTAGGCCGGATGCTCTTCTCTGGGGATGAGTCTCTTAAGCCGGTAAATGTATTATCCGGCGGAGAAAAAGCGAGGTGTATGCTCGCGCGGATGATGGTTTCTCAACCGAATGTGCTTATTTTAGATGAGCCGACTAATCATCTTGACCTGGAATCAATTACTTCTTTAAACAGGGGATTGGAGAAGTATCAAGGGACAATCTTATTCTCTTCCCATGATCACCAGCTGGTAGAGACCGTAGCCAACCGTATTATTGAGATTACGCCTAAAGGTTATATTGACCGCATAGGCATGAGTTTTGATGAATATCTCTCAAGTGAAGAGATCAAAGATAAGCGCCAAGCGCTGTATCTGGTTTAAGGAAAAATACTTTTTTTGAATAATCCTTGCAATGATAGATTAATTACTATATAATTTTTGCTCAATCTTAATTAAATAAGGAGAAGTTAGTGAAGAAAGCGCTGTTTATTATAGCTACCGGATTGCTTATTGCCTTAGGTGGAGTAAAGCTGGGTTTATCGCAGCACCAGGCGATAGTCGCATCGGTCTTTTGTGTTTCGATCATGGGCGTCTTACTTTACTGGGAGCTAAGGCTTAGTTTTGTTTTCTTAGGGGCCGGTGCTATGCTGCTTACGCGTTCAATCGACCTGGAAAACCTGATAAAGTTTGCCTCTTTAGATGTTATCCTCTTTTTGATCGGCACGATGATCTTAGTCGGGATGTTAAATGACGCCGGGTTCTTTTATTGGGTTATTACGCGGCTTATCAGGATAAAAAATATTACCGGAGAAAAGCTTTTTATATTGATTATGCTTTTATCCGGGGTTTTGTCAGGTTTAGTAGGCGAAGTCGCTTCCATTATTATTATGGCTAAGATAATCTTAGATATATCCGATCTTATAGATATCGACCCCACACCTTTAGTTATGGCTTCAGTTTTGGCTACTAATATCGGTTCTTCGGGAACGTTATTAGGCAATCCTGTCGGTATTTTGATTGCCGCCAGGGCGAATCTTTCCTTTGACGATTTTATGCGTAATGCTTTCCCGATTACCGTCATTGTTTTTATTATAACCGTAATATTACTTTCATTCTGGTATGGAAAAGTGATAAGAAGTATGACGCAGAAGCTCGTTCCGCTAAGAGAGAATAAGTTTTTTATCTCCCTAATAACAATATCCACTGATATCAAGACTAAGGTCAGCATCGGCATATTCATCGCTATGCTGATCTGTATCTTCTTCCATCATAATATAGAGCTTGTTTTTGGCCTGGAGAAGAATAGTATTTTGATGATGACCCCGATAGTCTTCGCGGGGATAGCCTTGCTTTATCGCCGCGACAGAATGCGTCATTATGTCGAACGCGAAGTAGAATGGGCTTCAGTTTTATTCTTTCTCTTCCTTTTTGCTTTAGCCGGAGTTGTTAAATATAGCGGTGTTTCGGATGTAATTGCTAAAGGGTTAATCGGGAAGTTCGGCAATCCCGCGAGCTTATTATCTGCTGTTATGATCTATTCGTCTTCCTTCCTTTCGGGCGTACTTGATAATACAGTAGTGGTAGCTACTTTTATTCCCATTGTCCAGAGCTTGGAGAGCTTAGAGATTAACATCAAGCCTCTTTGGTGGGCGATTTTGTTCGGTGCCTGCTACGGCGGTAATATTACTGTTATAGGCTCTACTGCTAACATAATCGCTATGGATATTTTAGAAAAAAGGCGCAGCGTTAAGATCAGTTTCTTGCGTTGGCTTAAGATCGGTCTGGTTGTGGGGGTGATTACTACTACAGTAGCCTATATTTCGCTGGTTTTTATGATACACTAAAAGTATCTTCCGTTTTTATATTCTTTCCGGTTTATCTTTTCAATCTTCTACAGATCTATTAGAAATTAATGCCAGATAAAATATTGACAAAGCTAATAGGTTGTGGTATCCTTAGTATTACTAAGGATACTTGTATTATCAGTAATAACTACATTCAATTCTAAAGGAGGAGAGAATGAAAGATTTTCCAGAATTTTTCGGTAAGGTTCCGGTAGGGTCAAAAGGGCAGATAGTTATTCCTTTAGAGGCAAGAAAAACCATGAATATCAAACCCGGAGATAGTGTGGTTATTATTTCCGGCCCGCCCCACAATAGAAAGTCGATCAATATCTTCCCGGAAGAAGAGTTTAAAAAGTTTTTAAAGTTTTTTGATCGTATGGCTAATTTAAAAGATAAGCTTGCTAAATAGTTAGAAAGCGGGATCAGTTGTTAAGATGATAAAGCATCTAAAGATTAATTTGGTATTTTTGTCCTTTTTCTTTCTATCCTCCGGTGCCTTTGCTGCCGGTGATAATTTAACTTGGGAGGATTGTATCAGGGAGGCGGCGAGAAATCATCCTGATTTAATAGCCGCGGGCGAAGAAGTTAAGCAATCAGAAGCGGGTAAAAGTATTGCCGCAAGCGCTCTCTTCCCGCAGGTTGATGCCAGCCTTGCCGCGACAACGGCTAAAACTGCCTCAGGGGATACTAACGATAATTATTCTTATGGGATGACAGGGCAGCAGTTGATATTCGACGGGACTAAAACCGTCCAGGATGTAAAGGCGGCTTTAGAGGATATAAACGCCTCAAAACAGAATTTTAAATACGCTTCAGTTACAGTAAGGTATAATTTACGTAGCGCATATATCAGATTATTAAAAGCTCAGGAATCTTTAAAGATTACTGAAGAGATTTATGAGATTAGAAGAAGTAATCTTGAGTTGATTACTTTACGTTATGAATCAGGATTAGAGCATAAAGGCGCGCTTTTGACTGCGGAGGCGGATTTAGCCAGCGCGAATTACCAGGTTTTACAGGCGCAGAGAAATCTGGAAGTTGCCCAGCGTAGGCTGACAAAAGAGATGGGGCGCAAGCAATTTACGCCTGTATTTGTTAAGGGTGATTTTGAGGTAAGATCCAAAGGAGAAGGTAAGCCTGATTTCGAAGCTATCGCGCAAAATAATCCCTCTTTACGTAAAATTTCTGCTCAGGAGAATTCAGCAGCTTTTAGCTTAAAATCTGCTTACGCTAATTTTTCTCCGGAACTTTTAGGGCAAGCCGGAGCGGGTAAATCTTCCGCGCATTGGCCACCTGAGAATGATGATTGGAACGCGGGGTTAACTCTTTCGGTACCTATATTTGAAGGCGGCTTACGCTTGGCACAGGTGTCACAGGCTAAAGCTTATCTGAACCAGATTAAGGAGAATAAGAGAAGTATTAGGGATAGCCTTGTTCTGGCGCTTGAAGAAAAGTGGGCTTTATTTAAGGATGCGCTTACCAATGTAGGGGTTCAATATAAAACTTTAATTGCGACAGAAGAACGCTCAAAGATCGCCCAGGCAGAGTATTCCCTGGGTTTAATTACTTTTGACAACTGGACTATTATTGAGAATAATTTAGTAACGCAGAAGAACGCATACTTAGATGCCCGGGCTGATGCTTTAACCGCAGAAGCGGGCTGGATTCAGGCGAAAGGAGAAACATTAGAATATGAATAAACGAAGATTAAAATTCCTTATTTTTATTCCTTTGGTTTTGATCGTCGGGTTATTCTTATTTTTTAAACTCGGCACCAGGCCCGATAAGAATGAAATAGTCGAAGAGATCAAGCTTTCGTTAGGTTATATCGAGACCGTTATCTCAACTACTGGCACTGTCTATCCTAAAAATCGTTTAGAGATTATGCCTCCGGTTGCCGGCCGCGTGGAGAATGTTTTAGTCAGAGAAGGGGAATACGTTAAGGCCGGGCAGATTTTAGCTTGGATGAGTTCAACCGAACGGGCGGCTCTTTTAGACGCGGCGCGCGGACAAGGCGAAGATAAACTAAAATATTGGCAGGAGGCTTATAAACCCATAGCTTTGCTGGCGCCGATTGACGGTCAGGTTATCGTGGCTACGACCCAGCCCGGGCAGACTGTTAATACATCTGACGCGGTAGTAGTTTTATCAGACCAGCTTATTGTCCGCGCTCAGGTGGATGAAACGGATATCGGTAGAATTAAGCTTGGCCAAAAAGCCACGATCGGGCTCGATGCGTATCCTGATACTTTTATTAACGCGGTAGTGGGGCATGTTTATTATGAATCAGAGACTTCTAATAATGTTACAATATATAAAGTAGACCTTCTCCCGGACGAGATTCCTTTATTCTTTCGTTCCGGTATGAATGCGACTGTGAATTTTAAAGTGGAGAACAAAGATAATGTTTTACTTATTCCGGTAAACGCGGTGCGCAAGGAAAACCAGGAGAGCTATGTTTTGCTGAAGCAGGAAGGGAATAAGGATCCGGCAAAACGTATTGTTAACCTGGGTATGACCGATGATAAGAATTATGAAGTTTTATCCGGAGTGACCTCGAAGGACGTAGTAATCATTACAACCAAGAAGTATATTTTTCCCGGAGGCGGGAAGACAGGTAGTAATCCTTTTTTGCCTAAAATGCCTGGTGCGAAGAAAAAAACTGCCGAAGGCCCGCTATAGCAATGATCGAGATTAAAAATTTATCTAAAACATACCAGATGGGCGATGTTAAGGTGGAAGCCTTGCGCGGTTTATCTTTAAAGATCTCCGCAGGAGAATTTGTCGCTATTATGGGTGCTTCCGGCTCGGGGAAATCTACCTTAATGCATATCTTAGGCTTGCTTGACCGGCCGGATTCAGGAGAATATCTTTTAGGCGGCGAGGATGTAACCAGGCTTTCGGATAAAGAGCTGGCTTTAGTCAGGAATCAGTTAGTCGGTTTTGTCTTCCAGCAGTTCCATCTTCTACCCAGGATGACAGCATTGGATAATGCTGAACTTCCCTTGATTTACGCCGGTAAAAGGCATCTAAGGGAGAAAGCAGAGAAAGAGATCGAGGGTGTTGGTTTAAAAGAGAGAATGCTGCATAAACCGAATGAACTATCCGGCGGCCAGCAGCAGAGAGTGGCAATCGCGCGCAGCCTGGTTAATGACCCTCCGGTCATCTTCGCTGACGAGCCCACAGGAAATCTTGATACCAAAAGCAAAGAAGAGATTATTGGCATATTGAAGAAGCTCAATGATAGCGGTAAAACTATAATTATTGTTACCCATGAAAGCGAAATAGCCCTGCACGCCAAGAGGGTTATTACTATGCGGGACGGAGAAATTATTTCTGATAAGCATGCGTTTATCGAGACCAAAGTTTTGAAAGCGGTTGTCCCCGGACCCAGAAATTTAGTTAAGGATATTTTATCCAGATCCTGCAGCAGAATGAAAGGCGGCATAGAGTTTTTGGATTATCTCAGGCAGGCGGTATTCGCAATGTTAGCACATAAGATGCGCGCGTTTCTTTCTATTCTTGGGATACTTATCGGCGTAGCCGCGGTTATCGCGATGCTTGCCATCGGCCAGGGCGCTAAAGAATCGATAGAGAAGCAGCTATCTTCGCTTGGCTCAAACTTGCTTATTGTCAGGCCAGGAGCGGTGAGATCTATGGGCGTAGTTTTGCAATCGGGGATAACTACGCGCTTCACTTTCAAGGACGTAGAGGAGATTAAAAAGTTAAGCGATTATGTAAAGGATGTTTCGCCTTCGGTAAGAGACAGAGTGCAGATAGTTTACGCGGATAAAAACTGGAATACGCAGGCTGAAGGCGTAGGGACAAGCTATGAAGATCTGCGTTCCGCTTCTCCTCTGGTCGGCAGGTTCTTTAACGAAGAAGAAGTAAGGATGAGGTCTAAGGTCGCTTTGCTCGGCACTACTGTGGTAAAGGAGATTTTCGGGAACTCTAATCCTATCGGTGAGACGATAAAAATAAACCTGATTAATTTTAAGGTGATCGGTATTCTGCCCGAAAAAGGTTCTGCCGGGCCCCAGGACCAGGATGATACAGTGATCATTCCGGTGACTACCGCAATGTACAGGGTACTGGGCAAGCAGTATATCGATTCAATTTATGTCGAGGCCAGGGATACGCACTTGATAGATTCTGCTCAGGAAGCTATTACTAACCTTATTATCAAGCAGCACCGTTTAATAACTCAGGCGCAGAAAGATTCATTTCAGATCCGTAATATGTCTGATATTAAAAAAACACTGGAATCTACCACTCAGACGATGTCTCTTCTTCTGGGGGCGATCGCGGCAATTTCGCTTTTGGTCGGCGGCATAGGGATTATGAATATTATGCTTGTTTCGGTGACCGAACGTACGCGCGAAATAGGCTTGCGTAAGGCGATAGGAGCGAACAATAAAGATATTATGACGCAATTTCTTATTGAAGCGGTATTAATGTCGCTTATCGGTGGCGTAGCGGGTGTTCTTTGCGGTGGCGGTATATCTTTATTGATCAGCGCCATATCCGGATGGTCGGTAAAAGTATCTTTATTCTCGATAGTCATAGCGACAGTCTTTTCTTTGCTCGTGGGGATAGTATTCGGGCTTTGGCCGGCTAAGCAGGCTGCGGAGCTTAACCCGATTGAAGCTTTAAGATACGAGTAAATCCTTGCCATAACCGCATAAAGGCTATATAATCAATAATCATGCCTTGGGATATCTACATCATCGAATGCAATGATGGTAAACTTTATACCGGTATTACCAATAATCTAAAACGAAGAATTAAAGAACATCAGCGCGGTAACGGTTGTAAATTCACTAAAGGCCGTATACCGGTAAAATTGCGCTATAGTCAGCGGGTGGATTCAAGATCCGAAGCGTTAAAAGGCGAAGCAAGAATTAAGGCCCTGCCGAGACTTAAAAAAATCAAACTTATTAAATAAGCGATTCCTGTTAGCTTGTTTTGATTCAAAAAGGCTGCAGATAATAGGGGAAGTGGTTTATGAAGATTAAATTTAAAGATTTATATTTGGGAGAATTAAAGATCGAAATACCGATTATCCAGGGAGGAATGGGGGTGCGTGTATCCGCCTCTTCTTTAGCTTCGGCAGTATCTAACGAAGGCGGGTTAGGCGTTATCGCCGCTGTAGGATTGGGAGAAGAATGCGGGAATGAGAAACGTGATTATAAAACGCGTTCGCGCGCGGAACTGACCAATATTATCCGTGAAACTAAAAGCATGACGAAGAATCCTTTCGGCGTGAATATTATGAGCGTACTTACTAATTATGATGAATTAGTTGAGGCGGCTCAAGCCGAATCCGTAGATGTGATTATTTCCGGCGCGGGCTTGCCTTTACGTTTGCCGGCATTGATTAAAAATGATAGAACGAAAATTGTTCCAATTGTTTCTTCCGGTAGAGCGGCGCAGATTATTTGCAGTACCTGGTTAAGAAGATATAACCGCTTGCCTGATGCGATTATTGTTGAGGGCCCGCTTGCCGGCGGGCATTTGGGTTATAGCTTAGCCGAGCTTAACGATCCGGAGCATTTCTCGCTCGATAGTATCTTAACCGATGTTTTGGCGGTTACACGTAATTTTGGAAATGATAAAGCGCGTATTCCTGTTATCGCCGCCGGCGGGATTTTTGATGGTAAAGATATCTGCAGGGTAATGCGCCTGGGCGCGAGCGGAGTGCAGATGGGGACGCGTTTTGTCTGCACGGATGAATGTGATGTTTCTTTAAAATATAAGGAAGCTTATCTTAATGCTAAAAAAGAAGATATCGTTGTTATTAAAAGCCCGGTAGGGCTTCCGGGAAGAGTTATCCGCAATGAATTTGTAAAAAAGGTCACCGAAGGGGCGCGTGTTCCTTTCGGCTGCGAATATAAATGTCTTTACACTTGCGATGCTAATAAGGTAAACTATTGTATCGCTAAAGCGCTTTTAAATGCTTCCCGCGGCGAGATGGATAAAGGTTTTGCCATGTGCGGCAGTAATGCCTACCGCATCAACAAAATAGTTTCAGTAAAAGAACTAATCTTTGAGCTTGTAAAAGAGACAGAGGTTTGTTTAAATGAAGGATAAGAATAAAGATATTAATCTCCATCTGCTTGACGAAGTTATCTCCGTTTACCAGGGGAAACTCGGTGACCTCTTGAGCATTATGGAAGAGGCCCAGAAGCTAAACCCCAGAAATTACTTATCTGAAAAAGTCTTAGCGTATATATCCGATAAACTGGATATCCCACTCGCGCAAATTTACAGTGTAGCTACATTTTATACTTTTTTTAATCTTAAGCCGCAAGGAGACCACTCTGTAATTGTCTGCCGGGGCACGGCATGCCATACCAGGGGCTCGAGAAGCCTATTGCGTTCATTAGCGCTTACCTTAGGAATCAAAGAAGAAGAGCTTAAAGAGAATGAAAAGATCTTTTTGACGACTTTAGATAATAAATTTACTATCAGGACCGTTGCTTGTTTCGGGCAATGCGCATTGGCGCCGGTAATCGATATAGACGGCAAGATATATAGCCATATGACCGAAGCCAAGATAAGGCGTTTGGTAAAGCAGATCGGCAGAAAAGGGGCGGCAGGTGTTAATAAAAAACATTGACCAGCTTAATCAGGTAAAAGAAAAAGGCTTGAAAAAGATAATACCAGCCTTACCGAGGATTGCCATTGGCATGGATACCTGCGGTATTGGTAATGGCGGCGACAAGCTTTATCAGGCTTTTGACCTGGCGCTGCGTAAAAGAAAGATAAAAGCGCATCTGGTTAAAGTCGGGTGTTTTGGTTTTTGCGCGAGGGAACCTCTGGTTAATATCAGAATCCCCAATAAACCCTTAGTTATTCTTGAAAAGGTCCAACTCCGCGATGTAGATAAGATTATCAGCCAAATGGAAGATGGCGATCTCCCCGCAGATAAAGTTTTATGTAAAATCGAAGAATGGGACCATCTTACGGGCAAAGTATTTTACGGCCGCGGTTTTGAAGATTTTCCTTATTGGAACGAGATCCCGTTTTTTAAATGGCAGAAAAAGATTATTTTGCGTGATTGCGGGCTTATTAACCCGGAGGATATCGAGGAATATATAGGTATAGGAGGATATTCGGCTTTGTATAAAGCTTTGCGGAGCATATCTCCGGAAGAAGTTATTGAAGAAGTCACTAAGGCAAAGTTGCGTGGCCGCGGCGGCGCCGGTTTTCCGACAGGCATTAAATGGGGGCTGATGGGCAAAGTTAACGCGGAAGAAAAATATATTGTCTGTAACGGCGATGAAGGCGATCCCGGTGCTTATATGAACCGTAACGAGAGCGAGTCTGATCCGCATATGCTTATCGAGGGTTTATTAATAGGTGCTTATGCTACGGGATCGCGTAAAGGCGTTATTTACATACGCGCAGAATATCCCTTAGCTGTTTCAAGGCTTAAGCTTGCGATGAAACAGGCTAAAGAATACGGGCTTCTGGGTGAGAAGATATTGGGCAGTAATTTTAGTTTTGATCTGCATTTGGTAGAAGGCGCGGGAGCTTTTGTCTGCGGAGAAGAGACAGCTTTAATGCATTCTATTGAAGGTAAATCAGGAAGGCCGAGGCCGAGGCCGCCATTTCCCGCCCAGAAAGGCATATGGAGCAAACCGACTACGATTAATAATGTCGAAACCTTATGCAATGTCCCGGTAATTATCGCTAAGGGAGCGGATTTTTTCCTGCAGACCGGCACTAAAACGAGCCCGGGGACAAAAGTATTTTCATTGGTAGGTAAGATTAAAAATACAGGGCTTGTAGAGATGCCTTTAGGCTCGCCTCTGCAGACGATTATTTACAATATTGGAGAAGGGACAGGTACCCGCCGTAAGGTTAAAGCTGTTCAGACCGGCGGCCCTTCGGGAGGGTGTATACCTGCGGCGCTTTTTAATACGCCGGTTGATTACGAATCGTTAAACTCATTAGGCGCTATTATGGGTTCGGGCGGTATGGTCGTTATGGATGATGATAATTGCATGGTTGATGTCGCGCGTTATTTCGTAGAATTTACTAATTCCGAATCATGCGGTAAATGTACCCCTTGCCGGGAAGGATTGTACCATGTTTTAGAGAACCTGGATGCGATTACTAATGGCAGGGCGAAGCCGGATTATCTTAATGAGCTTAAGTCGCTGGGTTCATTTATTAAAGATAGCGCTCTCTGCGGGCTTGGCCAGACAGGGCCGAATCCGGTTTTGACTACGCTGAAGTATTTTCTTAATGAATATGAGTCCCACGCCAAAGATAAACGCTGTGAGGCAGGCGTCTGTCAGGATTTATTTGTTTCTCCCTGTGAAAACAGCTGCCCGCTGCATATGAATATCTCGGGTTTTCTGGCGTTGACCAAAGCCAAGAAATTAAGGGAGGCCTTTGAACTATCGCTGCGCGATAATCCTCTACCGGCGAGTACAGGCAGGATATGCCATTTCCATTGTAAATTACGCTGCCGGCGCGAGGATATAGACTCGCCGGTATCTCAGGGCGAGATTCATCGTTATATCGCGGATATGGTGCATAAAACCAAAGATGAAAAAGCCGTCTATAAGAAGATATTGAAAGAACGCCTTCCGGCAACGGGGAAAAAGATTGCTATCATCGGAGCGGGCCCGGCAGGGCTTATGGCAGCTTATTACCTTGCGCGGCTGGGGCATGATACCGTTATTTACGAAAAAAATTCTCAGCCAGGGGGGATATTAAGGTATGGAATTCCGCAATACCGGCTTCCCCGCAATATCTTAGATAGAGAGATAGAATTTATCAAAAAATGCGGAGTAAAATTTGTTTTTAATATGGCTGTCGGATCTAAGGAACTCGCTGCTATTGAAAAGAAATCCGATGCAGTTTTTTTAGCTACCGGTGCCTATAAGGAGATGCCTTTAAATATTCCCGGAGAGACATTGAAGGGCGTCTGGTCAGGAGTAAGTTTTTTAGAAGAAGTTGCTTCGGGTAAGAAACCTAAGATCGGCAGCCATGTGGTTATTGTCGGAGCCGGAAATGTGGCTATTGATGCCGCGCGCAGCGCATGGCGCTTGGGTTCAAAAGTTAGTATAGTTTACAGAAGAGAGCGCGAAGATATGCCGGCGAATAAAGAAGAGATAGAAGAGGCATACCAGGAAGGCGTGAATTTTATATTTCTTGCTAATCCCAAAGCTGTTATCGGCGACGATAAGGGCCGGGTCAAAGCTTTAGATGTTATTAAGATGATTCCCGGCGAATATGATTCGAGCGGCAGAAGGAGGCCTGTTTCGACGGCGCAAACCTATGAGATTCCCTGCGATACAGTCATGACCGCGATCGGGGAGAGGGTGGATGCGGATTTCTTACGGGGTTTCGGCATAGAACTTGATAAGTACGGCGCGGTTACAGTGGACCGGAATACGCTTAAAACTACTCATCCTAAAATCTTTGCCGGCGGAGATCTTGTCACCGGCCCCTCAACTGCGGTTGAAGCCATGAGCTGGGGCAGAAAGTTTGCGGAAAAGATCGATCAGGTTTTAATGCAAGACGATAAGCGTTTTAAAAAACTTATCCCTGTTTTTAGGTATAATATGAATTTGCCTCTTACAATCGAAAAATCCGGCCGTCAAGTCATGGCTAAATTGAAAATAAACCGCCGCGTAAATAATTTTAAAGAAGTCAATCTCGGCCTGAGCCAGAAGCAGGTGCATACTGAAATAAGGCGCTGTTTACGTTGCGATATAAAAGAGTCATAACTAAAAAGGTAAGGCAGATGGATCAGAAGCTTGTGAGCGTAAAGATTAATGGCGAATATTACGATCTTCCCGAAGGGATAACTATTTATAAGGCCTGTAAAGATATCGGGATCGAAATTCCTACCCTTTGTTATTTAGAAGGCGTAAATGAAGAAGGTGCCTGTTCAGTCTGCCTGGTCGAAGTTAAAGGCGCGAAAACTCTTTTGCGTTCTTGTGTCAGTAAGATCAGCGAGCATATGGAGATCTGCACTAATTCCGAACGCGTCCGCCAGGCGAGAAGAATTAATATCGAGCTGCTTTTGGCGAGCCATCCGGCTGACTGCCAGACTTGCGAGCGTAATCAGAATTGCCGTCTGCGTTTGTTAGCTTATGATATGGGGGTTAAGGATATCCGTTTTTCGAAAAAACCTTCACTTAAACCCGCGAAGGATTTTAGCAGCCCGTCACTGGTCAGGGATCCGGATAAATGTATACTTTGTGAACGCTGTATCGCGGTTTGTTCCAAGATTCAGACAGTAAACGCGATAAATCTGACCGGTAGAGGCAAGCAGACGCGGGTTTCAACTTTTTTTGATAAAGGCTTGGCGCATTCTACCTGCATTAATTGCGGGCAATGCCTTCTTGTCTGCCCAACCGGAGCGATTGTAGAGAAAGATTCGATTGAAGACGTCTGGAAAGCGATCGGCGACCAGAAAAAAGTGGTTGTAGTGCAGACTGCGCCTGCGGTACGTATTGCGTTGGGTGAAGAATTTGGCATGAGTGAAGGTAGCTTAGTAACCGGCAAGATGGTTGCGGCATTACGTAGGCTTGGGTTTGCCAAGGTGTTCGATACTCAATTTACCGCTGATCTTACGATTATCGAAGAAGGTACCGAGCTTTTAAGGAGGTTAAAGACAAAAGGCAGGCTGCCGATGATTACTTCTTGTTCTCCGGGATGGATAAGATTTGCCGAACTTTTCTATCCCAAGGCCCTGCCGCATATCTCTACCTGTAAATCTCCGCAACAGATGTTCGGAGCGGTAACGAAAACATATTATGCCGAAAAGATGAATATAGATCCGGAAGATATCGTCGTAGTTTCTATTATGCCCTGCACGGCGAAGAAGTATGAAGCGCAACGACCGGAGATGATCAACGCATTTACTTATTGGCAGCACAAAAATAAATTAAAGAATAAAGAAGTTTTCCCCGATGTGGATTATGTTTTAACCACGAGAGAAGCGGCGAGGATGATTAAAGAAGCGGGGGTAAACTTTAATCTTTTAAAAGAAGAGAGTTTTGACGATCCTTTAGGCGAGTCCAGCGGCGCCGGTACGATCTTCGGGGTTACAGGCGGAGTTATGGAAGCCGCTCTGCGTACCGTATATGAGATTGTTACCGGAAGCGAAGTGCCTTTTAATAAGTTAAATATTTTACCCGTGCGCGGTTTTTCCTACATGCGCAGAGTCGAAATTCCAATACAGAAAACAGTAGGAGAATGGAAATTTCTTGAAGGGGCCACGCTTAAATTAATGGTCGGCCATACTATCGGCAGCGCGCGCGAGATTATGGAGATGCTCTCCAAAGGAGAGCTCAATGATTACCATTTTATTGAAATTATGACCTGCCCCGGAGGATGCCTTGGGGGCGGCGGACAGCCGATCTCAAATGATCCTTTAGCTGCGAAAGAAAGACGTAAAGAATCCGTATATAAAGAGGATGAAGGCCTGCCCTATAGAAAATCACACGATAATCCTTCTGTTAAAGCAATATACAAAGAATTCCTAAAAGACGGCCCATGCGGACATCTGAGCCACGAACTTCTTCACACCCGTTATAATTCATTAGCGAACAAGAAAATTTAGACTATTCTTCTTGACAATATATGCTAAGAGCATATAATTATATGCAAATATAATATAATTGTATTCATAACTAATATAGTTATATGCGTATCGAATATTAGGCAGGAGCCAGTATATGGGTTTACTCAGTAAAAACAAGGTTAGTCTTTTAAAGTTTTTCTATGCTCACCCGGATAAGCAATTCTACATTCAGGAGATGGGCAGGCTTTTAGGAAAGAAACCCGGTGTATTCCAGAGGGCGCTGAAAAACCTTTATGATCAAGGGCTGCTTATCAGCGAATACAAAGCTAATGCCAGGTTTTTTAGTATAAATAAAAAGAGCCCGATATATAACGAAATAAGAAGTATAATCTCTAAGTCGGTAAAAGCCTGCCTGGTAATATCATTGTTATCTCTGTCAATTTCTTACGCTAACGATAAGCCGTTTACTTTAAAAGACGCGATATTGACCGCTTTTGATAACAACAAAGATATCAAGATGCAGGAGAGGGAGATTGATGTAGCGAAGGCTGATATCCTTGATGCTCATAGCCGTTTTTTGCCTAAGGTTAATCTCGAAGCTTCTTATATGCATAATGATAAAGTCCTGGCGGAGAATATCTTCACCGGGTACCGCAATGATAATCAGCTGGGCTTAGTATTTAACGAAGCGATCTATAGCGGCGGGGCAAATATCGCGAATCTCAAGCAGGCGCGCATTGGTTTAGATGTCCAGGGCCAGACATTGCGCGCTAAAAAGCTGGATGTGGAATTTGAAGCGAAACGTCTTTATTACGGGTTATTATTCGCTTTTGAGAATGAACGCATTGCCCGCGAAGCATTGGATCAGGCCAGGGCGCATTATGATGATGTAAAAAGTAAGTTTGACCAGGGGACGGCTTCGCGTTTTGACGTTTTACAATCAGGAGTACAGGTTTCTTTGCTTATGCCCGCGTTAGTTAAGGCGGGCAATGATGTTAAATTGATTAAAGCCGAACTGAATAAATTATTGGGCCAAAAGATCGATACGCCGTTAGATACAAAAGAGAAACTTAGTTACATTCATCTTGAAGTTAAGGAGCAGGAGTTTCTTAAAGCCGCTTATTTAAACAAACCCGAAATGATACTTAAAAATTTAGGGGTAGATATTAATAAGTGGTCGATTAATATGGCTAAAGCCGGTTACCGGCCGAAAATCGATGCTACGGCAGGCTATTCTTACCGTTCAAATAATCTTAGTAATCTTATCAGCAAAAAGAGCAATAACTGGAACGCTGGATTTCTATTTAATCTTCCTTTATTCGAGGGTTTTTCTACTAAAGCCCAGGTGGATGCGGCTAAAGCGCGTTACTCCGAGTCTATTTTAGACAAGGAAAATTTAAGTGATCAGATTGCCGTAGAGATACGACAGGCATGCCTTAATTTAAAAGAATCCGAAACAATTATTAATTCGCAAAAAGACCATGTTGAAGAAGCCCGTGAAGCTTTAAAGATCGCCGAGGTAAGCTATGATAACGGCGTAGGCACGAATCTCGATGTCTTAGACGCGCAGGTTTCGCTTTCGCAAATTCAGACTAACCTGGCCAGCGGAATTTATGATTATCTTATGGCCGAAGCTTATCTTAAAAGGAGTATGGGGGAGAATTTTATAACGGAGGTCGCAAATGAAAAGAATAATTAAGCCTGTATTTATTATCGCTTTAGCCATAATCGCAGTTATCTTTGCGGTTTTTATTGTTTTAAAAGAAAAAAATATGCGGGATAAGCCGATTAAAGTTTCGGGTAATATCGAAGGCGATAATGTACGCATATCTTTCAGGGTTAACGGGCAGATTATTGAGCTTTTGACCGATGAAGGTAAAATTATCAAAAAAGGCGATATTGTCGCGCGTTTGAATACCGATGAGTTAAGCAAGGCGAGAGATAATGCCGAAGCCGCGCTTAAGGCCGCGCAATATGATTATGAATTAGCTAAGCTTGATTACGAAAGGTCGGAGAATTTGCTTAAAGCCGGGGCAATATCAGTTCAGCAGCGGGATGCCGCTAAAACAAAGTTTGATGCCGACCGTTCGGATGTGGAACAATATAAGGCTCAGCTCGAGTTAGCCGAAACACGCCTTGGTTTTACGGACTTAGTCTCGCCGCTTGATGGTTTCGTGCTTGTAAAGAGTTCTCTGGCCGGAGAAGTTATCCAGCCGGGGACTCCGGTATTTACAGCTATAGACCTGCATAATATCTGGGTAACCGCTTATATTAATGAAACGGATCTGGGCCGGGTTAAGCTAAATCAGGAGGCCTATGTTCTTACCGATACTTATCCGGGAAAGAAGTATAAAGGCAGAGTTTCTTTTATCTCCAGCGAAGCAGAGTTTACACCCAAGTTTATTCAGACACAGGAGGAGAGGGTTAAGCTTGTCTACCGGATCAAGGTAAGGGTGGATAATCAAAGCCTGGAGTTAAAACCCGGTATGCCTGCTGACGCATTTCTAATCGAATAATAGATGATTACTATAAAAGCTGAGAATCTCACCCGTAAATTCGGTGACTTAACCGCATTAGACCATTTAAATTTAGAAGTTAAAGAAGGCGAAATTTTCGGCCTTGTCGGCCCGGATGGAGCCGGGAAGACAACTACGATGCGGCTCTTAACCGGCATCCTCGATCCTACCGAAGGAGAAGCCTGGGTTTATAATAAGCATACGGTTAAAGAAGCTGAGCCGTTAAAGGAATCAATTGCTTACATGTCTCAGCGTTTCGGCCTTTACGAAGAATTAAGCGTATTGGAAAATATTAATTTTTATGCCGATGTTTATGGAGTTGAAAAAGAGAAACGCGCGGAAGCGATCGAGAAGCTTTTAGGTTTTTCCGGGCTTTTACCATTTAAGACGCGTTTTGCCGGTAAATTATCCGGGGGGATGAAGCAGAAGCTGGGCCTGGCCTGCGCGCTTATCCATACGCCGAAGGTATTATTCTTGGATGAGCCGACCAATGGCGTTGATCCTGTTTCGAGAAGAGATTTCTGGAGCATACTTTACGATTTGCTTAAGGAGAAAGTCACTATTTTTTGTTCTACTTGTTATCTTGACGAAGCAGAGCGCTGCGGCAGGGTCGGCCTGATGCATAAGGGTAAACTTTTACGCTGCGATACTCCCGATAAAATTAAAAAAGAGCGGGGCGTAAAGACCTTGGAAGAGGCCTTTATCTCCATTATCAAAGAATATGAGCGATAATATTGCAGTTTGTGTAAAAGACTTAGAGAAAAGATTTGGTGCTTTTACCGCGGTTAATAAGATTAATTTCGAGGTCAAAGAAGGCGAGATATTCGGGTTTCTGGGCCCTAATGGCGCGGGTAAATCTACTACGATAAGAATGCTTTGCGGAATTATCTCGCCTACTTCGGGCAGCGGCCAGGTTGGCGGTTATGATGTTATTAAGGAACAGTATAAAATTAAAGAACATATAGGTTATATGTCCCAGAAGTTCTCTCTTTACGATGACCTGACCGTGAAGGAGAATATCGATTTCTACAGTGGTATATATAAGATTCCTGCCCGCGAAAAAAAAGAGCGTTTTGAAGAAACAATAAATACGGCCGGATTAGAGGGCAAGGAGTCAGATCTTACTTCCACGCTTGCCGGAGGCTGGAAACAGCGTTTAGCTTTGGGCTGCGCGTTAATCCACAAACCCAGGATTATCTTTCTCGACGAACCGACTTCCGGTGTTGACCCGATTACCCGCGCCAATTTCTGGGGCATTATTAAGAAATTATCAAGCTTGGGCGTAACTGTTTTCGTGACTACGCATTATATGGATGAGGCGGAGAATTGCAACCGTATGGTTTTAATTTATCACGGCACTATTATTGCTGCTGGCAGCCCCGAAGAGATGAAGACTAAGTGTATGCAGAATGAAGTTTTAGAGATCGAATTGGCTAATTCGCAGAGTTGGCTTGAGAGTGTGAGTAAGATTAAAGGCGTAAAAGAGGCGGCTCTTTTCGGAGCGACTATCCATGCCGTTGTCTATGATAGTTCTTTGGCTATAGCGGAGATAAAGGGCCTGCTGAGCAGGGAGAAAGCCGGGGAGTTTAACGTTAATAAAATTCTTCCGACCCTGGAAGATGTTTTTGTCTCGTCAATAGAAAATTATGATCAGAGAGAAAATAAGAAGGGTTAAGGCTATAGCTTTAAAAGAGTTCATTCAAATTAAGCGCGACCCGCGCTCTTTTACTTTAGCCCTGGTTATTCCGGTATTTTTGCTTTTAATCTTTGGCTACGGGCTCTCCTTAGATATTGACCGCGTTCCTACAGTTATCTGGAATCAGGATGCTTCTTCGCAGTTAACCCGCGATTTTTTGCTTAATTTTAAAAACTCGAAGTATTTTAAGATTGTCGCTTACACGGATAGCTATCGTGATATTGAAGAAAAGATTAATAGCGGCAAAGTAATGCTGGCTTTAATTATCCCCAAAGATTTTTCCCAATATATAAGCTCCGGGAAGACCGCTCCTTTACAGTTAATAGTCGATGGCAGCGATGCGAACACCGCTACCATAGCCATGAACTATGTACGTTCGGTTGTTTCCAAATATAATCTCAATCTTTTAGAAAGCGCGCTTATGCGTAAAGGAGCCAGGCCGTTAAACTCTATAGACGCGCGGACAAGGGTCTGGTTTAATATGGGCTTGACGAGCACCTGGTTTATTGTCCCGGGAGTTATCGCGATGATTATTATGATTATTGCGGCATTGCTTACTTCCATCTGCGTGGCCAGGGAATGGGAGAGAGGGACAATGGAGCAGCTGATTTCAACTCCGGTGAAATCTTGGGAATTAATTCTCGGCAAGTTCATCCCTTATTTTGCTATCGGTTTCCTCGATCTTATCGTGGGTATCATTATGGCCAGATTTTTATTCGGCGTGCCTTTTAGAGGCAGCTATTTATTGCTTTTCTTTTTAAGTTCTTTATTTTTAATCGGAGCACTCTCGCAGGGTATATATATCTCCGTGGTCGCCAGGACGCAGTTAATGGCCAGCCAGTTGGCGACACTAACCACTTTTATACCAACAATGCTTTTATCCGGGTTTATCTACCCTATTTTTAATATGCCTAAAGTAATTCAGTTATTTACCTATTTAATTCCCGCACGTTATTATATTGTTGTCTTAAGAGAATTATTTTTAAAGGGTGGGGGCATTCGCGTTCTTTGGGATGAGGCTTTCTTTTTGATATTATTTGCTTTAGTAATGTTTAATTTAGCAGTGAGAAAATTCAAGAAAAAGGTGGCTTAGGGTGCTTGAGCGTGCGAGAGCGATTCTGATAAAAGAATTTAAACAAATCTTCCGCGATCCTCGGATGAGGACGATTATTTTTATCAGCCCGCTTTTACAGATAATCCTCTTTGGTTATGCCGCGAATAAGGATATTACTTATGTCCCGACTGCGATCTATGACCGGGATAATACTTATGAAAGCCGTGAACTTTTACGCAGGTTTACCTTTTCGAAATATTTTGTACCCGAACGCTATATCTTTAGCGACCAGGAAGAGAACGCGGTGCTCGATAAAGGATCGGTGAGCGTGGTTATTCGTATTGACCGTGGTTTCGGGCGCAATATTAACTCCGGGAAAGATGCGGCAATTCAGCTGGCTTTCGACGGCACGGATTCGAATACGGCAATGATTGTTATGGGGTACGCTAATACGATTGTAGGTAAATATCAATATGATCTTTTGAATAAAGAGGCCGGCTATACCGGAGTAGTGAAAGATATTCCCAGCGTAGATTTAAGGGATCGCGCCTGGTTTAACGGTAACCTCATTTCAAGAAATTATTATCTTCCCGGTGTAATTGCCAGTATCGTTACGATGATGTCTCTGCTTCTAACCGCTATGGCTATAGTCAAGGAGAAGGAGATAGGGACTATGGAACAGTTAACTGTCAGTCCTTTGAAACCGATAGAGCTTATTATCGGCAAGCTTCTTCCTTTCGGCGTAATCGCAATTATGCAGGCGGTTCTTATTACGTCATTAGGGGTCTTATGGTTTCATATCCCTTTAAGAGGGAGCTTGGTATTGCTTTTATTTTCTACTTGTATATATTTGTTTACAACATTAGGTATAGGCCTTTTTATCTCCACTATATCATCAACCCAGCAGGAAGCGATGATGTCATTTTTCCTTTTTTATATACCGACATTTTTGCTTTCCGGATTCGCTTATCCTATAGGCAATATGCCCCAGGCTATCCAGTGGCTAACTTTTATTAATCCTTTACGCTATTATTTAGTGGTTATAAGAGGGATATTTCTTAAGGGGGTCGGTTTAGATATCCTCTGGGTGCAGTTTTTGCCGCTTTTAGTGATGGGGATTATCGTTTTATCTTTGAGCGCCGCTAAATTCCGTAAGAGTTTAGGTTAGATAGTTATTGCCAGGCCAGGCCAGGGATTGTATAATTACTTCTATAATAGCTATATTAAAAAGGAGGGAATATGAGAAAAGGAATTTTTCTGGTAGCGGTAGCGGTTACCCTGGCTTTGTTAGGCTGCTCTAATACTGTAAAGAACATAAAAGAGCCGCATCAGGCTAAAGAGAAGAAGATGGAAACAAGGGTTAAGATAACCGGAAAGCTATTTATCAGTCCTGTAGAAGATTATACCGCCGGAAGAATGTTAAGCGATGTGGTTGCTCAGGATATTTACGGCGGAGTATCGGAGAGGATTAAGAAGAGCGGAAAATACGAATTGACGAATAATAAATTATTAGCGAGCTACATCATTAAAATTAAAATTATTGAGATTGCCAGAGGGAGTAGGGCTGTACCTTTTTGGGTAGGCGCTGTTTCTTCTCCGGCGAGATTGATATTCAGCTGCGATATTTTAGATGCATCGGGAAAAACTATCGAGACAATGAATTACCATACAGTAGAGAGAGGATTTTCACGTATCTCGGATAAAGAGATCAGTTATTTCAAAGAGCTGACTATCGATAAGATCAGTGAGTGGTTAAGAGTAAGCTAGCCTTAAGAGAACAAGGAGAGATTATGAAGAAAATAAGTATCGGGGTATTATTTTATTTTACTTTGTTTCTTTGTCCGGGAATGGTTATGGCTTTACAGACTAAAACAGTGGATGTAAATAAAGATGGTAAACCTGACGTAACTTACCAGCAGGTTGAAGATTTCGCTACTAAGATTGAAGCGGATACCAATTACGACGGTAAACCCGACCTGGTTGTCCATATCGAAAACGGGAAGTTTGATTCAGCCGAAGCTGATACTGACTATGATGGAAATACAGATAAACAATTTAACGATTCAACCCAGTTCAAAGATTGGGTGAATGCAAATAGGCCTGATTTTAACGATTCCTTAGGTTGGGATGATTGGTCGCGCGTAAAGTCGAAAGTATTCTGGAAACCAGGGGAGAACAATCAAGAGGGGTAAATGGATCTTTTAGCGGATGCTTTATTTGATACTTTAAAACTTCTTCCTTTACTGGCCGCAGTTTATTTCTTTGTTTCGTTTATTGAATACCGTTTCGGCGGACGCATGGGCGATTTTCTGGCGCGTTTTAATAAGATCGGCCCTGTTATCGGAGCATTGCTTGGCTGCATTCCGCAGTGCGGATTCTCCGTGATCGCTTCTGCGTTGTATGTCAAAAGAATTATTTCAGTAGGCACCTTAATGGCGGTCTACCTTTCTACTTCAGATGAAGCATTGCCTGTGCTCTTGTCTATGCCAGATAAGGTATATATGGTAGGCTGGCTTATTCTTATCAAGGTAGTTATTGCTATTATCGCCGGGTTGGCAATTGATTTCATCTTGCGTTACGGGAAAAAGAGATTGAAGCAAGCTTCTGTTGTTGAGAATATTTGTGAAAATGCGATTATGGGCCATTCCGGTTGTTGCGACCATGAGGTAGATAGTAAGCACTCCAAAATAAAATCATTACTTATCCATCCGTTATGGCACACGCTAAAGATCTTTAGTTTTTTACTGGTCTTGGCCATATTGTTGAATTGCATCCTGGATAAGATAGGAGAAGATAAGATCGGTTCATTGCTTTTAAGCGGAAAGATGCTTCAGCCTGTTTTAGCCGCTTTTATCGGTTTAATCCCCAATTGTTTCTCTTCAGTTTTTCTGGCGGGAATGTTTGTAAAAGGAGCGATTAGCTTCGGTTCGATGGTTGCCGGATTATGCTCAGGTGTGGGCCTGGGTATGCTCGTACTTGTTAAAGAGAATAAAGATATCAAGGATACATTTTTCATAATCGGTCTTTTATTGGGGATAAGTATTTCAGCCGGCATTATTATCCAGGCTGTGGGGAGATTCTAATTATGGCTAATTTCTCTTTTGATATTCTCTCTGAGGTCGACCTGCAGGAGATGGATAATGCGGTTAATCAGGCGAATAAAGAGCTTGCTCAGCGTTATGATTTCAGAGGGAGCAAAGCCTCGATTGGTTATGACCGTAAAGAAGAGTTAGTTACTCTGACCGCGGATGATGATTTTAAATTACGCGCTCTTACGGATATTCTGGTTACGCGTATGGCAAAAAGGGGTATTTCTTTAAAGTCGCTTAAATTTGATGAGCCGGAAAAGGCTTTTGAGGGCTATTTGCGCCAAAAAGTGCATTTATGCATGGGTATTGATAAAGAAAGAGCTAAAGAGCTTATAGGAATTATTAAGAGTTTAGGTTTAAAGGTGCAGGCTCAAATCGAAGGGGAAAAGATTAAGGTAAGTTCGGCTAAGAAAGATGAGTTGCAAGCGGTTATTATGCATTTAAAGGGATTAGACTTTTCTATACCGCTTAACTTCGGGAATTATCGCTGATGATAAAAGAGACTATTTTAATCGTAGAAGATGAAAAGGATATAGTTAAGATGCTTGATTATAACCTTAAGAAAGAAGGGTATAAGGTAATAGTGGCTGATGATGGCGAGGATGCGCTTGACCTGGCTAAATCTAAGAGTCCTGACCTCATCCTTTTAGATTTAATGCTTCCCGGGTTAGACGGACTTGAGGTCTGTAAAGAGTTAAAGAACGAGAGGAAGACCAGGTTAATCCCTGTGATTATGCTCACAGCTAAGGCCCAGGAATCAGATAAAGTTGTCGGGCTTGAATTAGGGGCTGATGATTATGTAACCAAGCCTTTTAGCCCAAGAGAACTTGTCGCCAGGATAAAAGCGGTGTTGCGCCGCGGTAAAGAAAAATTACCCGAGGTTATAAAGATAGGGGATTTGGGATTGGATTTTTCTAAGATTGAAGTTACTGTAAAAGATAGGCCTGTTGAGCTGACTTCTAAGGAATTCGAATTATTAAAGACCCTGATCCAGGCGAAAGGGAGAGTTTTATCCCGTGATTATCTCTTGGATAATGTCTGGGGTTTTAATCATGCTATAGAGATAGAGACCCGTACTGTTGACGTGCATATCAGGACTTTAAGAAAAAAGCTAAAGAGCGCAGCGAAATATATTATTACTGTTAAGAATTACGGCTATAGATTTGAGTATGAAGATTAGAAGTTTAAAACTGAGGTTAATATTTTCTTTTGTTTTTGTAATTATATTTACTTTCGGTTTAGTCGCTTTTTTTCTGGATAGAACTTTAGAAGAAAACTCCCTGCGCGATCTCAAAGCTTCTTTAATTAACCAAGCGTATTTAATCGAAGCGCAACTCCCGCCTAAATCTATTAATCAGCCAAATCTGCCCGCCCTTGAACTTTTGATACGAGATTTAAGTTCAAAAATAAAATCACGTATTACTATAATCAGCACAGAAGGCAAAGTATTGGTTGATTCGGAGAAAACACTCCTGGAAGCCTCTGATATGGATAACCATGCGGCCAGGCCGGAAGTTAAGTCAGCTTTAGATGGTTTTGCCGGCAGTGAGATACGTTATTCTTCGACGCTTAAGATTAATATGCTTTATGTAGCGGTCCCGATAATATCGAATGATAGCGTGATTGGGGTTATTAGATTAGCTTTGCCGCTTGTTAATGTTGAAAAGATGCTTAAAAGCATCAGAGAATCAATTATCTTTAGCATTATTTTTGCTTTAGCTCTGGCATTTGTTTTAGGCTCGCTTCTTACGGCAGGGATAATTAAGCCAATTAATAAGATTATTCAGGTTTCGCGTAAGTATGCTAAAGGGGATTTCGGCCATAAAATATACCATGATTCTCAGGATGAAATCGGGGAGCTCGCCAGCACCTTAAATAAAATGGCCTATGATATAGAAGAGAAGATTAAAGATATCAGCAGCCAGAGCCAGCAGCTAAAAGCTGTTTTTAATAGTATGATCGAAGGTGTTGTTTTAACGGATAAGACAGGCAGTATACTCTCCGTAAACCAGTCTATTGAAAGAATATTTAAAGTCAGAAGAGAAGATGTCGAAGGTAAAGTTTTCCTGGAAGCTATACGTAATAATGATATCGCCGAAATTATCAGCTCGATTATCGAATCCGGTAAGCCGGTCTCTAAAGAGATAGCGCTGGCTTATCCGGTACAGCGGATATTCGAAGTTAACGCTACGCCTATTTTTTATAATAATTCTATAAGCGGTTCACTACTTGTTATCCATGATATCACCGAGATCAGGCGTTTGGAGAATATGCGCCGCGATTTTGTAGCGAATGTTTCGCATGAATTGAAAACCCCGCTTACCTCTATTAAAGGGTTTGTAGAGACATTATTAGGCGGGGCATTGGAAGATAAAGAGAATAACCGTAATTTTTTAAAGATTATCCAGGACCATACGGACCGTTTAGATAAGCTTGTTAATGACCTGCTGGCGTTATCATCTCTTGAGTCCAAAGGAATAGTAATTAATAGAAAAGATTTTAATTTAAGCCTGCAGGTGGAAGAGATTATCAAGGGATTTAAATCCCAGATGAAAAACAAAGGTATTAAAGTATTAAATCAATTACCTAAAGAGTTGATTATTAATGCCGATGAAAGCAGGATGGAACAGGTCTTTATAAATTTTATTGATAATGCTATAAAATTCAATAAAGATAAAGGAGATATTATAATATCTTGCCAGCTGTTTGAAGATAAGATTAAGATTGTTATTGAAGATTCCGGTATGGGGATTCCGCAAAGGGATATCCCGCGCATATTTGAAAGGTTCTACCGGGTGGATAAAGCGCGTTCGCGCGAACTCGGCGGGACAGGTTTAGGCTTATCTATCGTCAAGCATATTATAGAGCTTCACGGCGGTAGTGTTGGCATAGAGAGCACTGAAGGCCTCGGTTCCAAATTCTGGTTTATTCTTCCTAGATAGTTTTACTTATATTTTACTTTCCTTTGAAGCAGATTTAACCCCTTTCTTTTATAATTCTTTATAGTTTAAAGAAAGGGGGTGATATGTTGAATGAGTTTATTTTAATCTGTATATCAAAACTTTTAGCTGATTTAAAAAAGGAGAATAGAAATGAAGAAGATGATTCTAATCTTAATCGGGATAGTTATATTGTTAGTAGCGCAAGTTTATGCTTATGATGACGGAGATTTCCAGGTATGGAACACAGAGGTACAAGAATTTAAAATAAATAAAAGTTTAAAGTTGGCTCTTGAGGAAGAATTCCGTTGGGGAGATGACGCCAGCGAGTTTTATTACCAGCATTATGATGTCGGCTTAACCTATATTCTAAGCAATTATTTAAATATCGGAGGCGGATACCGGCAAGTTTATGATTTAATTAAAGGTAAGTTTAAAATGGAGAATGAGCCGTATATTAACCTTACTTTAACCCTGAAGAAAGGCGGATTAAATTTTGAGAGCCGAAACCGGTTTGAGTATAGGCACTTTGATTATAAAGCTGATGCCGGTAGGTATCGGAATAAATTCACATTCAGATATCCCTTTAAGATTGTTAAATTTGAAGTTCAGCCGTTCTTAGCGGATGAAATATTGTTTGGTTTCGGCGGAACAAATCAGTTTAATCAGAATAGGCTATCCTGCGGATCAGGTTTTGGTATTACAAAAAATATCAAAGCTGAAATTTATTATATGTTGGTTACTACAAAGAGCTCCGGGAGATGGGTTGATGCCAATGTCTTAGGCACCAAGTTAAAGATAGTGTTCTAAGATTTTACCTGAATTTTACATTGGTTTTACATAGATATAATATAGATAATATAGAATAGAAAAAACGGAGGGAGTATGTTTAAGAGATTATTATTGATTTCAGTATTTTTTATCTTTACGGCACCCGCTTATGCCGCAAGAGATAATATGATTCAGATTAAGGGCTCGGATACAATGGTTAATTTAGCGCAGGCCTGGGCCGAGAAATATATGGAGAAGAACCCTCAAGAGTTCATTGCTGTGACTGGAGGCGGATCAGGGACGGGCTTATCAAGCCTGATCAGCGGGACTTGTGATATAGCAATCAGCTCAAGAGATATTAAAGAGAAGGAGATTATTTTAGCTAAACAAAAAGGGATAGCTCCTTATGAAATAAAAGTTGCGCTTGATGGGTTGGCTGTGGTGGTAAATCCGTCTAATCCAGTCAGTAAGCTTACCCTGAGCCAGCTTGCTGATATATTTGATGGCAAGATCACTAATTGGAAAGATGTCGGCGGCAAGGATTCCAAGATAGTTTTACTTTCACGCGAAGTGAATTCCGGGACGCATGTTTATTTTAAAGAACATATTCTAAGAAAGGGTGATCCCTATGGGAAAGAAGAGTTTGCGCCCTGGGCCTTGATGCTTTCGTCTTCTCAGGCTATTGCCGATGAAGTGGCCGGAAACCCTTCAGCAATAGGTTATTACGGTATGGGCTATATCTCTTCTAAGCAGAAACCTATTCCTATAGCAAAAGATAACAAGTCTGAATATGTCGCTCCGATAATTGATAATGTTGTCAAAGGCAAATATCCTATCTCCAGGCCTTTAATTTTTTATACTCAGGGAGAGCCTCAGGGGTTAGTTAAGAAGTTTGTTGATTTCGCGTTATCTAAAGAAGGGCAGAAGATCGTTTTGGATACGGATTTTGTCCCGGTAAAATAGAAGATGCATAAATTCAAAGAATATTTTATTGAGAAACTTATATTAATCTGCGGTATCGCTTCGATATTTTTTGTCGGGTTAATATTTATCTTTCTCTTGAAAGAAGGGCTTGCAGTTTTTAAGACTGTAGGCCCTTTTGATTTTCTACTGGGTAAGAAATGGTATCCTATCTCCGAGCCAGCGCAACTGGGGATTTTACCGCTGATTATGGGGTCATTAGTAGTTACTCTTGGCGCTGCGGTTATCTCTGTGCCTATAGGAGTGGGCTGTGCTATTTATATCGCCGAGATTGCTCCTTTAAAGCTTAAAGAAGTTTTAAAGGCAGGGATAGAGTTATTGGCTGCGATCCCCAGCGTTGTTTTAGGATTTATCGGTATGGTCACGCTTGTGCCTTTGGTAAAGTCTGTTTTTAAACTGCCTACCGGCTTGACGGCATTATCCGGGTCAATAATGTTAGCATTTATGGCAATGCCGACAATAGTCTCAATAGCTGAAGACGCGCTTTATTCCGTGCCTAAAAACTATAAAGAGGGAGCGCTTGCTTTAGGCGCGACTAAATGGCAGATGATCTGGAGGGTAATGCTTCCTGCAGCTTCCAGCGGGATACTTGCTGCGATAATGTTAGGTATCGGCAGAGTAATTGGTGAAACTATGGCTGTAATGATGATTACCGGTAATGCCGCGGTAATGCCAAATAGCATATTAGTCCCCGTGCGCACTTTAACCGCGACTATCGCCGCGGAGATGGGAGAGGCTGTTGTGGGAAGCGAGCATTATTTTGCTTTATTCGCAATCGGTATAGTTTTGTTCGTGATCAGTTTTATTATAAACGTTACCGCGGATTTATTTCTGCATAAAAGACAATGAGGAATCCCTACAGAACGCAGAATATCGCATTTTCTTTTTTATTCTTAGCTACTCTTTTGATTGTAGTTC
>Ga0265297_10002595_pt1 | contig 35995 bp, 33 predicted proteins | sample Munlanlwell13791_FD_192502 | JGI IMG/M metagenome (GOLD analysis project Ga0265297, IMG submission 192502) | Leachate microbial communities from a municipal landfill in Southern Ontario, Canada - Leachate well 137-91 | ecosystem: Engineered > Solid waste > Landfill > Unclassified | place... | reverse complement strand
AAAACTTCATCCTTTCGGCAAATGCGCCGATTATCAAGGCAGGGGTAATGATTGCGAACATTGCCTGAAATATCATAAATGCCTGGTGGGGAATAGTAGCGGCGTAATCGGCATATGGCTTGAGTCCTACGCCGTTTAAGCCGAACCATGAGAATCCTCCCCAGAAGCCTTTCTGCGGAGCAAAAGAAAGGCTGTAGCCGAAAAGCACCCAGTGTATACTAAGAACGCACATAATGATAAAACACTGCATCAGAACGCTTAAGGCGTTCTTCCTTCTGACCATGCCGCCATAGAAAAAAGCCAATCCCGGCGTCATTAGTAATACCAAGGCCGAAGAAACTAAAACCCACGCCGTATCACCTGAATTTATCATAGCGCTCTTTCCCCCTTTCGTTTTTTAAGATGTTTATACAATTGTTTATCCAATTGAGAATATCTTGTTAAAAAAATCCCTTCTTCCGCACCATCTAAAGAAGGGTTTATTAAATTCCCAGCCTCTGCCTGACTACCTTGGCGTAAAGCTTATTGATGCGTTCGGTCTTAAGCCACCTTTCCAGCGTCGCAACCTGTATATCAATCATGCGCGATATCTCATAGAGGGTATAACCATTCTCTGCTTTAAAACGCCGGAGCTTCCCTACCAATTCTTTATCTCGCATCTAGCCCTGTTTTCCCGAAGCATAAAAAAAACAAAAAAGGCGCTCTTTAAAAAGCGCGCCTTTGTATTTTTTAACACGGCAATGTGTCTTACAACCTTACAAGTAAAGAACCATTTCTTCTGGTAACCCTTTACTTGCCGCTATCGAGGTATTTGCTGGATTTCTCTCTTATCCTGGCCATCATCTTTACCACCCCTACATGCGAGATGCCCAGTCTCTGCCCCATCTGCCTGGTGGTAAGACCATCCGAACAAAGCAGAAGAAGATATTTCTCCCTTGAGGTAAGGCCATTATTCATGATTGTCTCGGCCAGCATCTTATTGTTAAGCTCGCTGCGGACGTCGCTGTTGCGCTCATCACGTAAAAAGAACAGGCTATCATACGGCTCCTGGCCGCCCTGGCGTTCCCCCAGCAGCGCTTCAATGCTGACTAGCCTGTTCTTATCTTTGACCTTACGCAGATAATTTTTAAGGTGGAAATAGCACCCCTGCAGCATATAACTGTCTGTTTTGTCTTCGAGCAGCCCCTTTTGAAAATCCCTCCAGAGATGAATCAGAGCCTCCTGGAAAAGGTCATCTTCCCCCAAAAACGGATACCGCACCCTGATGCGGTAGATTATCCTCTTTAAAACGGGCGATAGCTTTATGACCAGCTCCTCAAAACACATAGTTCAACCTCTGTACTTATTTGTAATGGGCATTCTCCTATCCTTGCCGAAGGCCTTGGAGGTAATCTTTATACCCGGAGGAGACTGCCTGCGTTTATATTCGTTTCTATCGACCATTGCCGCGACCATGGATACCTTCGACCTCTCAAACCCCAAAGACACAATCTTTTCTAATCCCCTGTCCTTCTCCACATATGCCTCCAGGATAGGGTCGAGTTCGGGATACGGCAACAGCGTATCGCTGTCCTTCTGCCCGGCTCTGAGCTCTGCCGTAGGGTCCTTGGTCAGGATACGGTCTGGTATCACAAACCCCAGGGAATTGCGGTACTTGGCTAATCTGTACACCATGGTCTTGGGTATATCCTTAATCACGGCAAAACCACCTGCCATGTCACCGTAGAGGGTGGCGTATCCGGTGCTCATCTCGGATTTATTCCCCGTGGTCAAAACCAGCCAGCCGAACTTGTTGGAGAACGCCATTAGGAGATTACCTCTGATGCGCGCCTGGAGGTTCTCCTCGGTTATGTCTTTCTCACACCCCAGGAAATGCGGCTCAAGAACCAACAGATACATGCGGTAAATCTGCTCAATGGGGACAGTTATAAACTTGATGCCGAGATTAGTGCTTAACTGCCTGGCGTCCTCTTCGGAATCGGCGGAAGAATAACGCGAAGGCATAAATACCGCTACCACATTATCCTTGCCCAACGCATCTACTGCCAAGGTAACCACTAATGCCGAATCTACCCCTCCGCTTAATCCTAATATTGTCTTATAAAAACCGTTTTTAGAGACATAATCAGCCAACCCCAGCATCAGGGCCTGGTATGCCTCAGCCTCAGGCTCTGACGGCTTCATTTCTCTCTTAGGCAAGGTTGTCCTTTCTTGCGATGATAGTTCATTTGCCAGGAGAATAACGTTCCGGCCGGTACCGGCTTTGGCCAAAGGCAGTTGCAGGTCCGTGATCAGAAGGTCCTCCTTGAATGCCTCTGCCCTGGTTAAGACGTTGCCGTCCGTATCCACCACCATGCTTGAGCCGTCAAAGACAAGCTCATCCTGTCCGCCTACCAGATTGGCATAAGAGATAACCGCGCGGTTTGCCTTCGCCTGCCTGCGCAAAACCGCTTCTCTCTCTTTAATCTTTCCGGCGCTATACGGGGAGGCGTTGATGTTAATAATAAGCCTGGCTCCGCGGCGCGCCTGTTCCCGGATAGGACCGTCTTCATGCCAGATATCCTCGCAGATATTCACGCCAAAGATAACGCCTCCCAGCTTAAAAACCAGCGGCTTGCCTCCAGGAGTAAAATAACGCTTTTCATCAAAGACACTGTAATTAGGCAGTAGCGTCTTGCGGTATATCCCGCTGATACTGCCTTTATAAAGCACTGCTGCGGCATTATAGATACCGGCTTTATCCCTATCAACAAACCCAACCACTGTGGCGGTATCGGAGACCCTCTTTGCCATCCCTCTAAGCACCTTGATGTTATCGGCTACAAACCTGGGTTTAAGTAAAAGGTCCTCCGGAGGATAACCTGTCAAAGCAAGCTCCGGGAAAGAAACGATGTCTATCCCAAAACCCCTGGTGCGCCCCAGATATTGGAGTATCTTGGAGGCGTTGCCTTCCAGGTCGCCTACCGTGCTGTTTATCTGGGCTATGGCTATGCGTATATTCTCTTTTTTCATAATTCAGGGCTGCTATCTCATTAGGCTGTCACCTTATAAAAAAAGGCGCCCTTATCCTTGTTATTACGGATTTAGGACGCCTTTGGTCCCCTAAAAATAAAAAAGTCTTCCTGCCGCCTTAGGCTGGAAGACTCCGTCGTCTAATACCTCGCTGTATTCAAACTAAGTATAACATAATCTATCTTATTGTCAAGAAATTTTGCTTAAAATAAAGGCAATTCGTACAATAGAATATCCAAGAGAATACACAATGGATATACTGGAGACGTTTTCCTCATCAATCGGGAAAGTATCTTGCCAGGTAATAACATTATGGCGGCAAGCCAAAACACGAAGAGCCGTCGGCAGCATATTTACAATACCAGGCATCATGCCCTGTATCTGGGCAATATTGAAGAATATAATAGTACCCCTTAGAGGCGGTTGGGGTCTTGCCACCGTCGGTACATCTAGTTGCTCCTACGTTGCAACACGTTGATGATATACTCTCAACCCAGTAAGCATAGAAACTGTCCGCCATACAGGTATCATTAACCCCTACATCAGAATTCTGTATGCCGTCCAACACGCCATTTTTAAGGTAATATTCGTAAACGAGCTTACGCATAGAGCCTATCATTGCCTTGGCTTCAGCAAGACGGGCATATTCCACCTGTTTTGCGTATTGGCTAAAACCTAACGTGGCAAGAATGCCTATGATAATAATGACTACGATTAGCTCAAGTAGAGTAAAGCCTTTCCCCTCGTAGCAACCTCCCCGTAGCCTCTTTAGGTTAAGGGGAAAGAAACACTTTAGGGATTTAAAAATAGACATCAGAGTTTATTTTTAACTCACAGTTCCTGATTACCTGTCGGAGATGCCGGCAACACGTAAATATTATATATCAGATTTACCTAATCTCAATGGCTATTTATGCAGGTTAAACATCACGGATGGAAAAATGTCTAGGGGGGGCAACTCGACCTATATAAGGAGACGTTTTCCTCCTCGCTTGAGACAGTGTACCTTAAAGAGGATCTAACAAGACACTTTCCCGATTGATGAGGAAAACGTCTCCTTATTACTTATTAATTGCTATCTTGCGTTTAGGATCTTCTCTGCTTCCTTGCGATAGGCATCCATTACATACGGTATGCCGGTAACCTCCTCGGCATCCCTGGTCAGGCTCATCAGGTCGCTTCTGGAGATGGTTTTAAGGCTGAAATTGCGCGAGCCTGCCATCAACTGCTGCAGGCCTACTTTTAACCTCTGGGCAAAGGTATAGATACCCACTGCTCCCAGCGGTATATCCTTCATATCCTTGCCGTATTTCTCAGCCAGTTCCTCGTAGCAAACGAATATCTCCTCGGGCTTGGCGCCAAACTCCGATACGGTCGGCGGGAGGTTGTTATTCTTAACCCAGTCTGCAATGTTCTTGCCTACGAACCCGGGTATCATCAAAGCCCTGCCCATGCACACTGCCTTGACATAAGGCGCGCCCATGGCAATCACTTTAAAGATATGGTCCTCAAGCGCAAACCCTCCGGCAATGGCAATATCTGGGATACGCATCTTCTTTTTCGCCAGCTTCTCGCAAAACTCATAGGCAAGCGCCTCCAGATATAAGGTAGGCACGCCCCACTCCTGCATCATTCTCCAGGGGCTCATCCCCGTACCGCCCGGAGCGCCATCTATGGTGAGGAGATCTATCTTGGCAAGAGAAGAAAACTTGATTGCCTGGGCGAGTTCAATCATGGAATACGCCCCGGTCTTCAAGGTAATCCTCTTAAAGCCGATACCCCTTAAGCGCTTTATCTCTTTCATAAAAGCTTCTTCGGAGACAAAGCCCAGGCGCGAATGGCGCTCGAATTCCTTGATTGCACCTGCCTTAAACGCTTCCTGGTGCGCTTTTATGGTAGGATCAGGGGTTACGATATAACCGCGCTTCTTAAGCTCCAGCGCCCTTTCCAGACTCTTGACCTTAATTTCGCCTCCGATGCACTTTGCGCCCTGGCCCCACTTTAACTCAATGGTCTCTAACTTATGCTTCTTATGCACATATTCGGCAACGCCAAGGCGGGTATCCTCTACGTTCATCTGCACGAGGATTTCTCCGTAGCCCTCATGGAAACGCCTATAAGTCTCAATACGCCTGTCCATGTCAGGGGCAGACGTGATTTTGCCGTTATTGTCCAACTCGAGCCTAGGATCAATACCGCAGACGTTCTCTCCGCAGACAATAGTCACCCCTGATATGGCGGCGCCTACTGCAAAATGCTCCCAGTTTTTACGGGCTATCTCGGTTGAACCGAGGGCGCCGGTAAAAATGGGAACCTTCATCTTAACCTTCCTATCCCAGCCGTATTCCGTCTCAGTCTCGACGGCAGGGAATGTTGCGCTGTCCGGGCTGGCTGAAACTCCCTTAGGAAGCCCTTTTGCGCCCTGGGCATAACCCTGGATATTCAGGTGGGAATAGTCAACCGGATAATCCTTGTCGCCTCCGGCAGTAACCTCTCCGAATGGCCCTGGGTAAATTACCTCTCTGCCCCTAAAGGATGACTTGAAGACCTCGCAATTACCGCGGCATGACTCAAGACACCTGGAGCATAATCCGGAACACGGAACAACATTCTTTGAGCGGTTGAAGGTACGCGTGGCATCGCTGCCGCCTGGCGTGCGTAAATTCATGGCCTAAGTCTCCTTTCTTTGCTTAAAATTTAACATCATATTGCCTATTTATTAGGCATATGATAAAAATAAAAAAGGCGTCACCCATTGACATTATGGTGGACGCCTTTGTCCAACGAATGCAATATTTATACCACAGGGGAATTGGTTGTCAAGATTTTTTTAACCGCTTGACAATGGCCTGGGCTGCTTTTTTAGCCATGCCCATAGCCGCGATTATGGTACCTTCCCCGCCTACGATATCACCCCCTGCAAAAACCCCCTTGATAGAAGTCTCCATGGTCTCGGGGTTAACCTTAATATCTCCGTACTCATCGGTCTTGAGCCCGGGCGTAACGCTGGTTAGCAACCTGTTTGCCCCGAGACCAACGGCAATCACTGCCATATCGCATGATATGCGGAAGCCGCTTCCGGCAACCGGAACGGGCCTTTTCCTCCCAGAGCTATCCGGCTCGCCTAATTTACACCTCAACGCATCCACCCCCTCAACCAACCCATCTTTATTGCCGATAAACTTCTCGGGCTTGAGCAAAAATCCAAATTTAATCCCTTCTTCTTTGGCGTGCCCTATCTCCAATCTCCTCGCCGGCATCTCTAACTCTGTGCGGCGGTAGGCCACGGTTACATCGGCATTAATCCCCGCAGTCTTCTGCAGGCGAAGCGCAACCCGGGCAGCATCCATGGCGGTGTTGCCGCCTCCGATGACAATGATATGCCTGCCGACGCTTACAGGGGTATGGAAATCCGGGAATCTATACGCCCCCATGAGGTTTACGCGGGCAAGGAATTCGTTCGCGGAATAAATATTCCCCAGGTTTTCTCCCGGAATTCCCAGAAAAGAAGGCGTGCCTGCGCCCAGCCCCAGAAAGACTGCCGAGTATCCCTGCTTGAAAAGTTCATCCAGCGTCCTGGTCCTGCCGATAATAAAATTGGTGACAAACTCTACCCCTACCTTATTGAGGTAATTTATCTCAAAATCCATGATATCCCCCGGCAGCCTGAAAGGCGGTATGCCGTAACGCAAAACCCCTCCGGTCTTATGCAACCCCTCAAATACGGTAACCTTAATGCCTTCCCTTGCTAATTCTCCGGCGCAACATAGACCTGCAGGACCGGAACCCACCACAGCCACACGCAGCTTAGAAGAAACGGGATCCTGCTTCCCCCTTGTTTCCAGCCTGTTCTTAATCCCGTAATCTCCGATGAATCTCTCCAGGAAATGAATCCTGATAGACTCTGGGGATGCAAAGGCCGAGCCTTTATTGGTCATAACACAGGACTTGGCGCACTGGTATTCGGCAGGACAGACCCTTCCGCAAATTGAAGGGAAATTATTCTTTTCTCTGATGGTAAGGTAGGCGCCGTCGTAATCCTTTTTGGTGATACGGCATATAAAGGTCTTGATGTCAATACCTACCGGGCATCCCGAGACACAAGCGGGATTCTTACACTGCAGGCAGCGGCCGGCTTCCCTTAATGCCTCTTCTTCGCTGTAACCCAGCACGACCTCCTTAAAACCTTTAGTCCTCGCCGCAGCCGGCTCTTCCTTGATTTTTACAGGTTGCTTCCTCATCTAACCTTGCCCTAATTTAAGTCTGCAGATGTGTTTTTCCTGCTTAAGGTAAAGACGGTTCCTATTCTCGAGCTCGCCCCAATCAACCAGGTTAGCATCGAATTCCGGGCCATCCACACAGCTGAATTTGGTTCCCCCCCCAACCATTACCCGGCAACATCCGCACATACCGGTAGCATCCAGCATCAAGGCATTAAGGGAGACAACAACCCTGACGTTGAATCTTGCGGCTGCCTCCCCTGCCAATTTCATCATTGGTATCGGTCCAACGGCGTACACTAAATCGTATTTATCCTTACGTAGAACTTCTTCTAAGACGCCGGTAACAAAACCCTTATCCCCTGCGCTGCCGTCATCAGTAGCAATATAGAGCTTATCCGAAACAGCCCTTATTTCACCCTCCAGTATGAGGAGGGTTTTACTTTTGGCCCCTAGGATAGCTGTAACCATATTACCGGCCTCTCTTAATGCACGGACTACGGGATAAATCTCGGCTATCCCGACTCCTCCTCCTACCACAATCACCTTCCCGTATTTCTCAACGGGCGTAGGGTGCCCCAACGGCCCTGCAACAGCATGCAATGAATTTCCAATCTCCATCCTCCCTAAAAGCTTGGTAGTCAAACCTGCCTCCTGGAAGACAACGCTAATCACCCCCTTATCTCGGTCGGAATCAACCACTGTCAAAGGTATCCTTTCCCCCTTCGCGCTCACCATCAATACTATGAACTGCCCGGGGAGGGATTTTTTGGCGATATCAGGAGACAGTATACCAAGCCTGCTAATGCGCACGCCTCCGGTATCTGCCAAAACTGATTTTGATATTATCTTCATACTTTTCGTCCTTTCTTTCGGGTGTCTTATTATAACACAAAAGCCCTATTCCAAAAAGTTTCTATGAAAAAGGTTAGATTCGGGCGCCAGGTGCGTCTATTAAAAAGGAGGTGGCAAATATGCTGGCAAAAATCATGAGCTTTGGGCTTTCCGGCATCGAGGCCTATCCGATAGAGATAGAAGTGGATGTCTCCTGCGGGCTGCCGGCAGTAAACCTGGTTGGGCTGGCAGATACGGCTATAAGGGAAAGCCGGGAAAGGGTAAAGTCAGCCATAAAAAACTCGGGGTTCGATTGGCCTGGCGATTGCCCTTGGAGTGCTCTCCGCTACAGGGCAGATAAACAGCCAGGGGCTTGAGCAATATTATATCCTGGGAGAGCTATCCCTGAAAGGATCGCTTAGGCCCATACGCGGGGCTCTCCCCATAAGCATTGCAGCCGCCAGATCAAATATCAAAAATTTAATCTGCCCGGTTGAAAATGCCCGGGAGGCGGCAATAATCCCCGAGATTAGCGTATGGTCCGTTAAAACCCTGCGCGAAAGCGTGGAGTTTTTAAATACACCTGATGCCTATCGGCCTTTCAAGCTGAACACTCAAGAACTATTCAAAGACAACCGTCGTTACCCGATGGACTTCTCTGAAGTAAAAGGTCAGTATCACGCCAAGCGCGCGCTGGAGATCGCGGTAAGCGGAAACCACAACATACTTATGATCGGGCCGCCGGGAAGCGGCAAGACAATGCTCGCCAAGAGAATCCCTACTATTATGCCGGACATTAACCTCAGGGAGGCCCTGGAGATAACGCGTATCCATTCCGCTGCCGGAATCCTGCTGCCCAAAGAAGGAATTATGGCAAAACGCCCCTTCCGCGCCCCGCACCACAACACCTCTGAGGCGGCATTGACCGGAGGCGGCTCCACGCCTCAACCCGGAGAGATAAGCCTGGCGCATTACGGCGTCTTGTTCCTGGATGAGCTGCCGGAATTTCGCAGGGACTGCCTGGAATCTTTAAGGCAGCCACTGGAAGAGGGGAATATCAGGGTTTCGCGCGTTGATAAATCTTTCACTTTCCCGGCATCCTTCATGCTGGTCTGCGCCATGAATCCCTGCCCCTGCGGCCACTACAACGACCCCCGCTCCACCTGCAGGTGCACGCCGAACAAGGTCTATAGTTACCGCTCCAAAATATCCGGGCCCCTATTAGACAGGATTGACATACACATAGAGGTCCCCGCAGCAAGATACCAGGAATTAAGCAGCAGCCTGCCTGCGGAGAATTCTGCAGAGATTAAGGAACGGGTTGATAAAGCGCGCCTCATACAAACACAACGCTTTAAATACGAAGGGATATTCCATAACGCCCAGATGAGTCACAGGCAGGTAAGGAAGTTTTGCGTATTGGGCAGCGAAGAAAACGAGCTTTTAAAAAAGGCCATGGCAGAGATGAATTTCTCTGCCCGCGCCTATGATAAGATACTAAAGGTCTCCAGGACGATTGCGGATTTGGCGGGAACGGAACAGATAAAAACAGAGCACCTCTCAGAGGCCATACAATACCGGGGGCTGGATAGAAGTTTATTTATCTAACATAATGCGCATCTATAGCTATAAAAGACCTAGCCTGAACCACGAATGATTCGCTGAAAATTTTTTCATTTATCATTCGCAAAATCAACTAGATTATATTTTTCTATTGTATCGTATAGATTTTGGGCAATAGCTGAATAGCCTTTAAAAGAAGGATGCCAACCATCTTCACTGATCCAATCTGAGTGGCCTCCCGAAGAATAGAGTTTCTCGTTATCGCAAAAGGGAATATTCTCTTTTACGGCAAAATCACGCAGGTATCCGTTACTTGAAGAATGGAAGTAATTGCAAATAATCACCTTGCAGCGATTTTTAGCAGCGATCGTAAGCATATAATTAAGATTATTTGCGAGTTCGCCCTTAGATGTCAAAGGAAGGTTTTTGATACCCTCGTATGATATATAGATATCAGAATAAATTCTGTGTATAGTTAGGGTCTTTATTAAATAAGCCATTAAGAAATTGATAAGAAAATAAAATCACCCGGCAAATCTTCAAACGCTTAAGCATCTGAAAAAAAGAAGTTTTTTCAAGTTCTGGCACTAAGCGCGGATAATTATTGTTATTCCCCACGAGGATAATTGCTAAATTTGGTTTATACGTAGCCATATTCCTATGGAAATGCCTAGCGACTTCTTCGGATGTTATCGCGCAAACTCCGAGGTTAAGCACTTGAATTTTTTTACCGGGATTTCTTATTTTTAGAAGTTGCTCCGGATAACCTCGGCCATGCGCAGGACAGCCATAAGTGGTAGATTCGCCTACGCAAATAATGCAATACGCATCAATATCCCTTGGCGCCAGAATAACTGCTATTCTCGTATAATAAAAACAGTATAAGAAAATAGTTGCCCCTGAGAACCAATTCCGTAATTATCAAAACGAAAAAAATAAGCAGCAGTTTTCGCTTCACAAGTTTAATCTCTTTGCCTTTAAAATAATCTCTTAAATCAAAAACGGAAACCGGAACCCGATGGGAAAATATATAACCTCTCCGGCATCAATACGATAAAGCTCCAATCTTATTTAAGTTCGCCTCTGCCTCTTTATAACCAGGCTTGATCCGCAAAGCCATTCTCCAGCACTTTTTCGCTTCTTGCCATTTTTTCATCTGTGCATAGGTAACGCCGAGGTTGTTATAAGCAGCCGTATAAAGCGGGTCAATCTTTATGGCCGTCAGGAAATGCTCCTTCGCCTTGCCGTACTGCTGCAGACTCCCGAACGCCATGCCCAGCCCATTGTATGCATCAGCAAGGACCGGATTCAATCCAATGGCGGTCTTATATTCGGCTACAGAGTCGGCCGCCAAACCGTCCCTTCTGAGTGAATTACCAAGGCTTAAATGCACTAAGGCGTTATCCGGATATCTTTCTGCCATTTCTCCGAAAAATACCGTATCGTTCCTCCATAAGGCATTGCCTACAACGGTAAATATGAAGTAAAAAGCCAGGATCAGGACTATTATGTCTTTCCTTGCCTGCCGAGGCATCCCCAAAGGCAATGCCCTTAACCTTACGTTATCAAGCCTCAAGAGAAAAATAGAAAACGCAAGAGAGAATCCCGCCAGCGGCATATACAGGTATCTGCCGGCGATGTAATTCGAAATGGGGATAATATTGGATACCGGAAGCAGGGCAATAAAAAACCATAATACGCCGAAAGAGGCATCCCTGGACCTCCTGCGCATCTTTACGGCAATGGCTAAAATTGCAGTTATTAAAAATAACGATGACAGGACGCGCGGATTTGCGATGGAAGTCGAAACCATGTAAGATTGAGCCGGCATGCTAACGATTATGCCGACCGGGAAAATAAGCCATTTTATATAAGCCGCCGCAACCCTAGACATCGTCAAGATATCGGAATAGAAGCTGCCTCCGGGGTAGATTAACGGCGGCTCGGCATTGTTGGCTATCAGGAAAAACCTGACCCAGATATAAAATAAGGCGATGATAATATAACCTCCGTAACGGGATTTAAACCGCGCCCAGAGACTCTCTTGTCTTGCGGGAACGATAAAATAATAATCGTATAATACCAGCAGGAACGGCAGGGTTATGGCCATCTCCTTGGAGAACAAAGCCGGGAAAAATAAAATAAGCGAAGCAATATAAAAAAGAGCCCTCCTGATCCCCCGCGAGCCTCCGGATTTAATAAACAACGCAAAAGAGGACATGTAAAACAAAAAGGCCAGGAGGTCTTCTCTGAAGGATATGTTATTTACGGCCTCGGAATTAACCGGATGGAGCGCGAATAATAAAGAACCCAACAACGCTATCTTCCTGTCAGGCACTATCAATCCTATGAGAAAATACAGCACCAAGGCATTAATTATATGCAGCGTAAGATTGGTTAAGTGATAACCGAAAGGTTTAAGCCTCCATAGCGAATAATCCACAAAATAAGAGAGCGTCACGACAGGCCGGTAATAACTCTCTCCGGAGCCAGTTGAAAAATCCACGAAGAAACAACACCCCCTTTTTATGAAAGGGCTCAGATAGGATTTGTTAAAGACATCCGGCAGGTTCGCCCAGGATTTGACAAAATCGTTGTTTACGATAAGTTGATAATCGTCCCAGATAAACGAATTAGCGAGCGAGTTGGCATAAACGGCAAACCCCAGCCCTATTATCAATGCCAAATGCAGGAAAAATATGATTCTTGGGTTAGCTTTGACCATACCGCCAGATTATTTGTTTTCTTTTATCTTCTCGTAAAGGTAGGAGCGGTAACCTCCCCCCAGATAATCGCCGGGGTAATCCGGCTGCCAAAAGACATCTGCCGGCTTAACCTCCATGCCGGGGACAAAACGCACGGGTCCATTTTTATCTACGGATAACTTGTAAGAAACCGGGGGGTTGACTGTCTTAAACCAATCGGCGGGAAGGCGCGTAATGCCGGTTTCTTCATCAAAAAACAACTCATCTCCCTTAAGTATCGCTTCGGGATGCGCCCTGTAATACTGCCGTAACTCATCGGCAGTAACCCCTAGCTCCTTCATCCAGGCCTTTGTCTTCTCAGAATAAAGGGCGGCTCCTTTAGCATCGGCGGCATTGATTAATTTGAATGTCTCCTGCTCGATACCCCATTTACCCCAAGGACCGGCCTTACGCGAAACAACAACCTGGCAAAGCTTACCGTCGGAGATCCTAACGGTTACTAAAAGGTAATCCGCTCCTGCCATTTCCTGCGTTTTAAGATTCACGATACCGACGATCTCGAAACTTCCTTCGTATATCCCAAGCTTACTGGCGAGAAAAAAAGTTAATTCTTCTTCCAGTTCGCGGCTGGATAAGCGTATGCGCTTGGAATACCCTACCTCCTCGACAACCTGAAGCTTGTTCCGGGGTGAATAGAAAAGGCGCGCGCCCGCCCATATCATAATAAACACAAGCGCTGTTATTATAATAGCCAATAGCTGTTTCATCGTAGATAATATCACTATTGCTAATATCGCTATTGCTAATTTCGCGATTGTTTAAGGAGACGTGACAGAAAGGGTGGATTTTCCGTCCTTGATCATAAAGCCGTGATTTCCGTGATAAAAGCGGCCATCTCGTTTGACGACTTTATCCTTATGTATCTGTCGGTAGGAAACTTTTCGGTAAAGGCAACCGGCGCGCTCCAAGCGTGATTCCAGATTCTCTAGCCTCAAGCTAAGCTGGGATATACTCTGACTGACGACATAAAGAAGAGTGTCATTTTGGGTCTTAATAACGATGATGTACTGGATGAGGCCGTATAATAATAAAATGGCTGCCGTAGTTATAATAGTCAAAAGCGGGAACCTGATATCCTTCACCTTTACTTGGACTTGGACTTCTCTTCCAATAACGCTATTACGCTGTTGACCTTATCTATAAAAGAGTGGATGATGTCCCTTTTACGAATGGATAAACGCAACGTATAATCCCCCTGGATTATCTTATCCAGGATTCTCTCCAGGCGCGGGAGAGGACCGAGGCTACGGTGCAATAGCAGAAACATTGTGGTTAAAAATATAAAGATGATGCCGATAAAACACAGCTGCAGGACAAAAAAACTGACGCGCCACTGGAAAGAATGCTGTTGTTCTGTAACCAGCCTTCCTAAGGTATAAAAACTAATAATGGTCAAAAGGGTGATGCAGACTAAAAATACATTAAGAAACCAAAGGGTATATTTAATCTTCCAGAATTTTCCAATTCGCCTCTCCTGCATCTTAGCCTCCATTTTTATGTTACGACCGGCTTCCCTTAGAATTATTCCTTCTTCCGCCGAGACGCATCAGGATCAATAAGAAACGGCGGCGTAAATCTATTTATTATCACCGGAGGACATTAAATAAGAACGGATCTCGTCCAGCCGGCTCAGAATCTCATTTAAGATGCCGATTACGTCACTGTCTTTCAGCGCGCGCGGGCGGGTTCCCGCAGAAACCTTATCGCTGCGTCTCATCTTCTTCTTTCTTCTCCATTGCTTAACTCCATCTTTAACTGCCTTCTCTTCGCGGAAAATAAGATAGTCGATATAACCGGAGAGTCTTTTTCTGTCCGTCTCTTCCGGGAAACCGGTGAAAAATATCCCCAACCCGTAGTATCTCTTGCCGTTTAACTCCCGGGCTAAACCGGCGCGGAAGACATTCCCCATGCATCTTATCTGGCCCCTGCCGGGGGAATCTTCGCCGGCAGCGGCAATAGTCAAAACCACCTCTACCTCCGCGCCTACCGGCAATTCTTTCTGTATCTCGGCATAAGTGCCCAGGCGGCTTACATTGCCGGTGAAACCCTCCAGCTCGCTCCTCTGATAGATAATCTTGATGGGCAGGGCGATCTTGATCCGTCTCTCTTTTCTTTTTTCAATCCCCGCCATAGCTATCCTTTTCTTCGATTAAGACCTGATTAAGGCCAACGTTTCGGAACGGGTCTTCTCATTTTTCTGGAATATGCCTCTTACTGCCGAGGTAACGGTAAGGGTGCCGGGTTTTTTGACTCCGCGCATAGACATACACAGATGTTCGGCCTCGATAATGACCATGCAGCCTTTAGGCTCAAGCTTAGACATGATAATCTCGGCTATCTGCGTCGTAAGCCTTTCCTGGATCTGGGGCCTGCGCGAGAGTATATCCACCACCCTGGCAATCTTGCTTAATCCGGTAACGCGCCCGCCCTTAGGGATATAAGCAATATAGGCCCTGCCTATAAATGGAAGGAGGTGATGCTCGCATACGCTATAGAGAGGGATACCCTTAAGGAGTATAATCTCATCGTGCTTCTGATCCAGTATAACCTCGAGTTCCCTCTCAGGGTCTTCTTGGATGCCGGCAAATATCTCTTCGTACATCTCGGCAACGCGCCGGGGCGTCTTCTGGAGATCCTTCTTTTTAGGATTTTCTCCTATTGCCTCAAGTATATCCTTAACCGCCCTCTCGATTCTGTCTTTATCCATCATCCCTCCGCAGCGTATTAAAAAACCGGCTTATTTCCCGATGCAGAACTGCGAGAATATCCTCTCCAGGAGATCATCGGAAAAGTTTTTTCCCAGGATTTCATCTATTTGGGCCAACCCTTCTTTTACATTCTCCGCAATGAGCTCGGGGTACAACTTATTATCCAACGATTTTAAGGCCCCGGCAATAAATTTTTCTGACTTCCTGAGATTTCTAAAATGCCTCAGGTTACTTATCAACGCCGGCTGAGCGCCTGCTATGCCTCCGCCGCATATCAACCGGGCAATCGCATCTTCCAAGGCCTCGATATTCTTAAGTTTTTTAGCTGATATCTCTGTTACGGAAATAAATTCCTTCAGGATCACCTGACGCTCAATCTTCTGCGGCAGGTCTATCTTGTTAATCACTGCCAGCGTTTTTTTAAGCCTGAGCCTCTTTATCAGGAATTTATCAGTGGATTGGAGTCTTTTATTGCCGTCAAACAACAGGATGAGCAGATCCGCCGAATCTATATATTCACGCGAACGCGCCACCGCTTTCTTCTGCACTAAACCGCGGGGCTCGATAATACCGGCGGTATCCACAATCCTCACCGGTATCCCCTTTATGTCAATAATATCCTCGATGGTATCGCGGGTTGTGCCTGAAACGGGAGTGACAATAGCCCGCTCCTCTTTTAACAGGGCGTTTAGCAGGGAAGACTTGCCGACATTGGGCCTGCCACAGATTACCGCTTTCACCCCTTCCCTTAATATCCTGCCTTTGTTCGCTGCGGATAAAATCTTCTTCAGGTCACGGTCAACTTGCCTTAGCCGCTCTGAAATAACATCAAGGCCCCTGCCTCTCATGTCGTCCTCTGGAAAATCAATATCTGCCTCCAGCACCGTTAAGACATCGAGCAAGACCTTGCGCATCCTCTTAATCTCTTTACCCAGGCTGCCCCTCAACTGCTCTATGCCGACCCTTAATGCGGAATCTGTCTTGGCCCTGATGATATCTAAAACTGCCTCGGCCTGGGAAAGATCAATCCTGCCGTTTAAAAAAGCCCGCTTGGTAAATTCTCCCGGCTCGGCGAGACGGGCACCTTGCTCTAAAACCAGCTCCAATACCCGCCGCAACGCAATCATCCCCCCGTGACAATTAATCTCGACCACATCCTCCCTGGTATAAGAGCGCGGGGCGCGCATCACGCTAAGGAGCGCTTCATCAAGCATCTGCGGCTTGCCGTTCTCTTTGCCACTCACCCAGCCGTAACGCAAGGTATGGGTATCGGAGCTCGACGGCGGCCTGCCGTCTTTGGGAACGAATATCCTATCGGCAATCTCTAGGGCCCTGCTGCCGCTCAAGCGCACAATCCCTATCCCGGATTCTCCGGCCATGGTAGAAATCGCCGCAATAGTATCATCTATATTATGCCCTGTCACTCCTGAATTCTCCTACCACAAAAAGGGAACCGCAAACCAAAACCAGATCATCCTTCCCCGCCAAGGCAAGCGCTACCCTACGCGCCTCCCTCACATTATCAGTGATAAAAATATCCTTGTCCATAAAATAACGCGCTAATTCGCGCGGGGTGCTTGCGCGGGGATTATCAGCCCTGGTAAGGATAACCTTACCCGCCAGGCCATGAAGCTCTGCGCATACGCCTGAAATATCCTTGTCTTTAGAGATACCCAAAACAAGGATAAGGCTGTGGTATTTAAAATTCCTGCTAACCGTCTCTTTTAAAACTGCGGCAGAGGCCCTGTTCTGGGCGCCGTCAAGGACCACGAGCGGATTCCTCATGATAACCTCGCACCTTCCGGGCCAGACTGCCCGGTATAACCCTTCTTTTAGAGAAAAACGGCTTACCCCGATACCTGCCAAACACAATGCTTCAACAGCAGAAACCGCTACTGCGGCATTAACCATCTGATGCTCGCCCATAAGATTGATGCTCAAGTCCCGGTGGCTCCCAAAGGGCCCTACTATCTGAAATCTGCTGTTCTTATGCCGGTAGTGGAAATCTTGGCCCGCACGGTAAAGCCTCGCGCGCATCTTCAGACACCTCTCGCGGATAACATTCTCTGCCTCCGGGGCCTGCGGCGCGCTTATTACCACCGCGTCCTTCTTGATAATACCGGCCTTCTCGAAGGCAATCTCTTTTAAGGTATTTCCCAGCTTATCGCTATGTTCGTAACTAATAGGTGTTATAACGCAAACCAGGGGCCTGGCGGTATTGGTAGCATCCAGCCTCCCCCCCAGGCCAGTCTCAAGGACCGCAAAATCAATCTTCCTATGCAGGAAATATAGAAAGGCTAGCGCAGTATAAACCTCAAAGAATGAAAGGTTGCCATTTTTAGAAGAGGCGTTAAACCTCATAATATAAGGCCTGATTCTCTCAACCAGCCCTGCCAGGCTGCGGCGGGATATCATCCCTTCAAAATCTGCTTCCGGGGACGAGCCGTAATGCCGGTTATCCAAAACCCTTATTCTCTCGCGGAAATCTACCAGATGCGGCGAGGTATAAAGCCCTACCTTAAAACCGGCCTCCCTTAAGATGTGCGCGATAAAAACGCAGGTCGAACCCTTGCCCTTGGTGCCGGCAACATGGATACAGCGCAATTGATGCTGGGGATCCCCTAATCCTGCCAGGAATTCCCTGAATCGCTCTAATTTTAAGGATTGCTTGTAAGGCCAGGCTGGCATATTCTCGTAATTAACAAAAGCCTCCAGATACCTAATCGCCCCGGCATAGGTCATCATAAGAGAATTGCTTAATACGAGGTTTTAGTGTTTGAAGTGCCGCAGACCTGTAAATACCATGGAAATCTTATGCTTATCGCAGGCCTTTATGATATCCTGGTCCGATATTGAGCCGCCCGGCTGAATGATGCATTTTACCCCTGCCCTGGCAGCTTCTCGAATAGCGTCGGGCTTGGGGAAGAAGGCGTCCGAGGCCAAAGACGAATTCCTGCTTCTCTTGCCGGCCTTAATCCTGGCGATGGCAACGGAATCTACGCGCGACATCTGGCCTGCCCCGATGCCGACGGTCTTGGTCCCTGAAGCCAGAACTATGGCGTTGGACTTCACGTGCTTGGCCACCTTCCAGGCAAAGACAAGGCTATCCAACTGTTTGTTGGTAGGCTTTTTCTTGGTAACAACCCTCAGATTCTCAAGATCGATGGTCTGCGTATCCTTATCCTGCAAGAGGAGCCCGCCGCTAACCCTTTTGAATTCCGGCTCATCTTGAGCCTGAAGGTCATTCAATTCTACGAGGCGCAGATTCTTCTTATCCTTGAATAACGCCTTAGCTTCATTGCTTATCTGGGGAGCAATCACGCATTCCAAGAAACCGCTCTTGATAATTGCCCGGGCGGTCTCTGCGTCAAGCTTACGGTTAAGCGCTACTATCCCGCCGAAAGCCGAAAGGGTATCGCACTTCCAGGCATTGATGTAGGCGCGGCTCAGGACCTTATCCTCCGCCGTCCCGCAGGGATTATTATGCTTAAGAACCACGGCTGCAGGATTGCTGAACTCCCTGACAAGCTCAAATGCGGAATTTAAATCCAGGATGTTATTGAAAGAAAGCTCTTTACCCTGAAGCTGCTTAAGGTCAACCAGGCCCCGGCCTTTGCCTTTTTCGCGGTAGAATGCCGCCCGTTGGTGCGGATTCTCCCCGTACCTTAAATCCTGGACCTTTTCAAAGGCAAAACTGATATTCTGCGGAAAGACGGCGGAGGGGGTTGCGCCTTTAAAATAATTGTTAAGATAACTATAAATCGCATTATCGTAACGGCTGGTCAGACAAAACGCCTCAATAGCCAACTCCCTGAGCAGGTCCTCGGGCAGGGAGCAATTATTACGACGGAGCTCTTCGATAATCTGCGGGTAACGGCCGGGGCCCGAGACAACTGCCACGGACTGATGATTCTTGGCAGCAGAGCGCAGCATCGATGGCCCTCCGATATCGATGTTCTCGATTACCTCCTCGATTTTGACCCCGGGCCTCTGGGAGGTTTTTTCGAAAGGATAAAGATTAACCACTACCATATCAATAAACCCGATGCCGTGCTCTTTTAAGGCCTTGAGGTGCTCATCATTATTCCTTAAAGCTAACAGGCCGGCATGGATCTTAGGGTGCAGGGTCTTCACCCTACCGTCGAGCATCTCGGGGAAACCGGTATATCCGGATACCTCCATCACGGCTATATTGTTATCGCGCAGCAACCTGGCTGTCCCCCCGGTAGAAAGTATCTCCACCCCCAACCCCTCTAGCTGGCGGGCAAAGTCTACAATACCGGTCTTATCCGATAAACTGATTAAGGCGCGTCTAATTTTAACCATCATGTCTCCTCTATCCCTACTTATTAAAACGGAAGTTTGCCAGGTCGCAATCCTGCATGATATAATCCTTGCCTTCCAGCCGCATCTTCCCTGCCTGTTTCGCAGGCGTCTCGCCTCCGCAGCTTAAGAAATCCTCCAAGGCGATAATCTCAGCGCGAATAAAGCCTTTCTGTATATCAGAATGTATCGCGCCTGCTGCCTCCCAGGCAGTCGAGCCGCAACGGATAAGCCAGGCGCGCGTCTCTTTTTCGCCGGTAGTGAAAAAACTTATGTAGCCGCTCTCTCTCAATACCCGCCCCAAGAGGCTATCGGTATCCCCCAACTCTTCTTTTGATGCCGTTACCACCGGCCGCTTTGTCAAAAGGCTATAGCTGGAAATCAACCTTACCTCTTCGGAGGCAAGCTCGAGACTGGAAATAAAACTTTCTTTCTCCAGGGTCTCTTTAAACTTCAACAATAACGCTTTCTCTTCTTCCTGTGTGGCGCGGCTGATGCGGTTTTCTACAAATTCCAAATCCTTTAGGATCAAATCCGCGGCTGCCTCTTTGGCCGCAAGGATGGCGTCGGCATCTGCCGCTCCTTCTTCGCCGGCCAGTTCTACCTGCAGATAGGTTTTTTTCTTGGCCCTGGTTATTTTATCAACCTGGTCAAGGCGTGCGTCTTTGACGTTGCGTTTGCCCAGAGACAATTCAGGTATGAAAAACAGGCTTATCTTCATCTACAAAAACTACTCCTCTTCCTCTTTACTGGTGGACTGATAGCGGCTGATAATGGCAGAGGCAATCTTATGGGGAACCTCTTCGTAATGAGAAAAACGCATGGTATAGCTCCCGCGGCCTCCGGTTAGAGAACGCAGGTCATTGGCATAGGTGAACATATCCGCCTGCGGTATCTGGGCTTTCACTATCTGGGTTTTTCCTCTGACCTCCATTCCCATAATCCGGCCGCGCCTGGAATTTACGTCCCCGGATACCCCTCCCAGGCACTCTTCGGGGATAGTTATCTCCACATCCATAACCGGCTCCAGGAGAGCGGGGCCGGCCTCCATCATGGCTTTTTTCAAGGCCATCCTTCCGGCAATCTGGAATGCCATATCAGAGGAGTCGACCTCGTGATAAGAGCCGTCGATGAGCTTTACCCTTATATCTACAATGGGGTATCCTGCCACTGCGCCACGCAGCATGGCCTGTAGCACGCCTTTTTCCACCGAAGGGATAAAGTTGCGCGGGATAGCGCCGCCAAAAATCTTATCCACAAACTCGAAGCCCCCGCCGCGACCCATGGGTTCAATCTCCAGCCACACATCCCCGTATTGACCGCGGCCTCCGGACTGCTTTTTATATTTCCCCTGCACCTTGGCATGCTTGGTGATAGTCTCCTTATAAGAGACCTTCGGCGTGCCGAGGTCCACGTGGACATTAAACCTCTTCTTCATGCGGCCGACCATTACCGAGAGATGCAGATCTCCCATACCGGAAATAATTACTTCCTTGGTCTGCTCGTCACGGCTGACCTTAAAGGTCGGGTCCTCAGCCGTAAGCTTTGCCAGTGCCTCTGATATCTTCTCCTCATCCTCCCGGCTCTTAGGCTTAACAGAAGCAGACATCACCGGCTCAGGGAATACCATGGGCTCGAACAAAAACTGCTCCTTATCGGCCGAGAGGGAATCAGAGGCAGTGGTCTCTTTTAATTTAGCGATTGCCACTATATCTCCCGAACCCGCGGAATCCAGTGGTTTCTGCTCCTTGCCCTGCAGGATATAAATCTGGCCGATCCTCTCTTTGGTTTTCTTGGTAACATTATAAAAACCCGTGTTAGACTGCAGGATGCCTGAAAAAACCCTAAGCAGCGTAAGCTGCCCCACGTAAGGGTCGGAGATGGTCTTAAAAACAAAAGCCGATAAAGGAGCCTCGTCCTTAAACTCGACTTCTTTGGATGCCTCTGGATTTAAATGGTCGCCTGCTTTGATAGCGGGGCGCTCGGCAGGGAAAGGCAGATACTGGATTATGGCATCCAGAAGTTCGATGCTGCCTTTATCGGTAAGGCCGGAGCCTGATAAGACCGGGAAAACCCCCCGTTTGAGAATAGCCTTGCGCAGGCCATCCTTTAACTCTTCGGGGGAAAACTTAGAACCTTCAAGATACCTCTCCAGAAGTTTATCGTCGCTTTCAGCAATCGCTTCTACCAGCTCGGGGGAATCCAGCGAAGAGACGGCAACTGCGTTTTTGGAAAGCTTCCCCCTTACATCGCTCAATACCCCTTCAAGGTCAACCCCTTCCTTATCAAGTTTATTAATAAAAACCGAGCAGGGCAAACCCAAGCCTTCAGCTAACTGCCAGGCACGCTCAGTGCCTACCTCCACTCCGGCAGTAGCATCAATGACTATTATGGCGCTGTCTACCGCGCGCACGCCTGCCAAAACCTCGCCCCAGAAATCTGCGTATCCGGGGGCATCGATAATCTGGATACGCGTGCCTTTATAATCGCAGTAAAGAAAACCGGCGCTGATGGAGCTTTTTCTTTCTATCTCGTCAAAGCTGTAATCGCTTACGGTGGTGCCGTCGGAGACAGTACCTTTCCTGCCGGTTGCCTTGGAGCAATAGAGGAGGCTTTCCGCAAGGGTGGTCTTCCCGCACTGGGCATGCCCCAGGAGAATAAAATTGCGTTTGTTTTTGTTGTCCATGGGCCAGCTCCTTTATAATAATAAATAGGGGGATTTATTATTATCGGAAGAATCCGGAAGGTGCCGGTTTGACTGCGTTATTTATAAAATTATATAACGCTAAAATTAGGGGGTCAAGCAAAATGAAATCCTATCCTCATTCAAGATAGGTATAGATCTTGCCCTTGTAATTACGCAGGACATACTTGCCTTTGGCCTGTGAAAGGATATAGTTTGGCCCTACGGGGATCTTGCCTCCTCCTCCCGGTCCGTCAATAACATAGGTCGGCAGCGCATAACCGGAGGTGTGGCCACGGAGCTTCTCCATAATATTGATTCCCGCCGCAACGGGGGTGCGGAAATGTTGCGTTCCTCTTACGGGGTCACACTGGTAGATATAGTATGGCCTTACCCGGATCTTGAGCAGTTCGTGCATCAATTTTTTCATGATGTAGGGGCGGTCATTGATGCCTTTTAAAAGCACCGTCTGGCTCCCCAACGGGATGCCTGCCTCGGCCAGCATATCACAGGCAATCTTGCAGCGCTTGGTAATCTCCCTGGGGTGATTAAAGTGTATGCTTATCCAGAGCGGGGAATGCTTCTTAAGCATAGTCACCAACTTTTCAGTGATACGCTGGGGCAGCGTCACCGGGACCCTGGTTCCCAACCTTAAAAACTCAACGTGCGGTATAGAGCTTATGCTGTCCAGAAGCCTTTCTATCTCTTCGTCCTCAAGGATTAAAGGATCCCCCCCAGATATCAGCACATCGCGAACCTTGCGATTAGACCTGATATATTCAATGGCGGCGTCAAAACGCGAGGCGCTGTTATCGTCCTTCTCGTGTTCCCCTACCAGTCTTCTCCTCGTGCAATGCCGACAGTACATCGCGCAATGCTCCGTAGCCAAAAGGAGTACCCTGTCTGGATAACGGTGCACCAGATGAGGAGCCGGGGAATCGCGGTCTTCGGCACAGGGGTCAATCATCTCATGCGGAGAGACTATGGATTCCTCCATTACCGGCACGGCCTGACGCCGAATAGGACACTGGGGGTCGTCTGGATCGATAAGACTTGCCCAATATGGAGTAATTGCCATGGATAACCTGCCGCTGGCCTTCTTTATCCCTTCTTCCTCCTGGGGGGTCAGTTTAATAATCTGGGATAACTCGTCCCTGCCTCGGATGCGGTGCTTAATCTGCCAATGCCAATCCTCCCAATCCAAAGGGTTGATATCGCGGTAGATGCTGATCTGCTGATAGTCACGCGACCTTCTTTGAGAGCGCCCGGGCTGCAAGGCCTCCTGCGCTGTTTTCTGGCTTTCTAGCGCTATGGGATTGTTCAATTTAACCTCTCCTCCTTTTTAGAAATTCTTTGATAAGCATTGGTTAAAATAGAATCTATGATATCCTCGTATTTCATGCCGGCGGCATAGGCCATAATAGGAAAATTTGACTCCGTGGGGTTTAGTCCTGGCAAGGGATTTATCTCCAGGACATACGGGATATTATCGGCGGTCAGGCGGATGTCGGTGCGAGAAACATCAAAGCATCCCACCGCCCGGTGCGTCCTTAATGCCACGTTTTTGACCTTCTCCTCTGCCTCGCGGTCCAAACGTGCGGGGCAGTAAAATGACGGCACCAATCCCAATTCTTCGTTACCCTGATATTCCTTCATGCGCCAGCTGTAAAAATATTCGCCGCTTTTCTTGCATCCAGAAAAATCTATCTCCAGGATAGGCAATATCGTAACCTTGCCGTTCTCGAGTATCCCAACGGTCAGTTCCTTGCCTTCGATAAACTCCTCTACCAACACCTCCTGATTATATATCTTGCGCAATTCCTTTATCTTTTCGAATAGCGCGGTTTTATCCCTTACCACATTAGAGGTATTAATGCCTTTAGCCGAACCTTCGCGGTTGGGTTTTACGATAAGCGGAAAACTAAGACGGTGGTCCAGCACCTGCGCATCACGCGTAAAAAGCTGAAAACGCGGGGTAGGAATGTTTTCTGCAAAGAGTATTTTCTTGGTAAAGGCCTTATTAAGGGCGAGTGCCAGAGAAAATGTATTGGAGCCGGTATAGGGTACCCCTAAAAAATCCAGTATGGCAGGGACTTCGGATTCCCGCAGCCTGCCGGTCTTGCCTTCGGCGATATTAAATACGATATCAAAACGGTTCTTGAGGAAATAGGAAATGACGTCCTCGCGGTTGATATTAACCGGGCAAACCGAATGACCTTTTTTATTGAGGGCCGAGGAAATTGCTTCGATGGTATCCTGGGAATCAAATTCCGAAAAGTAATCGGGAGGCTTACTTTGATCTTCTTCTTTGAGGTTATAGGTCAAGGCAACTTTCATTTAATTTAGATTGTACCTTTTAAAGGCGCTATGTAGTATCTTGCCGATTATCTCGTGGTAAGTCATCCCGGCTTCGCGAGCGACGAGGGGGAAGACGTCCGAGGTAGACAAGGAAGGCAACGGATTTATCTCCAGGACATAGGCATTGCCTTCGCTGTCCACCCTGAAATCCACCCTGCCGAAATCAAGACACTCCACCGCTTCGTATGTCTTAAGGGCAAGCTCAACGAGCTTATTCTTAAAGGAACTATTGATGCGCGGCGGACAGATGTAGTGCAACTTATTCGAGGTGATGCGGGCAAAGGTATAGAATTTGTCGTTTAGGTTAAGGCGTCCGTCGATTTTAATCTGCACCGGGGCAAATACCTCCGGTGGGTCATTACCCACTATCGCTACCGTGAATTCCTGGCCCGAGATAAACTCTTCCACTAATGCCGGCTGCTTATATGTATCAATGATGTATCCGGCCTGTTTTTTAAGGTCTTCCGCATTTTCGACACGCGAATCTTCGGTCAGGCCCTTGGAGGAACCTTCAAAACGCGGCTTTACGATCAACGGAAAATTGAGATGGTCGCTACCGTTCAAGGAACTGACGTCCTTGACCTCCAGGGACCTCGGGGTAGATATCCCCTCGGCGATAAATATCTTCTTGGCTATGATCTTGTCCAAGGTCATACCCAGGGTTAAGGCGTCGGAACCCACAAAAGGAATGCCTTTCATTTCCAAAAGGGCGGGGACCTGGGATTCCCTGTTCCTGCCGCTTAGCCCCTCGGAGATATTAAATACTATATCCACCCCCAGGTGGTCTATGTTCTCTAGGATGCTTACGGCATTGCCGAGCTTCTTTACCTTTACCCCCTGCGATTCGATGGCCTTGGCAATAACATTAATAGTGCTGGGATGGTCGAATTCAGCGTTGGCGTCCGGCGGATCGCCTTTTTTAAACTTGTAATCAGTTTTTAAATCGTATGTTAAGCCGACAGTTTTCATATAAATATAAAAAATAAGGGCTCTTTTGGTTCTTAAGAGCCCTCTGTCTTACATGCCTTTCAATTTAACCTGTCTGCCCCCTCTAATGTCTTATCCTATGCCCAATATATGGTATTTATGCTCTTTTTTTATCACAAGATGTTGGCATTGTCAAGTATTTTTTGATTTTTAGGAAAAGCGTGCGCTCTTTGTTTGCCGACGGGAAAAACTAAACCCCTGGTTTAAAAACCGATGAGAGAAAATAAGTAAGATTAATTAATTCGGTTGAGAGATCGACATTGCGCAATTTGACGCCGGCAGGAACATTGATTTTTACAGGCGCGAAATTTAGGATTGCCCTTACCCCCGCCACTACCAGCCTTTCGGCTATTCTGTCGGCGGCATCAGCCGGCACCGCAATAATGGCAATGTTAATCCCAAGCCTCCTTACCACCGTTTTTATTTCTCTGGAGTCATATACCATTATACCATCGATTCGCTTATGTATCTTGGCGGGGTCACTGTCAAATATCGCCGCGATATTCAGGTTTCTTTCCCTGAAACCCCGATAGGAAGACAGCGCGGAACCAAGATTACCCGCTCCGCAAAGGCATAATTTCCACTTTCTATGCAATCCCAGGATCTCTCTGATCTGCTCTTTAAGTTCTTCGATATTATAACCTATACCCTGCCTGCCGAATTTCCCGAAATAGGAAAGGTCTTTCCTTATCTGATTAGGGTTAATCTCCAGTGACCTGGCGAACTCCTCTGAGCTGATAGTGCTTTTGGCATCACCGTCCTGGCTGCGATTCTCCAGAAACCTCAAATAAACAGCCAATCTGTTAATGGATGTGCCGGGCGGCTTTCTCATCTATCGCCTCCTTTTGGAAAAAGCAGTCTTTAGAGATCCAGGGGTTGCTAATATCTTTCTAAGAACCCCGGGCCTGAATATCAACACGTATCCCCACATAATAATATCGTAGATCAGCGCGAAAGGCAGACGGACGATAAAACCCGCCAGGGTCTCGTTCCTGATGACCGTCAGGTAACGATTCTTGATTAAATCCGCTAAAAGCCCATCCTCCAGATATCTGCCGGCAAAAAACTTATCAATACCGCTTTTGTGCCTGACGGTGCCGCCGCGGATATGATAGGCAACGGCGAAAGGTAAATAATATCCTTTCCAGCCCCGCCTTTGAGCGCGCCATGCCACGTCCAAATCCTCGTAAAATATCCTGAAGGCCGGATCAAAATAATACTCGTCCTTCTTGATATCGTCCAGCATCGCCCTGCGATAAAAAGCGGCTGCGCCGTTGACGCCAAAAACATAGCCGGGCTTTCCAAACTGCCCGCGGTCCTTTCTACCATAACCCCTTTCAACAGCAGTATAAGCCCGACCAAGGAATAAACCTGTGCTGTCTATGCTCTTTCGGTCGTTGCGCAGGATCTTCGGACTGACCATGCCGACTCTCGGATGAACATCAAATCCCTGAATCGCCTTCTCTATAAAATCGTGTTCCAGAACTATATCGTCGTTAAGACAAAGGATAAAATCTCCCCTACTTTGCGTTATCCCAATATTCAGGGCCTGACAATAAAGGATGTTTTCTCTCTGCGGATAAAGCCGCACAAAAGGATGGTCTTTAAGAATGCCCTGCCCGAGATTGCGGTTGAGAGAGTTATCGATGATAAAAACCTCGGGGCATGGGTAGGTTTGCCTTTTGATAGATTCTAATAGCAGGATGATATAATCATCTTTTCCGGCAGTTACGATAATAATGCTAATTAATCTGTTTGACATCGTCGCTATTATTAAATAAAATTATATCATAATGTTCAGTATTCTACTAACCCTAATCTTCGCTCGCCCCTTCATTTCTTCCCTGGCCTTCCCTTATTTAAACTACATCTATTCCTACCTGCTGTTGCTATTCATAATTGCCTGGCGCATTAGCAGAAAAGCCATCCCTTTCAAAACAAGCCCTTTACTTTATCCGCTGGCGGCATTCTTTCTTGCCTTGATAGTATCGGTGGTATTTTCTCATGATAAGGTTAACTGCTTAAAAGAATCCTATAAGTATATAACCGGCCCCCTGGTACTATTGGCAGCTGGCTCATGCGATAAAAAGGAAAAAAATATAATCTTGCGGACATTGCTATTTGCCGGCCTGGCAATCAGCATCCTCGCCATCTATCAATATTTTTTTGGCTTCCGGAATCTCCTGGATTACTTAAAACGCGAGAATATCAATAACGCCTTCGCCATGGATTACATAGCGCGCAGGCGCGTCTTTTCCCCCTTCGTTACCCCCAATGCCCTTGGCGGGTATCTTGCTATGATTACCCCTCTTGTTCTAATATTCAAAAACAGGCTCCTTTTTGCTCTGCCTATCTTGATTGCTCTTTTTCTCACCGGCTCCCTCGGAGCCATCTCCAGCCTGGCATTAGCTGTCATAATCTACCTTTATCTGAAGAGCGGTCACCATAAAAAAATCCTGATTTATCTTTTGGGGATATTAACAATACTGGGGTTGGTTTTTATGTTTAGGAACGCGCCGCAGAAGGCCCATTTTCAACCAGCCTTCTCGGCGGTAATGCGATTAAATTACTGGGCGGAAACCTTAAGGATAATTAAATTGCATCCCTGGACAGGCGTAGGGATAGGGAACTTTAACCTGGAATATTCGCGCTATGCCCATAATTCTTATCTGCAGATCTGGACGGAAATGGGAATTCTAGGAATAATTTCGATACTATGGCTTATCTTTTGTGCCTGCCGGGATGTCGTTAAAAGATCCCTCCGAGGGGACGACTCCGACCTTGTGCCGTTAATCTGCATTTTAATATTTGTTATCCATAATGTAGTGGATTTTTCTTTTTTCCTCCCGGAGGTTTCCTACATCTGGTGGCTGATCATGGGGGTAACAATAGGCATCCCGTCAAGAAGTGACGGTTTTAGCGCATAGGCCTACGGGCGGGGTCGTTTAACTCCAAGCCATTTCCTTATAGCTTTTGTAACGCTATCTGCGTCAATTCCATTCAAGCGCTGCAGGTATTCCCTCGAGCCGTACCTCCTGCAGAATTTATCAGGAATACCGAAGGATTTAAATCTAGGGGCGTTATTGTTTTTAGATAACATCTCTGAAATAACGCCGCTGATCCCCCCGGTGACAAAATGTTCCTCTAGGGTCACGAGATACCCGACATCCTTGATAACCGAACGAATTCCCTGTTCTTCGAAAGGCTTTATTCTAAATAAATCAATGACTCCCGCATCAATTGAATAACGGGACAGTCCTCTGGCAATATTTAAGGCCTCGCAGGACATTCTGCCGGTACTGATAATATACAAATCTTTGCCTTTTTTTAACAAGGAGAACCCGCTAGACACATTTATCTCTCTTTTATCCTTGTATAACAAGGGCCAGCCCTCTCTATCGAGCCTGATATACGTCGGCCCTTTATGTTTATAACTTATATCTGCAAATAAACTTGCAGCCGAGCTGTCGCTCGGACTATAAACTGTCATTCCTGGCAGCGTCCTCATCAACGCGATATCTTCCGTTCCATGATGCGTCGGTCCTAGCGTAGAATAATCAAATCCTGCTCCTATTCCTACGACCTTCACCGGAAGACCCATACAGCATAAATCTATCCTTATCTGGTCAAAGCAACGGGCTGTTATAAAAGGAACTATGGCGTAAACATAAACAATCTTGCCCGATAAAGCTAACCCTGCAGCCACGCCGATCATATTCTGTTCCGCGATGCCGATATTAATATACTGTTTATTTAAATCTCCTCTGAATCTGTCAAGGCATATCGCCCCCGTATCAGCCGTAATCAAAACTACCCTCTTGTCTTTTTTGGCAATCTTATAAAGAGACCCAAAAAAAGCGTCCCTCATCCCTTTAACCCAATAGCCCATTTTCGTAATTCCTCTAATTTAATACAGCTCTTTCCTCGCTATCCTTAGTTCCTCCCCGCGGGGAACGCGGAAATGCCAAATAGGTTTATTTTCCATAAGTAAACTCCCCTTGCCCTTTGTGGTTAAGGCTATTATCGCCAAGGGTCTTTCGGAGTCCCTCTGGCGAATATTACCAAGCACCGCAAAAATCTCACGGTAAGAATGACCGTCTATCACCCTAACTTCCCATCCGAAAGATTTCCATTTTTCGCTCAACGGTTCAACCCGAAGGTAATTATTAAGAAAATCCGTGGCTGATAAGCCGTTATGGTCAATGATGACAACTAAATTATTTAAACGCTGCTGAGGCGCGAACATCGCCGCCTCCCATACCTCTCCCTCATGGCATTCCCCGTCGCCGAGTAAGGTTATGCTGAAATACTTCTTGCGGTTCATCTTCGCTGCTAAGGCGATACCAACCGCGATAGAGAGACCGTGACCAAGCGAACCAGTCAAGGCCTCTACGCCGGGTACGTTACTCTCAATATGCCCACCCAATCTGCTTCCTTCCCTGGTGAAAGTCATCAGTTCCGGCTTAGGGAAAAACCCCTTATCTGCCAAAATAACATAAAGCGCCAGAGCTGCATGCCCCTTGCTTAAAATAAACCTATCGCGCCCTGCCCAACGGGGGCGTCGTGGGTCAATATTTAATATGCCACAGTAATAGAGTACCGTTAGTATATCAACGCATGAAAATGAAGGAGCGATATGTCCGCTGCCACTCTTTACCGCCATCTCCAGGATTTTCTTTCGAATCCAAGTTGCCTTTTTTTCTAAATAAGCTATTGTGTATTTTTTCTCCATGAATCTGCTCCATTTTTCTTTAGTTGTTAAATAATACTGACTCCAGAGCTCCCTCCTCAAAACCGTCCGGCAATGCCTTTGCCTTGCTAATATACCTGCGGACCTCTTCTTTGTTCCCCAAGGCATGGTAAGTTAAAGCGAGCCCCAGATATGGCAGATAATAGTTATCTTTTGCTTTAATTGCCTCCCTAAAATATAAATCCGCCTCTTTATATAACCTCAGGCGCCGGTAAACTTCTCCTATATGATATAAAACACTCGGCCACCAGCAATCAAGGTTGACATCCCTAAAACGATCCTCCTCATAAGATATACAATTCTTTATCTTATCTTCATCATGCCTCAGCCTTAACATTTCATTCTTATCCATGAAATAAACATTTCTGAAAGAAGTTACGGAACGCTCGCTAAGAGTCCTGTCTATGCTTTCTTCATCGGAAGTTACAAAAAGTTCCATTACGGCATATAACTTCTGCCGCTTTACCGCTTCCTTGTCCTTGCCACGCTCCTCCAAAGAAGGAAAGCCCAAAGGATACATTTCATTGTCCGCCGAGCTTTTCTGTACTAATCCGGAGGCAAAGGGATATCTTGCTTTGTTTACTATTATTTCCCGGATAATAACCTCTGAAGCCAAACGATAATATTCCTCATACCAGTGGCAAAAATCGTAGAACTGTTCTTGTCCCAGCGAACCGTTTGCAGATACATTCATAAAAGCTAACTCCAGGTCAGCTACTCCCACATCCTCCTCAGCACAAATCCTACGGATAATCATATTACTCGTAGGCGTGGCGCGCCCATATGCATCCAAGTCCAGGGATTTAAGATAGCATTCTTTTGCCTTAAGATATTCTCCTGCCCTCATCATAGGCGCGCCCCAGATAATACAAGGCGAATTTGTCATCCGGGTATTGCTCTAAAAAATTCTTGAAACCTTTAATCGCTGAATCATAACGTTCTTCTTCAAGGTCTAATTTCGCCAATAGAAAATTTTTATCATAGTAGGGTGGCGTGCCTTCCGCCGGCGCACAATCTCTAAAATTGACCGGCAAGGTACATAAAATTAACGGAATTCTCCTGGCTTTGGATATCTTGATTATAAACCTCAAATATCTTTCATAATCCCTCATCCTCGTGCTAACGTCTCTTTGCGGATGCATCCTTTCTTTGTAAAGAATGAACAAGATTTTCTGTTCGAGACTGCTATAGATAGAGGACCTTCTGAAAAACTTGGCAAGGTTATAGGCCCATAAATTGAAACCTGACTTATTGTAGTTACTTTCATTATTTCCCGAAAACACTATAACAAGATCCGGTCTATAATGCAGGATTTCTTTAAGGACTAAGAAGACCCTGTAACTGTCATATCCTCCCATGCCGCAGTTTATGACCTCTACTGTCCTGTCTGGAATAGCCTTTGAGATCGCCTCTAAAAAGTAAGTATCCGAATAGCTAAAAGCCACTGAACCTCCGATAATAAAAATCCTTATAGTAGCGGGGTTCTTAAATATTGGGAATTTGACGGCGTTGCTATATAGCCTACAAGGTAAATAGTTTCCTTCGGAACTTTCCTTTTTAAAAAATTTTTTATAGATATCCGTGTACATTATTTTAAAATCCGCATCATAATAGATTCTCTGGGCGTCAAGACGCTGCTGCCTGCCGTTTACCCTTAATTTTAGCTCTACTCCTGCAATAAGAATAATGATTGCCGAAAACATAAAAAATAATAAAAGCCTTTTCTTATTCATATTAAGATAGTTGCCATTTTATTTTTCAAAAACCTCTTTGATGATGCTAGCCGCGAGATTCTCGGCAATAAGCCTGTTGCCACGGGGCGTTGCGTGGCCGAAATCACCACCGAAACTGTCTAGGAAGAGGTCTTCGTACCTAGCTTTCTTCAATTCTTCTTTGAAAACCTTTTCATTGCTTACGAAGATGACACCTTCATTGGAATCAAAAACCTTCTTCAACGGCTCTACGCTGCGTATCGGATATTGCATACAGACAAATTTTATGCCCCTGTCGGTAATAATCTTCTTAATCCTCCTAAGGTTATAGTAGGTTACGGGATTGTAATATTTACTTCTGAATTCGTTCGCTTTTTTTATAAAAATTTCGGCGTTTTTAAATTCCCCCTTATCCATATAAGAAAGGGCGATGATGCCGTAAATACGGTCGTACTGTATCTCTCTCTCCATGAGTAACCCAGACAATTCTTCTATCCCTTTAAAATTACCTTGCTCTCTATAACAGGTGGCTAATGCTAAATACCCATCAATTTCATAAGGAGCTATCTCTGTTGATTTTTTAAACATCTCTTCGGCTTCTCGATATCTCTGCTGACTGTTGTAAAGATAGCCTAATTGAACATACGAACCCACATCGGATGGATTGATCTTAAGCGCCATCTTGAGCATCTCTTTCTCTTCTTTATACCTTCCTTGATTCATATAACAAATGGCTAATTCAAAATAAGCTTTGGCATTATTAGGATTTATTCGGATGGCTTTCTCAAGAACTCTTTCTGATTCGCCATATCTTTCCTGTTCCCTATAATAAGCTCCTAGCACTATATATTTATTTTCGTCTAAAGGGTCTGACTCTATCGCCATTTTGTAAACTTCTTCTGTTTCTTTATAGGCACCTTCCACTTGATTCATGTCGCCTTCGTCCTCTGGATACGGTCTGAAGATTAGTAAGCGCATCGCCTTATTAAACATCTTTGTTGCTTGATGATAATCGCCTAACTTACTGTAAAGCCTTCCTAATGCATTATAGGGTTCGGGGTCGCCAGGGTCGATCTTCGTTGCCTTCTGGAACATTTCCTCAGCTTCACGGTATCTTGCCTGATTAATATAACAGATGCCTAGGTTCTGATAAATGCTCGTAGCCTCGGGGACAATCTTTAAGGCCTTCCGAAACATCTCCTCAGCTTGGCGGTATCTTGCCTGATTAATATAACAGGCGCCCAACCCGTCATATGCGCTAGCTATCCCGGGGTCAATCTTTAAGGCCTTCCGAAACATCTCCTCAGCTTGACAACTCCTGTTTAGACTATTGTAAAGGTGACCTAGTTCATTATAAACCCCGGAATTGTTGGGGTCGATTTTTAGAGTATCAAGCGCCATTCTCTCTGTCTTTCTGAAATGTTTTGCTCTATCTGTAAAACTATACCCCATCGTAGCATATTGAGGGACATGGGCGTTTGAAGAAGGCCCGGCTTTATAAATGCCGGATTCTTTTGCTTTATTTATAATGTGTAAAAAAATTGCCTTTGTTAATTTGTATACTTTTAACTTGGAAAGAAACGGATTTTTGTTAACAAGCGCAAAGTATTCATATGGCACGGTACGGGGACCGTCGTTAACACCGGTCATGACTATAACCATATCGGGATTATATTTAGCGACTGCGTTTTCCAATGTTGAAGCAATGACAGCAGTATCAACATCCTCTCTTCCTTTGTTTATCACCTTAAACCTGATGCCGATGTTCTGCTCATTCAATACAGCTTCCAGTTGCGCGGGCCAAGACAATTCACCCCCTAAGGCAGTGGTAGATTCGCCTAAGCATAGGATATGGTAAGCGCCTCTGTCTTTTAAAGAATTGGCATTTCTATGTTCCCTTATGGATATAATCAAAAAACCTGCCACGCGCAAGCTTAGCTCTATGAGGAGTAGGCATAAAAATACCCCCGTCATAATCAAGCCTATTTTTTGAAGAAACCTCGTCTTAGCCATAGAATATTTCCGTTATTGAATAATTTCTTTTAGGTATATAATTAACTTTCGATTATATCTAAAATACACCTATAGTCCATTTCCTGCATAGCTCTACCATAGCCCTACGCGCAACTCTTACTATCTCTTATTTAGTTCTTCCAACACCGAAGCAGCTTCTTTATTCCCCGGGTTCAACTCCAGCGCCCTCTCGAACATCCTTCTCTCGCGGTCATGGCGCCCTTCCCTCCTGTAGCGATACCCTAATTCAATATAGACGTAGTCCTTGCCTGGCGTAATATAGTATTTATCTCTAATGGTGTTTATCTTCCTGCCTTTTCCGGAAAGGCTCTCCTGGCTTTTGTCAATAACACCGAAGTTTTCTTTACTGATAATCCATCTTGCATTCTGAGGGGCATCTGTAAAATTCTCCATCTCTTTCTCTGAAAACATCCATTTATAATTGCCATTGGGGATAAACAATTCCCCCATTTCAATGTTCCAACATAAATGCGGCAGGTAATCCGGCAGGTCCTCATCTATATACAACCTGTTACTGCTGTTTATATACCCCTGGCCTATGCCTCTTTTGATGCTGGAGATCATCCTCTGAAGCCCAGAAAGATGGTAATTATATATGTTAATGACCCTGCGGATACAAACAATGTTTAAGAAAAAGGTCAGCGCCAAAAAGGCAAATATTAATTTCCTCCTGTGCCTGGTTGGCTTAACCAACCTTTCAATGATAAAAGCAACGGTTAAGATAATAAAGGCGTTGGGTATATACTGGTACCTGAATTCGCTGAGGCAATAGGCCAAGGCATTATCAAGAAGCCTGCAAAAAAACACTATATAAGGTTCTGTAGTTAGTAAAAATAGAAAGAAGCCTATTATTTTGAACTCCTCCAAGCGCTTTTTCCTGTATAAACAAACAAAAAGCGCTGCCGTAACCAAACCTAATACCCCACCCCCCCAATAAACAAGCCAGTTGCTATCGTGTTCGATGTAGTTTATCAGCGGACCGGCCATATATATATTTTCTGTAACCTTAAGAGGGAAAACAATTATAGGAAGGATAGCTACAACGAGATTGTTGTAAATATTAAAAATTACCGAGAGGGCAGATAGAATAAATACATGCGGTTGTAAAAAATCAAAGAAGCTATAGCGGGGGTTAATGTATGTTTTTAAAGAGCGCGTAAAAATAAAAAAAAGAAAATAAAAAAGATAAACGCTTGCCAAGATTAAGAAAACGGGCTTTTTAAGCGGCCTGCCCGCGTGGTTTCCTTGTGTTCTAAGGCTTTTTATAGATGACAATATGATAATCCCGAGGGGCCAGAGGAAGAAGCTTTCATAACAAAACATTCCTATTAAGAAAAGTAGCGCACTCACTAAAACTAAATGCGCCATTCCTTTTTTAAGGTATTCCATGTAGGCAATAAATCCCAGGAGGAATAGAGAGAAGCCCGCGATGATATGCATATGACAGGACCACAGCAGGATATCAAAGTGATTGAATAGAAAAGCATAGAGAAAGATGAATGCTGCGATGAGAATCTTGTCCTTGATAAAATAAATGGCAAACCTGTAGAGGACCAAGAGGCTCAAAAAATAAAAGATGAAGTTTAAGATGTTGTAAAAAATGAAGCCGGAACCGAACAAAAGATAAAAAATATAGTAGAATAAGTTTGCAAGCGGGCGGAATCCTACTTGCTCTACCGGGTCAAAACCCAGAAGATGCAGACATTTTATCTGCCCAGGGAAACGCTCTAGATTATGAAAAGAATAAAACATCTCCCAATAATCACTTAAGGGCGGGTAGGAAAATGCCTGGTAAGCTACCAAGAGTAGGCTGCCAAGAAGTAGAAAAAAAAATATTAGATTCCCCTTAGCGTTTATTACCCTTAAAACCATCTTTAGCACTTAAACCCGGCCTCCTGTTTCAGAATTAAAACGGCGCTGTTTCCTTATTCTGGCAGCGGTATAGTTCTCCCTTAGCTTTTTTATTCCCCGGGTTCAACTCCAGCGCCCTCTCGAACATCCTTCTCTCGCGGTCATGGCGCCCTTCCCTCCTGTAGCGATACCCTA